>QGNH01000577.1_pt1 | contig 22922 bp, 19 predicted proteins | sample 1735481 | NCBI WGS metagenome assembly QGNH01 (sample SAMN09239004, study PRJNA386568) | Viral metagenome, whole genome shotgun sequencing project.
CCACGCAGCAGCCCTCGCAGCAGCCCACGCAGCAGCCCGTACTTGTTCTGTGGCTTTGCCATCAGCAAAGAGCCGCGCTATTCTGATTGCCTCATGTGGCCGTTTATCGGTGTTATTGAATTTCTCGTAAATCCATAATACCGATTCAGCGCAATCACATGCAATGTAACGCGCTATCCGGTCTCGATCTGGATGATCTACAGTGCGAAGCGACCACAAGCAATCGTCAACGCCGTTGCTATCAAGTATCTGAAGTAGAGAAATAGGAGTTTTTGCCCCGTACTTAGTGACTCCGCCCAGAGATACCGCGAGTTTCTTGTATCCTTCGGTGCATGCGCCAGCAGTTTTTAACTGTGCAAATGTTGTGGTCAGATTTACTTTCTCTTTCATAATCCCCCCTTAGTTTTGCCCGATACAGGCGGCCTTAAATCAACTGTTCCAGATTGATCTGCAAACCGCTTGCGATTCTCTTGCCGGTGTTCACCTTTGCACGAAGTTCTGCTTCCCGTTTAATCGGTCCCATAAATCCGATCCGTGGTACTTCTTTTTAAAATATTTGACTCTGTTTCTTGTCACATAGAGGTTTTCAATATCCATCCCTAAATAATGTTCATAGACAATCGGGTTGTTCGTTTTGTTTAACAAGTTGCATCCTAAACTAGCCATTGTATTAATCCAAAAACTTTCGACCTGCATGTAATTGCGTGGCCCAGTTTCTTCCAGTATTTCCATTCGACAATAATCTACAAAGTCTCTGGCTAATACAGCCTTGTGGTTATATAGGCGCGCTTCCGGATCAGCAGTAACTCCAACATAAACTAATTCGTTTATCAGATCGTTGAATAAACCATAAACAAAATACTTTTGCGGGTAGAATTGTGACCAATCCATATCAAAGCCCCTCCCCAATAAACAATTTAGCAGGAACACCCAGTATTGCCGCCGTGCGGTTAATCTGCGCAATAGTAGGGACTGCTTTCCCATTCTCCCATTTAACTACCGTAAACCGCGAAACATTCACGTTGTCAGCAAGATCAGACTGACTCATGCCGACGGCACTTCTAACCTTTTTTAATTGCTGCTTGTCGAATTCCATTTACATCACCTCATTTCAATTTAAGATGGCTCACCCTACCATATTTGATTTTATAGTGTCAACATAAAAAAACACCACGTTGCAGAAACTTTACTTTTTTGTTGACGCGTACATTTTTTATTTGTATTGTGAAACATCTTAATTTCAGGAGGTAGGAAATGGAAAAACAATTTGTAGGGCGAGAGACGTTTTCCGCATACAACAAGGCAGAAGCATGGTGCAAAGAAAATGGGCTGTCTGTTGCGCCTATGTGTTGCCCTATGCCGACAGGGTTGATGTATGGTGACGTTTGTATAGCCAAGTATCGCAATCTTACACCGAAAGAACGGAGAACGCTTGACGGCACGATAACAGGGAATTTCAGAGAAGGCCCCGTAGTCGTGACGATCCCATATTTTCAGGAGGTAGGAAATGAATCAGCTTATCGTAATCGGAAGCACAAAAATCGGGGAGGGCGTAAAGGAGACAGTAGAATTAACAACATTGCAGATACTTGATGATGTTGTTTGCCGCTCCTACAAAGATGGAGACCCGCAAAAGACCCTCGACTATTTCAACGAGATCAAGGGTGATATTCCACCAGGTTGTGAGTACTTGATGGATGCTGTTCTAACTCATTTGTTTTGGGCGAAGTCATGCACAAGAACATTTGAGAAGCATATACAAAAAGAGTTTTTCGACAACCTCAATAAATACCTCCCTGGCGCCGTAAAAGTAGATGTAAAAATGAACAGCCTGCACATGCCGGACGGGTTCATATCCTATAACGGCGATGTCCTCCCCGTAGAAGTCAAGATTGATACCATTGTTGGCGCGTCAATCCGACAAATCACCCGCTACATAAAAGAGTACGAGAGTAAGGGCGGCGTCGTCGTGGCCCCCACGCTCAAAGCACCTCTACCTAGAAATGTAATTTTTGTGCAGGTCGGGGGTGCAGTATGAACCAGAGGTGGTAATCGAAACAACCTTTGAGCGCGGCGATACCACACAACTTTATGCAAAACCGCAGATTACCGGCAAAGGCCAGATAGCCATTGAAAAGGCGTTTAATAAAGAGGGGGAATGATTATGGCTTACTTAAACCCAGGAATTACAGCAGGGATATTGCCACTCTATCCACAAGGGACAAACTCAACGATGTTTACGGAGTGTTGTGAGACGGCAATTTGTGACGATCAACGGAGTTGCCCTGCATGTGGTAGAGATGTAGTTGGATATGATGCCGACACAGATCATCAACGTGGGCGGATACGATGGCGAAATGCTACTCGATCATGGAAGAGATAGTTTAAAACACTCTGTTGATAGGAGGATGAACAATGAGGTGAGAGCCCCCATCCTTGGGAGCCTGTCTTGACTTATCTGGGGCCGTGCCTGCCGTCGCACTTGCCCATGTGACCAGCAAGGGCGCTGTCGATGTGGGCAACTTTGCGGTCAGTGGCGTCATGTTTCAAATCCCTTGCCGCTGTTGTTTCGTTGATCTTTTTGTATACCTCAGTAAGCCTGTCTTCGTTCACCTTTCTGTCGTTTGCCAGATCGGTTTCGATTGCGTCAATCGACTTTTCGCGCTGGTTCCAGACGTAGACGGAAAGGCCCATCACCCCTGCGGTCAGAGCCTTGGCAATATCAGGGCCGTAGGCTATCAATAGGCTTGTCGCTGCTCCGTCTGCCATTTGCCGCCTCCCTTCTGATGTTTAATTGCCTAACCCGTCTTTTCCGTCGTCCACACTTCCGGTACGATTTCACCAAATAAACGAGAAGTAGTATCAGAAAGAGAATATAGCAGACAAGCCCCATTACCGTGTGCAAATTCCCGATAGTAACCAAAGCGTATCCGCTGGCCGTCGTTGGCACAATGTAGTCTGTCATTTCATAACATCTCCTTTCAGGGTAGTGGTTCTGCTATATCGTATTCAGCCCATGGTATGCCGTCCTGATAGCACATGAGCCGTTCTATCTCCATGGATTTACAATGCTGGTCATGGTACGGCGCGTCTGGGAGCCTGCCCGGGTCGTCATGGTCGGCATAATCAGCGTCCCATTGTTCTATTGATTCTAGGCTGATACCGTCACGATAGCACCGGTACGCCTCAACAAGTTCATGGATAACGCACATAAAGGCGTGGTCAGGGTTTTCGTATTCTCTCACTCGTATCTGCAACTCGTTCTTCTCATTTAAAAAATAATCGCCGTACCCGTCCTTGTACTGCTCCCGCATCCACTGAGTCGGGATGATGCGAATATCAATCTTCTTGAACGGCCATACGCCTTTCTCACTCATTGAGAACTCCTTTTAGAACTTCCCTAACCCGTTTTCCTTCGCCTGTTCAATGACTTCGTCCAGCGCGTCAAACGCATCAGATGGAAAGTTGATACCCGGCGCGTCAATCAACCCGCAGTTTTCCAGACACTCGGCCTGTGCGTCTTCGAGGACATCACCGAAACCGATTGCGGTCGCCACCTCTTCGTCGTCGTCATCCATCGGATTGAGAATGTTGTATATCTGGTTGCCGATCTTGCAGGCGCATTTGAGCANNGCTCATGGGTCTTGATATTAAGCGACACGGCATATTTGGCTATCGGTTCCGGGGTGCATGGTTCGCCACCGGCACACGCCCAGATGATTTCAGAGATGTTTTTATATAAGCGGGAGATGATTTCTCCGGGGGGGCTTCCAAAACGTTGGGTAAGGTCAACACAATAGGGCTTGCCCTTATGTATGCGTATCTCATCAGACAAAGCACCACTGAGGCCGAATTTAGACCAAATAGGGGCCATTGCATTATTTACGGCCTGAATGTGGTCAGGGAACTTCGTTACTTCGGTCGCCTTGCAGACGTAACCGACATTTTTCAGCTCAAAACCATAGGTTCCTATCGTCAGCACTTCGCCACCGGAAAAGAACCGGTCTGAACCTGTCTCGAATCCGGGTAATGGTTTCTCGGCCAGAAACGGCCATGTATCGCGCTGGCATCCGAGCTTGACCGCCATGGAGTCGAGGCGGTTGGCAGACTTGGCGTAAGTGTCAAGGAAGAAGGTTTCGCAAAGGCCACGGAAGGTTGAATGTTCACCGTAGACCTTCACCCACCAGCCTGGGTCAACCTGTGATATTTTGCGGAGGGATTCAATGCCGGTAAATATCTTATGGGGAGCGGTCGGAAGGCCACGGTCGGCAAGAGTCTTTTTGAATAGGACGCGGTTCTGTTCGAGTGTTTCTACGGTGCCGGAGCCAAAAACCCGTTTTCCTGCAGCCCGAAGCCGTCTCTGGATATCGCCGTCGCCAGTGTAGGGGAAGACAAACAGGTCTGCTTGATCTATATAGTCATCAAAGGAGTGTATCACTTCGAGGCCTGGGAGCCCTTCACCGATCACGGCAATAGCAGGGTAGGGGTAAAGCCCCCTATTCGGCGTGTAGAACAGTACCCGGCCAAAATCTTCAGCCAAACGCATTGCAAGGTAGGTGTGACCACCGCCATGCGAGTAGAACAGAACTGTCTTCTTCGATAACTTCATAGGCACCCCTGGTGGCAAGTCCTATGCCGTTTCGACTTTATCTTGAATCCCGTAATATATCCCGGTATCGGTCGCGCTCTTCTTTTGGAATCTTGCTCGCTTGGCTGACATACTTCTTGCTGAACTCAGGCCGTATCTGCTGAATCACGTCATCGGGCGCATTTTCCATCAAAACAGCCATTTGGTCAAGCTGCATTTTCTTGACCTTCTTCATATCAAGTTCCATCTTGGCCCGTTGGCCCGGAATATCGGCCCGTAATAGTTCTGTAAGCGTGTCAGCCTTGCGCGGTATCTGCATGTCGCCTGCCTGGTCCATGCCCTTTGACACCTTCCGCAAGTCAGGCGGGACAAGCAGGCTTTCGACCATCTCATTGCTCCACTTTGAGAGGTTGTCAGTTGATCTGATTGAACCGGCTACCCGCAACGGCTGTTCAAAGAACGGTACTGCTTCCACCACGCCACGGACGGTGGCCAAGGCGCTTTCTTTGTACGGGCTCCCCTGTTCTTTTTNNTACAAAATGCTTTTCTGTCCGGGCAACTGTTGCCCCTATTTGTAGCATTTCCAGCGCGGGAGTATGCAGAGCCCACCGGGGAATATTTACCCCGTACACCCTCATGCCACCAGCTTTTACATCTGTAGTTTTCCGTTTTTCCCCCGGCTCCCAGAAACCGCCTATTTCGTCAGAGAAGTAGTAGCCGAGCATAAATATTGCCATGCCAACACCCTGTTTAACCAGCGCCCTCATAATGGCGTCTGCTACGTCCGGGCCAACTTTGCCCTTGTTCTTGAAACCACCAGCAAAGATGAATGTGCCAAGGGCTTTCGGGCCACCGGCAACGTAAGAGGTGACTTCCGCCGCCCAGTTTGTCGGTATCTTTACGATAGGTAGAAGGATGTTGAGCATACCGGATGTTATCTTACCTGCTGAACCGTGATGTCTCAGTGTGGCAAGCCCTGCCTTGTATGCGCTCACCACCACGTTATCCTGCATCAGAATGGCTCTCTGTGCTTCCACGTAGGCGAGTCCGGCGATCATCTCCACCGTTGCCGGGTCAGCCACGTTGTACCCGTTGGCAAGATGCCACTCGGTTATCTTTTGCAGGGAACGGAAGAACTCTGACCGCTTCGCCATGTTCTTCAGGGCTCCATGCCAGCGCCCGAATATCTCTATCAGTTCCGGGGGGAGATACCGCTTGTGGCCGTAGAGCCGATCAAGTTCACCGTTGCCAGTCTTGGCTACTTCCCAAGTGTCCTGCCATGCCCGTTTTTTGAACCATTCCGTTATCGCCGCCGCTTCCGCGCGAACACTGAGGCCACCGGAGTAGCGGGGTGATTGCTCTGCTACGCGGGAGAGGTACGGCATCCTTGACAACACTGAAGCAACACCTTCCTCGGCAATGGTCGATATCTGCCGCCCGGTTGCTGCTGCGGTCAGCTTGCCAAGAGTCGTAGTCCCTGAGAGAATCACCAGACGGCGGAGTTTATACATCAGGTCAAGGGATCGTTCCAGCCCGGTACGGTTCGCCTGCTTAATCCGGTAAACCTCTCTGTCTATCAGGTCTTTCAGCTTCTCAGCTTCATTCTTGAGCCTCATAGCCTCGGCATCCATCTTGAGGACGCGCCGGGCTTTCTTCTCATAATCTTCGGTCTTGAGTTGCCGTTCCATATCCAGAATCCGGGTAGCGGTGCGAGACTTGTATGCCCGGAGGTGGATTTTTTCCAACTCGGCCTCGGTCTTCGGCGGCTTCGCGTCGATTTCATCAAGCAGGGCTTTCTTTTCGTCCCTGATCGTCTTCAGTTTGGTCGCCTCTTCGTCGTAATCGAAAACCTTGCGCTCTTTCTTGGTTCGCTTACCGGCGCTGATCTGTTTGCCAAGGTCGCGGATTTCGTTATTGAGGCGGGTCTTGACTGAATCAAGCGCGGTTTTCCACTGCTGTTCCGGTGAGCGGGTCGATTGGCTGTCAAGGCCGCTCTCGCGCATAGCGTCACGAATTTGGCGCTGTAGTTCTCTGACTTCATCGGTGGGCGGGTCACGTTGCAAGCCTGAATGTAATGGCAGTTCCCCGGACTCAGCATCTTCGAGGGCGGAGATGAGGCGCATTTGACTACGGGCCTCGCGGAGTGCAACCGATATTTCCTCTTGCGTCATCTTGAAAGAATGTCCGTACCCTGAGATAGCGTCCCGGATGTCGCGCTTGTCCATGTCGGGAATGTCGGACAGTTCCATATAGATGTCATCAACAATCTCTTTTGCATCGGTGATACCGGCGATTACCCGGTTACGCGCCATTTCTGCCAGCACAACCACCGCTTCAGGGTCAAAGTTTATGTTGAGCTTGGACGGGTCGAGAATAGACCTCAATCGGGTTGATAGCGATTTAAACTCGGTGTCCATTTCGCGTCGGGTGCTGGTGCGTTTGTTGACTCTTTGCGGGGCCAACTCTTCTACCACCTTACGGACGCGCCGGGTTGCTTCCAGCTCCTTAATCTTTTCTTCATACTCGGTCTGCTTATCCAGCGCGGTTTCGAGCTGTTTGGTCAGTTCTTCGACCTTCAGCCTGACTTCTTCCGGTACTTCAATCTTGCCAGTTTCGGGGTCGATTGCGGTTATTTCGGCACGTATCCGGCTGACTGTGTGGATAATGGAGTAATCGGCCTTCATCTCACCTACCCTGATTCTGAGGCTTGCCGACGCTTCCGTTCCGGCGAACTTGGTGGCTCGCTGGTTCTTGTCGTAGTCGTCTTCCAATAAGCGGAGTGTCTGCCGTGCGGCCATTGCCCTCGGCTCGTCGCCAGCCTCCATAGCAACCACAATAGCATCTCTGATATTCTTGGCAGCGTTCTTAATCCTCACTTTGTCGTACAGGAGCGCGGCCTGTTCCTCGGCGCTAACGTGACGCTTCGGGTCTTTGATGATGTTCTGGGCCCCCAAACGTGGGTCGTACTCTCCTGAGTCAACCAACCGCTTGCCCTCTTCATGCCGGGACGCATCGGTAATCGTCAGGCGTTCAGCTTCATCTTTGCCTTCGGCCTCGCGCTCGGCATCCACCATGCGGTTTTTGATACCGGTGGTTTCTTCAGGAAGTTCACGCACAGCGTAGAGCTGCTCCATCTCGTCAAGCTGCGCCATGTACTTATCGACGGCGGCAAGGTTCTCAGCTTCAATAGCGGCATCCACCTTGTCCAGTATTTCGTTGTACTGCCGGAGCCGTTCGCCCTTGATATTACCGATCATGCCGGTGTTGTCTTTGAAGATTCGGTTGAGTGAGTCGGCAAACCGTTTGATTTCCCCTGAAAACATTTCTTTTGGGCTTGATCCTTTGCGGAAAGCGTATTCGGACATTGCAGCGGTGACGGTCTTTTTCGCTTTTTCAAGATCCTTCACCCATGTATCGGCACCCTTAGCCCAGAGGTCTGATTTAAGAATTCTATCAATAATTGCTCTTGTTATTGACACTAATTTTTTAAAGATTGAAGGCCGTTTTTTTGCAAGGTCTTTCCAAAACAAGGGGTCTGCAAAGCGAGTGCTCACGTAATCAGCAATACCTTCTTCAATTGCTTTATCCTCAGTGGCCTTTTTACCATATACCCTGTCTGCACCCTCCATGCTGATTTGATAGCCTTCGTCGCTGAGGACAACATTTTCATAAAGATCTTGGTATATATCGGGGGCGTCGTTTCTGAGGGCGTGGACCATCTCATGCCCCATTATCACCATCTCAGGGGAGGAGTGCTTTTTGTTGACAAAAATCAGATCAGACGTAGCCGGGTCAAAAAAGCCTCCAATATGCTGAAGATCGTCTGTCTTGTGAAAGAACACAATGACTCTCTTGCCGAAAACTTGCGCCAGCTTCTCCATGTCTCGGGTTGTAGCTGACCTGTCCAGAACGATACTTCCGGGCTCGTTCTTGCCGCCAACCTCACCAATAATGATTTGCTTGATAGCATCGTCTGTTCTGGTCGCGTTATCCTCAGTATTGGATTGCAAATATAAACTTTTCTTGCCGGTTTCATCTTCGCCTCCTGGCTTCAGTGAATCTGAAAAATAAAATACTTTCCCTTCCCCGCCTTTGGGGATCAGGTAGACTTCATCAGTCTTGTTCTCAAGGTATCCGGGGGAGAGCCTCACGGTGTCGCCTGGGTTGACTACCTTGTCTCCTGAAGGTGAGGACATCGGCACAAACTTTTTATCCGGCTGTGACAGTCCAAACGCTTCAGGGAACAGCCGTAAGGTATGCCGCCCGTTCTCATATACCAGCATGGCCCCTTTATCGGTTCCCATTGCCTTGAATACGGGGTTGTCGCGGAAAGCCTTGTCCATGCCTGCAAGAGCTTTCATTGATGCTCTGGCTTCTCTTACCAGCTTATCAACATTACCGGGGTTCAGCCAATCACCACCGGCATCTTTGCCCTGCTGAATCCGGTCGCCCTCGAAGTAGAATACGTGCTTGATATCGTTGTTTTTGGCGGTCAAAATGTCGGACGCTTCAGCCTCTTGTCTGTCGGCTTTAAATCTTATTTTGTTGGCGGCGTCCTTTATTTCTTTTTTCGAGTAACCGTCTTCTTGAGTTTTACCGGGGAAACCATCTCTTTCAAGCGTTTCGGCTTCTTTACGCCATTTTGACGCCTCTTCGATTAGGGCTTTCGCTTCTTCGGCTTTTGCCGCTTTCTGCTCTTCTGTCAGGGGTTCACCCTTCACCGTGATTGTAACTTTGTCCTTGGCAACTGATATCTTGGCATCAGCGGGAATATCGGCAAGGGCTTTGTCTAGTTTCCCGTAATCGGTTCCCTCTTGGTCGTAACGCCGTTGATTGCGAACGTCCTTCCCGTAGGTAATCTTCCCATCCTTGAACGCCTGCACGACATCTGCTACAGATTTAAGATCGTCCTTGGTCATACCTGGCTTTTGCGCCGCAATCGTGTAATCCTTCGGCTCGTCGTTGCGCTGCGCTTCAAGTTCCTTTTCTGTGGGAGCAACAGGCTTTTCAAGGTCGAGTTCAGTTCTAGCCCTTCTCACGGCATCTAGTATGGCTTGATTGCCTGCATGGTTCTTGGTGATGTATTGCGCTACTTCGTAACGATGATCTGAACCGGCTTCGTCAAGCACTCGGTAAACGTCAGAGGCGCGGAGAGCATATACATCATCGGCGGCGACCTTTATTGCCTGTTCTGGGGAGAAAGGAACATCAACCGTTTCCGTCACTTCATCCAGATTTGCCCTTGTGAAATACTCTTCAATGGTCGCGTCAGTCCCTTTAACGGTCTTTGGCAGCTTCTCCCCGGTGCGGTTCTCAAACTCGGCGCGGAGGTTCTTATTATCAAGCCCAAGGTACTCTTTCAGCTTCGGTATATCGCGCTCAGTCCATGCAGCGTTGAACTTGGTCTGTGTGGCTTCCGGCATGGCAGAGAATCCGGGCAGCGGTTCCTTTGCGGCTTTTTCCGGTCGGGTCGTGCCGTCCATCTTCATAGGTTTGGCTGGCACCGTCTCCGGCACCGTTGCTGTTTCTGCGCTTACGGTAGATGGCAGATCGGATTCTTTACGATTTTTCAAATACCGCTCAATATCCATCTTCTCTTGTGCGGCGGCTCTCGCCCCTTCGTTGCTTACGGCTGCGGAAGTTCTGCGCCCACCATTGCCGTTAAATTCTCTCTCACCGGCTTTACGCAATGACGCTATCTCGCCATCCAATTCAGCAAGTTTCTTCTCTAGTGAGTAATTATTCAAGTGTCCGTAACGTCGTTCAAGCACCTTGTCCTGCTCGGCTGTATCTTTTTCAATTCGCTGTTCTTTTGTAAGCCGCTCGCTTTCGGGTAACTTATTGTAAGCCAAAGTAGCCTGTTCAATGGCCCCCTCTTTTGAATTGGCGGTCATCCAGTTGCTTTTTGGAGAGAATTTATATAGCCATCTGTCGGCATGTTGAAAATGTTGTTGTAGGAGGCCTGCATCAATCAAGATATCTTCTGGAACTGTCAAGGATTCCTTGACGGTTNNAATCAGGTATTGAGCGTAATCGTATGCCGTCTTGCCCAGATCGAAATCACCGACATAATAAACGGTTTTCTTGCCAGCTTCCTTTACCCGCTTTTCGTGCGCGTCCTGTTCTTTCTGGGTGGCACGGTTGAATTGTGTGCGGGTCATTGGCTTTACTTTATCGTGCTGCTCAGTTGTTGCCAGTTCTCCGGCTTCAACCAGTTGCTCTACAGCTTCTTTTATGGTAACAGCTTGGTCTTTGTACTTAACCAGCTTTTTTAGTGATTCACGCGCCTTACCTGCCGCCATATCGTTCATACCAACAGCATCAGTAAAAACTTTAATGCCTGAGACAAGGGCTTTTTCTCCGGTGGCTTCCTCTTCTTTTCTCGCTTTCAAAACAGCAGCTTGATTTTCTCTATCTGCTTTTTCAGCAGCGTATTCGTCGGTAAGTTCGTATTCGTTTCGCTGGATGGTTTTTTCAATATCCATGTAATTGCGAATAGTGCCGTCGCTGATAGTTTCGGCGGTATACATGGTTGAAGGCCCGTCGTTGTCTATTTTCACAAGGCGCTGCCTGCCGTATGGCGAATCCCATTCACGGCCAATGGCGATACCTTCAACCTCAGTTGGGTCCGGTTCAGTCCTCGGCGTATATTCCCCCGGCCCGTCAATAACTACCATACGGGCATTAACACCAGTATTTACTGGCAATGACGGGTCAAGGAACGTACCCGCTTCAAGTTTCTCTGAAGTCCCGCCCACTTCGTCAAGCCACTCGCGGAAAGCAACGGCCTTTTTGTCCTGTCCGAAGAAAACACCTTCTCCCATTATCGCCACTACCCGGCCACCAGGGTTCAGAAGAGTGAAAGCATGTTGAACGTGCTGTGCGTCTCTGCGGTCTGAAAATGGCGGATTTATTATGATTCGGTCGTACTTGTCGGTAACGTCCATGAAGTCCCGGCCAACTACGTTATAGCCCTTGGCCTCAAGAAGTTCCTTCCGGTCGTTGGACATTTCCACCACATCCGGTTCATGCCCTGCTTCCCTGATCTGGTCGGCAATATGCCCCATACCTGCGGAGGGTTCCAGTACCGTCATGCCATCTTGGATGTCGGCGGTCTCGATCATCTCCTTGGACACACCGGCAGGAGTCGGGAAGAAGTCCATGCCGTCATTCTTTCGTCCTACCATTGCCCGTTCCATCTCTTTGATCTTGTCGGCCTGTTTCGGCGGTTCCTTCACTTCGACGTATTCCCGCAAGGCTGCGCGGAGTTCCGGCGCTGTTTCAATCCCCATGGAGGCAAGGCGGGTTCTCTTCTCGTAAGCAGCGTCGAACGTCCAGGGTACGGACATACGGTTGCGCCGGCCAACTGTCTTATTCTTGGCGAGGATCTGTTCTGCGAACTCAGGAGTGAGCGAAATGCGCTTGTCATCATCGCCTTCCCAAAGACCGGCTTCTTTCGCCATTTCCGGCCCCATAACGACTAAATGTTCGCCTTTTTTGAAGGAAACAACGGTTGCCTTGCCCTTGTAGCCGGAACTGTTGATAGCGGAAAGCGCGGCGTCTCTTGTGCTAAAGGTAGCATAGCCGGTCACTTCCCCTGTGGAAGAGTTCTTCTTACCGAAAGTCGATACTTTATGCAGGTTCTTCTCGGCGAACTTCAGGTAAGCGGCGGTTACATCATTGGCAACCTTCGTGAGTTGCGCCCCGAGTTTCTTGGTGCCGTCGATCTCTTCCATCTCTCTGCCCAGACGGGCAAGGTCGGAACGGAAAGCGGTGTAGTTCGGAAATTCAACGTGATCGGCGTCGGCCTTCTCCATGGCGCGGCCCTGTTTCTTCTGGTAATCAAGGTAACTTCCGTCAGTTTCTTCCCTGATCGCCTTGTCCTGTCCGGTCTTGATGAAGGAGTCCAGCATTTCCACCTGGGCTTTGGTGCGTACCTGATCCAGAAACTTCGCTGAACCGTTCTCAATGTTCTTGGCGATGTTCCGCATGGTCTCGGCAGTGGCTATCTCCCTGCGGGCTTGTCCCTCTGCTCTGGCTGCGTCTCCTGCACGTTTCTGAGTATTGGCCTTTCTGTCCCTCCCGAGTGACTCCTGCGCTCTTTCTTCAAGCGTATCGGCCATTTCGTTGAGGCGTTCAGTCGCGGTCTGTGATCGGTCGTCAACAAAGGCGTCCCGGCGCTCCTGCAATTTCTCTTTGGCTTCCGCAACATCGCCACCAAGAAACTTTTGGAAAGCATCTGCGGATGCTCTTTCTTTGAACTGGAAACCCGGCACGGCATCGTTGCCCCTGAAGGATGAATAATATCCCCCGAGTCTCTTAGCTGTGGCGTTCCACTCGTTGTAAATTTCGCGGTCTACCCTGTCGGCGGCCTTGACTACAAAAAGAGGTTCTCCTGTCTTTGTGTGTTTGGTTTCTATTACTTCGCCGTCTGTGGTCTGCCCTGCCGCCCTGACTTCCGTTTTCCGCTCGTTCTTCTGGGATGTCCTGCGCTCTCTGGTTTCGGTCGCCGCCAGGTCATCATATTTCTCCCGCTGTTCTGGAGTCATCGACATACGAGCCTCAGCAAAGGTCTTGCCGGTGTCCTTCTTTGCGCGAAGTAGCGTTTGGAAGTCCTCAAGGGTTTCAGGGTCTTTAATGGCCTTTACCATCCCTGCCATACGTTCTATGTAAGCGGCTTTAGTTGCGGCTTGCTTCTCGGCGTAGGCCTTCAGCTTTTCAGGGGTGAGCGCGTCAACTTTCTTCTGCACCACGTCTGATATTTTATCATTCATGCCGGAAGTCAGACTATCGTTGCCGTCCATGTAAGCAAAGTCAGTCACCATGTCTCGGTACATAGCCTTGACGATCATCTCTTTCTTTTCGTTCTTGTAGCGGTGCTGTCCCATTTGCCCCATCTGCTTAAGAAGGTCGTCTTTCTTCAGCTTGGTCAGTTCGGCAATGATCGGCTCTTTGTTGCCGAGGAGGGACTTGTACGCCTGCTTGACGGTATCGACTTCGACCGGCTCACCGTTGCGCAATGACATCAGGAGGTCGCGGTGAGATTCTGCGGTGTATTCTGCGGGCAGGGTGTAACCTTCCGGCATATCGGCTGCTTGGATGCTTACCGGCTCATCAGCGGGAGACACAGGAACTTTGAGTAAAGATATGGCTTCAGCAGAAGTGTATACAGTGCCGCGTTTTGCCTCTATTTTGCCATCAGGCAACATTTGCTTGTGAATGAATTTGTTTGAATCAGCAAAATACAGGTTCCCGCCAGTGTCCTCAGTCCACCGCAAAAGGGATTCTTCTGGGTTCAAAAAACCGTTGGTTCTACGATCCTTTTTGACGGTTTTCAGATACGAGTCGATATCTTTGCTTGTTGGGTTCTGTAGCATTTCCTCCATGGTGCCGTCGAAGTTGGGGCGGTATACAAATCGTTCTGCTTCTTTGCCAGTTACTACAGCACTTTCAGCGGCTCCCGCACTATCGCCCGGCAGCTTGGACACCGGTATACTTGCCCCGTCCACAACATTTTCGGGTGACGGCATGTTGGACACTTCGTCTTGTTTCCCTTTCTTGGCGCGTTTCGCACCCTTACCGGTGTTGGAGAGGTCTACAGGTACTTCAACTGTTCCCTTGCCGCCGTCTCCCGCTTCAGGCTGTTGAACAGCCGATTTTTCCGGCACCATTTTCACTGCCGATAACAATTTTTCTTTAGCTTCGCGATATTGCTTGGATAGCGATGACCACCGGCTGCTGACGTTCTTTTCCGCCCACTTTACCCCATACATTCCACGTTCAGACGCGACACCTTCCATCTGACCTTTGATACTGGTCATTGAGTGCCACAAGTCGCGGATTTTTCCTTCATCTTTAGAAAGAGACTCAGCCCGCTTCATCAATTCGCGTTCTTCTTTTGAAGATGCTTTCTTCTCGGCTTTGTCGGCAAAATGCGATTCAACTGCGTTGTCAATATCAGCTTCCGTAAAGCCAAACGGCCCTTGTAACTTACCTTCTTTTCTCAGCCGTTGATCTTCCTTCTCCAAGTTTTTGACAATAGCGTCACGGTCTTTCGCGCTTCTTTCCACAGCACTATCGACGCGTCGCCATGTATCCATTTTATCAAGTGTACGGTCAAAGGGCGAACCGTTCACTCCGGAATCAACCTTTTCCACTGCGGCATTTAAATCCTGACTATGCAATTCACCTTTGGCCCCTTCCCCGTTCGTTTCCACCCAGGCATCATACAGGTCGGGATTTTGCACGGCCATATAGGTCTTGGCGGCACTGCGGTCAAGGTATCTACCCTCAGAAGTCACAAACCCGCGCTCGGTCTGGTCGCTCTCGGTAAGGTCATGCTCTTTTATGATATCGGGGTGCGTTCCGCCCTCTTTTCCTTCAAGGACTCCCGTTTCTGTTTTGATTGCTGGTCGCAGAGATACAGCCGGTAGCTGTTCAGACACGTTGTCTGCTGGTTCTGCGGGTGTCTCGCTTCCTTTTCCCGGTTCCGAATCACTGACTTTAGCTCCCTTGTATCCTATTGGCTCGTAGTCGTATTTGAGCAGTTCTTCATCAGTTTTATTGGCTGCAAAATCCTTGTTATGCTCTATTGTTGCTCCGTCGTCAAAGATGGTCACTGAGCCGTCTTGGTGCCGCATTACCTTCGCTTTTACGACTCCTGAATCTTCCGTCTCAACATCGTAATTAGCGACTGTCCTTGTCCCCTCTTCCGGGCTGTTGGCCTGAGCGCGTCTCGCCGCCGCCGCTTCTTTGGCTTTGGCGATACGGTCAGCTTTCGCGGCATCCGCTACTTCGACTTCATGCTTGGCATCTTCGGCATTTTGACTGTCTTCGGTGGAGCTGGTTTCTTGCTGCCTTTTTTCGCCATCCGGTATCACCTCTTCCTGTGGTTTGACTTCTGTAACGGGCTTTTCCGTATTTGCCCGACGTTTCAATGCTTCTTGGAAGAAAGCCGGGTCTTTACGAGCAATCTCTGACTCGCTCATGCCCTGCTCTTTCAGGGAGTCATATACCTTGGCGATATCCTGTACTACGAGGCCGCGCTCTTTGATGGTTGCTTTGCGATACCAGTCAGAACCTTCCACCTTGTTCCAGAACTTAGTAGGGGCTCCGCTCGCCAGTTCGCCAGCAGCAATGAACGGCGCGAACTCACCGACCACCTGAGTAGCCGCGTAAGTATTCGGGAAATTCCGTTTGAAAGCATCTCCGTGTGCTTCGTCCAGTACGTCGATTGCTCGCGGTATGCCAGTTAATACTCTGCTAGTGGCTTCCGCTTGGCGTTGGCCTGCTTCAGTCACAGGCTGGTATGTCGTCATAGCAAGGTTGCGCTGAATCGCGTCACTGGCTTTCTGAAGCGAAAANNCGCATCCGTTCTTCAACAATAGCCGTAGTCAGTTCGCCTAATACGCTACCTGCCACGTTTGGAGCCGCAAGCATCATACCACCGAGCTGTGACGCCTGGTTTGCAAAGTTCTCAGCCATGCCAATAATTTCTTCAGCCGGTTTTCTAAGAAAGGTCAGTGTGCGGCCAAGTGGCCCTTGTGGAACGGCAACGGGCATGGTTACTGCTGGTGCTGGTTGCCCCTGCTCAAAATCTGGCGGTGACAGTGCTGCGGGATTCATGCTTGGGGGAGGTGCTGCGGGTGCGCTCATTCGCTCCATCAAAGGACGGGCGAAGTTCTGTACTTTTTCTACGGTGGAAACAGGGCGGGAACCTACCCCCTCTCTTGATACGAGAGAGGATAGTATTTCGTCATCAGGGACACCCGCTTTACGGGCTCCCGTAAGGTCGTAGCTGTGTTTGTCGGAAAGGGCGGAGATTATATCAGTGTCAGCAATTCCAGCTTTACGAGCGGCTACGATGTCAAACGCCATGGATGACCCCTACAGTAAGGATTTTTCAGCACAATATACGCTAATTTGTGAAAAAGTCACTCGCTTTCGGCTTGCCCCCCTGAGATTTAAAAGGGTTTGCTACCGTAGTGGTTGTTTGTGCCTTGCGCGGGTTCTCGATCTTGCGCGGTTGCTCCTTTTTACCGGAGTTATCCTTGATCGCTTTCAATATCTGCGTCTTGGTTTTGCTGGTGGCTGGCAGGCCGTCTGCTGCTGCCTGAAGGTCGGCTACCGGCATCCCGTTACCAATCGCTTCTTTGATCGCTTTATCGGTGTCACCGTCAGAGGTAAAGCCTCTCATCCACTTTCTTGACGAATCCACGTTCTTCTCTGAAGAGGTTGGTTCGGGCGCTTTCTTTCCTGAATGGCGCTGGTCATAGGTCTTCTGTGCCTGTGTTTCTACTTCGTCAGGCTCCATACCTTTACCGGCTGCGGTCTTCAGTATCGCGTCGGAAATATCCTTCAGCTCCTTCTCCTTGCCGTCTTTGCGCTCTTTATGGTCGAGAGTGCGGGTAGTCCTTGCATCGGCCCGGTCTTCGCGGTTCTCTGCTCTGCGGTCGGCTCGGTTGTCTTTGGCTTCTGGGTCTTGTGCACCCTGAATCTTGTTCCCCTGTTCCGTCAAATAGCTGAATCCGGTTGGAGAGTCTTTGTCGGCAACGATTTCGCGGGTCGGCTTGTCGGTCTTTTCGGCAATCAGTAGTTTTGCAGTGGCCTCGCGGTCTTTCAGCGGCATAGAGGCGGGGAGTCCCTTTATGAGCTGAATACGCTGCTCGTTGACTGTCCCGGAAGTATCTACTTTGCCGAAAGCGGTCTGGATGTCCTTGTTCTGTTGTTCGGCGGCCATGCGCTGATCTTCCTGTGCTCGGTATGCGGGGTCATTCTGTATTCGGGCTCCTTTGAGAGCATCCCCGAAATCTGCATGAGTCTTGAAATACTCCATCAGCGGCCCGATAGGTATTTCCTTGATCGGGTCGTCTGGGTGATCGGAACGCCCGGCAGTGATCGGCGCGGTCTTGCCGTCAGAGAATTGGGCATCGACCGACACGGTGCCTTTCTTGGTGTCAATATAGAGAGACGAATGACTGGCCCCGGTGCCGAGCTGTGAACCTATGGCCTCATCCAGTGCGGCAAATAGCTCCGGGTCTTGGGCTTTGTCCAGCTTTATCATCGGGTTGCCGCCCTGCTGAATGTGTTGCTGGATGAGTGGCTGTAACCGAGTCATACCGGCATAAGCCTTCTTAAATCCTTCCGTCTGTTTGGCAACGTCAGCCATATTCAGCTCGCCGGTTTTGCCGTAAGCGGGACTCTTCTTGTAGATCGCTTGAATCGTGTCAAGGTCATCTTTTGAATACTGAGGGTCAATACCCTGCTCTGCTGCCAGCTTGCGTTTGGTGTCAATGGCTGCATAACTCTGTGCCAGCTTCGCCTTGTCGGTCGCTTCGTTTGAGTCGGCCCATTGCTTTTTGGTCTGGGCATCCATAGCGTCCTGGCGGCCCTGCTCGCGTACCCGGTCGGACATCTTCAACTTACGATCTTCGACCCTGCCAGCCTCTTCGGTGTTGGCGCGGGTGTTGGCGTCTTCGGCGTTTTGAATACCTCTCATATAGCCAAAAGCCTCAATACCTGATTGAATGGGGTTGCCGAGTGAACGCATGTGACCTCCTAGAATATCCTGCTCAAAAGATAACCGATTGCGGCCCCTGCGACCAAACCTATTGGGCCAGCGAATGAACCGACCTCGGCACCAGTTGCTGCTCCTGCTGCTGCTCCGCCTGCGGCCACGGCGGTCCCACCGGCTGCTGCTCCTGCGCCTGCACCAGCGGCCACACCTCCTGCGGCTCCTGCGGCTGCGGCAGTGCCACCAGCGGCGACACCGGTTGACAGGGCGGCAGTGCCAAGGGTAGGGGCTACCGTCGCGCCCATTGTGGCGGCGGTACCTGCGCCGGTAAGAGCGGAAGCACCTGTTAAGCCTGCTCCTGCGACACTGCCAGCCACCGGCACGGCGGTTCCCCCGACAGCCAAGGCTGTTGGTGCGGCGGCAGTGCTCATATAACCCGCCACGGTCGGCGCGGCCATATAGCCTACTGCGCCGCCCTCGGTTGCCATCTGCTCTTCTTTGGCTTTTTCTTGTGCGTCGATCTGCCTGTTTTGAAAGTCGATCTGGTTCTGTTGGGCTGACTCCCGGATAAATCCAGAAAGAGCTTTTGACCCATAATCCATGCCAGTACCAATCATCCCAGCCATAAGAACCTCCAAAATCTTTTCTTGAATGATTTATATTGCAAAGTGAGAAAGGTTGCAATATATTCGTGTTGCCAAAGACAGTAGTTCAATGTATTATTACCACAAGACATATCTTCCGGTGTTTGAACCGGCCAGAAACCCCGAAACCCTGAACTACTTTNNACTTTCTTTGGCGAGAAAATATTTCGGGGTTTTTGCGTTTCAATGTTTGACGGCCAAAAACACCTGGGCATTGAAAAGTAGGGCCGGTTACAGGGACTCTCCACAAATACCGGCGGCGTGGGCTTATCCTAGAGCGCGTGGAGCTTGCCAAGAGACGACGGCAAGACAGTCTAGGGATAGTTGACGGGCGTTCTTCCTACGTCAACCCCTGAACGATCATCTGGCTCCATACAGAATGATTCGAGGGTTATAGCTTCCGCCTGCTACCATGTAGCGGGGTTAGGGGGCTTTACCCTTCACTCCCACCTTCACCACCAGAATAACGGTAAAGAAAGGAACAACATGCGGCCTGAATATCAGTGTGAGATACCATTCACTCCTTATTTCGCCACTGAAGGTAGCCCACCAAGGGCAATCATATCGTCTGTTGCGGCCACGTTCGTTCGTGCCTGATTCTCTGCCCCTGCCACCGAAGAAGCGCGGGACATATTAAGTACCCTGTTGGACGCCTGCTGTTGGCCCGGTGTCGCTGCCACAGACAAGCCTGAAAGCTGCCGCTGATTGACGCCCTGCATGGTGTCGGCGGTGGCGGTGGCGGTTCCTGCTGCCTTGTTGACGGCATCCGGTAGCACGTTCGGGTTATTAAGTGAAGACTGCTGAAGGGTCTGTAATTCAATCGGCAAGAAGTTCTTTTGCCAGTTGGCGTACTGTGACTGAATCAGATTGGCCGCAACCGTATTAGCGTCGCCATTGTACGGGTCAACAAGACCAGAGCTAGGGGAGGTGTATTTAGCTTGATCCGCTATATAGTTCTGATACCCTATATCGAGTGCGCGAGCATTTCCGTTACTTGGTATTGCCATGCCTGACATACGCCCTCCTTTATACCGTTGCTAAAGTCTTGGTCTGAGGTCTGGTTGCTAAAGCCGTGCCTGCACCCACAGCGGAACCAATCGTATTGACGGTGTTGGTAGATTGCTGTTGATTGATATTGTTTACGCCAATCTCTTGTTGTAATGACTGCTGTGCGAGAGCTTCACCGCTTGCCTGTGCCTGCGTAGCCTGACCGCGCCCGATATTGACGAGGTTTTCCATGTTGCCCATGGTGCGCTGCGAAGCTTTGCCTACGGCGTTCATCTTGGCACCTGTGGCAAGGTTGGTGGCCTTGGCGGTATTCTGCGCGCCAACTACCGGGTTCGCGTTTGGCCGGGGGAGTTGCTTCATTATGTCGGCGTTGAGCTTGCTTTGAACAGCCTGCTCTTGCGCCGGTGCGCCTGCAATCGTTTGGTCGGAATACTTCTCGATGAAGGGTTCGTAGTTGGTTTGGTAGTGGTTCCAGAGTTCCGCGTTGACTTTCTGTTGCGCGTTCTGGTCTGCTGTCGGGTCTATCTGGTTATCGCCGCCGCCGCCCATATTGCCCCCTGTTGACGTAAGGAAATTACGGGTCGCAACTCATTCCTAAGCCACGCAACCCCTTTAACCGTTCCCGTCCTTGGGTATAATATCCGCAGTGCTTTCTTAAATTCGTTGATTCCTATTCTGTCGGTGCTGGCTGCGTCCATGACCCATACCATATTACCAGAGGTGATGTCACCAGGAACATGAGTAAAGTTGATTATTTCTGCCAGTTTATCCCGATCTATCAGCCACCAACCGACAAAGGTGGTGATTTTCCCTGATTCGTCGCGCCTGGTGTAATATTGCCCTGTTCGCAAACAATCCAAAACCCTGCGGCAAAACCACTCGCTTGGGCCACGGTCGTACATCAGACAGAGGAATTGGCCCACCTCCATGTAGAGGCCAGACATTAAACCACTTCCAATTGCCAACTATTTGAGCCGTCAGGGTTCAAGCCCATAAACCTGATCTGGATAGTTCCGGTCAGTCCCGTTCCTCCCGCGTCGGTAAGGACTGTCGGGAGGGCGATAGTTGTTACGGTGTTGGTTGCTGGTGCTGCTATTGTCTTGGCGGTCGGTGTCACTACCACTGGTTCAGCGAAGTACGCCCTGATGTTTTGCAGGGCTTTGATGCAGCTCGGTAGGTCTGTGACCATGCCTATTACGGGCGGCTTGCTCATAACGGCAACTCCGCCAGCGACCCAGCCAGATAAATGGCGGTGAGGCTGTTTTCAATGGTGATGTCGCACTCTTCTATAATACCAGTATCAGGCAGGCGGAACTCGCGGCTTGAGGTCGCGGTTATTGTCGCCGGGGTGGTGACTGCATTACCTGCGGCATCATGGCTGTAATAGGTGATCTGTAGCGTAACCGGGTACGCCTGCGCTATGATCTTGGCGGCGCTGAATGAGGCCGCCTTGAAGCGATACCGGCGCGTGACCATGTTCATAGTCCTTGTCTGGGTTCCCCGGACAAACGCCACGATATTGGGGCCGACAACCAGATAGAGCGCACCCGTAACGGGATCGTGATACCCTGCGGAGGCAAAGAAGTCGAGCGCCACAAAGTCGCCGGTCTTAGGGTCGAAGATAAAGCCAGCGTTGCCGTTGTAGAATCCGACGTACTTGCTCTCCCAGAAGAAACCTGACAGGGTGGAAGGGTTATAATCAGCTCGCCACTGTTCCGGTGAGATGAGGTCTTTGGTCAGGATGTCGGTCTGGCTGGTTCCCATAGCAATCAAGCCGTCTGTGCCAGCGTAAATAACCATGCCGCCAGCCTGTACCACACTGCGCTTTGACACACAACCATAACCTACGCCAAGTTTGTCCATGACGTTATTTGACGGAGTATTGCCAGAAACCAGATAAGGAGTCCCTTGAGTGAGTACAATGATGGCCGAACCGAAAGAAGCGAGCCCCATAACCGGCGTGTCGGTCACTTGCTGGTAACTGGCAGGCCACGCATGAGGGTAAAGCGGCTCACTGAACAGTACCAGATTGCCGGAAAAAGCGGCCATAGTCTGCGCTGGCAGAGTAATTAAGCCTTCTACCCCATCCGGTGCGCCGTCCCAGAGGAGGGATTGGAGTATTTCACCCAGGGACGCGGCCAGCTTGGTGTCGGCATACGTCGTGGTCGCCAGTGGGATATTAGCGAGGAATTGCAGTTGTTCCGTGCCGTTTGAATCCACGTTGGAGCGATAAATGTTCTTGCTGACAATAGCAAATATGGGATCGGCTGCGACGTTGGCGCTAGTGAGTGTCGATAAATCACCATCGTAGATATCGACCAGATTAGATGTCGGGCTTGGCGGGCCTTCACTGCCATAGCTGTTGACGAAAGTTTCTACATAGTAGACTGTTTCCATTAAGGTCGGGTCAACCACGGCTTCTACTTCAGGGACAACGGTGTAGGTGCCACCGGTGAAGGAACCAAACAGGGTGCTGTCTATCTCATTCAGAATAAAGTTGTTGGCGTCTACCACCCTTATTTGAGCGCGAACACCATTTAATTGGGTCATGCCTGCCATGGAAAAAAAGTCAAGCACCGTTCCAGTAGAAAGACCGTGAGCATTATGTGTAACCTGGGCGGGGTTGGCTTTCGTTATCGCGTCGGTGGGGGAGGTTAATGTTGCATAGATAGGCGCTACCGTAAAATTGCGGTAGCGCAGAGACCATGTGCCACCGGTGAACGCGGGGTAGCCAGTGGTCATAAGTCCTATGCTGAAAGTGTCTACGCCGATATAAGTTACGGTAACACCGATATTGTTGTTGAGCGCCAGCATACCTGTTACGGCAAACTGGACGACATCGTTAGTACGCAAACCGTGTGCCTTGCTTGTAACAACACCCAATACCGCTACACTTATTGATTGGATTGCACCCGCACCTAAACCAGTAACAGCGACTAAATTGAATATTTCAGTGTTGCCGTAAGCTATGCTCGGATTGGAAAAGCTGAAAGTGCCGCCGTCGATTGTCGGGATGCCTGTACCTGATATTCTCAGCTTGGTGGTAGGATTGAGGCCGAATACTCCCATGACGGTGCCTATTGGCTCGGTAACAGTGACGGTGCCGTCGGCGTTGAGCGATATCTGGCCTATTTTGTTGTATTGTTGCGCCAGTGCGGTATGAACGACA
>QGNH01001148.1_pt1 | contig 22905 bp, 23 predicted proteins | sample 1735481 | NCBI WGS metagenome assembly QGNH01 (sample SAMN09239004, study PRJNA386568) | Viral metagenome, whole genome shotgun sequencing project.
TGGACGTGGGCGCGGGACTCCGCATGTGGTCTCAGACGGGCTGCGGCGCTCACGCCCACTGCGCGAGCATGATCTCGTGGTTCCCCCACAAGGCATCCGCGACCTCCTCGGCGGTCTGGACCATCGTGATCGGCTTGCCGATCTTCGCGGCCAAGCCCCGGGCCTCGTCTGTGGTCAGCGTGCCCTCTTGCTCGGCCAGGCTCGCAGCCAGTTTCAGGGCGAGCTTGCCTGGAAAAGTGCCGTTGAAGAACGCCTCGTCGTGCTTGATCCGTTCCAGAAACAGTCGTTGCCCGGCGGCGTGGACCTGAACGAGATAGCCGTACAACCGACCGGTGTCGTCGAGGTGGGGAGGTGATTGCTCCCACAAGGTGCCGTAGATCCCCCTGGAGGCCAGGTAGATGGCCGCGAGTTCGAGTTGCTCCATTCGGTGGAACCCGAGCACTGCCAGGAGCGCGGCCGCCCGGCCTGCCGTGTCCGGCACCCTGATCTGCACCCACCCGGCGGCATTCGCGATCCTGGTGTGCTCGACATCGTCATTTCTGCCCGCAGCGGCCAACAATAGCGACAGTCGCTCAGAGGGGGAGAGACTCGGGTAGTGTTTGCTCAACTTCGTCGTGCTCATGATATTTTATCCGTTGTTACAATTTACTCAGATAACTTCGAGAACTGCGTCATAGGCTTCGCGGAGATCCTCCGCGATACTTTCAGCCGTCTTGATCTTGGTCACTGATGGGTCGTCCTGTTGGCAGTAAGCCAAGGCGTCGCGTTCCGTGAACGAGTCGGATTCGAGCGAGGTCGCGGCCAACCCCAGGATTCTCTCACCGTGCAGCAGCCGCTCGGCTCCCGTCGGGTCGAGGCCGAGCCGGTCGCAGAATAGCTTGAGCCCGGCTTCGTTGATTTTCACGAGATAGCCCAGGAAGCGCGCAAAGCCGGATCGTTTAGCGACAGACTGTTCCCACCCGGCCCTGGGCATCTGTTCCCAAGCTGCGTCGACCCTCGCCAGTGCCTCCAGGTAGAGGCCCGCGAGTTCCACGCGCTCCAACCGGTGGAGGGCGAGGACATCCTTGAAGGCGACGGCCACCCCGAAAGTATCCGGGACCAAAATCGTCACACTCCTGGAGGCGTTCCTGATCCGTTCCATCTCGACCTCGTCACTGCGAGCAACCGCCGTGAGGAGCAGTGCGAACCGCTCTTCGGGGGTCAACACGGAGTAGTGTTTGCTGAGTCGGGTCGCAGTCACGATCGTTCTCCCTTTTCACGGTTCTTGAGTACAGATTCGAGAGCTTCGATCCGGGCGGCCAGGTTTCCGGCCTCGATTGCTCTCAGGCCCACGCTGGCGAGGTATCCGATCGTTCGGGCACGGTCGGTTGTGCCGAGGGTCGTGTCAGCCTTGACGGCCCCGACCTGTTCCTCAAGAACCTTGACCACATCTGCCGCAGTCCGAAATCGAACTTCGATCGGGATTGCAGGGTGTACGGGGGTTGAACATTGGTCCCCAGCCCGTCGTGTCCGGCGGTAGGTTTTGGCGTACGCTTTCGCCTTTTCGGGATCTGCGTATGGCATCTTCGCTATCCTCCATTCGATCAGGCTGTCACTCGCGTGGCTGGCGAGCAGTGAGCGACTTCATTCTCGCTTATACACCTTCCACCACCCTGGGCGGGAACTTATCCGCTGCGTTAACGATCACATCCGGTTGGGCTACGATGGCGCGGGAGGGGGTCACCCCCACCGTAGCGAACCAGGCCAATACCCCGCCGTCCATGCTGGTTTCTGGCAAAACCACCAGCGTAGCCGTTGGCTGAGCGATGTCATCGAGGTCACCTTGTCAGGATGTACCAACCGTCGGAATGGTGGTCCGGGGGGTGACGGTCGAAAGCCACAGGTCTCGCCTCCGCATTGCCCCAACAGGATTATCGCGGCTACACCCGGCTCGATTTGGAGGACGCGAACGCCTTGCTGGACACGCCCACCTGACCCTCTCCGGTGACTCGTAGAGCCTCCCCATCGCGATCAAAAGACTTGCGAGTGGTCGCGAAGTTACCCCTCTCACCTCTCAGTCGTGCGAATCCTTATTTTCCGCAAATCCGGTTGTGCCACAGGGGAGAGGTGAGGTCGGTATCGGGGTGAGATCACATAGTCTGGAGTTACCGATGATAGACTTCGGCGTCGGGTGTGAACGGGCCGGCCGGCTCCGCCACCTCGTCTGGCTGGTTGGACCCTCTGCTCCTGGGGGTTCATCCGGTCGGAGCCCGACGCACGCCTCGACAGGAGCATGACCATGCCCGACCGGACCCCCCGGCGTCAGCGCTCCCGTACCCCAAAAGCCTCAGATCGAAACGCGATTATTGAAGAGGCTAACAAGGTTGGTCATCACCTCCTTCGCGATCTCGGCCTTATCCAACACGAAGAAGACCCTGCCTCGTTCGCGAATTGTATTGTGTCACTACGCAACCTGCTTCGTGATAAAGAGCAACTCCTTGGTAAAGCCATAGAACTGTGGGTCGATGATTCCCCTCCGCGTTGGGAACCCACCGCGTCAGGGGCGCTGGAAGGAGTGGTGAAAATCGGCCAACGGGTGGTCTGTGCGGCATGTCTAGCATCTTGTGTATTTTGGACCGATCCTCATCTAGAAAGCGGAATTACTGAAGGGTTCTGTGCATCATCTATATTCATACACAAGATTTTAGTCTATTTCGATATGGAAATAGCAAGAGCAGAGTTGACTTGCTCTGCAAAACGTCTGCTGTCCGCTGCTAGCTCCGTCGCGCCATTTCAGTTGCGTGATTTAGACATGGGATGGAAATCATGCATATATAAGTTGATTATTTTATTACCAAATGGATATTCAGAACTATCGAGCGATAAACAGCGAGCTGCTGCGATCCGAGCGCATCCTGGAAATCGTAGCGTTCGGGAGGTAATCGCCAAATCCCCGTGGGACAACCCCCCGAGAGGAGTGCAACCGTGGGGTTCTGCCAGGCGAACGGCGAAGGGCCGTGGCGGGCGGAGCCGGAAGATACCCATTTGGTTCCCCCGGTTGGAGGAGGTGTTGGCTCGGGATCTTTGGCAGGGCTGGCGACAGAAGTACCGCGAACGGGAACTTGATTACAGAATGTTGGCCGCAGAGCTAAACAAGAACTGGGATGGCGACCCTGTTTCCATCGGGGAGATCCAGGAGATCTTCAAGCGGGAGGTGGGTCGGCAGCTTTTGGAGGAGAATCCCAAGCATAAGCGTAAACTCAAAGCCGGTTAGTTTCCGACCGAGATTTTTCCAGATCGATTCCAGCCCCGGTTCTCCGGGGCTGTTTTGTTTCTCCGGTTCCGCCACTTCTCGGGCGGAAACCCCACCCGCCAAGTTTCCGACCGAGGCGACCTGCTGTGATGAGGTGATTCGTGGGCAAATGGCCCCACGGCACACCCCAGGGAGATTAATCACATGCAGCCCACCACCCCACCTACAGCCCCTCTGGAGCCCCGCCCGCCTGGCAAACCGTGGACCTTCCAGGAGGCGGCCGCGTTCCTCAGCGTCAGCGTGAAGCATCTGCGATTTCTCGCGGACACGAACAAGATCGCCTGCATGAAGATCGGTCGCCGCAAACGGCTGATCAGCGATTCTGAAATGAAACGGCTTTGCAAGGAGGGTGTCTGAGATGTCCCCCCCGGATACGACGACCTTCTCCTCTCCAGTGGCCGTGCGCGGCGCCAGGTTGCAAGTATCCGAGGATGGGACGATCGTCCAGCAGGAGACCTTATTGGGGTGGGAAACCCTACCTCAGATCCCGGGCAAATGGGGCAAGGGATATGTCCGGGTCCGTCTACGCGGTGAAAAAGGGAAAACGATCTCCGTTCACAAACTCGTCGCCCTGGCGTTCCACGGTCCCCAGCCACCCGATAAACCTCTCGTGGAGCACCTCGATGGATCTCGCCGGAATAATCATCGCGATAATGTTAAGTGGTCAACTTACTCTGATAATATGCGAACGGCCATTCGCCTTGGCGAGCGTAAACGGAAATATCCAATCATCTTCGATGGTGCAAGCGTTTACGCGATCCGCAAGTCGCGGACATTGGCGGACGTCGAGCAGATCGCCAAAGAATTCAACGCGGGCGAGCAAACCGTCCGAGATCTCCTCGCTCGGAACTCGTGGCGGGGGGTTCGCGACGATCAACCATACCTGTTCTGAACCAGTCTCAAGATTCACCCACGGTAGTGGCCGGGTTCGCTCGGCCGCCCCGTCAGGAGCCCCAGATATGTCAAACGAAACCCAGAGCAAGAAGAAAGCGTTCTACGCCGACAAGACGACGAAGCCGAAAGTGATCTCGTTCGATTCCGCGAATGTGCCCGCCGAACTCCGGGCTCATACTCGGTGGGTAGCGTGGGAATACCGCTGGAAAGAGGACGGAAAGGGTGGCGGAAAGTGGACCAAGCTGCCGCTTTCAGCGAAAACGGGTAAGGTCGCAGACTGCACTCAGGCACGCAATCATGGACCGCCGCACCAAGCTCATAACTGGGTTCTCGCGAACAAAGCGGACGGTGTCGGATTCGTGCTTGGCGACGGTTACTTCGGCATCGACCTTGACGACCACCGCGATCCCGACACGGCCGAACTGACCCCGTTCGCCCAGAAGGTGCTGGGGCTTTTCCCCAGCTACGCAGAGGTTAGCCCAAGCGGGACCGGGATCAAAATCTTCGGCAGGGGCAAGCTACCGGCCGGTTGCCCGAAGCAGAACAAATCCCTTGGCGTGGAGGTGTACGACGGCGGACGATACTTTACGGTCACGGGGAACGTGATCCCAGGTGGTCCGACCGAGATACAGAACCTCCAACCAGCGATCGACCAGCACCTCGGCGAATTGCTTGGGATCGGCCCTGAACCCAAGAATGCGCTCACCTCGGCTCTCGGTGATCAGGGGCATCGAGAAACACCAAGGCCCTCGGCAAACGGGACCACCCCCACCGTTGATGATGTCGAGCGTCGGGTTCGTAGTCATGCCGAGGGGCAACGCCTGATGGATGGCGACACCACCGCCCACGGTAACGACGAGAGTGCGGCCGACCTCGCACTGTGCAACTTGATCGTGTTCTACACCGGGGACAACCCTAGCTTGGTCGACGAGGTATTCCGGCGGTCGCGACTGATGCGGTCGAAGTGGTGCGAGAAACACGCTCAGGATGGGCGGACTTACGGCGATTTGACTGTCGGCAAGGCGATCGCTGGGAAGTCGCAGTTCTACGACTGGTCAAAGCCGTCCCGCATCAGCATCGAGGCTAGCGAGAATGCTGGACCGGACCCGCCCACCCTCCTCCAAGTGATCGAACCCCCGTGGCCGCAGATGGCCCCGGCAGCGTATCACGGGCTCGCGGGTGAATTCGTCGGTCTAATCAAGGATCAGACCGAAGCAGATCCAGTCGCACTCCTGGTGCAATTTCTGGTTATGTTCGGCAGTGCCGCCGGGCGGAACGCATTCGCCCGCGTCGAGCGGACTTTGCACTACCTGAACGAGTTCGTGGTTCTCGTCGGGCAGAGCGCGAAGGGAAGAAAGGGTACGAGCGAGGCATGGCCGACCGATCTGATGAAAGTGGCAGATCCGGAATGGGAGTCACGATGCCGCGTGGGAAAACTGGCATCGGGCGAGGCGTTAACTTCTGCGATCCGTGATCCGACTTTCAGGTGCGTCGAGGGAGTGGCGACCTGCACAGACGATGGGGTTCCCGACAAGCGGTTGCTGATCACCGAGGGTGAGTTCAGCGTGATCCTGAAGATCGCTGCAAAAGATTCAAACACCTTGTCGGATTTAATGCGAGATGCATGGGACGCCAAGGATTTGCAGAACAAGAGCAAGATAAATGCGTGTAAGGCGACCAATCCTCATGTCAGCGCACTCGCCCACACAAACGAAAGCGATTTGAAAATGCTATTGACCGAGAACGCGATGTGCAACGGGTTTGCCAACCGGTTCCTGTTCTTCGCCGTCCGTCGATCGCAGGAATTGCCGTTCGGCGGCAACGTGGACGAGCGTGCGTTCGAGAAGTTGGCCGAACGGGTGAAGAATCGGCTGGAGTTCGCTCGGCAAGCCGGGCAAATCAACTGGAGCATGGAAGCCGCCAAGGTCTGGATACGCGAGTACACGGGCCTCACGCGGGAGCGATACGGGCTGGCAGGAAGCCTGACGAGCCGGGCTGAAGCGCACACCCTCCGACTCGCCATGCTTTATGCAGTTCTCGACGGTTCGAACGTGATCGAGGTGCCGCACCTGGAGGCTGGACTTGCAGTGTGGCATCACGCTGAACTGACCGCCTACCGGCTGTTTGGTGGGCTCACTGGCGACCCACTGGCCGACGACATTCTGCGAATGCTCCGCAAGAGCCCGACCGGCAAACGACGGTGGGATATTCATCAGGGGTGCGGGAAGAATATTCCTTCCACGCGGATCGAGGAGGCCCTCGCTACCCTACACGGGCAGAATCAGGTGCGGTCCGAGAAGCAGAAAACAGGGGGGCGGGACGCCGAGGTCTGGGTCGCAGTCACGCAGTAGGAGGTAGGAGGTATCGGAGGAAAGGGAGAAAAAGGGTCGATACCTCCCTTATCTCACTTACCTCCTACCTCCCCGAATGGGTACGATCATTATCCCGGCCAACGGCCGGCTTACGAGGATACAGGCCATGAACCTATTCAAAAAGACCTGGAGCATCTGGACAATCGACGGGAAACGGGTGCCGAAGGGAACGCCCGGGGCGACCCTCACCCGTAACACTTCCAAAAAGTGGCACGTCAGCATCGATAAGAAGCACATCCCGTTACACGGAGACAAGAAGGTCGCCCGGGAGATGGCCGCACAACTTCTGGGGAAGAAAGCGGCCGGCACTTTGGGAGTAGTGGTGTCTGACAAGGATGACGACCGCCGCAAACCGCTCGCCCCGCTAACCGAGGAATGGGGGAGCGCAGTCGGGTTGAAAGGCACCTCGGCGGATCAAGTAGCGTTGTTACTGACCCGGGTCCGAAAGGTGATTGATGAGTGCGGGTTCGTGAAGGCTCGGGACATGAACGGCGAGACGGCATACAAGTTCGTCGGCGGGTTGGACAAGAGCGCCCAGACTCGGAACTTCTACCTCTCCGCCTTGAAGCAGTTCGCCCGGTGGTTGGTCAAGAAGAAGGTGCTCTCAGAGAACCCCTTCGAGGATCTGGAGCCCTGGGACGTGAAGAAGGATCGGCGTCACGACCGCCGCGAATTGGCGGTTGAGGAACTGGTGGCGGTGATCTCGACCACAGAGGAGGGGAACGTCACCCGCGCAAAAATGTCCGGGATCGACCGGGCAATGCTGTATCGAACGGCCGTTTTCACGGGTTTGCGGTCTGCCGAACTGGGGAGCCTGACGCCCGAGAATTTCGACCTGGAGAACGCCGAGGTCATGCTCACGGGCAAGTTCACGAAGAACGGCGATCCTGCCCGACAACCGCTTCCACCGACGCTGGTCCCACTGCTGCGGGACTGGCTCAAGGCCCGCCCTGTAGATCAGCCCTGTTGGCCCGGCCCGTGGGCGAAGAACAAGGGAGCGGGGAAGATGCTGAAGAAAGACCTGGAGGCGGCGGGGGTGGCATACGTAAAGAATGGACTATTTGCCGATTTTCATAGCTTACGGCACTCCTACATTTCGACGCTGATCCGGAGTGGTACGAACTTGAAGGTGGCCCAGGTGCTGGCCCGCCACAGCACCATCACATTGACGGCCGACCGCTACGGACATCTTCAGGCCGGGGAGGCGAGAGCCGCGGTCGCGGGGATGAGTTTGCCGAGCGGATGCATGCCGGATGCATGCGAAGAAGCGGAACCCGACGGAGTGCCTGAAATCCAGGGGTTTGATGAGGCGACCACCGGTCTTGAAAACCGGAGACGGGCTTGCCCCGTTCGTGGGTTCGAATCCCACTCCCTCCGCTTTTTTCCTTGGTTTTCGTGCGATTCGTTGAGATTTCAAGGGGTTGCGAATCCGCGACCCCTTCTTCGTTTTCTCGTTCGAGTATGCCAATCGACGCCACCGGAGGACAGGGAGAGACAGCCGCGCGGGCAAACGGCGGGCAAACAAGATTGCCATCCGTACCCGTCGCTCGGGCCATTTCGGACCCGTCGGCTAACCGCCCCGGAAGGAACCGGGGGAGCTTCTCCGCAGCGTCCGCCAGGTCGTTGAGTCGGGGGTGGGAGTAGCGGGCTGTCAGGACCGGGGTCGAGTGGCGGGCCATCGCCTGAGCCGTTCGCAGACTCACCCCGCCCCGATCGAGCAGGGTGATGTAGGTATGCCGGAGGGCGTGGAAATCCGCGTATAGCGGCCCGTCAGGCCCCTCGACCGGGTAGGGGATACTGGCGGCCTCCAGATCGATACGAAGTATCGGCGCGGCCTTTTTCGACGATGCCCACGTCCCCGGCCAGACCGGCTCGCCTGCTGGCTTCCCGGCAAGGTATGGCCTGAGTTCGGCCGCCAGGTCCAACGGGATCGGCTGGGCTGCCGAGGTCCGGTTTTTGGCATCCTCCGCCGACAGCGCGACCACTGGCGTAGTTCCGTCCAGGTTGAAACTCTCTGGGGTGAGGGATGCCAGTTCGCTTGCCCGGAATCCGGTCCCGCACGCCGTTGCGTATAGCATGTACCGATCCCGTCCGGTCAGTTTCTTGAATTGTTGATCGCTCCCGCGTGCGGCGGTCAGCACCCGGGTCAGTTCGTCGGCCGTCAACTCCCGCCGATCATGCCGCCGGTCGAGTTTCACATTGCCCCGTTCCAGGTGGCGGAACGGGTTGTCCGCCGTCCGCCGATCTTTCACCAGCCAGGTAACAAACGCCTTGGCGTTGGCGAGGTAGTGGTTGCTCGTCTGGATCGAAATCCCGCCCTCGGCCCGTGGCTTTTGCCGTTTCTGGGCGAGCCACTCCGACAATCGAGACGCTGACAGGTCCGGGAAGAACAGGAACCCGCAGCCGGTCAGGACCGCATCACACCGGGACTTGACCAGATTCGCGTGATCCTCGGAACACCCTTCCGCCAGCAGACCGCGGTGGTAGTCCTCCAGGTGTTCGGCGAGCGGCTTCCGCTTGTGGTCCCGGTACTGGTCACCGAGCCCGACCGAATCCAGCGCGGCCTCGGACAGATGCCGAGCCAGCATCTGTCTAGACTTCGCCTTGTCGGTGCAGAGCGGGATCGGCCGCCCGTTTACCCGGCCGTACCACTTGGCGGAGAGCACGACCCGCTGAGTTGCCCCGGGTGTTCCGGGCTTCACACGTTTTCCGTCAAGAATCCACTGCGTCGTTTGCTTCTTCGTTACCTCTGGCATGGCGTACCCTCTGGTTGGTTCTCGTGAATGATCCGCCCCGGATCAGCGCTTCCCAGTCTTCCTTCTCGTTGACGCTGGACCAGCCGGTGAGATCGGCCGTAACTCCAGTCCCAGCGCTGCACACAGTTTGGTGGCCGACGACAGCCGAAGATCCCGCTCCCCGGCCACGAACCGATACAGGAGTTCCGGTTTGAGTCCGGCCGCCTTGGCGACCGCGTACAGGGTCCGCCCCTCGCTCTCTGCCTTCGTCAGTGCGTTCTGGATTACCGTCTTGATGTCCACTTCCGCCCCTCATGGTCATGCTTCGATTATACCCTGTTATGGGTATAAAGTCCATGTCAGAATAGGCATATTCTAGCACTGCTCATTTACGATCGAACGGGCTGACAACTGCTCGCCGTTCGAGGTGACAGCGGGGATGGTTGAACGGCCGGGGGGGGGAGTGCGACCTCGTTCAACGTGGACCTCCCGCCTGGCTGAAACATGTCCCCCATCGCCCCCATGTCCCCCTTCGGGGCGTGTCCGGGGGNNGGCGATGGGGGACATGTTTCAGCCAGCAGCCGGTTTCCGGTCCACCTTCACCACAACCCACCGGTTCGCCCCGTGATCCGGGTTCGCTTTGTCGAGCATCCGGCCGTCGAAATTCCGGCGTTGGAAATGTCGGAACCGATACCCCAACGCTCGTCCATCGAGCTTTCCACAGAGTTCCTCTACTGCGGAACGGAGGTCGTTGTGCCAGGCGGGGAGGGGGTCGGCAGGCTTGCGGATGGTGTCGACGATCTCGGCTGTCGTTACGCCCTTACCGCAGGGGTCCATCTGCTCCAGGGCTATCAGCAGCACGGTCATCGCCGCTGCGTCCCGGTCGGCCGCGATCTGGAGTGCCTGCCGCGTTTCCCCGGGGTCGGGCAGCCCAGCGAACACGATCACTTCCCGGACCACTCCGGACCACTTCTCATACGAACCCCACGGTGGGAGCCCGTGCGTGGGTTTCCCAGCCGCAAACCACCCCCGAAGGATCGTCAGCCCGGCAGAGAGCAGTTTGCCCCGTATCGACTCGACGTGTTGCCGGAGGTCAGGGTATTTGAAGTCGACTCGAAGTTCTGGTCGTGCGTCCGGCGATTCAATACGGGTGTGGCATACCCGGCGGGCGGTGTCAGCATGGAACTGGACGTTGTTTCCCGTCCCATACCAACAGACCTGGAGCGGTCCGCTAAACCCCCGGTTCCCGCCCAGTAGCCGATCCTTCCACCAGTCGGCGGTCAGGGCCGCGTCGAGCACGTCGTTCCCGACCAACCCTGACAGGTTGTCGAGTAGTACGAGCCGCTCCCCTTTGATCGCCAGGGTCGTGATCCGCTTCCGCAACTCCTCCCGATCGGGCGTATACGACATGACCGGGAACCGACGCCCGGTGACAATCAGGGCGATCACATCGGCGAGCAATCCGGCTCCGGCTCCGCGGACGTTCTTGTCGATCAGATTGAACGGGGCCGGGCCAGTGAACGCGAACCAGGCGAGAGGGGTCAGCAGGGCCGCAAACCATGCCGCCTGGTGTTCCGGCCGCTCGAACGGGAAATCAGAGACCACGTCTTGCAGCTCGGCCACGGCCTGGGCGACATCCTCCTGGGTGGGTGTTTCCGGCACGGTAACCGTCAAGTTTGAAGGGAGGCAGATGAGCAACCTGGAACGCCGATCGTACCCGTTCATCGACAGGATTGACCCGTCCCCAAGCAGAACCGGGTGGGTGACCACGGCTTCCAACCGGCGAACAGTTGGCCACTCGCCGCGGGCGTGGACGGCCGCGATACACCACGGCGGCGGGTGTGCCGGCGTTCGTTCCTGGTCTTCCACCTTCACCCATCGAGCACAGCGGGTCAGCCGCTCACGCAAAAGCGGCGGTGAGACTTCGCGAATGACCGGCGAGCCAGCAGGACGACGAATCACTGGCACGGGTTCGGGGTCGACATGCTCCTCGACGACATGAACCAACATCCCGCCCCGCTTGTAGAGGTCGGGTTCGGACCCCAGGGCAGCGGCCGCCTCCCGGTTCACCCGGTGTTCGTCAGTGCCGATGATAATCGTCGGAGCACTTCCGCTCCCGGTATCCCCGTTCGGCTCGCCGGCGGGTGGCATGTCGGCTCCGTACCCGCGGGTACGCAGTTTTGCTGCTGCTGCCTTGTAGTCGCCCATGTGTTCCAGGGTCGCCAGAAGGGCGAACGCTGTGTACGCCGTTCCCTGCTCCAGTGGTGGGGCGTGGTTCGTCCAGGAGTAGAACTTCGGAACCCCGCCCGCCCCGGTGCAGAATCCGAGGGTTCCCGAACACCCGCACGCCTTCCCGGGCCGGGTCCACTCACTCACTCCGTCGCCTCGGTCCCGGGAGAATGACCACCCGTGCCGCTCCAGCACATCCTTGATAGCGGCCGTGCCGCCCCGGTGGTTAAAGTCATCCCCCGGCCGACCGTCGGCCCGACCCTGCTTTGCCCCTGCCGAGGGTGTCGCGTCCGTTGCCCCTGCTGCCATCGCCTCGAACGGGATCAAGTCGGGGCTGTCGCCGGTCAGGCTGAGAACGTGAGCGACTGCCGCTTCACCGTCCAGCCAGTTCGAGCCGTTCCAAACCCGAGGCCAGAAGTCCCGGGTATGATGTCGGCCCACTAGCCGCAGCCAGTTGCCGTACTTGCCCGGCTTCACCACCCGCTGCTTGGGGAACGTCTCCGGCAGCTTGCTGAATCCGAACTTGGCGAACTCTCCGGCGAGCCACCGGGCGAACCCGAACAGAACCGGCCCGGGGATCATCTCCTCCAGGTCGACCCCAAAGAACACGACGTTGTGGAACCCACCCTTGCCGTTGCTTTCGTAGGTCAGCGGGTGGAACCCGAACCCTGACGCCTGGGTGTGGATAGCGATAGCGAACTGCTCGTTTGCCACGGGGTCGGCATCCATTCCTGGGTGAGCGTCGACTTCCACCGCCCCCCACAGGCCTCCGCCACCTGGGGCAAGGGTATGTGCCCCGATGATGTCACCTGTCGCGGTTGCCCGGAAATGCCGTTCGAGCAGGTCGAGCGTGACGCAGTCCGTCCTCGGCCCCTTCGTCAGCATCGTGCGTGGTTCCGTCCCCTGCGGACCGGAGAAGTACCCGCCATATCGGTCGCGTCGGACGAAGTACCGGCGTGCCCACTCGGCAAGCTCAACTGCCCGAGCGTGCCACGGATGTGTAGGGGTCATACTGCACCCCCTTCCTCGTGATCCCGGACCTGTCGGCCGATTGGATCGCGGAGAATTTCGAGAAACTGATGCGAGGCCCGGATATCGGCCTCCCAGTTCCGCCGATGAGTTGATACGATATACATAGGTAACTCCTATGGTAACGGGCGGCGGTAGCTGGGGAGCGCTCCGCCCGTTGCCGTGGGGTGAAAACTCAGGATCGGGATTCCGTCACTTCGCTCGTTGCCGTTTCACCGCGTCGAACGCGGATCGATCGCAACCGACCGACACGAACAACTCCACGTCTGCCAGTCGCCAGACGACTTTGCTGCCACTGCCGACCGTCATCGCATCAGGGAGTTCGCCTGCCGACCGCATCCGGGCAATGTGCCGTTTGGAGCAAGCCAGCAGAGCGGCCAGTCCGGCAGAGTCCACGACCAGCGGCCGAACGGCGGCCGAACGGCGGCCGAACGAACCGCCGCTTCAAACCGAGCCACGATCGCATTCAGGTCGGTCAGGGGTGGAGCAGTTCCCCCGACCGTGGCGTCCTGCGGCTCCACGACGAGAGGGGCAATAGACCCGGAAGCTGGGTCGGTCGGGGGTGGAGCGCAACGGGGGCGGCCGTTCGGGGCCGAGGTGGGAAGTGGGAGAATATCAGCCACCGGACACCCCCTTTCCACCGTTGGGGGAGTCGAGGGGGTCGGCGAATACGACGCGGATACCGACCTCGGCCAGCCAGTCGCGGGCGAGGGATTCGAGCATCCGGTCGCCGGCCTTACGGGCCGCGAGCAACATCACGAACAGGAACGGGGGGTCGTTCGGTCGGGGGTCGCTAGGGGTGTGGGGCATGTCGCCACCTCCTTCACCCCTTCATTGGTCGGTCGGAATTTGGAGCCGACCGAGAACGCCGACGGGCCGGTTTTCCCCTGGAAAACCAGCCCGTTCGCGATTTTCAGATTTTTCTGATCGGTCGGAATCCGCTGCCGACCGGTCGGAATTATTGGCGCGGCTTCCTCTTCCCGCCGTTAAGTGCCCCAGTCCTCGCAACCCGTTCCGCGGCCTGACTTGCCCGGTATACCTTGATCTGGTCCCAGGCTTTCGTTTGTTTGACTGACCCACCTTTCCCACAGCCGAGGTAATCGCCCCACTGACTCGCAGACCAGTAGTAGGAATCGAGGTTTTTCGAGAGCACGTCGAGCATTCGAGCATTGATATTCAGCCCCTTCTTTCCACCGCTAGTTCCGTCCGGAACCAATACCTCTGTTCCGGTCGGGGGATGGTCGGTTTCCACCGGTGAGATTTCGATGACCGCCTCGGTTCGGTCGATCTGCACTGCAAGATCCGAACTAGCCATGATGATGGGAAGCGGATTCAAGGGTGCCGCGGTAAGAGTTGAAGGGATAACGGGGGTGAGTGCTTGAGTCGCGTTCTTGACCTGCCGCTGGACCGCCTCCCGGGCAGTCAAATACCAACTATGGACATGCGCGACCAAGACCGGCAAAGGGGTGCCAGGGTCCACGATATGAGGGTCATAGCTGATCTCCAGGCAAAGTGAGAGCCCGGGGATAACCTCCGGAAAGATTCGCCTGGCCCACGCCTCGGGTGGGGCAGGGGTCTCACGGGGTTGGACCGGGTCGATTTGATAAGCCACCCGTTCGAGCCATGCCCAGTCCGCCTCCGTTGGTTCGTTAAGCAAGAAACTGAGACGATTAAGGAACTGGCCGGCATCTAGCCGTTCAGGGCGTTCTCCATCTGGAAACCAACCAGATTCGGCTCGTAGGAAGAATGCTGGGTGGTGTCTTCGCACCTCCTCAACAGTCGGCAGGTGGGGGAATCCGACTTGGCTCGGGAAAACAGATGCACAGAACGTGCCGGATTGTTCACCGAACCCATTGGCCATGACGTAGCGGAGAGCCGCGACGCCAGCGCGGACGTCCTCGACTGCCGCTGCGACCGCCAGAGTCGGGAGACGGTCGCTTGACCGGATGAAGCCAAGGAACAGGTCTTGAACCCAACGCGAAAGCCAGTTGTCCCATACCGCGTCCGGAATTCGGAATCCCGGGAGACGTGCCCTGAGTGCATCGAACGCCACCCATGAGTCCTGGGCAAGCGCGTCGGCGTCCGCTCGCTTCGCTGGCCACCGTAGGGCGAAGGGGTCATAGGGGCCGGGGTTAAGACGGAAATGGGACGGGAATTGACGAAGAGCGGGTCGTGTACCAGACGGGCCAACAGGAGCTGGATCTACTGGAGGGACGGGTGGGATAGGCATCGTTGTACCCTGAACGAGAACGGCCCGACGGCCGGAGAGGGCACTACCCGGACTCGTCAGGCCGCCAAAACCGGTTAGCCTCCAGACGGCGATTTATGATGACCTGCGAGAACAGGAGAAGCAAGGCAAGTACGCGACCGGTCGAGCGGTCAGCCCTGCCATCGGCTGGGAGAGATCCTCGGGTTCGTGATCGTCTCGAAGAAGGTCGCCCGGAAGGTGCTGAAGAAACACGGGTCGAAGGTCACCGTTCGGGAGGTCGAGGAGTTCGGAATGATGATGATCGAGCCGGTTCCCTTCTGAGCAACCCAACCGCCCGGAGGAATGCTCCCCTGGGCTGAGGTCGTGATGGGACCGGCCCAGCCGCTCACCGGTCACGGTTCCCGGTCGAAAGTAGTAACTCAGTCCAGGCGGAAACAGACCCGAAAACCGTACATGTACTCACGGTACGCTGGCCCGCGCCAGCGGCGATACGCGGAGCGGCAGTTAGATGGGTCGTTGAGCCAGCTACCCCCACGCAGGACGCGATATTCGTTAGATTGTACTGACAATTGTTCAGAACTGATTTGCTCCACTTCTGAATACGGCCTGCCCCAATCCTGGCACCACTCCCAGACATTCCCGTGAACGTCGAATAAACCCCATGGGTTCGGCCGGAATGAATTCACATCCGTGGTTTCCCGCCGATTTTTCCCTTCCGGTGACCCGTTCCAGGTGTACTCTCCGTTGTAGTTCGCCAAATCGGGTGTAATGACATCACCGAAGTGGAACTCCGTCGTGGTCCCCGCCCGACACGCATACTCCCACTCCGCTTCCGACGGCAAACCGACCGTCCCGCACCCCTTCAAATGGCCGCTGAGCTTCTGGCAAAATTCCTGGCAGTGTTCCCACGACACATTCTCAACGGGCCGGTTCTTGCCCTTGAAATGGGAGGGCGTCGAGCCGGTCACGGCCTTCCACTGGGCTTGTGTGACCGGGTGAATACCCAGGTAAAATCCCTTCGTCAGTGTCACACAGTGGACCGGTTTCTCGTCGGCGTGCCCCTTCGAGTGATCGCTCCCCATGAGGAACGGCCCGGGTGGGATAAAGGAGAAGGTCATTCCTACACCACCTGGCAGCGTGATGGTTTCTTGTGGTACGCACGGCCGCACACCCTCTGCGATCAGGGCAACGATCCGGGATTGCCACTCGCTACGCTCCGGATGCTGTTCAGGCTCGCAACAGGTCGCCAATAGCTTCCGGTGGAGGCGAAGGAGTTCGGCTCGTCGAGGATCGTCGAACTCTTCCAGCCAGTCTGCCAGTACCAGCCAACGGGTTTCCTCTTGGGGGACCGACACGATCCCCGCCAGCAAGCCCTCCAGAACGCTCATGCCTATGCTCATCTGCCTGTATGTGGATGGATGACGATGGTGCTTTGAAGTGCGTCGGAACGGTCGATCAGGCCGTCCCAAGGGACACCTATTTCAAGTCGGAGGCGCATGAGGGTGGTTCGGCTTGTGCCACCTTGAGCAGTCATGCCTATTACCTCGGCATCGAAGTTACGCACAACTGAGCGGGCAGTGACCTCGGTTGCCAGTGCTCTCCGAAGTCGACAGTGCTCTACTTCCATGCCGAGGTAATACGCAACCCTGACTGATCACCAACAGAGAAGTTACAATTCTTCGATGTCACGTCCGAGTACCTATTGCGAAAGTGCGACTCCTCATCGACTTGGACAGATCTCACGAGCTGTGGCAGCCGAACATTTTTGTTCGGTGCTGAAATGCCGCCAACTCCGAGCAACTCCATCACATCCGGTGTGATTGATTCGGCGTCGTTCAGCAATCACCGCGAAACTTGCCAGTCCAACTTTTCGCCCAATGAGTAAAGGACTCGGGTCCACGAAGATAGTGCAGGAACATTTCCCGCAGTTGCTGGCGACATGACCCACCGAACCGACCGCTTTGATAACCATCCACCGACCAATCCTCCAACTCAAATCTTCCGAAATCCGGATCGTACTTGTAAACGCCCAAGATGCCCTCCACCCAGTCAGGCGACTCTTCTTCGTCAAAGACGCGCAGTTCAATGTGGAGAAAGTTATCGTATGTGCGTGAAAGACGAATGAAATTACCCACGATTGTGTCGCTTTTGAACACGTGGCGAACGTCATCCTCTGTAGGATTCTCCAAGACGCCATCGGTTTCGGTTTCAAGCATCATGGTAGTGCATTCGCGCCTTCCTCGGTCGGGTAAGCGAGCGGCGTTGCCGTCGCCTCCTCCCCTCAGAACTGCCCCCTTTGATAAGCCAATCGTCGAGATACTCCCGTCAAGAGGTCAGGCCGTTCCAGGGACTCGTTTTTCACAAGTATGTGGGCTATGAGAGCGGTTCGGCTCGCCAGGGCACTTGTTCTCGACCTAACCCGGCTCAAAGGGTGCGGCCTCACCATTGGATGCTTCTCTGATCTGCTCAACCCTGGTGTTCCACATTACTTCAAACGACTCGAACGTTTCCATGCTGTACAAACTCCGGGCGTTCAGCAGAACGACCTCGTACTCCGACCGAGCCGGGTCCGTGACTCGGGACGTGTTCCAGACCAGGAAGTCGCAGTTGTCGCCCGTTCCGAATCGCACAGAGCCGCGAAGCCAAGGGCGGACATCGGCGGGTATCGAGAGTGCGTCGAGTTGTGCATCGGTAACCGCTTTCCACCCGGACCACTCCCGCTGAAGGGATACCACATCGCCGGCATTGCCCTTGTGGGGAACGAAAAGCCAGTCGCCGACCAACCGACCGGCACCGCAGGCGTGCGCGAACGACTTCCACGAACAGGGCAACGGCAACCCAACCTCCTCCTCGAATGCCGCCACCGCACGACGCATGGTCTTCTGAGCGGGGGTTGACCAGTGCCCCTGCCGTCGCTTCGCCCACCGGGCTGCGTCCTCGTCCGCCGGTCGCCCTTGGAGGTAGCGCAGCTTCCAGTCGGCGCGTTCGAGTTGTACGAGCCAGTCCCGGTCACACCTCAAGAGCAACTTCCGCTCGCGCGCAGCGAGGGTGGCGCGTTTTGCTTCGGAGAGGTCGGGGAGTGATAGTTGCTGACGAACCCGGATCAACCCGCCGCCGGGGTGGTCGTGTCCGTCGAGCCAGTCAGCGTAGACCAGTCGGGCGGTCGCGTCTTCGGGCCGCTTGAAGATCGCCCCCAGGAACGCCTCGTGCTCATCGATGGCCATCGCCGCTCCATTCGGGAAGCAAGCCTACCTTGCCGAATGCCCGCAGTTCCGGTGTGTGCTCAAGAGACGACCGCACCCCTCGTACGCAATCGCGGCCTGTTTTTGCGGGGGATCGACCCCACCGCGTAGCTGATTGTGATGGGACGACTGCCTCGGCGTCAAGCGAATTGCCGAGGAACTCCGGTCGAGTGGTCAGGCCGTCCCAGGGAGTTCGTTTTTCTCAAATCGGTGGGCCATCAGGGCGGTTCGGCGCTTTGTCAATGCAAACCTGTCACCAGGGTTCCACATCGAGGGCAAGTCTCATCCGGTACCGACCATGTGTCGGAAAGCGTCCCAACTTTGCTGCAGTGCGTGCAGTTCAATTCCGAAAACGAAAGCGCCTCGACGGTTCTCACTTCGCACTTTATCCACTCACCGTAAAGCTTGCCTCGCTCGTTTGCAACCTCCGGATTTACAAACAATGGCTGTTGTTGTGTCGTAAACTCATCCGGCTTTTGGTCTGGAAGAAGCTGTTCACCCCCTCGAGGTCGCACGGCATGATGAACGGAGTGAACTGTGCCACATCCACGACAGACGAGGTACGTTCCGCCCCAGTAACCCTCGTTCGACCAATGATAATGAAACCCCCCGACGCAGTAAAGTAACCAGCATTTCGGACAATGATAATGATAAGGCGGCATCGGATACCTCTTCCGCCGAACGCCTAGAACTTAGGTACGTCTGATCGAGAAGCATCGCACTCCCCGGAAGCAATCGCGGCGGGTCTCTGCTCATCTTGCGTGGGGAACGGTTCAAGGCGATCCGCCAGGCTACGGATTTCCCGAATACGTCGAAGATGCGCCCGGTTGCATATATTTATTCACATAACATACAGAATATTTCATCCCGTCCATCGCGTGATTTTTGTCCTCGATGGGCTCATCCTTCAAAGCCTTGGGGTTCCACACGTAGCTTACGAGTTCTTCCACCAAACATGTCGGGTGGCCGATGTCCTGGAGCGTCCGGTCCGGGTCGTTGTAGAGCGTATTGTGCTTGAAAAGAATCCGCGGTCGGCCGTCCGCGGCGAGATCGAACCGCGCCTGCGTCTCTTCGATCCCCCGTTTGCGCTCCACCTTGTCGGCGAGCCGAAGACGGAGGCCACTCGCCTTCTCGAATATCTCCTTGTACCCCTCGTTACCCGTGTCGTGGTCACAGAGGATCGCCTGGGGCTTCGGTTCTTCCCCTCGTTCTATCCAGCCCCCGGCTTGCTGACCGAGGATGTCTTTACGGAGATGGGTCTGATAGATCTCCCGTATCAAGATCATCCGGCCCTGGGGATCGACCGCCCAGACCGTAAGCGAGGTAGGAGAGGATTTCCCCCAGTCGATACCCCAGACACGGCGCCAGTTGGCGGGGATGGGATAATCGTCGGGGAGCATGTGGCCGGGGTGGATGACTCGGCCAGTCAGGTGGTCGACTTCGGGCTCGGCACGGAAGGCGTAGACGACGCCTTCTGCGGCCGCCCAGATCCCTTCGAGGAAGCGCGTTCGCTGGTGGCCGGTCATTTGCTCTAACCGACCGCGGACGTAGTCTTCCCCTTCGGGGGTCCACTGCCCGGCCGTCCGGTCCCAATACCGCGGGTTATCTTGATGGGTCGTCTGGATCAGCCGACACTTCGGATTCGGCCCCTCGGTCCGCTTCTTGAGCCAGTGGTGCGGGGTCGTCGGGTTGGTATCCGCGATGAGCTGCTGGTAGGGAACGACGTAGTTTCGGCACCGGCCGCCGAGCGTCTCCCAATCAACCTTCTCAAGCTCAATTGCCTCTGGCATGTACACTATATCACATTTGTTTGATAATATCTTATTCGGTTTGTCCATCCCGCCGAGAACGACAATCGAACCGTTCGGGAACCGGTAGCTCTGCCGGGTTCGACGCTGGGGGATAGTACCCGATGCACCGAAGAGAATAGGCGAGCTGTCGCCGAGGACGTTTTGCTCCCAATCGGGGAGAACGGTTTCCGTCAACGATTCCCTGGTCTTCCGGACGATCAGGCAGCGAGCACCATCATATAACCGACATACACAATAAATCTTCAAAAGATTAGACAAAGTTTTGCCCGTTCCGGCCGCGCCTGAGATGACGTACTCCCGGTCACGGCACTTGAACCCTTCGGCGACACCACCCCAGAGCTGGTACTCCGGGTCGTAGATCGAGAAGGGATCAGACGGATTCGGGAGTGGCTTCCCCGCCAATTCGAGGCTGGGGTTTCGAGCCACTACCCTTGCCCTTCGCAGAAGACTGTAGCTTCGTGACATCGACGGCCTTGAGGAGATCGCTGAGGGCCTTCCGGAGTTCCCGCAACTCCCGACGGTCGGAACCCCAGCGTTCGGGGAACTTGCGTTCAAGGAACCATTGAGCGGCCCGGACGTCTTCGGCAGTGGCGGTCATCACCCGGCCGACGCAGAGAATTTCTGCACTCCGTTCGGCCTCCAGGAGCGTGTCCAGGAATTGCTTGTAGATCGGCTCGGGGGTTCTTTTCTTGCCGTTGGCAATCCAGAGGTTGAGAGTCGAGCGGGGGATACCCGCCCACTCGGCTGCGATTTCCCGGTAGTTTCCGCCCTTGATCGCGTTGAAGAACTTCGTCTGAGCTTCGGGTGTGATTGCGGGCGGACGGCCTCGTTTGGCCATAATCAGCCCTCCCCGGCCTTGATCGCGACCCAGGCGGCGAAGTTCATCCACCGCCAGATACAGTCCGCATGGACGAATCCGGCCTGCCGGATCAGGTCTTCGTTCCATGCTGCAGTCACCGGAACGAGAACACCTTCAAGGCTCAACCGCTTCCGTTCGATCTGCTCGGGGGTGTAGCCGTGTTCGGCCTTGAGCCCGAGATACTGGTCGGTCATCACCCGATCGATATCCGCGTCAGCCCCGAGTACCTTTTCGACGAGAAGAAACGCACCGCCCGGGATCAGGTGGCGGTAGACGTCCCGGATGATCCGCTGGCGGTATTCGATTGGCGTGAACTGGAGAGTCAGCACCGAAAGGATTGCCGACGCCCGCACAGGTGGGAACTTCGCCCGGAGATCGCATTCCCGAATCTCAACGATCCCGCTTGAGATCAGACCGGCGAACCGCTCCCGGGCGGCAGCGAGCATTGGGGCTGAGACATCGACCCCGACGTAGCGGTTGAACGCTCCGAACTTTTCAACGAACGGGGCGAGGGCTTCCCCGCGGGAGCAGCCGAGGTCGAGTATGTCCGTCTTCGGTTTGACGAATCGGCAGGCGGTATCGAAGACGGCGGACCGCATCACTTCATACTGCAGAATCGACCGGCGGAGCATGTCGTCGAATGCCGCGGTCACATCGGCATCGAATGCCCACTTCCCGGCCGGTAGCGTCGTGTCGATCACTTCGGCAGTTGGCATAGGATCTTGTCCCGGATAACCTCGGCAATGGCTCGCATCATCACCGGCGGAACCGCCCGGCCGAGTCGTTCCCATTGCTGGGCGTAGGTTCCGGTGAGCAGAAAATCGTCTGGGAAGGCACAGATGCGGCGATTCTCGGCGATAGAGAACTTCCGCCGCTCGGTTGGGTGGGTGACCGAAGCGGTCGACGAATGCCCTCCTTCCGCGGTAACGCTGAAAGACGGGCCATCAGTCGCAGCACGCTTCAAGTTCAGGTAGCGCTCGTTGCTACCCCCAATCGGGGTTTGGCTCCACTGCTTCCCGATCGCGAACCGGCTGATATCCGTCTCCGGTTCTGCCCCCGGGGTCACTTCGACGAGCGATGGCGGATACATCCCGTTACCCGTCTGCGGCCCCGCTCCGATCGCAGGGCTCGGCCGATCGGTCGCCCGAAGGGAGCCACCCCCGAACCCGCCGTTGTCCCCCTGGCGAACAACCCAGGGGAGCGCTTCCCGGACGCTGTACCGGTACGGCAGCGGTTTCGGGAACGCAGGCTTGATGCCGTGAGCGTCTACCAGATCAGCCCGGACCCCGATGAAGATCAACCGTTGGCGCATCTGGGGGACGCCGAGCCATTGACCGTCGAGCAGCTTCGCTTCGACGACGTACCCGCATCCCTTGAGTTCCTTGAGGATCTCCAGGAAGTACCCCTTCGCTGTCCCCTTGACGAGTCCGCTAACGTTCTCGGCGACGAACACCTTCGGCTGGACCAAGCGAAGCAGGCGGGCGAACTCGAAGAAGAGGTCGTCGGTTCGTTGCTTCGTGTCGCTGTACGCCTTGACCTTCCCCCAACCGGCTTCCCGCTTGCCCGCGGTTGAGAACGACGCACACGGGGGCGAACCGTCGAAGAGGTCGAGCTGGCCCGCCTCCATCTGGATCGCCGAGAGGATATCGCCCGGCTGGACTTCCCGGATGTCCCGGGTATCGAGGATCGTCCCTGGGTGATTCGCCCGATACGTCTCCTGAGCGGCGGGGATAAACTCCGACGCCCAGAGAACCCTGAAACCAGCCATCTTGTAGCCGAGGGATGACCCCCCGCAGCCCGAGAAGGTCGAGACGGCGTTGAACCCGTTCCACGGCAGTTCCGCGATCTCGGCCATCGACGGCACGCGGTAGGACGGTTTGTCGGTCGCGGTCGTCATCGGAAGTCCGGGTTGACCCATAATCAAGCTCAACTCGCTGTTCGTATATCGCCTGCCATGTGATAGCACAGCCGGCGCGGGCTCGTTAATCGAGCGTATCCCCTTACTCGTTCCGACCGCTATCGGATTCATGAGTCGGCACCCCCTTCCCACCGCTAAAGCGGTATCCGCACTTCGGGCACTGGTGCTGCGTTTCGATCGTCTCGTCATAGCTACCGAAGTCCGCCGGAGGTTGGGGCGGTTCAACCGGAACGAGTCCAGCATCCGCGGCGAGCTTGGCCAGCATATCCGCGTCGTTTCGATCTCGCAACGGGGATACCGATTCTAAATTCAACC
>QGNH01000759.1_pt1 | contig 22845 bp, 27 predicted proteins | sample 1735481 | NCBI WGS metagenome assembly QGNH01 (sample SAMN09239004, study PRJNA386568) | Viral metagenome, whole genome shotgun sequencing project.
ACCGTCAACGCGCAGTGCTTCTACCAGTAGATCATTGCGTGATACCTGCCGTGCGGAGAAAGGTGCGGCATGTACCAATTCCCGCTCGACGAACTTTCGCTCGTCAACCGAGCCTTGTCAGCTACCGGAGACAACGTTTGCGCCTCTGCGGATGATGGCAGCGACGAGTGGAACACCTGCGATCCCGCCTATCAGGCGGGTCTCGGGTATGCGGCGGAAAGCCATAGCTGGGGATTTGCCAAGCAAGTCTTGACGCTGACCGCCAGCCCGACGGCTCCGCAAGACGTGACGTGGGACACGGCCTACCCAATCCCGAGCGATTGCGTCCACATCATTTGGATCAAGATCAACCAGGACGCACCGACGGTCAACACGCCGACGCTGACGCTGTACGACATTATGGGGACGCCGAGCGGCCCTGTCATCGTCTGCAACGCCCAAGGCGGGCCGCCGCCGCCCGCCGCGCCGCAGGTCCCTGCGACCGTCACGCTCTGCTACATCTCGAACTCAGGGGCGCTGTGCGATTCGACGAACGGCACGCCGACGCTCCTGCTCGCGCTGCAATCCTTCGTCATGTCCGGCATCTACCGCGGGCTCCACGAGGACCCTGGCGAGGCCGACAAGATGTGGATGGCCGGCGAAAAGATGCTCCAGATGGCGCGCACGCGCTACGACCAGCAGAAACCGAAGCGGCAGTTTTTCAATTCGCGCATGGCCGCCGCGCGCCGCGTCCGCCGCCCGTGGCCGCCTAACGGCCTGAACAATTGGGGTGGATCGGGCGGCCCCGGCTGAGAAGGATCGCCTAAATGTCGCTGACGCGCGCTCAACTCCAATCCGAGGCGAACACCAACCTCGCCGACAACACGACGGGCGCGATCACGCCAGCGTTGCTGCGCACGCTGATAAACGACATCCTGTCGAACATCGCGACGCTGGCCGACTCAGACACGATCGCCGGCTTGAAGACGATGACGCCGCCGATCTTCTCCGGTCTTTCCGGGGTGCTATTGGGTAATGGATTGAGCGCGGTGACCGCGCTCACCAACGCTCAACTCGCCGCGCTGGTTCCCCAGGGAAAGATCACCATTACGGCGGCGGCGGTCAACCTCAACGCGACCGGCGACACGGCGTTTGCCATCGCACTGCCAAGCGGCTTCACGCGCTACAAGGTTTCAGAACTCCACGTATCGCACGCCAGCCTTTCACTGACGACGGCGCAGATTGGGCTCTATACCGGCACGCTCCAGGGCGGCGTCAACATCGTGGCACAGACCCTCACTGGCATCACGCAGACGGCGACCGACACCAATCTAAACGCCTACAGCGCGACGATCGTCGACTCCGGCACGCGCTCGTACAATGACGCCAACCTCTATCTGAACGTCGGGACAGTCCAGGGCGCGGCGGCAACCGCCGACTTCACGCTCATCATCACGCCCCTGCCGTAGCCCCATGGCAATCCCGAAGATCATCGGCGCGCAGCGCGACTTCTCGGCGGGGGAACTCGACGTCGCGATGAAGCGCGCCGATGAAAACCCGATGATGAAGATCGGCGCGCGGCAGGCGCTGAACTGGCGCATCCTCAATTCCGGCGCCGCGTCGAACCGTCCTGGGCGCCGCATTCTGTTCCTGGAGACGGGCCGCGTCGAAAAGGTCCTGATGTCGCCGGGGAACACGTTCTTCCTCGTCTTCGGCGCGGGCTATCTGCGCGTCTACAACGCCGCTGGCGCGAACGTCTTTTCCTCGACCGTTAAGGGCGACGGCGCGTCGGCAATCCCGTGGACCTCGGCAACGGCCGGCTCGGTCACGTTTGCCGTGGCGGCAGGATCGCAGCTTTCGATCTACATCGCCTACGCCGATGGCGCCCCGAACAATGTCCCACAGGTGCTCACTTGGGATGGTGTTTCGCAGACGTCGACATGGACCCTTTCCACGTTTAAGGAGACCATCGTCGGTATCGGCAAAAAGCGAACAATTTTTGCTCGCATTTCTCCGCAGAATGTTTCCATGCTGCCGAGTAACGTCACGGGCTATATCTCAATTATGTTCTCTCAGAACATTCTCGTTGCCGGAATGGTCGGCACGCGGATGGCCTATTGTGGTCGGCAAATTCTAATTACTGGTGTTTCAGACGGGATGCACGGATCGGCTCTTGTTATAGAGCCGCTTCCGCCCAGCCAATACTTGACCGAGGCGTCGACATCAGGAATCTTTAACCTTGGTGACGAAATTAAAGGGGCATCAACCGGCGCGACCGGGATAGTTATTTCGACCCCGAGCCAGCAAGTCCTTGATTTTGACTCGGTTGCCAATTTCCTCGTCGGCGACCTGATAAGAGGGGCGTCTTCTGGAGCCACAGGAACATTTATAACCGTCGACTCTTTTGGGGGGGGCGGCACTGTTAACCTGGCGACGAACACGCTTTTCGTTGCCGGCGAGTCTGTGTCTGGAGTAAATGGGACCGCCACTATTGCTTATGCCACAGGGGGTACTCTTGGAGTACAAGTTATCCCATCTAGTTCCGGGGACGCAATCCAGTTTGGAGCCACAGAGACCGTTGCTGGCCCATCGGGGTCGGCGGTGCTTTCTTCTGTTTCGACGGGCCTACCTGGGCCTGTATCGATATGGGATGACGAGGTAATGAACGGATACCGAGGCTATCCCGCCTCGGTTTTCTTTGATCAGAATCGCCTTGGACTTTGCAATTTTCCGCAGCAACCGGCCGGCATTAGCTGGTCAGCTATCGGGTTGCCAACCGATCTCTATGTCGAGGGAGTTGGTGCAGCGGTCACTTCATCCAGCGCAATTTACGAATTTGCGCCAGGAAAATCGCAGGTTCTTTTTGTCGAGCCTGGGATGGAATCCAGCGAATTTATTTTTTGCGACAATGCGATCTATTATTTGCCGATCACTGTGCAAAACCCGCTCCAGCCCGGATCGGTTGCGTTTACCCTTCTCAGTGCTCAAGGCTGCTCTGCAAATGTGCGGCCACAGCCTGCGCAGCAGTCCATTCTTTTTGTCAAAGCAGGCGGGGTCGAGATAGGAGCGGTGCAGGCGCCTGGCGCCTACTATCGCCCCTACGTCGTCGACAACGTCTCGGAATTTCACTCGCACCTTTTCACCGGCTCGCCGCCCGTCGCGCTCGCGGTCCCGCCGGCCCCGAGCCAATTCGAGGAAAATTACGCCTACGTCTTGCTCGCCGACGGCTCCATGGTCGTCGGGAAATACGCCATCCGACAGGGCTTGCTCGACGTGGGGCCGGACGGGAAGCCGAAGATCGGCTGGTTGCCATGGACCGGCGATGGTGAGGTCGAATGGATTTCCGCTTTGGGCGGCGATCTTATCCTGACGACGAACTATCCGGCGAGCGGCGGATCGGGCTTCTCGAACGGCTACTCCAGCGGCTTCGGCGGCGGCGGGCTCGTCAGCGTCGTCGAAACGCTTGACGCCATGCAGCCGCTCGACTGCGCGCTCGCCGTGAACGCCCTGCCGACTGCACTGGCCGCTTCCGGCGGCAAGGGGCCGCTGTGGTGGCTCCCCAGCGCCAGCGTGACGCTGTTCGACGGCGCGCGGCCGATGGGGACGTACCAGACCGACGCCAACGGCTTCATCGTGCCGCAGTTCAACGGCGGCGAGAACCTTGCGAGCGCGACGCTCATCGCCGGCCAGCCGTGGACCTCCGTGCTCGAACCGTTCGTCCCTGACGCGCCGCCCGGCCAAAGCCAGCATCAGCGCATGTTCAAGCGGCGTGTCTCGCGCATGGCCGTCTACGTGTCGAGTTCGACCGGCTTCCTCATGGCGCGGCTGTTCAGCGGGCCGATCACGCCGGCGACCGCCGCCGCGAGCCTCGCGCTCGGGACCGTCATGAACACGTTCCGCGTCACGACGTGGAACATCGGCGACAATGTCGAGGCCGCGCCGCCGCTGCGCGAGGAGGCATACCGCTGGCGCCCGCTCGGCCGCTCCTACGATCCGCGCATGGCCGTGATCAAGGACACGCCGGGACCTTTGATCATTCACGAAATTGGCTTGGAGGCGAGTCTCTGATGGGCCAAGCAGCATCCGCAGGCGCCAGCATCTTTCAGGCCGCAGGCCCGATAGTTCAGGGCATCGGCACGTCAAACGCCGACAAGTACCAGGCCGCCGAACAGGAACAAGCTGCGCAATACGGCGACCTCAAAGCGACGCAGACCAACGCGGCGCTGACGCGCAACCTCAACCAGACGCTCGGCAACATCGACGCCGTCCGCGCGGCGGCGCGCACCGATCCGACCTCGCCGACGGGCGCGGCCGTGCGCAACACGGTCGAGGCGACCGGCACCGAGAACAAGAACATTCAGGTCGATAGCATCATGGCGCAGGCGGAACAGGATCGGGCGAGCGCCGCCTATCTGCGCAGCGCGTCAAGCATGGCGCTGCTCAGCGGCGGGATCAGCGCGGCTGGCGATCTGATGAAGGGCTTCTCCGGTATGCCCGGCTTGTCGAGCGGGAGCTAAACGCACATGCCCGAACTTCTCGACCTCGTCCCGAAGGAAGTCGTCACTAGCCAGCAGCCGCGGGGCCTGAGCCCCGGACAGGTCGCGCAGCCGTATCAGGAACTCGGCGCCGCGCTCGACAAGATGGGCGCAGGGCTGGAGGACGTGGCGACGCCGCTGGCCGAACGGCAAGGCGCGAAAGACGCACAGTCGATCACGCGGGACGCGCAGGGCAACCTCGTCGTCGCGCCGCCGCCGGCGATCTTCGGACCGGCAGGAACCGCCTATGTGCGAGCGCTGCACGTTGGCGCGCTGGCGCAGGCGGACGGCGACGCCAAGCGGGCAGACCTGCAATTGCGTCAGCAGTTCCGCGACAATCCCGGAGCTTATGACCAATACGGGCAGCCGACGGGCGGCTATCTCTCTGCCGCCGACGCCTACAAGAAGAAGACCGTTGAGCAATATTCAGACGCGCTTGGACCGGCGGTCGGCAACGCGGTCGGCCAAACGATCGACGCGACGACGACGCAGACCTACCGCGGACTCTTGAACGAAAAGGAACGCCTCGATCTGGAGCGCGCCGATTCGTCCATGACCGCGCGCATGACCTCGGCGCGCGACGATGCGATGGCGCTCGCCCGCCAAGGCGTTGGGACAGACAACCCAGCGATGGTGCAGGCGCTTGACGCCTACAGCGGCGTCCTTGACGAACGCGCCAACAATCCGCGCCTCGCCTATTCCAAGGATCAGCGCACCCTAGATCTGCAAACGTTTCAAGGCGACCTCGCCGCAAACCGTTTCCTCTATCACACCAACGAGGCTTACAAGAGCGGCGGCGCGCAGGCGGCGGAACAGAGCGCGCAAGACATCCTTTCCAATCCAGACTACAAACTGACGCCCGCCGAGCGCGACCGCTACTATCACGAGGCGATCGGCGAGGTCCGCGCCAACGAGGCGATCCGCCATCAGAGCGTTGGCGAGGCGCGCGCCGCGTGGTCTGAGATCAAGATGTCGAGCCTGTACGGCCAGCCGATCGATCCCGAGGCGGTCGACTCAGCGATCAACGCCTTCAAGGCGGCGGGCGACTATGCGGGCGCGGCGGCGGCCGGCGCCTACGCCACGCACATGAAGCTCAACGATCAGTTTGGGCTCCAGCCGCTCGGCGATCAGGTGACGCAATTGAAGGGGCTCGTCGGCGGGACAAACGCCGCCAGCTACAACCAAGCGCTTGGGAAGGGCGACGTTCAAGGCGCGCTGCGGGCGACCGAAGGACTGCGCACCAATGCCTATTGGGACGTCAACCACTGGCGAACCGGCTACGGCTCCGACACGGTAACGCGCGCTGATGGCTCGGTCGAGCCTGTCACGGCGATGACGCAGATCACGCCGGCCGATGCCGAGCGTGACTTGATCCGCAGGACCGGGCTCGCGGCAGACCAGGCGCAGAAGCAGATCGGCGGCGCATGGGACCAGATGTCGGCGGCGACCCGCGCCGCGTTGACGAGCGTCGTCTACAACTACGGCCATCTACCGAATGATGTCGCCGCAGCAGCAGCGAGCGGAAGTCCAGAGGCGCTGGCTGGAGCGATTGCGTCGCACGCGGCGGACAACGCCGGCGCCAACGCCGCGCGCCGCCAGGCGGAAGCCGCTGCCGTGACGGGGAAGTTTGGATTGACCGGCGTCGAGGGACAGGCGCCGACGCCAGCCTCGTCCGCGTGGCTCCAGCGCAATCGCGAACTGACGCTCAACAAGGACCTTTGGGACGGCTGGAAATCCGTCATGAAGGACTACGACGAGAAGCAAACTCAACCGGCGAACGATGTCGTCGACACGATCATGACCGGCGCACGGCAGGCCGGCAACGGCGCGCTGCTCGCGCAAATCTCACATGACATGAGCCGCATCGGCTACGCACAGACCGAAGCCGCCAAGCCGCTCGGCCAGCAGTCGGCCGACATCACGAAGATGGATGCGATGGCGCAGGCGGGCAAACTCCAGCCCGGCCAAGCCGATCTCTTGAAGGACTTGCAGGCGCGCTACAACTCAATCTCGACCGGCCTCGAAGACAACCCTGTGAAGACGGCCGTCACGAACTTCGCCGATAAACTCCCGACGCCCGGCCCGCTCGACCTGTCCAATCCGCAGAACCTCGTCGCAGGATTGAAGGCGCGCGCGAGCATTGTCCAGGTCGCGGCGAACAATTGGGGCACTGGCCCGCTCGCCGCGCTCGACAAGCAGGACTTGATCCAAGTCAAATCGGCGCTCGCCAATCCCGATCCGGCGGTCAAGGCCGGCATCTATGGCGCAATCGCCACGCTGCCCGAGGACGTGCGCAACGCCACGCTCAAGAAGATCGGCGGCGGCGAGCCGGCCGGCATGGCGGAGGCCGCAGCGGGCTCGATGATGGCGGACGCACCGGCCATTGGCATGTCGATTTTCCGCGGCCAGGCGGCAATGAAGGCCGACAAGCGCTACGATCCCGAGACGGAGAACGAAGGGAAGGCGAACTATTTGTCCGATCTTGACAAGGCGTTGCCGGCGACGGCGTTCTCGCTCCAAGGGCGGACCGATCCCGGCGGCCCTTACTCGACTATCGCGACGATGGTAAAGGGCCGCTATGCCGATCTCGCCGCCCAAGCAGGCCAGACGACTTACGCGCCGGCCATGCTGAAACAGGCCGTGACCGATGTCACCGGCGGTATTCTGTCACACAATGGCGCGCCTCTTATCGCGCCGGTGCGCGGGATGGATCAGCAGACGTTTGACGGCGTGCTGCGCGGCGTGACTGACAACGACATGGGCGGCGCAGTGACGCTCGGCGGCCAGCGCATCACGGCCGATTATCTGCGCTCCAACGGCCAACTCGAAAGCGCAGGCGATGGCCGCTACTTCGTGCGCCTCGGCCGCGAACCGATGAAGCCGATCTATGCCTACACCCCGGCGCAGGCGCCGCCGCAGGGGAACGGCCAGTGGAGCAAGTTCACGCTCGATCTGCGCAACCGCGCGCCAATGCCGCGCGAACCCGTTGATGAAAGCCGACCTGACTGGATGACCGGACAGTGATGCTTGACCTCTGGCAGAACGATCAGTCCGCCGCGGCGCGCCCGTCTCCGCAGGAAGGGACCGACTTGCCAGCGACCGCCGCCGACACGTTCGACGCCGCGTGGTCAGAGTCGCGGCTGTTCAGCCAATCGCTCGCCGGGACCAACTCGCGTATGCAGGCGATGGAGGAATATGCGCAGAAGATCAGGGACGCGGGCGGCAACCTGATCGGCGGCCTGTACGGGCCGAACGCGCTCGACCTCGCCAACAACACCCTTGCCGGCTTGAAAGCCAAGAACCCGGCGCTGACGCTCCAGCCGATGACCGAGGATGATGTCGCGCGCCGCGGCGTCGAACTTCGTCAGGGCGCGGTTGCGAACGCCGCCGACGTGGCGCAGCGCGAACAGAGCTTCGCCGGCCGGCTCGGCGGGATAGCTGGCGGCGTGGCCGGCGCGGCGGCCGACCCGGTCAACATCGTCGCCGCGGCGGCGGCGCCAGAAGCCAAGCTCGGCTTGCTCGGCACGACCCTCCTGTGGGGAGGCTTGGGCGGCGGTTCGCAATTGATCAACGAAGCCCTGCAAGGGAAAGAGCGCGAGCAAGTCCAGCCCGGCTACGAGACGAGCGGCGCGCCGGAGCAAAACGTCGCCGGGGCGGCCGTAGGCGGCGCGGCGCTCGGCGCAACGTTCAAGGCGCTCGGTGGCCTGTGGACGCGCGTCAAGACCGGCTCGTGGCCGACCTCCGTCCGCGACGCCGGCAACGTCGTCGAGAGCGAAGCTAATATCCAGGGCTCGAACATCCTGCCAGGCGTCGAGGGCGAGGCAGCGCATCGCGAGGCGCTAGGGCGCTCGATCGACCAAATCCTCAACAACCAGCCGGTCGACGCGCAAGTCGGAACAGCTTCGCGCGCGCTGATGGCGCGGCTGGAGAGCGAGCGGCGGTTCGCCGTCCCCGTCGTCGACATGAACGCGGTCCGGCTCACGTCCGAAGAAGCCGCGCTGCGCGAACAGCATGGGACGCTCCAGGCGACGATCGACGCCCTGCCACCCGGCGATCAGACCGCGGCCGACCGGCTCAACCGATTGCAGGCCGTCGAGACCCAACTAGCAGAGGCGACCAACGCTACGGACCGCCGCGCGCTGAGTGAGCGCCGCGACCAGATCCTCGTCGACACGACGCCGGAAGCCTTGAAAGAAGCGGCCGCCCCAATCGAACAGCGGCGCGTCGCCGCGGCGCAACAAGCAGCGATCGAAGCGCGGCTCAATGACATCGCCGCCGAGCGCGGCAAGCTGACGCCGGCCGAACCGACGACGCCCGTCAATCTCGGTCAAACCTCGCAAGTCCCGCCGACCCTGTTCGACCTGCACGAACAGCGCATCGACAACATGATGGAGATGCGGACGCAGGCGGCGAGCGCCGAAGCAGAGATGCGCCCGACGTGGCGCAATGGCCTCGAAGGCAGTGTGCGGCGGCTCGCCAACGTGGGCGGCTACGACATGCCCCGCGATGAAGCGGCGCGGCTCACCGACAGGCTCATGGACGCGCGGTCCGACGATGAGGCGCGCGCCATCATGAACGAACTCACAGCGCGCCCACGCACGCTACTGGATACCCTGCCGAGCGCGGCGGAGATCGCGCGGGCCGAGCGCGCCAATGTCCTGCCCGAGCCGCTTGGCCGCTCCGCCGTCGAGGCGACAACGCCAGAGGCTATCGCTCAAACCGTCGGCTCGGCGCAGCATGACGTAGCACTGCAAAGCGCGGTCGAACGCGCGATCGACGACGCGGCGAAGGTCGGCAAGAAGGCGATGATCCCGATCGGAGTCGACGCGCAGGGCGAGCCAATCTATGGATCGCTGGCTTCGGCGCTCGACGACATCGGCAGAGATCGCAACGCCGCCGACCAACTGGAGTCGTGCATCAACCTTTCCGCCAACACGGGTGAAAAATGAGCATCGCGGATTGCGTCCTGAAACTCGTTGACGCCGGCACAATCGACCGCAAGACGGCCGACCAGGCGCTCGACATGCACAAGCGCATGAAGGGCGAGTTCACCCGCGAACTGCCGCCGGCGAGCGCCGCGGCCGCGGCGGCGCTGGCTACCGCCAAAGCGCTCCGGGACGGCGCCGCGCAGAAGCTACGCAACGTCGCCGCGATGGCCGAGACGTTTCAGCAGGGCGAGACGCGGCTCGCTGAGCATCCGATGGGCCGCATGGCCGGACTCGCCGGCATGATCACTCGCGACCTCTGGCGCGACGCGCCGGCGTTCCGCGACCTGCCGGCCGAATCGCTGGTCAAGCAAGGGGCAAACGTCGAAGGCAAATACAAGGCCGTCGTCGGCCAACTCTACGAGAAATTCGCCCTCGCCATGAAGGAGTTCCGGCCCGGCTTCACCGGCGCGAACTCGGCGCAAATGACCGGCGTCGACAATTTGATCCGCGAGAACTTCGGTCAGGCGACCGGCGACTCGGTGGCGAAGGATGCTTCGACCGGGTGGACGGCCGCTGCAAAATATGCGGAGGAACGCGCCAAGCAGGGCGGCAAGATTTTCAGCCCAATCGATGATTGGCGCCAGCCGCAGTTCTGGCGCGGGACGCGCGTCAAATCGATCGGCCAAGATCAATTCACCAAAGACATCGGCGAATGGGAACAAAAGGGCGGCTTCACGATTTGGGACCGCGACACCGGAAGGCCTGTCGCCGCGAAGGATCGCGACTTCGTCGTCAAGCGCGCCTACGAAGACATGACGCAGGCCGGCGGCGCGAGCGCGCCATTCTCCAAGGAACAGCGCACATTCCAATTTGCGCAGGGGAAGGCCGGAGCCGACGCCTACCTAGCGCTGATGAAAAAGTACGGGCCGGGCACAAACATCATGCAAATGCTGGTCGGCCATCTCGACCGCATGTCGCGCGAGATCGCCTTGACCGAGACGTTTGGGCCGAACTACGAGGCAAACTTCCGCGCCCTGTTCAAACAGGCGCGGGCGAACCCGACAATCCCCACTGTCGCCGGCGCCGAGAAATGGAACCCCGCGCGGCTGCTGACGAAGCTGCTGGAGAGCAAGGGCGCAGTCGAGGGCGCATGGAAGGTGGCGACCGGCGCGGCTCACCCGACACACGACGACTTCATGACCGGGATGCTCGGCGCGATGCGCAACATGAACGTCGCGTCATCGCTTCGCCAGGCCGTTTTCTCGGTCCTGCCGACCGACAGCGTGACGCAATTGCTGGCGTCCAACCATCTCGGTATGGACGGCATCGGGCACATGGCGCGCGTGTTCGGCGGCGGCGTCTCCAAGGATGACGCAGCGCACCTAAATATTGCAGCGCACAACGTTATGGACTATGTCAACGGCATCCGAGACTACGACGACCATGTCTCGCTGATGCAGACGACCGGGAAATTTGCCGCAGGCACGGTCAAAGCGACTATGCTGGAGACGTGGGGCAACGTCGGTAAGCGGACTTGGGCGGGCGATATGCTCAACCTATTCGCCAAGCAGAGCGACACGGAGTTCGGCAAACTAGAACCTGCGTTCAAGAATTTTCTCGACAGCTACGGGTTTACCGAAGGCGACTGGAACAAGCTACGGGCGGCCGATAAGATAGACCTACGCGGCGCGCGCTACCTCAACCCGAATGCGCTCCAGACCGCCGACCGGACGCTTTACGAGCGCGTGATGAACGCCATCCAGGAACAGGGCGCGTTCGCCATGCACCAGCCTGACTTCCGACTGCGCGGGATCGAGACGGGCGCGGCCTATGGCGCCGGACCCGGCAAGGCGATGGAACTTTGGCGTTCGTTTTTCCAGTTCAAGACGTTCGCTTTGTCGCGCATGTCGACGCAGATGATGCGCGTCCTGACCGACGGGCCGATCGAAAACCGGATCATGCGCGGTCTGGCGTTCGTCTCGCTGGCGACGGCGGCAGGCGCGGCGTCGAACCAGGCGCTCCAGATCATCAACGGCAAGGACCCGGCGAGGATGGACACGGCCGCCTTTTGGGCCAAGGCCGTCGGCAAGGGCGGCGCAGCGGGCTACTACGCCGATCTTCTCGACGCCGCGATGCGAGGCGGCGGGAGCGCGGGCGACGTCCTGGGCGCGCTCGGCGGCCCGGTCGTCGGCATGATGTCGGACGCAACCAAGCTCGCGACCTCGCCGATCCGCGAAGAATTCAACCAGGACCAAAAGTACCATCAGAGCACGCTTGGGCGCTCAGTCATCTCGGTCGCCAAGAGGAACACCCCAAATACGTGGTACACCCGCCTCGCCGTCGATCGGCTGCTTTGGGACAAGCTGCAAACGCTCGTCGATCCCGACTATCGCAAGTCGTGGTCGCGGACCGACCGCAACATGCAGAAAGACCAGGGCAACGCATTCTTTTGGCCGCAGGGCGAGAGCGCGCCGACGCGCGGGCCGAACTTCGGGACGGCGTTAGGGCAGTAGCCAAAGATCATTGCGAGGGGCCGCCCGCGCGCGCAAACGGTCATCATGAAGACCTTGCGCCGCCTGTCCATCGCCGCGCTGTTTGCGCTTGGCCTCTCGAACGCGGTCGCTCAAGCGCCGCCGGTCGTTCCCGCTCTGCCCGACACGCCGCGCCTGACGAGCTACACGATCGCGGGCACGACCTGCGCCTGCGCGGTCAACTTCGCGCTTTACGGCAACGCCAACCTCGCCGACTATCAGGATTGGGTCGAAGTCTTCCTCAACGGCGTCCAGGTCGCCTACAACGACCCAACCTACGGCTGGACGATCACGTCGCCGACAGGGGCACTGGCCTCGATCGCGCGCCCTGTCACTGACGCGGTTCTGACCTTCAACGGCGTCCAAACCGGCACGGTCGAGATCGTCGGCGCATCGCGCCCGGCGCGCCTGTCGCAATGGTCGGAAAACCAAGGCGTCTCGGCGCGCAACCTCAACGTCGCCTTCACCGGCATTGTCGCGCAGCTTCGCGAGATATGGGACAAAGTCAACGACGTTTCAGGCCGGGACCTCAAATCTCAGCCTGGCAACACCGTCGGCCTACTGCCGGCGCCGGCCGCTTGCTCGAACGCTTTCCTCGGCTTCGATTCGACTGGCCTCAATCCGCTTTGTCGAGTTGGGACCGGAACGGGCAATGTCGTCGGCCCAGCGACTTCGACCGTAAATCATCTCGCCGCTTTCGGAAACGTCAACGGCTCTGCGCTGCTAGACATCGCGCTCGGAACGCACCTGTCGATCAGCTCCAGCACGCTCTCGACCGACGCTACGGGGACTGGCGGTCTCGCGACGAAGGGCGACATCCCGACATCACTCCCGCCGACCGGCTCTGCCGGCGGCGATCTCTGCAACACCTATCCCGCGCCGACCGTCTGCAAGGTCCAGGGCCTCGCGTACAAGTCCGGCGCGACCTACACGGTCGGTCAGGTCCCGACATGGAACGCGACCAACAGTGATTTTGAACCGGGTAGCGGTTCAGCTGCGTCATACGACCCGACGATTTCGACTAGCTCTGGCGGGTTGACCGGCGTCACTTCGGTTCGCACGATGGGCGCGCTCGGGAATTCCAACGGCACGCACTGGAACGGCCACGACGACACCGCGGCGATCAATGCAGCAGTCGCGGCCGCCCCTTCCGGAAATGTTTATTTTCCGTGTGGGACCTACCGCATCAACTCCCCGATTGGCGGCTCCGTAAACGGCGCTTCGTACTATTTCCATGGCGAAGGACAGTGCTCGAAAATATTTCTTGATAACGGAACCGCGATGTCGGCTATTGCCATTGTTCCCGCATCGGGTGGATGGTTTACAGCCCGCGTTTCTGGACTGAATTTCATTCCGCCTAACGTTCAGACTGGCTCGACAGCCATTCAGCTAAACCAACAGTTAAATTCCGAAGTCGATCACAATTTTGTCAGTGGGTATATGCAATTTGAATACATAGTTGCTTCATACGCGCCATTCATTCATGATAACTACGCGGCAAATCTGTCGGGCACGTTTGTGGCCGGTAACGGATCAGACGCGAGCCTCAACAATGCCCGCATTTGGAATAACTTAATTACCTATTCCGGTGCTGCGACAACCCAGTTTCCGCTGATCTTAAATTGCAGCGGCGCTGATAATGTGTCAGTTATTGGTAACGACGTTGAACACAACTACGGTGGTATGGAGTTTGTTAATTGCAACAATGTAGACATCCTCGACAACTACATTGAGAATAGCACGCTTGGCAATCTAATGTTCGTCGGGGCTAACCACAACTTTGAGATATCGACAAATTTCTTTGGCCCAGCAGCAGCCTCGGCACTTGACTCTGTCACTGATTTAGAGTTCAAGCATAACACGCTCTATAGCTGGGCCGTTACATGGGCCAGCACGGCGCTTGGGGTTGTCATTGCGCCTAATAATCAGTTGCTTTTTACTGCATCAATTGGACCGCTGCCTTCACCGACCGTTTCATCCTGCGGAACTAGCCCATCCGTCGAGGTCGAAAGCACTCGACTAGCGGGACATGTGTTTGTCGGCAGCGGGACCCCGACGTCCTGCACGGTGACGTTCGAACTCGCTTTCAACAACAAGCCGTACTGCACAATAGTGCAAAACGCCGCGACTGCATCGGCAGCGGTGACGGCGTTATCTAATGCAGCGTTCACTATTTCGTTTCCGGCGTCAAGCTCGGCGTTCTATTATGTTTGTTCAGCGCCGCAAGGGTGAAATGGATTTGCAAATGAAACCGATACGTGGACCGTTGACCGCCATCGCTGCTTTGGCGGTGCTCACCCTCAGTCACCACGCCGAGGCCACTGGGCGGCATCACCTGACGCACCGGGCACATCTGGCACGGCTGGCACAGTCCGAGCCCAGCTTCGCGTGGGGCGGGGGCTCGGATGTCGTCGCCGAGGCGGTGCGGTACGTCGGCTCGGGCAAGCTCACGGCATTGCCTGGGGCGTGGTGCGCCGACGCGGTCAACGTCTGGCTGCGCGCAATCGGCAAGCCGCCGCTGGCGAGCCGCATGGCTGGCGCGGCGCTGTCCTACGGGCCGCGCGGCTCGGGCCAGCCCGGCGATCTGGCCGTGTTCATGGGGCGGCGGGGCGCCTATCACGTTGGCGTGGTCGTTGCGTCGCTTGGCGACCGAGTTGAGGTTGTCAGCGGCAATTGGGGCCATCGGGTCGGCCGCGCCGTCGTGTCGCGCCGCTCGCTGATTTTCGTGAGGACGTGATGGTCTTCGAGGCAGGTATCTCGATGCAGGGGCTGCTGGCGCTGCTGCTGTTCGCATGGCTGTTCGTCTATGTCGGCGGGAGAATTGGAAAATGACCGGATTTGCGGGATTTGATCGGTCCGAATATCCTGGCGACGCGGCCATGAAATGGCTGCTCGCCAACACGAATCTGCGTTGGGCCGGCTTCTACCTTTCGCCAGCGCCGAGCCATCACGACCCGTCGTGGATGAATGCCGCGGAGGGTGATGGACTCGCCGGCTGGGGGCTCGCGCCTATCTTCGTCGGGCAGGAGACGATCGGTCCGGGCTCACATCTCGTTACCGCGGCGCAGGGCGCTATCGATGGAGCGGCGGCGTGCGCGCTGATGACGCAGGCCGGCTTCGACGCCGGCTCGTTCGTCTATCTCGATCTGGAGAACGGGCCGCCGTTCGGCGTGGCGCAGCAGGGCTACGTCGGCGCGTGGGTCGATGCGGTCGTCGCCGGCGGCTTCGGGCCGGGCGTCTATGCATCGTTCATGTTTGCCGCGGCCGTGAAGGCGCTGCGGCCGAACGCGCGGATTTGGGCTTTCCACGTTCGCACGACTTCGCCGCATTCCGTTACGGGCTCGACCTTCGCCAATCCTGACCCGGCGACTAGCGGCTTCGCCGGCGCATCGATCTGGCAGCACGACGACGAGGCGCGCATCTACTGCCCCGCCACGCCGAACAACCTTCTCGCCTGCGATCTCGACAGCGCCGACTCGGAAGACCCGAGCGCGCCATAAGGAGTCCGTCATGAACTTCAATCCGAAGGTCGGCGTGGTGATCAGCGCGATGGCTGTGGTCATCTCCGTCATTGCCTTTCTCAGCCCGACCGCCTTCCCGTCCTACGTCCCGGCGGCGGTCGCAACCGCGATCATCAGCACTTGCGCCTTCCTGAACATCATCTTAAACGCGGTCAACGGCGTGCTGCATCTCTATTCGTCGAGCGCGCCCGGCCCGCTGGCGCCCGCCGATCCGCCGACCGTCATTGCCGCGCAGGCGAAGGTCGACGCCGCCAAGGCCGCGCCATGAGCCCTCCCCTCATCGCCTGGCTTGCCGTCGGCGCCTTCGCCGTCGCCTGTGTCGGCTTTGAGGTCGGATCATGGTGGCGGGCGCGCAGCAACGCCGAGAATGACGCGCGCCTGAGCGCTGGCCTCGTCCACATGGGGGAGGCGATCGCCGAAGCGCTGATCCTGGATCAACAGCAAGGAACCCCGACATGAACCTCGTATCCATTGTCGTCGCCAGCGCGCTGGTCCTCGGTGCTCCGGCCGCCGCGCTCGCCGCCAGTTCGACGAGCGGCCCGACCGTCGCCGGGCCGATGATTATCGATCCGCTCGGCCTCAACAAAAAACTCACGGGCACGTCAATGGCGGACGGGACCGCGCCCGACTTGTTCACGGCGATCACCGACTATTTCCAGCAGGGCCTCGATGCCGCCGAAACGTTGTCGCTCGCCGTCCCGTCGATCCAGGATGGCAACGGCCACGACTGCGCGGTCGCCGGCCAGACGCTCATGTCCGTGCTCAAGGTGCATCCGAAGCTGATCTCCGGCCACGCCGCGGAGGACGTCGAGGGGCTGCGGATCACAATCGCCGCGTTCCATCAAATCTGCGACAACGCGGCCTGTCAGAAGGTGTTCTCCGAGGCGTCCAACGCCGTCGCGACGGTCGGCGTCGGGATCACGGTGCCGGTGTTCCCCGCCTTCTGCGCGAAGCTCCCCGCCGTCACGCTTGTCCCGCCGACAGCGCCTGTTACGGCGCCAGCCGCCTCGCCCACTCCTGCTTCAACGGCACAGTGATGCTAACCCACCAGCAAATCTGCGCGCTCGTCGGCGAGTCCTACAGCGTCCCCGCGACGTGGCAGTGCGGGAACGACGTGCGCGCGGTCGGGACGAAGATCGGCGACGAGTTTGTGGTCGCCGTCCCCGGCACGGTCAACCTCGCGCAATGGATGATCGACTTCTCAGTCTGGCCGAAGCCATTCCCCTATATCGGAACCTACCACGAAGGCTTCGGGCTGTGGGGGTTGAAGCTCTGCGAGGCCGTGTTCAAGGACCTCCCCGCGAACGGCCGCGTCATCTTCGCCGGTCACTCGCTCGGCGCGCAACTCGCGCAGGTGCTGGCCGCCGTCTTCGCTGCGCTCAAGCACAAAATAGCCCCGATGCGGGTCGTCACCTTCGGTTGCCCGCGCGGCGCATTCATGGGGAATCTGACGGCGCCTGGACTTATCAAGACGGCGCTGGAGGCAGTCTCCTACCACAATTGCGGCGACCCGATCTGTGAGGTCCCGCCATTGCCAATGTGGAAGCACAACGTCGGCCTGACGGAGATCGGTTCGATCATCCACGCGCGGGCGCCCTCGATGAGGGACCACGCAATTGAACTCTACCTGACCAACCTCAAGATTAGGGACCAAGAATTGGCCCAAATCAAAGGCGAGAAAGCGGGCTAAGATGGCTGGGGCTTCTACCGACTGGTCGACATGGGAGATTGCTGTGTCCCTTATTAGCAGCGGAGGCATGGTCGCCGCGGCAACCGGCCTCATCAATTCCGTGCGCAAAAGTGCGCAGAACGAAATCATCGCCGCGACTGTGCGCAGCGATCTCGAGAAACACCGCGCCGAGACCAAAGAGCACTTGGCCGAGGCCGACAAGAAAATCGAAAATCGTTTCGCTTCGACCGAAGCCAAGATCGAGGTCATCCGCTCTGACATGGCGACGAAGAACGATCTTGATCGTTGGGGATCGATGATCCAGGACTCCCTGCGCACGGCAATTGCCGCGCTCGGGCGCGGCGGTTGGCAGGGGAGCTAGGCCATCCCCCTTCTCTGCCCCGCCGAGGCTATTTGGGCTTTCCGTCTTTGGAGGTTGAATCGGCACAAGTCTGTCCCTCGCTCATTTTCATCCTCCCAGTGCAAGGCAGGCGCCGATGAAAAGCTCAATCGCGCCAACGAGTATCAGGGCGCCAGCGCTGATCGCGCGAACCTCGTTCCTCTCCCGCTCAGCCCCCGCCAACTTCGCGGCGAGTTGGTCGCGCTCGACGGCGATGGAATCGTGGTATGCCTTCGAAACGATTTGAAGCCCTAGCAGGGTCAATTCTCGGCGAAGTCCGACGGCAGTAATTCGCCCGTCTCCGTTGCTCGCCGCTTCCCAAATTGAGTCAGCAATCTGGTCGTCGAAAAGATCGTCGTTCGCATCAACATGGCTGGCGGGGGTGCATGGCCTTGTCAATCTAGTCTCCGCACGATCAGCTTCGATGTTGCCCAGTTCGCCGCGGACGAAGCTGGTGCGCTGAGTATCGGCGGGGAGCCCCTCGACCATGTGGCGCACCATTGCGGCGGCTTGCGTAGCGTCGAGCAAGTTGGTGCCGCTCGGGCCGGGGACGTTCGGCGCGTAATTCGGCCGCTTATAACTGATGCCGTTGTCCGGGGTGAAATTCCTCGGCAGAGGCCACATCAAGAAGCGGTCCACCATGTGTTTGATCTGGTCGGCGTTCATTGGCCCTTCTCCTCTCCCCGCGCGCGGATGGCGGCGGCGACCGCTCCTGGCGTCCACGAACCGACATCAAACGGCATCCCTTCTATGCCGTAAGCCGCAACAAGCGCCGCGCACGCCCCCCGCTCCTGCTCCACCGCCTCGCGGATGGCGGAGGGGTGGGACTCAGCGGGAAGGTTGCTCTCGGCAAATCGAAGTGCAGACAGCATTCTGTCTACTGCCGCGCCCTCTACTTCCTCGAACATGCGCAGCATGGCGCGGGCTATATCTTGCCGTGTTTGTGCGTCTGTCTCAGTCATTTTGCTGGCTCCTGTGGCGGAGGGGAAAAGTCTGCCTCGACACGAAATGGGGGCTTCGCTGCTTCGGCTTGAAACCACGCGATCTGTTGACGCAGCCGGGCGATCTCGGCGCTGGCGGCGGAGAGCATCGCCGCAAGTGGGGATTGGTCACCGCCTTGGTAGTCCGGCTTGTTGTTAAGCAGTTCGTTCGCCGCTTCGCGGACCTGCGAGCGCGTCAAGGGCGATTGAAAATGGACGATGCTGCTCAGACCTGCGTGTAGGCGATCGCGCTCGGCAGCAAGGCCCTGGATAAAATCGGCCTCCTCGCCCATGCCGCAGACACCGCGCAGATAACTGAGCATCGCCGCGACGGCCGCTGGCGACACGTCTGTCTCGATTTCAGCCATTTCCGCATCCCTTCTGCTTGGCGCTACGGGCTAAGATGGCTTCGGTCGACGGTGGCGGGGTCAAGCGAGGGGGTCATGGTGCTTGTTCCTGCTCAGTCGCCGCCGCGGCGACGCGCGCCTTCCATTCATCGAGTCTCGGGCGCCCGATGGCGTCGCGCTCGGCCTTCGTCCGCGCCTTCCAGAAAGCCTCCAGCGGAGCCAGGGACGAGAACGCCGCCGCCGTGTCACCTTCGGCCAGGAGGCCGACGAGATCGCTCGGCATGACCAGTGGCACGTCGCCACGCGCCCACTCAGCCAGGAGTCGGCCGGACTCGCTGTTGATCTGCTGATCAAGCGGCAAGAGCGGCCGGTGCTGATCCTGCAACTTGATTGGGATGGGCACGCCAGGATTTTGCGGCGTGAGAATCAGCGAGACCGTCAATTCGTAGGGCAGGCGCCGCTCGCAGATTGGCGACCATCTCTCATTGGGCGGCATGTCCTTCGCCTGCACGATCACGGTTCGCTCGCGGCCGCGGTCGTCTTTGATTTTTTCGATCCGCATTTTCTCGTCGGCGCGCAAGCACAACACTAGGTGGGCGCGGCATTGCAGCAAGCGGTTGACGAACTTCTTGTGCTGCGTCTTTGGTTCGCGCCACGCGCCGATGCTCAACCGCTCGCGCGTCTTGTTCTCGTCAAACTCCCAATTGCCAGTATGTGACTTGCGGGCTTGTTCAACCTGCTCGGACAGCAGGCGATCGTGCATGTCGTGCATCCCGCCTTCCGACTCCCACTCATGGCTGAGGCTGTCGATGATGATGACTGAGTAGCCAGCATGGTCCGCCACATCGACAGCCTCAAGGTAGTGTTCGGGCGAGAACGGCGGCCGCATGTCGCCGTGGTCGAACTTGAAGCCGGAGGCGTAGTGCAGCAGGCGCCCGGCCTCGGTATCGATGGCGGCAATCTTGCCATCAGGCCCGGCGAGCCCGGTCGCCAACTCCAACGCCGATCGGCTCTTGCCGGAACCGCTGGCGCCGCAAATACCGATCAGCAGTGAGACGTTCTGGCGGACGCCCGGCTTAAATTCAAATGGCGCGGTCACGCGACCCTCCTTCTGCCAGACACTATTTGGTAGACCGCAGACGCCGTACGGTAAGGTAGCCGCCGCGCTTCGCTGTCTGCGGCGCCAGCCACCCTCTTGATCCAATGCGCCCAATCCTTCCACTCTCGGTAACGCAGTAGGAAGGGAAGAATGGGATGCGTCGCGCCTCCTCAAACGTGCGGGTCAAATCTGTCCTCCATCCATCCTGCCGAGCATCTCGACCGGCCCCATTACGCTCGTAGGAGCGACCTCGCGCTCCAGCCACGCGCGTTCCATGAAGTCAGGGTACGGGAGCCGCCGCGACAAGTTCTCGAAATGCGGCCAGCGGTCGTTGCGCAGGCACTCGCGCCAGCAGTCGATCGCGTATTGCATTTTGCGCCGTCCCATCTCGCGCATCGTGGCGTCGGCCTCGATGATGCGCAGGCCGTGCGGCTCGTCTTCCTCAAGCCAAAGCCAGCGAAAGTTTATCCGGCCCGCCAGATCGGGAAAGACGAGTTCGGCGACGTGAATGTAGAACGCCGCGCGCAGATCGTAGCCCATATCGACGGTGTGCCGGGCGAGCGTCGCATCGTTGGCGAGGTTTATCTTCGTGACCTTCCAATCGTTGATCCACGGCGGTGCAAGGCTATCCATCATCGCGCGCAGCCACGCGCCCTTGTCTTCGGCGATCAGGACGCATTCCTGCATCCCGAGGTTGATCCCCTCCTTGACCGCAGTCTCTTTGGCGACGGCCGCGATGTCGATGACCTGCTCGAACTGGTGGGTCAGCAGCGGGATCAGGCCGGCGTCGCGAGCGGCGGCGCGCTGCTCCTGCGCGGCGGCCGTGCGCCAGTCTTTGAGGTTTGGCACGATCTTGATGCGCGCCGCGCCGCCGGCGAGGTAGTCATGGACCGCCGAGCCGAGGTCGAACTTGGCGTCCGTCTCGGCGACGAACTTCGGATTGAGCCGCGGATGCTGTAGCCATGCGTGCTTCGGCGTCTGCGCGACCAGCACTTTGGCAAGCGAGCTCGACAGCGACGGCTCGATCGAGCAATCTCGGTGATAGTCATCCGGCGCGACGGCGGGATGCATGCCGGGCGCGAGGCGTAGGGGTTCGGTCAATATGGTCCTCCCAATTTCTCGATGGTGCGGCGCTCGTCCGTCTTGCCGCAGTCGAACGTCGCGCCAAATGGCGTCACGCGCAGCCGGGTTCCGCCGCCGCCTGGCGGCCCATAGAACTCGACCAACTCGGAATCGCGCAGAGCATTCCACGTTGACCGCATGAACGGAGCCCATTCGCCGCCGGCCAGGACAACGGCCTTTTTCCCGAACACGCCATCGCCGCCGCGCTCGCGCAGCCATTTCAAAGCGGCTCGTTCAGCCTCGGTCATTTGGGCGGCTCCGGTAGGGGCATCCAGGCGATCGCTGGAAATTGCAGATGGTCAGGCGTCGACTTCTTCATCATGTTGGCGAGGATGCTACCTCGGAAGATCATGATCCGGTTGTCCGCCGTTGCGGCCATGAAGATTTCGTCGCCCTTCGGCACGGTGTCGATCGGCCGCCAAGTGCCCTCCGTTTTCAGCCGGTCAGGCTGGCGGCGCTCGATGATGCTGTAGATGCGGTCGGCGGTGTAGTCGCTCGCCATCATCAGCGCGCGCGCCGGGTCGTCGCGAAACGACTCCCAAGTGAACCCAAACTCGCCGAACTTAAGGCCGACGGAGGCCAGTTCGTGCTCGTCGATCGAGTGCAGGATGCGCAGCCCGTTCAAGAAGCGGTTGCGCGCGAGGTTGCTCACGACGCCGCTCCCGGCGCCAGCGGGACGCCCGCGGGCTCGTCCGTCGGCTCAGCCGCGCCGTTGCTCTTGCGCGTCCGCTTGAGGTCGCCGCTCTCGCGCCGCGCGCGGGCGATCTTGGAGCCGAGCGCCTCAAAGGCGTCGGCGAGGTCGACGTCGGTCCGTGCGAGCGCCGCGGCCACCTGATCGGCGGTCAGCCCGACGACGCGCGCCTCCGGTCGAGCGGCCTCGTGCGCCGCGCATTCCTCGACCGACTCAAAAACCTTGCCGTCAAAAGCTAGAAATTTCATCACTCTGCTCCAGTCCAGGTTTCAGGTTCGTCCGCGCGGTTTGTCCGCGCCCAATCGCACCACACGCAGCCGGCGACGAAGCCGAGATTGATGCCGCCGATCGCCGCGGCGATGATTGCCAAAACGATTTGAGATGTGGTCATCGACCGCGTTCCTTGTTTTCGCGCATAACGTCGGCCGCGAGTTCCATTCTCGCCCTTATCGCGCGCTTGTCTTTCCGCTGATACATGCCTTCGACGTTCTGGCGCTCGGCGCGTCTGCTGCTGCCATTTTCTGCCATGCAAAGGCGCGCTCCGTCGCATCCGCAATCCGGGAAGCAACAGTTAATCAGACGCGAGCCGTCTTTCGGATTGCCGTAGGCGTCGAAATTTTCGTCGTCATCAGGATGTGGGTCCGTGGTCATTCGTCCGGTCCTTGATCTGCCGCGTCCTCTGCAATCGCGTCGTAAATCCGCCCGTCCGGGTCCTCGTAAAGCCAAGTCTCGATCTCGGCCCTCAGCCAATCAGGGACCTCATTTACCCGGGCTTCCATTCCGCCGCCCACGTCCTTGCGGAGATCGACGAACGAGACCTCAAACTCAAACGGCTCGGCCGGCTGGCCGCCGCACGAATAGCTCGGCCCCTGCTCAGGCGCGCCTGGCGACGTGATTTTGTAGTCCCAGCCGACAATGTACTCGGCCCCGGCGATGGTCAGGTAGGCGTCCATGATCAGTGACCTTCCGTTGTGGAAGTGTTGAATCGCTGCTCTCCTAGGCCGACCACAACCGCGCCCCCGACCGCGACCGCGACCACGACC
>QGNH01001142.1_pt3 | contig 22823 bp, 19 predicted proteins | sample 1735481 | NCBI WGS metagenome assembly QGNH01 (sample SAMN09239004, study PRJNA386568) | Viral metagenome, whole genome shotgun sequencing project.
GGCAACCTCTCCGCGGCCCACTTATTTGGCGACGGCGCCGGCCTCACGGGAGTCCCCGGAAGCGGCGGCGGACTGACGGCAATCGGTGGAGTCGGAACGAACAACATCCTTGCCGCCCCGAAGCTGACCAATGCGACTTTCTTGCCGACCAACACGCAGACCGTCTCATACCGGGACACGAATGCCACGGCAACGAACCTGTACCGCGACCACCTCGGCGGCACGAACGAGAACATGGACCGCTATTGGGGAGCCGGGGTGAACCTGTTCGACTGGGGCATCTGGGACGACACGAACAAAGTTATGGCGCTGCGGGACCGGGTGACGGGTAATAACGCCATCTCGGTGAGCAACGTGAATGAGACGGTGACGCTCGCTGGAAACGTTATTTTAAACTCAAATCTCTACCTCCCAGCGTCCACCGCAACGTCTGGGAATATCTATTCAGGAGGAAACCAAATTATTGCAGCACCGGGAACTGGCAATTTCTTTGCCGGTGTCGGCTCTGGGAATTTCACTCTTTCCGGGAATGACAATGTTGGGTTAGGGGCTAGTTCTTTAACATCTTTAACGTCAGGTGGTGGTAACTACGCTGGGGGTTTCTCAGCACTGACCGCTCTTGCATCTGGGAATGTTAATACTGCGGTGGGGAATGCTTCTCTTTATAACGATATAGCAGGCGGCGATAATAGTGCTTTTGGTGGGTCAGCTTTGTATTTAACAACCGGAATGAGGAATATTGGAATCGGTTTTCAGGCGGGATACAACTTAACCACAGGCAATTATAATATAGACATCGGCAACCAAGGCGTCGCTGGCGAGGCTGACATCATCCGCCTCGGCACACCCGGCATCCAGACCGACACCTACCTGAGCGGCACGATCCATTCCGCCTCCGTCCAGATCAGCGACAGCGGCCCGACGCTGCTCACGGCAACGAACACCAGCGTCCCCGGTGACACCAGCTTCGATTTGCAGGGCCAGGGCGGCCTCTACTGGGACAACATCATTTTCAGGACCGGCGGCGGCATCGCGTGGCAGTGGCGGGGCGGCACGAACGAAATGTGGCTGGCGGACACGAACGGGCAGCGGGCCGTCTCAGTGACGAATGTGACTGACAGCGTTGGGCTGCACGGCAACGTAAACATGGACTCCAATTTGACCGTCAAAGGCGTGATAACTGGCAACGGTTCTGGGTTGACCAACATGAGCGCTAGCGGCCTAACCAACGGGACGTTGTTGAACGGACTGCTCGACCCAAGCGTGATGACCAATAACGACGCGAACAACCGCACATTCGCTGGCAACCTCGGCGTCGTCGGCCAAGTAACTTTCAGCAACCCGGTGTTCACGAGGACAAACACAGCCGTATTCGTCATCGCCGATCTTCTTCCTGGTTCTGGATACGTCAGCGAAGCGTTTTATTTCGGGCCGCTCATACACGCGTGGACCTCTACATGGACTAGCAACACTTGGCAGCTTCTGGACGCCAACTCGCAAGCCGTCATCATCACGACCAATATCTCGGATGATGTTGTGTTCGGCGGCAACCTGTGGGGTAAAAGCAACGCGGTGTTCAAGGGAGTCGCGGCGGCCACGAATGGGTTCGCCAGCGGGCAGGGTGCGACCAACGCAGTCCTAAGCCTCACGTCAACGAACTGGAACAACACGAACGGCGTGGATGGCTACATTTACATCGCTTACGGATTCACAAATGGCTACATGCTGGACGCCCAAAGTAACGCCGTGTGGACCACGGTGAGCAGCATCACGAACGTCATGCTGACGGCGTTGCCGATGCGGTCCGGCTGGACGTTCACGAACACGAAGGCGACCTACAATTTCCATCAATGAGCGCCACAACCACAGATCGAATCCGCCTACTGCTCTCCAAAGGGGTGCAGCCGAACGACGCCGTGAATGGGGATAACCCGCCCGGCTTCGTTGCAAACACGGACATCCAGTTCGAGATCGGCAGGCTGTTCAACGGCTCGCTGATTGACGCCTCAGACTTCACCCAGATCACAGTCGCCGTCAAGCCGCTCTCGAACCCAGACGCCGCCGCCCTGATGGCAGGCACCGCCACGCCGTCCAGCGCGGGATGGAACTCAAACCCAGTCCAGATCGCTGGCAGTCCGGTCATCCCCACGGGGGCGACGTTCAGTGCTGGCGGCAGTTACAGTGTCGGCGTCCAACTGGGCGCATCGTACACCTGGACGCGCGGTGCCTCCGACCTGACGCTCACGAACAACGGCGTGGCAGTCACCGGGAGCAACCTGATACCGACAGGGCACAGCTACTCGACGGGCAACTGGACAATCAGCCCCGCTCTCACGGCAGGCCAGTTTTACCAATGGCTGACGGGCGCGAACGATACGGGCGTCAACAGCGTCGTGCCGGCCACCGGCTTCTTCATTGCCACAGGGAGCGACGTTTTGAACGGGTCAGGGTCAACCAGCGTGACCGCCCAGGTCTATCCCGCCGTGCTTGGCTCGAACATGGTGCCTGGCATCAGCTACAGCGGCACGGCAACGGCCACCGGCGCCAACATGGTCCCCGGTGCGGTGAACTACTCTGGCGGGTCGTACACGCTCACTGGGTTGACCGCGGGAGCGACGTATTACTGGACGCCGGGAGCGAATGACACCCAGGCGCCGGGCCTCTACTACGCCGGCATCTTTGTGGCGACTGGAACCAGCATCGTGCTGACCGGGACCGGGAGCCTTCCTGTGACGGCGACCGTCCAGGCGACCACGATGCAGTACCAGTTGAACGGCCTCGTTACCGGCTCCGTCTATTACTGGACGAAGGGCGCGAACGATGTTTCATGCGGTTCATTGGCGGCCACCGGCTTCTTTACGGCCGCAGCGTCCTCCGTTGTGCTCACAGGAATCAGCAACGCCGCTATAACGGCCCAGGTGCAGCCGGTTTCAGCCCAGACGAACGGAACCTTCACAGCAGCGGCAAACACCGTGACGATCACCGGGACGGCCTCTGTGGCGGTCACGGCGGGCCTCGTGGGCAGCGTCGGCTGGAACAGCCTCAGTGACCAGCACTGCATTATCCCCTTCGTCAACACGCAGACGGATCTTGCCGCGGCAGACGGCGGTTACACCCAATACGCTTTGCAGGTGTCCGCGCTGACATCCGCCGGCACCCAGATCATGCTCGGCTACGGTGTCATCAATGTGTACGACGACGGCTACGCCACGGGGACGCCGATCACCGGCAACCTGATACCGAGCGGTGCTACGTATGACGGCAGCGGCAACTATTCCTTGAGCGGTTTGTTGGCCGGCGGCACGTATTACTGGACGAAGAACGCTCACGATGCGACGGCGCCCAGCCTCTCAGCGAGTGGCAGCTTCCAGGCGGCTGCTTCTACTGTGACGCTCACAGGGACAGCGCTGGCGACTGTGACGGCGACCGTTCTTGGGGTTGCGCTGCGCCCGTTCTACATCATCGCAAGCCTCAATGCCGGTGACACCGGCTACAACGCCATTGCGACTCTGCCTTACTCGCTGATGTGCGGCGAGGCGACCATAATGACGCCGGCGGGCGGGGCCTCTATTCAAGCGCCATGCGACTTTACGACGCTGGGCAACGTCGGGACCACGGGCGTTTTGTTCAACTTCACCAGCGCCATCCCCGCGGCTGGCTACCACATCAAAGTCACCTTGCAATGAAAACGACGAACAAACTGTTTTTGACCGGATTCATCGCTGGCGTCCTGGCACTGGTTCTCATGGCGGCCGTGACGCCTACCCCTATCGGGCAACTGCAACTGACCGGAAACGCGACCGGCAACGCAACCAATGGCTGGACGAATCTGGCTTTTGTCGGCCAAAGTGGTTTGACGGAATTCTACGGTGACGCATCGCACATGAGCGGCATCGCCGGAAGCGGACTGACGGCTATTGGAGGCAAGGGCAGCAACAACGTCTTCTACGATCCGCTGCTCACGAACGCTGGGTTCTTCGGCCTGTTCCAACCAGGTGGCACAAACGCCCCAGCAACCTTCGTGCTGACGGCAACGGATTCCAGTGGCCACGCGGCCTTCATGGCGTCGGCTGGCGGCGGCAGCGGCACGGCCACGAATCTTGGGCCGGGGTTGAGCGCGACCAACCTGACTATTGTGAGCGGCAACATCTCCGGCGCGAGCAATTACCTTGGCATTGACAACGTGTTATTTTGGGGCGCGGATCCAACCGGCGTGGCGGATTCAACGGCGGCAATCTCGAATACATTCCTGCACTCGCAGGTGGTAACATTCCCGACCAATGGCGTCTTCAACTTGGCTAACACGATCAATGAGCCTAAGAACGTTATTTTTCAAGGTGGGGGAATGGGTCATATTGTTAATGGAAACAATTCAACGATTGTATGGACTAATTCTGGTTACGCTTTTCACTCACTGGCTTTTCAGCAGGGTGAGATCAATACTCTTAATTTTAATTGCTTGGCTAATACCAATTCTACAAACGGAGCTATTCTTTGGGAACAGGTATCTCATGGTATTATCTCACATTGCTATTTCTATGTGTCCACAAATGCTCCTGTGTTGGTTATTACATCCACAAACGACACCAGTGGAACCGGAGGCTCATATTGGGACGTGGTTCAGAACTGCACATTTTATGGGATAACCAATCAAAACACCAACACAGCCGTTAAACTCGGTGGAATTGCCAATGCGATCACTTTTAATAATTGCAATTTTAGCTCATTCGGAACTGGTGTTTGGCTCGCTCCCGTGACTAACGGATTCAACCTTGAGTTGGACTCGCCTGTTTTTGATGGCTGCGCCTTTGAGGACATTTTCAGGGCCGTGGTTTTAGACGGGGCAACGTCCGGCGACGGCGTGCGCATTGTCAACAGCCGGTTTGAGAGGGTCGGGTCGGCTCTCAATGTTACCAATCACGTTACGTATTTTCTGACACCCCCATTTCTTGCGGGAAACTTTTACATATATTCAACGAATCTGGTAACTGGCGGCTCCTACAATGCGTTCGACTCGAACGGGATAACACTTCAAGGAGCGATTGGAATTTTCACGAATACCCCAAAAGCCAGTGTGCATATCGCCAATTACGGCGGACAGACGATGCCTTTGCTCAGACTCGACTCAAGCACTCCGTCTTATTTTACGGATTTTACATCCGATGCGGCGGCTACCTCGTTCAAGATCGCCATCAATGGGGTGGCTCTCTTGCAAAGTGGTGATTACAATATCGGCGACCAGTTAAGCCTGCTCCCGGCTGGCGGCATGGTTGGAATCGGAGTAGCCATTCCTGCATACAACTTAGACGTGAATGGGTCAGGGTCTTTCAGCAATAAAAGTTCTGGCAATGGAACCGTGATTTCGTCGGGAACTATAATAACGACTGGGGCTTTGGGCATTGGCGTGGCTCCAATATATTCCTTTAACATTTTAAATCACCCGGTGGACGGAACCTTGGCAGGGCTTGTTAATGATCGCTCCTGGGGTTTGGCTCAGGGTGGAACTTATGGCGGGGCGAATGGGTTTGCTATTGTTGACCTGTTTAGTGGTGCTACAAGACTTGGAATTGACGGTAGTGGAAACATTTCCGGTATCGGCGGCGGGTTGACCGCACTGGCAGCAGGAAAAGTGGTTGGGGTTTCCACCAATCTCATTTCATCGGCCAACGGTTCCAATAATGTTGACAGGTTCAAGGCGACCAATGCGACAGTTGGAGCATTAACCGTTTCGGGGACTACTGTGCTTAACGGGTCTAACGTGGTTACGCTGCCTTACACTTCATCCAGCACGAATGGTTATTATCTTCAACCCATCGGATCATCTCTCATTAGTGGAGGAATGCAATATGTTATTGACGGAGGCGGACTCCCTTGGTTGCAATTTATAGCACCTAATTATGGAGTTGCGCTATCATTTGATGACAATGGTGCTGCTCATTTCTCGAACAACGTAACCGTTGCGGGCACATTAACCGGCAACCTCAGCGGCGGAACCAACCTAAATGGCACAAACATCACGGCAGGAACGATCAATAGCAACAAGTTTGACGCGGCGACTTTGGCGCTGTTTGGCACAGGCGGAGGCAGTGGGACACTGAATGGTTTCACAACCGCAACCATACACGGCACTGCTGTCACGACCAATGGCGGTGGGGATTTTACGATAAACACCGGGGCCGGTGGCGGAAGCACGTCTGAAACCAACTATCAGGCGGTGCTCGTCAACGGCGTAACCACGATCATCAGCGCATACGCCTATTGGAGCAACGGCCCGACCGCGAGTTATCTCCAAAAGGACAGCACAAATTCCCTGTTGGTTATTTCCAACATCGTCAACGGGGTTTCGCTGCAAGTGGTCAGCGCGGACAGTCGGGACACGAATGGAGTCAACGTGAAACTGACCGTGCCGGGTGCTGGTGGCGGCGGCGGGGGCGGCGTGACGAGCACCTTTGATCCGGCCTACTTCACTGGCGGAGCACCGGCGGGGACAAATGCGGCCCCGCTCTCCAACAACCTTGTGACGCTTATCCAGACAGCGGCAACCAACAGCACAAATCAAACGCTTACGGTTGGATTGAACGATACGAATTTTGCAAAGGAGATTGGTCAGGCGATCACTAATTCCACGCAACCAACCAATATCACGCTGACAAGAATCGGAGCAAATGACGGCAATGTACTGACAAACCTTGCAATTCCTTACACAAATTACTTTAACAACTGGGGCACAAATGCGGGAATGTTTCTGCTTACCAATACCATTGGTCAGCTTTACATATCTAATAATGTCTATACGAATGTGGCCAGTGGCGGCGGCGCTTCCGCTCCAATTATTGTGACCAACTGCTGGGCGGCGACCACAAACGTCAATCTGCTTCAAACCAACATCGCTGGAGGAACCAACTTTATGGCGATTGAGGACCGGCTGACGCTGACCAATAATCTCTGCATCCTGCTGACAAACCTGCTCATGCCAGATGGGTTTAGCTGGACGGTCAGGCTGACCCAAGACTCGACAGGCGGGAGAAGCTGCTACGTCTCGAACTGTTTCACAAACGGCACGGTCAACCTCGGCCCGGCTGTTGGCGGACTCACGAACCTTTTCCAGTTGCCGATGGTTCCCGTTTTCACGAATGCGGGATTCTCGACTTTACTCCGCTTCCAAATGTTCGGGACAAACGCGGAACTGCGAGGAACACAATGGGGGTTGGCTGAATGAGAACCCTTCTCGTAATCATAATGCTCTGTGTGGGGCAGTTGGCTAATGCAGCCATCTCCATCAACGGGGCGACCATCGAAGCGTTCAACTACGTGCTCGACATTTACGTGAGCGGAATCACCGCGCCAACGAACGGAGGGTTCAATTTCGGAACCGACTCCGGCCTGAATGGTTGCCGCGTCACGAATGCGATGGTGCTACTCACCTACACGGCCGAGGGTTTCAACGCCAGCGGCGTCATAGTCACCAATGTCCGCTCGTTTCCGGCAACGGCTGTCATTCCGCAGACGTATCCCAACCAGGCGTATTATTCCGTGGCGACGGATGGCAGTGGCAACCCGATCATCCGATGCTCGCTTGGGCAGAATTACATTTACTCAACGGATTCCAATCTGACCCTGACAGTCAAGGCGGGTTGGCTGTCGAACAATGTCTTGACGACGGTGGTGGTGACGAATTTGAGCACAGACGTGAATCCCAAACCCATTGGTAACTGGACCATGCCAGGCTGGCAGCGGATCACAAATACCACCATGACGTTGCGCTGCTGGGCTTACGCGCTCGATGGGATAGCCTGTGTGAAACTGACGGCCTCCGACCAAAGCGGCCATGTCGCCTCAAACTATGTCTCGGTGGAGTCGGTGGATTGGACAACCAAAAGCCCGATCCACGCCGGGGAATACATGACGACGCTGAACATTTCCACCTTCCACAACACTGATTTGATCCGCAGCGACATGACCTTTTATCCACTTTTGGGAACCAACTTCGCGGACACGACAGGGGTGCTTGGGGTCAACGCGCTGCCCATCAGCAGCCAGACAAATGAGTGTGACGTGCTGAATACAAACGGCTTTGTTGTGGCTATTATTGACCCGACCAACGGTATTGACGCGAGTGGCCAGGTTGTGGCTGGGCCGCTAAATACCAACTCACCGCCGCTTCCTTACCGGAACATGAGCAATGCCTGGGTGCAGATGCGCAACACGAATAAGAGCCTCTTTGGCAGGCTCAACCTGTCCGACTGCATCCTTTACGCGACCAACGGCAGCTACATGATTATCACAAATTGCGACTCGGCGATGGGAACAAACAACTGGTCGTGGGCAACACTCACCCCTTATCCTGGTGTCGCACGATCCAATGTCATCATCACCGCCACCACCACAGCCGCCAGAAGCGACTCAGGGGCAAACCGGCTCTGCATCTCAAATTGCACATTTAACGCCAATCCAGGCGGAGCATCTTTCATTCTCAAAAATTACGCCGATCTCTGGATCAGCCAGGGCGATTTCGTTGAGGGGACGACTGCCATGTGGGGAGGGCCGATGCGCTGCTATGCAACGTGGAACACCATTGAGCCTACCTACATCACCAATGGATCGCCGAGTGGAAACGGTAAGCAGTTCGACAACTTCTCGACTGACGTGACTCAGTGGATGCTGATTCGCGGCAACACCACCACGGTGTGCGGTGCGCACAGCCAGTGGCTCCCCTACATGGTGATGGAGAACGTCGGCCCGGTCCAGTTCGACACATCGCCATCGGGCGCTCCGCCCATTGACGGCGGGTGCATCTACAACAACAAATTTTACAACTGCACGAATCTGGGCAACGGGGCCTTCGTGTGGCTCAACGGCAACTCCAACGGGTTTGCCTGCGTGCAGAATATTTTTGAGACGGCGACCAATCTTGTCGGGCCGCTGTTCGCGGATGATGACATCGCGACACTGACCAGCAGCACAAACAAGCTGATGGCTAATGACGTGATTGTTGGCCAGCGGTTAAATCTGTCCTACTGCTCGGACTCCAACGTGGCCCCTTACCGAATGTATATGGCACAGCGATGGATAATCAGCCAGGACAACAATATCAAGTGGGCTCCGTTCACTGGGACCGGTGGAACAAACGCCAATAGTTTAAGGACGAACAACATGTCGGCCCTGATGGGTGTGGATTACTGGGACAATTACAGCTTTGGAATCGTGGGCGGGTTTGGATTTACCAACGTGTTCACCGGCTTAAATTCGATCTGGTGTACCAACGCCCAGACGCCAGTGCTGAAACTGGAAGCCTTTTACGATGCGGAGGATTACTTGTCTGGTAACGCCACGACCAACGGGAACGGCAACTACCACCTTCAGCCGTGGTCGGATATTCTGCGGCTGTCAGTTGTCCCATCACCCTATGCGCCTGTTGCCTTACCGTTCGATATTGACGGGATGCCGAGAGGGATGGCCACGCCTGGACCTTATGCTTGGTTCGACACAAGTTTCTTTTGAGCCATGAAACCGACACTATTCATTTTAATCTGCCTTGCCTGCCTCTGCGTGCTGGCGCAGCAGCCGTCTCCGGCGACCGGCACTGTGACGCTCGGTTGGAGCGCGTCGGCAACGACGGATCAAGGGCCACTGTCCTACTACGTTTTCGTTGGCACGAACAGCGGGGTGTATTTTACGAACTACCCGGTAGGGACAAACCTGACATGCACCGTGAGCAACCTTGTGCGCGGGCAGAGCTACTTTTTCGCGGCGACTTGCTCGGAAACGAATAGCCTTACCAGTGTTTATTCCAACGAAACAAATTGCGTCTTGCCAACTTCCCCTTATCCGCCTTACATCATCACCCTAACGATACACTGACCTTCAACTACCCCGGCCTTTAGGCCGTGGATTGAGCCATGAACCTAAACCCTAACCAACTCATCGTGCAAGACGGGAGAGTCAGTCAGAATGTCGAGCGGTTCTGCGCTTTCGGGGGGTTGAAAACTCCCCATTGCGTCAGCGGCTTGCGCTGCCACAATAGACCGGAGGCGAATATTCACACTCGCATTTCGGTCTGCGTCCTCCTGGTGGCCGCACTTTTTGCAATGGAAGCGCAGGCCATGCCGGTTGGACGGCGAGACGTAGCCGCAGGCAGAACAGCCCCGGCTTGTGTTTCTAGGGTCAACCTTCTCGACCGCAATGCCGACGTTCTGCGCCTTGTAGGTGATCTTGAACTGCCCTTGAGCGAACGGCCATCGGTTGATCTTTGCCCTGTGGTCTTTCCTAGTCCTGAGCGAACTGTCTCTTATGTTCGTCAGGTCTTCAAGGACTATCCGCCTTGCGCCATTATCGACCGCGTATTTGACCAGTGCCTTGGAGGCGACATGCAGGAGATGTCCTGTTACGGCAGCCTCGTTGTGGCGCATTCTCTGGAGGAGTCTGCGGGACGAACGGGAGCCAACGGACTGGATTTGTGCGCGGGTGTTGCGGATGCAAGTGCGGCGGTGATTCAGTTCACCGCCCTTGAAGAAAAATGTACGGCTGTTAGCCGAGTTGGTCGCGACCATAAGTCGTTTGACGCCGAAGTCCACGCCGATGATGCAGCCTTCGGTCTTCGGCTCCGGCACGTCAACCAAGTGCGCCAGTATCAGATACCACACCTTGCCGACGCGCTTGAGCTTGGACTCGCGCCAGCCGGTGATAGGAATTGCGTGATGGGTCAGCGTGACCACCTCGCCGAGGATTCGGACGCCGTACTTCTTGGAGCGCATCAAGTCATTGCCTGGGGTGACTGGCATGGTCGGCTGCTTATAGACGCAAAGTCGCCATCGTTTAAGTGCTTTGGCGGTCTTGTAGGAGGATGCGACTTGCCGGAATATGTTACACGCCAACTGGGACGGGACTTTGAACTTGCGCCGGACAGTGGCGTAGAATGCACGGTGGAGCTTGTTGGAGTTGAGTTCCTTGGACTTGAAAACGCGCTTAGATACCCAGTTCGCAGCCTTCAAATAGCGGACAGCGACTGCGTCAAACTCGGCGGATTCGCCAACTTTAACCTTAACTGTTCGGACGACTTTCAATACAATCACAATATGCTAGATGTGCAGAAAAGTCAAATTAAATCTCGATAAATCAAATCCCCCTTAAATGGCGGGGTTTAAACCCAGAAAAATTAAATGAAACGATTACTTGTATTTCTCTCGATGTTCGCAGCCTGCCTGGGCTTGCACGCGCAAGGAACCTCGCTGAACGCGCTGAACGTGACCATTTCCATCGCTGGGCCTGGCACAAACATAACCGCGATGGAGACGTTCGGCACGGCAAGCTCGAACTCAATGGCGGTTGTGTCCGCAGCGGTCAACACGGCGGCGGGATATGTAACAGCATCAGTGACCAACGGCCTGGCCGCGACGGCGAATCTGGGCACGGCGGCGGGCAGCAACGCCTCTGCGTTTCAGGCGACCAACGTGGCGCTGACCAAGCTCGGAACCAATGACGGCAGCGGCCTGACCAACCTGCCTATTCTACTTACTAATTACTTTAACAACTGGGGAACAAATGCAGGGTTTGCAGTGCTGACAAATGTTGATGGACGACCTTATATCTCAAACAATGTCTATACGAATGTGGCTAGTGGAGGCTCGACTCCCACTTTCAGCAGCCAGTTCGACTATAATGGGGGTAGTGGAACCAACCTGACGGGAGCGTTAACGAATAACGATGTTAATGCGCGCACTATGTCCAAACTTACTATCACCGCCGGTTTTTCAGCACCATTTGAAACAAACACTCCGGGCAAAACTAATTACAGTTCTGGATCAGCGGCAATGGTTGTGTGGTCGAATGGTGCTGTAGCATTAGTTTTAACCACAAACAGTTTAGAGTTGCAATCCAACGGCATAGCTCAAATAGATTTATACTTTACAGGATATATGAACGTTCAGGGAAGGGAGACAAATACAGGAGCAATGTTTATCCCTGGTGGAATTAACGGAGCCACATTAGGGGCCGCTGTAAATTTGAGCGGAGCAAATCCTTCTGCGGACCTTTCCAAAACTCTTGGCTCATCCTCTGCTCGATGGACGGCGTTGTATGCAAGCAATGTATTTGCTCTTGGGATGGGGGTTTTTACGAATGGTTTTGCTTCCTACAACACAAACCTCCTACTGGCAGGATCGGCAACCTCTTGGAATGCGCAATACGCGAGCATTGCTTCCGGGATCACAAATACTTATGGAACCAATATGACCTATACGATCAATGCCACGAGCGGGACAATAACTCTTTATTCTGCCGGTGGATCAGGTGGCGTTAATGCGGCTGCAAACGCTTATTTCACAGGAGCTTTAGTTGCCGGAATGAGTGAGTTTAAGTTGCCAGCCAACTGGGGTATCCAAATCACAAGCAGCGTTGGAGTAACCGCTGCCGCGCACTTCTGATGATATGCCCAACGACCAAGACACAATCCGAAGCACCGGCAAGAGCGACCGTCAAGTGGAGGCCGACTTGCAGAAGGCAGAGGCAGAGGAATTGGATGTTGATCCCCTCAACTGGTGGTTCTGGATTGTCCTCGCCGGCGACCGCAGCCGCCACCGTGGCGGTTTCCGCTTGACTCCGGGGCGGGATTGTGCGTGAATGGACGCCATTGAAGCCGCGACAAGCCGCCGTATCGGCGGACGCACGGCAATTGAACAACGAAACGAAAGAAACGAATGAAAGCATCGAAAATTCAAATCATCATTGCAGCCATCGCCGTCACTGCCATTCTGGCCATGACCGGCTGCGGTACCACTGCGAACTTGGCTGGGGCCTCCGTCTCGATTGACGTTGCCCAGCACGGCACCGCTGTAGGCGTCACGCTGGCTGGCGGCACGAACAGCGTCACCATCGGGGCCACTTACGCCAACGGGACGAACCAAAGCATCGTTGTGGGCACGACGATCCCCACAAAATGAATCCTGCTTGGCAACCGAGACGGGAATGGCATCACCGGGCTGGTGCAGCCGCCGTTGTGGCAGGTTTCCTGACGCTGCTTGGCGGCCTGCTGCTGATGCTGGCTGTCAGCGGCTGCGCCAGCCCGCGTCGCGCTGCGGTGACGACGCACACCGCAGACCACACGCTTGAGCACTTCACGAACCGGACTGACGGCCTGATTCTGCGCGAGACGTGGCAGCACGAAAAGTGGGTGGATTCGGAGTCCGGCGGCGGCTTCTTCCTGTTCGCAGATCCCACGGTGCAAGGGATGGCCGCGATTCACACGAATCAGTCGGCACTGGGCGGCGGCAGTTCCTTTGTGGCGGGCAGCCTGACGCTGGTGGTGGACACGAACACGGCGGCCATCATTGGAGCCGGTGGGACGGCGCTGGGGAACGTGATCGGGGCGAGCGTTAAGGCGGCGGTGAAGTGATAATTTGAATTGCGGATAACTCGACCAGGACAGAGATCGGTCCCATAAACCGAGAAGCGCGTGCAACTCGCGAATCCGCTACCAAAATATGAGAATCGTCTATGGCATCGCGGTGGGAGTTGTCCTGACGGCCTGGGTGCTGGTCTGGGGCACTCTGATTGCCTCTGCCTGGGCCTATGACCGCGCGCGCGGAAAGATGAGGCGGGCATGACGCTGGTGCTGCCTCCGCACGATCTAGAATGCCAAGCCGTCCAGTTGTCGGCCGACATTTATCTGCCGATGGCCCAGTTGCAGGCCAAGTACCCGAGTGCCATCATTCGAGAGGCCGGCTGCGACCGATTTATGGTCTGGAAGTGCTTCCCTTACATATTCGTCGTATTTATGGGGACGCACGACTTTTGGAGCCTGCTCTCTGACTTCGACATGAAGCGGCACCGCGCCAGCATCGGCCACGGGGAGGTCCATGAAGGTTTTGACCAGGGCGTGGAGGAATTGTGGTCGGATCTGCTGGCAGCGATTCATTCGTTGGGCGACGGCGACTGCTTCCTTGTGTGGACCGGCCACAGCCGCGGTGCCACTCAAACGATCATGTCGGCCGGCCGTTACGCCGCCTGGGTTGAACTGAGAGACGATCCGCCTGTGACCAAGACGCGCTGGATACTGCCCATTGCGCCAGCACGACCCGGTGACGCCGTTTACCGGAACTGGTACAACTCGTTGCTGGGCGACGTGACTTTCTGCTACACGCACGGGGCGGACATTGTGCCGTGGGAGTCTCCTTACGTCCTGGGCAACCGGGGCGTGGGGCATCGCGTCTGGTTCCCGGACCTGGTGGCTCCCGGAGCGACTGCGCCACGGATGCTGGACCCGTCACTGGGGCAACTGCTTCCAGGTTGCTCGGAATTGACGATTCGCGGCTGGGTTAATAGGCCAAGGCAGTTTGAGCAGCTTTCGGATCACCGTGTCGTCGAATATTGCAACATGATTCAGGGCGCGGTGACAGCATCTAAATAGAAAGAGACTATGGCCGAAACTTACGATCCATTGCTAATTCAAATCCGCTCTCAGGCGGACCTTGCGGCACTCAAAGAATCGCGCCAGCAACTTGTGCAGTTTCGAGCGACACTTGCTGACGGATCGGAGGCCGCAACGATGTTGGATCAAAAGATCGGGCAAATGGACGACTCGCTCCAAAGCGTGTCAGGGAAAACACTTCCACAAACCAGTGACCACCTGGACGGATTCTCAAAGCACGCCGCACAAAGCCATGAGCATCTGAGGATGCTGCACGTTGCCACGCGGCTTTTTGGCGGGCAACTTGGCGAGATGGGCCATCTGCTCCATGCGGCTGTTATGGGTTTTGGGGAACTTGCGGTGGCGATGTACGTCATCAAGCAGATCATGGAACAGTTCAAGATGGCGAAAGAGACTGTGGTGGAGTTCAACGCTGAAGTCTCTAAAATTAAACAATCTGGTCTGGACGCGGCCTTCCAAGCAGCTAGGGATTTTCGCTCGGAGATCAGCGGAGCTAGGGACGCTGTGGAGCAAATGAATACGAAATACCGGGAGGGGGAGACGTTGATGCAGAACCGGCTGAAACTGTACGGGTTAGAGTTGGACGCTGAATTGAAAATTGCGGAGGCAAAGGCCAAAACAAGGGAAATGGAAATTGACGCCCAATATCAAAACGGCATGTACACTAAAGAGCAAGCCGACGCCATGAAGGAAACCCTTGAATTACAGATGGCTCAATTGAAGGGGCGCAACGACCTGGCAAAACTGGCGGAGGAAATTGCCCAAAGAGAGCATCGGCAACGTGAAGCAACAGGTCGTCTTGAAAGCGGCAAGGACAAGGCTGCTGAATTGGCCGCAGAAAAAGAGGTTGCTGCGGCTGATGCGGTGGCGGGCAGAAGTAAAGCGGCGGTGCCGCATGAAAGTGTGCTCGTCACTGGCGGCGGTACGCTTGGTCAGGATGCGAGGTTTAAGAATGTTGGGGAAGTGACGGCTGCAATTTCAGACCAGAAGGACAAAATTGAGGATTACAAAAAAAGCATTATTGGCCTACAGGGAACTTACGCGAGTTTGGCTCAGGCAGAACTTGCTAACATGGAAAAACGGCTTACTGCTCTAACTGAGGTGGAGACACACGAAAAATCACGCATCAAACTTGCGACCGACCTTGCGCAACGCGACGAGGAAGCAGTTAAGACGGCAAAAATAAAACTGCAAACTGCTCTGGACAGAACCAAGACAGACGAGGAATCAAAGACCAAAGGGCAGGACGAGATCAATCTTCTCAAGGAGCAATACGAGATTCAACGCAAGACAACAGTTGAAGTTTTACAACAGGGGATTGCCCAATCGCAAATGAAGGTGGCGGCCGAGAACTTGACCCGGTTCAAGGAACTGGCTGAAAAGGGCGGCGGATTGACCGCCCGTGAAAGCAAGGAACTCGCTGGACTTCTCCCGCAGATTCCGCGTGACAAAAAAACCGGCCTTATGTTCCCAACTGACATTGAGGAAGAAGGCAAGGTTATTGAGGGACTTCGCCGACACGCTATCGGCGCAGCAATGGGAGAGCGTAATGCTGGCATCAAATCGAATGCATCACTCGACGACATCGCCGAAGCCTTGCAACAAATCACCGCCTTACAGAACAGCCATATTCTTATTTCTCAGCAGCAAAAAACTGTTATTGATAACGTTAAGCGATTGACCGAGTTAAACTCTCGGCAGATCGAAAACATGAGGGCGACATACTGATGCTTTACACCACCATGACCGTGGGCACCGTGGAGAAGGCGCTTGCCCAGTGGGGCATCAGCCGCTGCAACCGGGAGCATCTGAACCAGGGCGGCGACACGTTCGGTTTCGATTTGCAGGCGGACTTTGACGCAGAGGACCAGTTTCCGTTCGCAACCAAGATCATCCTGAAAATCGGCCGCGTTGCGACCGCATTTGATGCTCTTGGCAACCCGACCCAATTTGCGGTGGCCAGCGGCCATCGGTTCTATGTGGGTTACTCGAACGAGTTCACCCGGTACGGCACTGGAAAGATTGAGAGGTTCAAATACAAGTTCAGCGGCCTCTGGGAATGGTTCTTCGAGCATCACACCTTCCAGAAGCAGTGGGCTTACTACCAGGTCGTCAACGGTACGGTGCAGCCGCTCGCTTTGCTGACCAATTCCCAGGTGGTCATTGGCGAGTACATGGGGGAGATCAATACCGGCAACACGGTCAACACCTTCCAGCAGACGATTGCAGAGGCTTTGATCGAGGCGGCGACATGGACGATGAACCAGATGACGGCCCAGTTTGGAGCGCCCCAGTTCCAGATTGACACCGCGCTGGCGAACAGCAATTTCGACGGTGTTGGCGGCTGGAACGGCTACTTCCCGATGCAGGCGGCGAACAACATCATGGTGTCGGAAGTCATCAAGAAATGTCTCTCGCTCGTTCCCCAAAGCTCTGCCTGGTTCGATTGCAGCACGGACCCGCCGACGCTCAGAATCCAGACGCGGAACATCATGCCGGCGGTGACGTTGCCGTTGGAAATGGGTGGGTTGACGAAGCCTGAGATCAGGCGCCGTGACGACCTAGTGCCGGTCTGTATTGATTTCAAATACAAGATCACGACCACGGTCAATGGGACGCCGTATCTGTCGCTGTACGACGACATCGCCTGTCCTCTGGGCGCCACCGATCCGAACGGCAGCACGCCGCTGAATCTGTTGCCGTACCGGACGCATCTTAATGGACAGATAGAGACATTCGATTTCAGCGGTGGCAACGTGACGGTGGTGGACCTCCAAACGGTTCCAATACCGTTCGACAACTCAGGGTACAGCCTGGTCACTTGGATGACGATGCTCGCCAGTTCAATGGGGGACGCCTCAATCACGGGCGTCCAGTTTGCAACGGATGCGCTCGGCAATCCATATTGGGCGACTTTGACCACCCCTGATGGTAGGTCTGCGGACACGCGCTATCTGTATTTCATGGTGGGCGGCCCGTGTCCAAACGGCGTCATTGATAAGATCAACCAATATCTGACGCAAGGGGTGAAGATGACACTCGCCCAGACGTTTGTGTTCACGGAGAACACGAAGCTGGCGGACGGCTCGTTTGGGCCGGCAACGATCAAGACCGAGAGAAAGACGTGCGACCTCTACTGCTACTCCATGAGCGGCGGCAGGTTTACCACAGGCGGCACACCAGCGGAGGTAATCCCGTTCGGGTTGGCCAAGTTCATTTACGACATTGAATCCGTGCCGCAGTATCAGGGGACCTGGACTGTCACGGAGCAAGAGATCACGGATATTTGTCCGATGGGGAAGAACCTGTGCATCAGCGGCGGCCTGCCGGAGTGGCTGACCATGAACGCCCAGGTGCAGCAGATTGCTTACGACCTGGTGGCGGGGACGACCACGCTGACCTTTGGGCCGGCCAAGCACCTCGGCCCGGACGATTTCATCCAACGGATGCGGGTGAACCGCGGACCGCGCTGGCTGTACCTCTACAACACCACGAGCGGCGCCACGAACCAGTCGCCAGCCATCAGCGGCCCGACGCAGTTGAAGGATACCCAGGGCGCTTTAGGCCAGTCATCCTATCTCTGGCAGCCTAGTGGCACGCCGCCCCCAGGGACGCCCCTCGGAACGCCAGCAGTGCCCATCGTGACGCCAGCCGCCGGCACTGGTCCAACGGCGACGCCAGCGACACCTGTAGGCATCACCCACAACACGCTGCCAACCGCAACGTCTGGGGTTCCAGCCGCGCCTCTGGGTGGCCAGTCAACGTGGAATGCAGGGAACACGGACAACACCTCCGTAAATAATGCCACAATCGTAACATCCGGCGACGCAGCGGTGGCCGCCATCGGAACCAGCACACCGATACCGTTGACGCCTGGCATCAAGATGCGGGCGCTGATGACGTGCGAGGGGACGGTCACACACCCGGTGTATAGGGTGTTCCTTTGCTCTGACAAGATCGTAAAAACATGAGCGCGCCTCAAGTATCTTTAGGGGTCGGGATAAACTGCGCGGCGTGTTGCGGAGGTCCGGGTTCTTTTAAGCTAAAATCAGTCACGGTTTATCTGCCGTATTGCGGCATTAACTGTTTCGGGTACAACTCGGCAAGTCCCTCCGGTATCCCTGGCCCTACTAGCCTTGGACTTCCTCAGTATGGAGGGAGCGGCTGTGATAATGACCAGAACCACATCTGTGAAAATATTCAATTCCTCTCAACATCGTATCTCCCGTATGGTGGGGATTGGGTTGTAGATTTCACTATAGACCAACTCACTTGTATTTATACGGGTCTTGGGTGGGGTGGTTATCCTAATCGTGGAGATAATCGCCTGTCTAGTCCATCTACAATTCCAGTGCTCGCACAGTCTATTCTCTCAGGTATAGACGTAAGCGCACTCGCATGGGGACAACACATAATAGTTTACCCGTTGATTGATTCAGCTTCTTCCGCTAACGGCGATTGCCCGTGCTTCTACGGCTACCCTTATGGCCTGGGGAATACTGAGACTAAAGGCCCGTGCTTCACAGGAGGAACTAATTCAACCACTTACACCTACTCCGCTGACACTATTCCGTCATGGATCGGAGGTTCCAACGTGAGTGGAATCGCCCACATCACCGCCGTAAACACGCAAATTTATTTGGAGAACTGCGCCACTGGTGGTTATTTCGGACAAGCCTCTATCCTTGCCCCAGAATACTGGACTGTGCCGGGATTCCCAGATGCTACTTACGGAAACCCGCCTGCGTGGTGGTGTGCGCAGATTGTGATTGTGGAATGTGATAACGCGCCATATTGTGTAGTTGAATTAAATAGAGGTTGTGCTGCCGATGCAACCGCAGCACCTAAACTGGTACTGCCGCCAACCTGCAATGCTTCCACCATTGTAACCTTACACCCCACTTTCGCCGGAGACATTGGGCTTTATATGCCGCTAGGCGCGTGTCCGCCGCCTTGGAGTTGTCAAGATACTGGTCTGCCGTTTTCGTTTCATTTTGACAGCGGAGGTGGGTGTTGCCCATGAAAACCGCAATTCATTGCAGTTACGTCCTAGCCAAGTACGGACAACCCGTGCTTGACCAAGTAGTGGCTGCTGGACGGAAAGAGCAGGACACTGTGGAAATTGAGGTGTCGAAACTGGATGGGATTATCCCAGGTTGGCGCGACCCGCCGCCAAAGGTGGAGCGCGGCCCTGGCGACAAACTGGAATGGCTGCTGCATCCATTTGTGGTGTTCATGGACAGCCACTTCGGAACACATCTGGAAGGCTGCGCGGCCTGCCGCCGCCGCAAGGAGAACATGAACCGCTGGTGGAATATCTGGACCCAGTTTCTGCGTAACCATTTAAACAAGTTTGGCTGATTCAGCCGCCCCATGAGCATGAACATTGCCCACTTATAGACCGAAAGTATTTGTGAACCGAATCGGAAACCATTACCGCTACGTCGTCCAAGGACCCTACGGCGAATCCATCGCCCAAGGAAACGCCAGCACGGAGGGGGCGGCGCGGACGCTCGCCAATGAGATCCGTGACCGGCAACCGCCGCTAGACACGCATCATCCCGCGAAGGAACGCAACGCGCTCACCTACAGCGCGTGGAGGCGCTAAACAACGTCGGAAACCCTTGCAACCTGTCCAAAACAAGGCCCCGTAAAGGTCATTACAGCGGTTTTGATGACCCATTTTCGCCGATGGGTTTTCATGTCTAACTCATTCAACCACAAAGTCTTAGACAAAGGTCGCCTGTAAACCAATATCAACACACCCAAACACCATCTCGAAGCGGTAAAAGGTATCCTAGGACTGTTAAGGCCCTATCAGTCTTGGCACACAATAAGCTACAATGTGGGCAAGGTTATGCCAACCTCTGAAAATAAATCTGGAATTATTTTGACAGTGGTTCAATCTTGGCACGCGGCTTAAAACTGGTTCTGCTGCAAAATAATTCAGCAAATAATTTGACATCCGCCATCTGTGGATTACATTTACCTTGTAAAACAAATTTACACCGGCCCCGCGGATCGGGGAAAGCGAAAGAACAAATGATATGAAAAAAACATTGGCATATTTACTCGACCCCGACTTTGACTGTGGCGGTGGAGTTTTACAAGGCCGTCCAGCCGCGGGCTGAGATCACGAAAGGAGCAAAGCAATGAGACGAATCACTACCCCACCCTACTGTTTCCTGGAAACCTGCATCCCGGTCAAGCACAAGAAGTACGTCGGCATGGGATTGAAGCAGGTGACGGTGAACGAAATTATGCGGTTCGAGCAGTGGCACCCCGCCGCGGATCTGACCGCGTTGCTCAAATACTACCGGGAAGAATTCAAGTGCTCGCGGCGCGGCTGGAAGGTGAATCTGCGGGAAGGCACGGTGAATGGAGTCAAGGTGCGTCGCGTGGAATCGGACACCTGGCAACCGGACAATTTCAGCGCGGTGGAATTGAAGGCGCCGCCGGGATACCGTTACTGGCAGTGCGACCCGGCCGCCAAGACCGTCACAGTGACCTGCATGTGGCAGTGGGAGCGGGCGTCGTTGGAAAAGAGCCGGAAGCGTTGGCAACAGGTGTTGCAGGACCCCGATTACCTGCCGCCAGTCATATGCCCTATGCCAGACGGCTGGGTGGAAACCAAACCGACAGAGAACTCAGGCTGGCTGTCCGACCGCAACGTGAAAAAGGTGATGCCGATGGAGCGGGCGCAACACAACTTGGTTGGATTGCTGGACGGCACGGTGGATTGGGCAATCGAGCAGGCGTTCAACCGCCCAGAGCAGGACGAACTGGTGCCGCTTGTTTTCAGCCGCCGGAAGCCGCGTCTCAAAAACGACAGCGAGCGCAAGTTTTGGGAAGTCACTGGGCGGCACCTCAAAGATCCGTCCAAGGCCCTGTATCGGATGCTGCATTACTTTGGAGGCGTCAAGATCGAGGACTGTTACAAGGGGCACGTTCTGCGCATCTGGCATCCGAAAGGAGTCTGCTGGGCGGACCTTGAATTCTGGAAATACGAGTTGTCGGCCCGGCTGGTGGTGGACTCCGGCTGGTGCACGAAGTTGAAGAACATATCCTGTGTCCGCGCCGGTGTCCCTGGCGGAAACGCTGGTGAACTGGAATGTCAGGCGGCGCAGATGGCGTGGTTCAACCTGCTACTGCGGCTGCTGGAAACTAAGACGATGATTTACAGCGGCAACAACTTTGAGGTATGAGTGAAAGCCGCCAGCACCGCGCCCTCCGTGAGCATCAGGAACTGGAAGCCTGCTGCTCGCACGCCCTGGCCACCGACGCCGCAGAGAAGCAGTGGCGGGACTCGGAGGCGGGGCGGGAGAGTCTGCGGCGGTTCAGGGAGCAGCCGCAATTCCTGGTGGACATGGGCGCGGATGAAGGTTACGAGGATATGGTGCGAGAATGACCTATTGACAACTTTGGAATGGTGTGCAAGATTAACAACGCAACGAACAATGAACGACGAACAAAACTATGAGTGACAAACCTAAAACCACGCTTTATCACAGCCAAGCTGTTGGTATGAGTCCTATCCAGTGCCGCGTGGGCACCGAACCCGCACAGTCCAAGTATCCGAACCGGGAGACAGGAATCAAACCTGACTGGGTTGAGTTCCTGATTGACGGTGTGAAACGGCAATACATTTGCGAAAATGAAGATTGCTCAAAGGCGTTACGCGGACTTCGCGGCAAGAACGTGATGTTGGACTTCACTGGCAGCCGTGACGACGCCGCCGTGCGCGTCCTTGGTGCCGGCCAGCAACCGCCGCCCGACCCAGAGAACGACGGCCGCGAGGAACCGCCGCCGGACCTGCGCAGCCAGGCGCCCCGCGAACGGACGCCGGCGCCGCGGCAAGATCCGTTGCCGCAGCCGCAACAGGAGGCGGAAGATTTGAAGCGGGGGAAGGGCACGATCACCCGGCTGGCGAACATGCTGCAAATCAATCTGGACGCTGCGGAGTTGATTGCCAGCCTGCACTTGGCCAAGCATCCCCAGTCGCCGCCGTTCACGCGGGACAATGTTTGCTCCATCGCCGCCACGTTGCAGATTGGGGCGGAGCGCAACGGCGTCCACAACCTGATGCCGGAGCATTTGTTGGAGAAGCCGGTGAAAGGAGCGAAGGCATGAGCAAGACGACATTACCCAATGACGCAGCTTTCCTCTATGAGAGCGGCTTGACGAAGCGGGAACTGTTTGCGGCGTTGTGCATGGCTACCAGGATGAAAGAGCATGAGCCAATGCCAGTGTCCGCCGACGTAGCCGTTGCCGCCGCTGACGCTTTGATCGTGCGTCTGAATCAGCCTCCGTCGCCGGACGCAGAGGCGGGGAAGGGAGGCGGCAAGTGAAAATTGAAATCAAAACTATCGGTGGAAGTGTTCTCTTTGAAGGGGATTTT
>QGNH01000202.1_pt2 | contig 22766 bp, 23 predicted proteins | sample 1735481 | NCBI WGS metagenome assembly QGNH01 (sample SAMN09239004, study PRJNA386568) | Viral metagenome, whole genome shotgun sequencing project.
AAACCGATTATGACAGAACCCGAGAAAAAAGAACCCGAGAAGAAGCAGGTTAAGAGAGCGCCAAAAGACAAGATGCTCAGGTCTCCCGGCAAATCGAAGTGATGCGCCATGCCCGGAAGGTCTAATCTCAATGCGAACAGCGTTGACACAGAACAGATATTCGATGCTTGCGTAACAGGCGCAAAGATAGGGTCGCAGGAAGTCAAGACAGCGAACATAAAAGACGCAGCGGTCACGGCAGCAAAGTTAGACCCGAGTCTTGTCACACCGGCAGCTAGTATTCCCGCAGGTTCAATTACATCAGATATGCTCGCGGCAGGAATCTTGTCAGCGGGAACAAGAGCATGCGTCGCGGCGCTTACCGTTGACGGAACTCCATTAACAGGCGGCAAACTCACGCCGGGAACAATACCTATCGGCACGATTCCCGGAGGTGCGATAATAACCGATGTTATCGCAGTTGCCCGAATAGGGTTTGATGGCGATGCAGCAATCACGATTGGTAGGGCGACGGCGGCAACTTCATTAATCCCCGCTCCGACGCTCACACTCGGCGCAATCACGGGCGAAGCGCCCGGGTCGTTAGGCGCTGACTTATTCGGTTCAAGCGTCAAGAAGGTGAAATACGTCGCCAATGATACAATTTATAATGCGTATCTCACGAACACAACGGGAACCGTCGGCGCTCTTGACATTCTCATATTCTACACCAAAGGAGTGATGCCATAATGCCGATAACGGACACAGGATACGACGCAGTTGCAAGCGGCGTTCCCGTCGCTATTGTCAGCGGAGTCGGGACTCTTGGCGCGTCACTCGATGCGGCAACCGCAGAGATGGCGTTGCTCAAGACGTCAATCGACGCATTGGTAACGCCGACAGTCACGACGGCGACGATTGCGAATAACGCTTCTCTGTCCGCCGCCGTGGACATTGGACTTATGCGCAGCATTGGCATTATCATGCCCGCCGCGTGGACTGCCGCAGATTTGACCTTTCAAGTGTGCGATACAGTCGACGGCACGTATGTCAATCTCTATGATGCAACAGGCACAGAGGTCGACATTGCGGCTGCCGCAAGCAAAGCATACACACTCAGCGCAGCAATGACTCGACTCATTGCACCGTGGAGATACATCAAAGTGAGATCGGGAACCTCAGGAACGCCGGTTAATCAGGGCGCTCAGAGACTTATCACAATTGTAGGAAAATAACCGCAATGGGTGAGACGCAATATATCAAACCGCAAGAACGGGGCGGGCCGTCGTTTGAATACGAGGTCTTTGATCCAAAGGTCAAGATAAGGAACAACGTGTTCCCGTTCCCGCATGAGTATTACAATTGTGAGACGTGCCGGAGACACAGGTTCTTAATGAAACCCGAACCGGGCGTGATTAAGGTCAAGTGTCTAATGCAAAATAGATGGATTGAGGAGAACGAAGGAATTATCGACAACGGTTGCCCCGCGTGGGCGAGAAAAATACACGCAAAGGAGGTAGAAGGATTATGACGGGTATAATGCATGAGGGTGGCGTGATTCGATTGCTCGGTCACGCAACAGAAAGGATAAGTTGGATTAGTAGTGGTTCAGATACGTTCTATGCTTCTCTATCAAAGAGCGCATATGCACCAACAGCAACGGATACGAGTTACACAACGATTGCGGCAGCGATGGAAGTCGCAAGTGGAGGCGGTTACACAACCAAAGGCAAGACGATCGCAGTCGTAACAGGCGCAGGAACAACGGACACGTATCGTTACATCATGTGCGATTCGGCAGATCCGGCGGCATGGACGGCGGCGACGTTTATTACCGATGGATCATGTATCCTCGATGATACGGCAACTAATAAGCCGCTTGTTTGTTGGTTAGACTTTGGAGGCGACAAGTCAGTCACGGCAGGAACTTTGACCGTTGTATTCGACGCAAAGGGCGTATATAGAGTCAAGGTCTCGTTCTAAATCGTGGCCTAACGAGGAACCGGAGAGGTGTAAAAGGTAGATGACGGAATATATCGTTTACACCTTTGCCGAGAACTCGACGAGCATTACCAATCACGGCGGAGGCGGTTCAGGTTACAACGGGTATTCCCCGAGCGACCTGTATCACTTGAACGGCAACGGCAACGGCTATTCTTATTATGGGGATATGAGCGGCTCGAACTACATCTCCATTCCCGGCGGCAGTTACAACAACACTATTTTAAACCACTCTTGGGAGATGGGATTCTATGTCAACGCATCCTCTCCACAATATGCGAAGTTATGGGATGCGGCATGCGGCGCTTTTTCTATTCAGATTCACAGCGGTTACGTCGAAGTGATACGCGTCACGGCGGGCGGTGGTGAATGGTGGTGGACTTGTCAAACGACGCCAATGTATCCGGGACACGATTATTATGTGACCGTCGCGGTCGCAATGCCGTCAAACGCGGGAAGTTGTGCAACGTCAAACGTGCATGTTCACATAGCAACCGATCAGGGTTCCCCGGTTCATCAAGCGATCAGTTTTGGCGGATCAGGGTCAGGCAATTGGCACGACAGTTCAGGGACTAAGTATCTCAATCAATATTCTTGTTCGCTTGGGTCATACGACTTCAATTGCTCTTGGTTCGTTTACAGGGAGTTTGATTCAGCGGTCAATTGGGACAACGCGAGTGATTGGTCGGCAGATATAGTTCGATGGACGCCACCCGCTGCAAAAGTGAATACGTCAGTATCCTGTTCGCCGAGCACAACAACGCCACTTATCGGCGCGAACTATACGATCTCAGGAAGATTAACAAGATCCGATAACGGCGCAGGGATTCCGAGCATTCCGCTAAACATCTTTTACAGTACGGACTCAGAAGGGACATGGCAAGTTGCATATAGTTATTGCACGACCGACGGGAGTGGCAATTATTCCTACACACAAACAGGCATGGCAGCACCGGGAGAATATGAGTATGTATCGTTTCCCGGCAATGGGTCATATAATGGCTGTAACAGCGGCGCGATTCACGTTACGGGTCAGGCAGCGCCGCCACCAAACTACTACACGACATTATCGTGTTACGTTGACAACGCGAACCCACAGGACAACACGACGATCACCTTCTATGGTTATCTATTGACAACGGGAGGCGTCGGAGTTAACGGCGGACTTGTGTCGCTCTATCTTCAGGGATATACTCAAGGTCAAGCATACACGAACTCAAGCGGCTATTACTATATCCAAATCAGCGCAGTTGATGGGACAAATACCTATAATACGGGGTTCGCACAGCAAACAATCAACGGTTCGATCTATTACGCGAGTTCAAGCGGTTATGTCTACGTCACAGGAAGCGCCGGAATCGTCGATCAAACGGTCACGCTGACCGTGATCGGGATTGAATCAAAGCCGAATGCAGTTCTGTTCTCTGATATTGGTGCGCCGGTCGTCATACAACCCGAATGCGCCCCGATCAATCCATCAATTAATATCGGCATATATCCAACAGTGGTTGCGGCAGAATGCGCACCTGTGATAACGGACTTCCCACCTGCAAATGTCTATCCTGACATTCTCGGACAGTTTGAGTTTTGCTTCCCGCCCGGCGTTCAATTAGAGGCGGCAGCAAGAAGCATGGCAGTCTCACAACTTAGCACTCAGGTGCTTCCACCAGTTGTACAACCCGAGGCATTCACCTCAAACTATTGTCCTCTTGACATTTCAGAGGATGCTCCTGTCTCGATAATCGGCACAGAGGTCGCAGTGATGAACCACTATGCAGTCATTGATTATCCTGAAGTTCTCGAGGTCGACGCGGTTCTTGAGGAGACTCTCGAAGCATCCGCGCAACTAACTGACGCCGTGCATCTCGGCGTGACTATTACAAAGGACATTGAGTTGGTCTTGGAGGTTACAACAGAATGACGACAACCTTTGATATTCCAATGGATGAGCGATGTTCGCTCAGTGTTAAGGTGAACGCAAAGCAACCTGACGGATCATCGCGGGACATTTACGGGGCGTATGTTGAATGGAATGCGACACAGAACGGCGAGGTCAAGATAAGCAAGAACTCGAATGACGGCACGATCGTCTTAGGCGATCCTGTTGCCGGGCGGATAACCTACTTTACAATAACACTACTCCCTGACGAAACGATCCTTGAGAGCACGGCAGAATACGGGACGGCGGTTGTCTATCATCATGAAGCGAGGATAACGGTCGACACAAAAGAATACTTGGCGATACGGGGACGGATGTTCATAATGCCAAGTCAAACGTGAGGAGTTAAGAAGTGACGTTTTACTCTAAAGTCGGAAGTTTCACAGCACCCGCAGGAGCAGGTTATCAGTCAACCACGGGCGTCGGCTTTACTCCTAAGGCTATAATTTTTTGGTATGGCGCTGTTTCAAACTCAAGTGGGGCGTGGCATGGTGGGGGTACATCCTACACCGGAGGCAACGCAAGCGGTATGGGTTTTGTCACGGCATCAGGAAGCGGTGCGGTTGGACTTACCGAATACATCAACGCCCCTGCCGACATATACAATTGCCACTCAGCAACGGCAATTTACTGTTATACTTTGGCGGGAACCCTCTCGGCGTCGCTTAGTTCTCTTGATAGTGACGGCTTTACGCTATATTGGCCGTCTACGATTTCCGGTGTTACAATCCATTATCTTGCATTAGGCGGAACCGACATAACCGGCGCGATGGTTAAAACATGGACGGCAAAAGGTTCAACGGGTTCACAATCAATCACCGGCGTCGGTTTTAAACCGTCGGTAGTGATTAATATTGGCACATCAGATACGAGCGGCCCGCCGCACGTAAGTGCGGGAACTGCTTGGGGGCCGATAGACTCGGGTGCGATGGATGGTAGCGGCAACCAATGGGCGCGGTCAGACCGTTTTTACAATAATTGTAATAGGTACGAACTAACTAATGCGTGCATTGTAGGAGTAGACGTAAATACCGGCGTGGACTATCAAGCAGCATATACCTCAATGGATTCCGACGGCTTTACTATAAATTGGTCAAAATGCGCCGCAGCCGCGTATTTTTATAGTCTCTGCTTAACAGGTGGTTCGTATCAGGTCGGAAATTGGGTTAAATCGACATCGGCAGCGAGCGACACAATAACCCTTGGTATTACACCTCAAGCTATTTTTGTGGAGTCGGCTTGTATGACAGCAACCTCTAGCTCCATAAATAATGAAATGCGCATGTTTGGCGCAAGCGACGGGACAAACAACCACGTAGTAACAACCACGTATGACGTTAGTGGCGCATATCAGTACTGGGATACTACAAACTCAATATTAATCCCCGCCACGCATAACACGACGGGAACTATCGGAACGCTCGGCAGTTTTGCGTCGAGTCAATTTGTCGCAAGTTATAGTACGTACGATTCCGTAGCGACTGAGATATGCTATATTGCATTCAGCGCAGCAAGCACCGGCTATACGGCATACCCTGCGGTCATAAGTGTGGAATCACAACCGATAATCCCACCATTCACGATAGATCATACAAATACGCCGACGGTTATCTCACCGGAAGCAGCGCCGATAGTCCCGCCGTTCACTATCAGTTGTTCTTTAACTTCTGTGGTCGCAGCGGCAGAATGTACCCCTATCAATGCGATAGCCTCACTCTCTGCTCAACTTATCACAACAACCGTCGTGGCGACAGAAGCGCAACCGATTGACATTGTTCCGTCGATCGTCGTTGTTATCACTACAACCGTCGTTGAACCAGTGGCGTCGGTAGTCGATCCAACCGCCCCGATCTCTCTTCAAACTCTCACAACGGTCGTCGTGCCGATAGAGGCAGTTCCGGTCGATCCAACCGCTCCGATCTCTGTTCAATCAATCACTCTGTCAGTCATAGGGACAGAAGCGAATATAATCGACGCGACGGCCCCGATCTCTGTGCAACTACTCACAACGACAGTTATCTCACCTGAAGCGTCTGCGGTTGATCCAACCGCTCCGATCTCGATTCAAACTATCACAACGGTCGCCATAGGAACGGAGGCGCAGATCTTCGACGCAACTGCTCCAATATCCGTTCAAGCAATCACTCTGTCAGTCGTAGAGACCGAAGCAAAGATAGTCGATGCAACTGCGCCGATCTCTGTGCAACTACTCACGACATCAGTCTTAGGAACAGAAGTCTCACAGATTGATCTTATCCCAAAGATCGATGCGGCGTTAACGACAACCGTCGTGGCGACAGAGGCCCGGGAGATCGATCCATCATTCACAATTGATTGTTCACTCACGTTAACCGTTAACGAGACAGAGATCTATGCGGTCGACGTCAGCGATATCGTCATTTGGAGTGGCACGTTTGTCGCCGACTTTAATCTCGATGAACGCACGGATCTTAAAGTCTATGGAATCGCACAAAAGTCGGATGGGTCTCCGTATCCTCTCGATGGCGTGACGATTGAATGGAATATGCGTGATAAGCATGGGACTATCCTTGTCACAAAGAGCACGTCCGACGGGTCAATCATGATTGAGGATTCAGCGAGTGGGATGTTCTCGTTCAATCTGACGACGACGGACACGGACTTTAACTTAGAACCAACCTATGAGCGGCCCGCAGTATGCCGCCAAGAGGCGCGGATTATAGAGGGCGAGGATGAGTATGTCGGCGCACGCGGCAGGATATTCGTTATGCCTTCGCAAACGTAGGAGCAAAACATGATACACAATATTAAGATTATAACTCCGCCGGAGAACTTTCCTCTTGAGTTAGACGATGCGTTCAACATGCTCAAACTCGACATATCGAATCCGGCTTTATTAGACGAAAAGACATTAGTTCAGGACTTGATTGAGGCGGCGACTCTGAAGATTGAGCGGTTCATGGGTCGGGCATTAATCACGCAAACGCTTAAGATGATCGTGACTCCTGAGATGAAACCGACAATAACGGCAGGAGTTAAAACATTCTACTATGAGAACCTTCCTGAGACCGTTAGATTGTGGCGTCCTCCGTGCCAAGAACTCCATTCAATCAAAGTTATCTCGCAAGACCTGACTGAACAAATCGTAATACCCGGGGTTTACAACGTCAACATTAATCAGGAACCCGCAGTTGTCCGACTTAACATGGGTTCGTATTGGCCTTTTGTAATCAGAGGATGGTATGAGATCTGTTATGAGGCCGGATACGGGGATACAAAGGATGACGTTCCAAAAGACATTATACACGCGATTCGATTGACCGTTGCTCAATGGTATGCGTCGCGTGAGAACTTAGACTATACACTGCCGACTCAGGCAGTTGACTTGATAGATGACTACACGGTCGACGTAGGTGATCTGTGAATTTGTTTCCTAAAGGAAACATCAAGGGGTAAAAAAGATGCCGCTTCCGAAATTCAAATGGACTGAGCAAACTCCGGGCCTTGGAAACAATTGGTCAAAGATGTGGAATAAGATCACAGTTCAACGGCAGAAGGGAACGGTCGATGCGGCAGGAGGAACGCCGCCCGATTGGGTCGACTATATCGTTGGCCATGATGGGAACGGGATCTATACAGAGATACAGGAACCGACCGCCGAGGACGCGATTCTCGCACTCGAATCGCAGGTCAGGATAACACACAAGATCAAGGTTCGTTATGATGCGAGGATCAAAGAGGATATGCAAATCACATGGTATAGTGAAGGGCGTTATCATAAAGCTAGGATTCACACGGTCGCGGATCTTAATTACGAACACCATTGGATGCTTCTCGATTGCGTAGAACAAACGACACAGGCGGAGGCGTATCTTTAATGGCAGGGCAAACGGCGACATGCGAACTGACGCCCGAATACAGGGCAAAGATGGCACTCGCAGAGCAGAAGATCAAGAGGCAGGTCGTCGATGATCTCAATCATTATGCCGTGCAATTGGCAAGTAACCTCAGAGCGGGAGCGCCGAAGGATACGAACGCATTGCGAGGCGGGATTCATCCCGAGATGGCAACTGAGGAAAATCCCGTTGTCACGATTGTCTCAAATGTAAACTATACAAAGGCGGTCGATCAAGGATCACGACCTCACTTCCCGCCGGTCGCAGCACTTATCGGATGGTCACGACGTCACAAATGGCCCGGCGTCGTAGATAGAAAAGCCTCAAGGAAGGCGTTTGCAGAGAAGCAGGTCGCATACAAACTGAAACCAAAGGGCGCAAAGAAGCACTATGCGGACACGAAAATTATTCAAAAGCATGTGCATGTTTCAAAAGGAGCGGCAGAGAAGAGCAAAGGTGGGGAGATGACGGTCGAGGCACAGGCGTTCCTTATCGCAAGGGCAATCTCGAAACGTGGCGGCAGGAAGCATGAGTTTATCGAACCCGTGATGAAACCTGCAAAGGCGGAGATCATAAGGATCTGTCAAGCGTCTTTGGGGAAGGTGAATCTATGAGGGGAGATATGATTAAAAAGTGTGCTCAATGGGATCTCAGAGTCGTGTTCAGGTCATTGCTTAACGGGGCGATAACACTTAGAGAAGCACCCGTTCCTGTATTCGAGACGATCCCGAAAGGCATGCCACTACCATATATTGCACTCACCGGATGCAGGGCGTCAAATGGGGATACTAAATCCACAATAGAAGATGATTATATTCTTGACTTAGAAATCTTCACCGACTATGGCGGGACGATGGATAACGTCGCAATTCTAAGTGCAGTTTATGAAGTGATTTCAAATGCGTGGAATAACGAAACGCTACAATTCCCGGAAGGGTGCAACTTTTGCATAACGATGTTTTGGTTTGGTGATGAGGAGACAATTCTTATGGCCGAGGCAGGGCTTGCGAGGAGAATCAAAGAGGAACTCGAGGCCTCGAAACTTGCGTTAATGCTGAGAGTAAGACAACTGCGATAAAGCGGGGGTGGTAGATGGATGGCACGAAAGAAACAAACAATGGAGATGGATGCGATTCCAACGCCGATCGAGGACAAACCCTCAAGTGATATGTGGGCTCTTTATAACCTCGTTGGCAACCGACTTGAGGAGGAAGGAATCGTGGTTAATGGAAGTCCTCCCGAGGTAGAGATACAGAATAATTTTGTTGACAATTGTATGGCGATGATCCCGCAAACGACCGGAGAAGGCCCCGCATACTCACCGTTTAATTTTACGGCGCGTATAACGTGCGTAGTCGCAAAAGGCTATGAAACCGGAACCCGGCTTGAGATCCTTAAAGATGCGGTGAGAGCAGCCTTCTCAAAGGAGCCGCTTGTATTGCGGAACTTCAAGATCTCCCCGGTAGTCGTCGGCGAGAAGGATACAAGAGATGTAGGGGTTCGGAAATCCGAACTCACGGTCGTTATGAAGGCCGAGAAGATTCTTAAAAAGAGGTAAGGTGATAGAACATGGTGAGTTGTTATCCAACAACCTATGAGAACGGAACAGATACGCGACTCTATGTTGACGCGAATCTGAGTGGCGTCCCCTCATGGTTAAAGATGAGTGGCGAAACTACGAGCAAGATAAGCATAAAACCCGTAGCGGCAGAGGCAACGAACAAGGATTCGTCAGGTGGACTTTCGATGCCCGTCGGTTACGATTGGAGTATGACCGCAGAGGCACAGTGGGATCTTGATGACCCTGCACAAATGCTTCTAAGGGCAATGCCAATGGCACTCGAACTTAGGCGCATCGCATGGAGACCCAAGGGTTCTGCGACCGGCTATTACGGGTATGCTTCGATCGGATGGGATGCTGACGCAACGCAGCGAGCAATCACGAAACTGACGCTGACCATCAACGGATGCGGCGAAATAGCCTATGCGTGAGGAGTGAAGACAAATGGTAGCGCCAATCGTCTATACAACTCACGACATAGTCCTCACGGGCCTCGACCTGACAACGCTTCTCGCGGGATCTGCAGCACCTCTCGCAGAAACGCCGTCAGGAGTAGCGAACGGCGATACGTTTGTTAATACAGGCCGCGAGATATTTGTGCACATCAATGGTGACGGAGCGAATGCAAAGACAGTGACATTCAGCGAGAAGGCGTGTTCCTATGGAGTTGAACACGACCATCTTGTCACAACGCCAGCGAACAAGACCTATCTATACGGGCCGTTCCCGACGGAGGCTTACGGGACGTCAATCCCTGTTGCCTATGGCGGGACCGGAGCATTGACGAACGTCAAAGTCTTAGTGGTTCGGCTTCCGACGATGAGTTAGGGGTGAACAAAACATGGTAGATCCAACCGATATTACTCCGCAAGTCTCAACAGTGACGGACTCGACGGCAACGGTTCCTCCCGAACCTAATACAGTCGGGTTAAACGCCGCCCCTTATACACTTGCGGGGAATGACTTAACGAACGGAATCTCGTTTCTGAATACGGGGCGCGAAGTTGTGTTACTGCGCAAGTCCTCTGTAACTGAGTTAGTCGTGACTGCGATATGCGCGACCGCTTGTTCTCAGGGATACACGACAGAACATAACGTTATCGCGCACGTTCAAGACGGGAGCGTAACGCAAACGTGGAAGGTTCTCGGGCCGTTTAAGAAGTCCGAATACAATCAAACAACGGCGGTAGGACACCTCCCGAACCGGGTGATTCTCACCTTTAGCGGCGGGACCACTCTTATCGAGTGTATAATTCTACAAGCACCGACCATTGGAGATTAAACGAATTGAAAGGAGTATAAGAACGCATCAACATGCCGAATCTGTTTAAAGGGGAAGTTGAGATCAATCTCAACAAAGCGATTAGCAAGAAACTGATTAAACCTCATGGTAAGGTTTACCTCAGGTATAACATGGCCACTATCGGAATGATGGAGCGGACGTTCAAGAAGGAATACGGAACGGACACTTCGATCTTTGAGATCCTGCGCAGAAATCGTGAGAACCCATATCAAGTGAGCGTGGATGAGACCACGATCATGCTCGAATACGGCCTACGCGATCAATTCCCGACGATGAACTATGAACTCGCGGCGGCAATCCTCGATACGCAGGATATCATTCGAGTAGTCAGCAAACTTATGGAAGCCTTGAACATCGCATTCGAGGGAAGTATTCCGATGGAGACTGAACCACTTGAGGACGTTGCACCCGAGGAACTCGGAACGGCAGTTGAGGGGGTCGCAGGAAAAAAGTAGAGTCGTTTGAGGAGTGGATTATCGAGATGATGCCCGTTGCGTTCGGGCCTTTGTGCCTGACGCACGATGCGTTTTTCGATCTAACACCATTCCAATTTCTGCAACTCCATAACGGATGGGTCGAACGAGAGCGGAATAATGTAATAAAACACTCTCAAATCTTGCTTCTGATTCGCAACGTGAATCGGGGCGAGAATGATAAGGAACTGAAACTTGGCGATATACTCCCGTGGTATGATGACTATGTTGGAGAAGACAACAAGGAGCCGGTTGCAAAGGAGCGATTCGTTGATACGCGAATACCGCAGGCGGATCGAATCAGAGCGAGAATACTCGAGAGTAAACATTTCGATGCCGAGACCATCGACCACAGTCACCCTGAATGGATAGAAGCAAACCGGGTTGCAAACCTGATTTGTAATGCACAAAAGAACGCGCTTAAAGACGTGATTCAAGTTGACGGCGTGATGATACGAAAGGCGGATCCGAGGGAATGGGGCGAGAAGTTCCCGGATTGGTGAGGTAATATGACAACGGGAGGCTATGACGTCATAGTGAAATTCGGCGCGGATCTAACCGCGTTGAACAAGGGGTTTTCAGAAGCAGGGACCGGGGCAACGGGCCTTGACAACAAAGTAAAAAACCTCAGTAGTTCTACTTCATCAATCAATGTCAAGCCGGTTCAGCAACTCAAATCCGACTTTGAGAATACTACCAAATCCGCAACAGGAAGCGTCGGAGAAATAAAGAACGTCAGTGGCGCTCTTGGAGACATTAAGAAGGTCGATGCTTTTGATAAGGGTGCAAAGGACGCCACTAATTTCAAGAGCGTTCTCCAAAGCACATCAAAAGAAGCGCGAGGCCTTAACACCGTTATGAAGGCGTTTGGGGACTCGGGTTCTCCGATGCTTAAAGAACTTTCCGCGACCACGCGATTAGGTGCCGCCTTTACCGGAGATGCACAGGGCGCGGGTTTGTTATCTGTGGTAATGGGGTCGTTTGGGGGAATCCTCTTACCTGTTATTGCAATTGTCGCAGCAATCGCCGCAGCGTTCGCCATTCTTTACGCTACTTCTGCTACCTTCCGTGATGTGATTGGTCAGATAGTCAAGGGAATTATGCAGGTCGTTGGTTGGGTTCAAACGCTTGTGGGTGACCTGACGAGTGGTAACTTTTCAAAGTTCGGTGATGACTTCAAGGCAGGAATCCTCGGCGCGTTTAATGTGTTAAAGACCTTTGATTATGGATCAATAGGAAAAACGATAGTCAAGATCTTTACCGAATCCGCAACTACTATCGGAACCGCATTCCTTCACGCATTTGACACGTTGAAGTCAATTGATTGGGGTGGACTATTCGCGGGTGCGTTGGATGCCGTGGATAAGTTCCTCACGTCACTACTGAACTTTGATCCAACCCCGATGATTAACAGCCTCATTGATGCGATTGGAAAAGCATTCGATTCTCTATTCGGAACCGGAGGTAAAGGAGACGTAGGTACTAGCGTCTCAAAGGGAGTTCAAAAAGCAGGACCTGACATACTCGGCAAATTAGGCGACGTGTTTCTCAAGTTACTCGCGTTGGTGCCAACGATATTCGCCAAGATTGCGATCGCACTATTCAATGCGCTCGTAAAGATTGATTGGGGCACCGTATTCGCCAAGTTAGGCGGCGCAATCTCAGGAGCACTCGGCGGCATAGATTGGGGCGGTATAGTTGGCGGGTTCTTTAAGGCTCTCGGAGGCGCGGCGGTGAAACTTGGCGCGGCCTTATTACAAGCACTTCAAGCCGTTAATTGGCTGCAAGTATTCACGCTGATATTCGTCACTATCAAGAGTTTTGGACAAGCACTGATTAACGGTCTAAAAGCGATTGATTGGGGCGGTGGACTTGCGAAACTTTGGACAGCAATCCAAACGGTTCTCGGCGGTCTTGTCAATTGGCTCAAGTCTCTCGATTGGGGTGGGTTCGCAACGACTATTTGGAATTTCATCAAGGGCGGCGGCGCTCTTGGAATGATAGTCAATTGGCTCAAGTCTCTCGATTGGGGTGGTTACGCTCAAACCGTATGGAATGCTCTGAAAGGCGCGATAGGCGCAATCATTGGTTGGATAAAGGGCTTAGATTGGGGCGGTTACGCTCAAACTGTATACCGCGCACTCACCGGCGCAATAGGTGCGATCATCGGTTGGCTAATAAGTCTCAATTGGGGCGGCGTTGCGGCGACATTCTATCGTGCGATAACTGGCGCAGTGGGGGCAATCATAGGATGGCTTACAGGTTTGAATTGGGGAGGAGTTGCTGCGACATTCTATCGTGCGATCACGGGTGCGGTCGGAGCGATAATCGGTTGGCTTGAAGGATTGGATTGGGGTGGAATTGCGCGAACGTTTTACAATGCAATCACGGGCGCACTCGGTGGACTCATCGGGTTCTTGCGGGGCATCGATTGGGGTAGTGTCGCAGACACATTTTTCGGCAAGATAAAAGACGCACTCGGCGGAATTGTCGGGTTCTTACAAGGTATTGATTGGGGTTCGGCACTCGGAGGAATTGGCAATGCAATCGTAAACGCGATTAAGGGTGCATGGAACGCAACGCTTGGGGGTAAGGGATTCAGTTTTGATACGCACATTCCCGAAGTCGGTGTTGTTGGATTCACCATTCCGACACTCGCACAGGGCGGAATACTTGCGCCGCGAACCGGAGGAGTCCCGGTCATTGCGGCGGAGCGCGGAGAACCGGAGATGTTCGTTCCTCAGCACGATTGGGGCAAACCGTGGGAATCGTTGCTTTCATCATATCCTCACTTTGGAGGTGGTGGAATTATTGGTTCGGTTCCGTCAACGTCCGGGCGTAGTGGAAACGATGGCGGCGCAAGCACAACGGTCGGGCCGACGTATGTCACCTATGTCACCGTGGATTCAGAAGACATAACGCGGAAGGTATTTGCATCATTCTTAGACAACGAACGATATAATATGCTCGGGCGAAAGGGGTCATTCTAATGGAAACATGGACACTTAAAACATCGGACGGCGAGGAATACACATTCAAGACTATCAATGCCCCAAACGATTTTTCATATGATGGAAGATATCACCTCTTAAAAGGTGCGACTGGCCATCATGGTATGTCGGTCAAATATACCTCAGATGTTATCCCTAACATTGCAGGAGAAGAGCTACGCGACGAGATACGGCCAATCCGAGAACTCTATATGCCGATACGGATACAGGGGATAAACCCATCAGATCTGAGTCTTAATAAACAAAACCTGCGTCGATCGCTTGTTCCTGCAAACATCGTTGAGTTATGGATCACTAATGAGATGGGCGACACAAGGGTTTGTTATTGTAAATACGGAGAAGGTTTCGACAAAGCCGTCGATGATGATAAACGGAGTCCTGTATCTATTAATATCCCGCTCAAGTTGTTGGCGTTCGATCCATACTTCTATGACATTCCGGGAAATGAGATCGTGCATACCGTAGATTATGCAACGACAGTTGTCCCCTTCTTTAATGACGATTCTTGGTTCTCCCCGGAGGAGAATGCAGCAGGTTGGCGGCTTAATGCGCAAGGAGTCAGTCGGGAATGGACAGTCTTTAATGACGGTGAGGAGGACGCATATCCCGTTTGGACAATCACAGGGCCGGGCGTTGCCCCTTTCCTTTCAAACCTCACGACTGATCTGTCCTTCTTGCTCGACTATACGCTCTCGGCAGGCGAAATAATAACGGTCGACATGCGCGACAATGCTCATACCGTTGATTCTAATTTTGTCGGGAATTGCAGAAAATATATGGATGCAGACGCGAGGACTATGTGGCCACTCATTCCCGGCCCGAACGATCTGTTTGTCGAACTCCCCACAGGAACCTCGACGGCGGGGGTCTCATTCAGCTTTTTAAATCGATGGGAAGGCATATGATTAATTCAACACTCACACTTGCCATAACAAATAATGATCCTTCATACACAATCTCTGGGCTCTTTAAGGATACTAACGGCACTCCTGTAATAAACGCGCCGGTGTACTTAAGCGTAAGTGTAGCCTCAATAAATTATGAGGCTCATTTAAATGATGACCATGGTGACTTTTGGAGGTATTTCCCCGGTGTTGGGAATCCCGTTCACACTGATACAAATGGGCACTATTCGTTCACAATTACTCTTGGCACAGCATCCCCGTTCGGCGCAGGGACGACCATATATTTCATTACCTCTGCACCTGCCACCGGCACAGTGAACGGGTCTGCGTCACAGTGGCAACAAATTACGGAGACTCACCATTATCCTGCCCAGTCGCCACAACAGATCCAGTACCAAGTGATGCTTGACCCGGCATCAGTTAACAATGGCATGATCCAATACTTCGCAGCCAATGGTTATACTGTATGTTATCTTATAGCCGCCGCCGGGTCTAATGCTAACAATTATGCAGCAGAGTTAGCGATAATCAAAGCGCTTGGCATGACCCCTATCCTTGATATTGAAATGATAGTGGGGAACTGGTGGAATAATGGTGACTTCTCAGTCTTTGCCTCTTATTTTGCACAAATGAAAGCTGCGGGGTGGACTACTGTCGCTTCTGAGGTAGGTTGGCACACAGGAGTAGGAACTACTAATGATTGTGTCGCGTATGCTCGACAATATTTCAGTGGGTATGTGAACTTTCACATTAGTGAAGGGAACATGACGTCCGGAAACTACCGGGGTATCTATATTGACCCCGGAACTACTGCAAACGTTTGGGAAAGTTATTACGACGACATGGTGGAACGAGCCATTGAGCCGGGGACTGACGCCTGTGCAGCATTAGATATCCCTTGTGGTATCCTCGCAGGTGGATGGGCGGCATCTTGGAACAAAATATGGGCAAACTCATTAGCGGGAACTGGCAACACATATCAATCGCTGATGGGCTGGTCGTATTCCGCAGGCGTTGGGTTTAGTTTCTTTGCGATTGATCTTTATGGGTCTAACCATTCTATTGCCAACTATACAACCATGGGTTTCCCGGGGATTGTCGCTCAACTGCAAGAGACGTACCCACCAGCCGGGACAAGTGCGCTAGTGTCCCCGACGATATTAGCTTCAAACATGACCCTTAGCATAACGCAAAACCCCGATAACACTTACTTGTGTACAGGGCGGCTTACGGCGCTTGTGTCCGGGAACCCCATTGCCAACAAGATTGTGACGCTTGACGTCTCCGCCGATAATGCCACATGGATTACCGAAACGACGGACGTGACCGATGCGAACGGTGACTTTAGTTGGAGCGAAGTTGCCCTAACAACAGGGACATGTTATCTCCGTGTGCATTATGCTGGAGATGCCACGCACCTAGCGTTTAATGGGCCGAATGGTGACACCACTGGAGTACAGGTGGTAGTAAAGGCAGGGGTCAACACAAGCCTTAGACTCACTGCTGGAGATATGACACCTACAACGCTCCAAACGGCGCATTTTACCGCTACACTAACTACAAGTGGCCAGCCTTTAGCAGGGCAACCCATAACAATTAATTATTACACTTCAAGCGGAACGATTATCGGTAATAGTACCGATATCTCTGACATAAACGGACAGATAACTGCAACTCACAATTTTACAACCGCAGGGTATTATAACTGCACTGCTGTTTACGCGGGGGAGATCAGGTATTCGGCAATAACCAGCGCAGTACTGACAGTCGAGATATCATCTCCAACGAGTGTCACGCCGGTAAAGACTCTTGTAGATGAAAATTGCGAGATTGATATACGGGACGAGAATCTTGAGGATGACGGAGAGATCCGCAACTTTGTCAAGTTCTCCTCGACTCTAAGATTAAATGATGTTTCGTCATGGCAGATTGACATGCACTCCGAGGACTTTGCCAATTCAAACCTTGAACTCGGAAGTGGTATTATGTTCCGACGTGACAATGAACTGATTATGAGCGGGCCGGTTATGATGTACCTCACGCACTACGTCGCAGGGGATCGAACAACCTCAATCTATGGTGGCGATGACAATTATTGGCTTATTCCTAGGATCTGTTATCCTGTCGTCTCCGGGATGATCTTTGAAAATGACATATGGAGGTTCGGTTTAAAGCGATCAGCGGAAGGCCTGATGACCTCTATCGCAAAGGCAACCACCGCCAACGATAACGCTGTAACCGTCGTTAATGCGGACGGCTTTCAACCCGGCGCACAAATTTATTTTGGAGACGAATCGGCTTTAACGGCCACGATCGCATCGATCGATTATCCTCAGAACGTCCTTTATACAAGCGCAAAGTTAACGGGCGCATACCCACTCGAGACGATTGTCACGCAAACGGGAACGAACGTGACGATTGATGATCCCACATATCTAGGTTATGACGTGAGAACCGGGGATGCCGAGACGGTCATGAAAGAACTGGTTTATTATAACGCAGGAGAGGGCGCGTGCATAGACCAATTCGGGCCTCGCGCCATTCCTCACCTTATCATCTCAAACAACTATGGGCGTGGCAGTTCAGTCACGTCAAATGCCCGTGGTGAGGTGCTTTTATCTCAGATCCAAAACCTTTCGATAGTGGGGCAACTTTACTTCCAAATAAAACAAGTTGGGACTGATTTAGTGTTTGATGTATTCCAAGGAAATGACCTGACCGAAAACGCCGATCTTGAGTTTTCAGTTCGCTCCGGGAACCTAAAAGAATATCAGTATTCCGTTGGCCTTCCGGTCGCGAACATGCTTATCGGCGTGGGGCCGAATCCCGGCGCTGCTAAAGTAATGATGCCAACGGCTGACCCCGCATCTATCGCGCAGTTCGGTCGGTTTGAATCATGGATGAGTGCATCGCAGGGGAACGCATCAGATACGAACGCAGAGATAAGTTCCGCGATGGCGGCAGCGAATCAGGTCGCGCTATTGACCGAAGCATATACGAGTTCAGTCACGCTAACGCTTCAAGAGACAGATCAAGTCCGTTACCCAAGGGACTTTAATTTAGGAGATAAGGTACGAATAATGATTGGCGATGTGCCGACGGATCAGATCGTCACAAGTCTCAGTTATGACATACCGGCAGGGAGTGGAAGTGGAACAGGTTCCGCACTCACAGCATTCTATAAGAAACAGATGAGCAGACTTATGACGCGGCAAAACGCGCAGGGAGATCTGATTCGGGAACTTCTGCTCAATACATAAGGTGAAAAATGATAGGACTTCGGTTAATCGCATTCGGTGGAATTTTACGCGACGTTGATTGGCTTAACGCTAAAGGATTTGATGAGGCCGGTTTGATCGTGGACGGTCAGAACCCATCTCCGGCGTTTATCCATAATGCGGGGATTCACTATGCGACGCTCAATCCGTTTAATGGTGAAGGGGACGGCCCGGGAACGTCGGGCGATAAATACACTGGTTATATGCAGGCTATCAGGAGCGCAGGGTGGGACACGGTTGCAGGGGGTGGCGTAAGCGGCGACATTGTCCGCGTGGCGATGAACCACCTGCCGTGGTGCAATTGCGGCAGCGATGATGTGTATTCACCTCCGTACAACCACCCCGCGAGCGGGCCTAATACTTACCACGTAGATTATATAGAGACTACTGCCGACAATGTGCCAATGGATGCAATGGAAAAAGCCGTTGCGGTTGGGACTTGCGCGGAAGTTGGCATAAAGATCGGACTTGATGGGGAGATCGCATCATCCGATGTTTGGATTACTGCAATAGACACTGCAAGGGCACAAGGAATCCCGTGCGATAATGTTTGTTTTTACAGTATTAATACCGACGTGGTTGCTCTCCTGCAAACGGATGCGTACGAAGTGTTCTTGGGACTTGTAAACCATTACGGCATCAGAAACGGAATTGGGGGTTGGAAGTAAATGTCTCAATATATACATTATACCTTTGCAAATAACTCTTCAGGTATTACAAATTTTGGTAGCGCTGGCGCTGCTTACAACGGACACGCACGACGCAACCAATACGGAAAGAACTCGTTTGGGCATCCAATATGGGGGCCAATGACGGCCAACGCTGATGTGATAAGCGTGGACAGCGGAATGAGCAATCCGTATCAGCATACGTGGCAAATCGGACTTAACATCGCTAGGTGGTGGCCTATCGGCCCTATCCAAGGTGGATATCTGACTGGAAACGACGGGAAACTCTGGGCTTTTGCAAATGATAAGTTCTATGGGTATATTCATGGGGAAACAAGCGGAGGAACGCCCACAGGTAGACACTATCTCACCATTGAAATACAAGGTTGTAGTTCGCTGAATGTTCAATTTTGGCTTGGCGTAGGAGGCAACAAACCGACCCGGATACCCCCCGACAACCTAGGGACAGATGACGGCCCCGGAATATTATATCAGGCGTTTAGCGCCGCCCCATTGCAGTTAAATACCAACTACTATTTTCAAATTACAGTAAGTGCTAACGGCCCGGGCGGGGGTGATTATTACATTGGCAACTGCGCACCGGGGTGCGCTGACACTTGGGTATCTGGGTTTCCGATTGGATGTTATCTTTATTCGTGGCGAGAAGATAACACAGTCTTAAACCTCTCCCAAGGTGGCAATTGGGCAGAAGATAAGGCTCTCTGGACAACCACAGGTGGAGGCGGCGGAGGCGGCGGAGGCGGCCCCGTTCAACCCGTTTGTCCGTGCCCTCATATTTGGCTTGGGATTTCCACGCCCGGAACAAACCTTAGTACGTGTAGTCTAAACGTAGGCAAGACGCTTACGCTCAGCGGCATATCGGGATTCGTTAATAGCAAAGATGCGTGGATTGCAGGAAAATATGACACGTCGGTTATGACGCTTCATGAGCATGACGTCGTCGCGAACGTAACGAGATCACTCGCCACTACAACACCTAATAAGACCGGCGGTTTTAAATTTGCATTTACACGTTCTACTGCACTGGCGCGCACGTATTCGGTGAGCAGTTCAAAATATGGTGAGACATCAAATCATATTTCGGCAACGTGGACAGGAGTTGGTTCGTCGGGAGGAGGAACAACAAAGCCGGTGACTCCAACAACATTTGAAGGTTCTACGCCAACCGCATGCACAAGCGGAACAGATAACTATTCTGTGTTTGTCCGAGGCACAGATGGCGGGATATATGTTAAGAATTATGCAGGCGGCGCGTGGCAGGCTTGGTATGATATACAAGGCGTGACCGGCGATGAGACCGGCCCCGGAGCGTGCTCTCCGGGTTCAGGACGCATGGATGTATTCACCGGAGGAACCGGCGGCACAGTGTGGCATAAGTGGCTCACCAAAACATGGTCGGCGTGGCAGAATCTCGGAGGCGTTACTACCTCTTCATGTGGTGCGGTATGTCCTTCCTCGAGCGAGTGGTGCGTCTTTGTTCGCGGTCAAGATAGTCACCTGTACCTCAAATCATGGTATAGTGGAGCATGGACAGGGTGGGCAAAAATTGGCGCTGGCGGGAACATACTCGCAGGAACCGGCCCGGCGGCGTGTTCGTGGGCTCCGGGTCGAATTGACGTCGTAGTTGCAGGAACGAACGGTCATATATACCATATTGCATTTACCGGCACATGGGGATCTTGGGAAGATCTCGGAGGTTCGACGTCCGCATCTCCTGCGATCGCAACGCTTGGTAGCGGGAAACTCGGAGTCTTTACTCGGGGAACAAACGGCATTCTTTATTTGCGTGAGTACAACGGTGGCGCGTGGCAACCGTGGGTTGAGTTGGGTGGCGAGTTAGCAACCGGAACTGGCCCGGGAGTATGTGTTAATGGGGGTCAGTACCACGTCTTTGTAGCGGGCACAGATGGTCATGTCTATCACGGAACTGGAACCGGCGTTACGTGGTACACGTGGGAGAACCTCGGAGGACTTGTGTCAATCTCTACAACAGAACCGACGGGCGAGGGTATTGTTACAACGATCCCGAAAACGACTCCCGATCAGCCAGCTGACGTAACATTAACGCCGGTTGAACCTATCCCGACGGCGATCACGGAAGGCGTAACTATTGTTTTAAGAGATCATAAAAAAGGAGTTGGTTAAATTGGAGACATTCATGCCGTTCAACGTTCCACCGGGCAACGTTATGAACGAAACAACGTGGTCGGAACAGATGCGTTACCTTCACGGAACAGGCGTCGAGGCAGTTCCGTGGCAGAATGAGGTCAATGAACTGACCGTTACCACAAGAGGGGGTGGGAACCGGGAGATCATACTTGACACCGGAACTGCATCTATACAAGGTCATTATTACAAGAACGATGCTTCGATCGTCTTTAACATGGACGTGAACACAAACCCCGCAGGAACACGGGCGGATCTCCTCGTTCTCGAGTGCAAGTGGGGAACTGGTGCAAGTATCTCGGCAAAGATAGTCCCGGGAATTCCGGGCACGGTTTGGCCTGCCGGATATGCATCGAGGACGGGCTTGCCGAGGCCGGTCGATGTAACTTCAAATCAAAATCCCGGCACTCTTTGGCAGCTTGCGATCGCTCAGATCAATGTCGCATATAACGCAGCGACGATCGCCACCGCCGATATAACGGACATGCGGAACTTCATTAATGCAGGATCTGCCACGTCGGACACGTACATCATTGCATCGGACACCGCAGCACCGTGGGTCAAGGCAAACGCAAACGCGGTGATCCCCGCAGGATCACTCAATGCTCAGGACATTATCAACTATGGGATTCAACAGATCTCGACGCTTTACGGAGGCGGGACTGTCAAACTAAGTGAAGGAATCTTTAACACAAGTGGCTTTATCAACTGCCTCTCGAACGTCAACATCAAAGGCACGGGATGGGGAACAAAGATCTATTACCAAACAGCGGGCGGCTATAATCCGATCTTTTACCTCAATAATGCGAATTGGGTCACGATCTCTGATATGTATATCGACGGCGGAGGAATCGCATTCGGGCGAGGAACCGTCCCGGCGAATCCTAATTCAATGGCAAGCGGGATCATAGTGTATGAATCATCCGTCGACACGATTAAAAATGTCTATATCAACGCATGTCGCAACGCCGGAATTTGGATCAATACGCAGGGCGCGAGTTCATGGGGGCATAGAGTAGAAGGCAATTACATCACCGGATGCTACCAATCGGGGATCTATACAACGGGATCGCAAGGGATCTACACGAACAACCAAGTCCGATATAACGGTGAAGGAATTGTCCTCGCAGGAGTAAGCGGTTCGATAGGCGCAGAGTCAAACATAGTATCGACGAATCAAGTCGGATTCAACTACCATCGCGGGATAGTCCTTGATGCGAGTTCGGCATGGACAGTGTACCGCAACCAAATCACCAACAACATACTCAACTCGAATTGCATTGACGCGAACAATACATATGCACAACTCTATCTCTTTGGAGCAGGTTGTCAGAATAACTCAATGAGCATGAATCAGATATACACAGGGTCAGCAATGGCAGCATACAAGCCGCAATATGGGATCTATCTCGACACGACGGTCTTGAACAATGTCGTGACTCTCAACGAGTGCGCAGCGGCGGCATACTCGGCGTCGAACAATATCAAATGCACTCGATCGGGAAGTTCAAACATAAGTCCGAACAAAATACGGTTCAATCAGAGCGGATGCGTCGCGCCTGATGCTTCAAGTTATGACGCATAAA
>QGNH01001406.1_pt3 | contig 22749 bp, 32 predicted proteins | sample 1735481 | NCBI WGS metagenome assembly QGNH01 (sample SAMN09239004, study PRJNA386568) | Viral metagenome, whole genome shotgun sequencing project.
TTTCTCAATTCCGAGACCCGGCAGATACAACGCGCCGGCACCGAGTTTGAGGCCGAGGACAGCTACGCGCAGGACTTAGAAAGGCGCGGCCTGACCGGCGAGGAGCCGCCCGCGGCGACGCCGCAGCCTGCGCGCACCCAGGCGATCGCCGGCGCACCCTCGACCGTCGGCAAGGTCCCGCCGGGCGTCGTCACCGCGCACACGATCATGCCGGCGGCGAAGCCCACCACGACGCCGGCCCCGACTGTGTCACCGAAAAAGGCGTGACGCGGCCGTGATGCTCGAGACGCCAGGCGACGAGGTACGGATGCGGATCCAGCTCACGCGGGTGTTCAAGCTGCGCATTTGGATGGGCGTGCGGCTGCTGCGGTTGTCGCTGTGGGTGCTCGGTGGTCGGGGCGAAGTCGTGAGCGAGTAATCATGTCAACCCCGTTGCCCTTCATCACGTTGAGCCAAGCCAAGGACCAGCTCTCCATTGACGCGGGGCTCACCATCCACGACGACCGCATCACCTTCCTGATCGGCGCGGCGATCGACTGGGCCGAAAACTACACGCAGCGATCCCTGGGCGAGCTATTGCAGCCCGCCGGTCCCTTGGACTCGGCCGCGGTGCCGCTCGCCGATCCCCAGGACGTCACCGACCCGCGTAGCGCCTACGTTGAGCCCGGCGATGAATACACCTGGGTGCAGGCCGCTACGGTAGGCAACCCGATCATCCCGAACCCGGTGACGCTCGATCAGTCGCAGCCGCTGCGCCGCGATGTGCAAGCCGCGATACTGCTTCACGTCGAACTGCTGTTCGATCGTAACGTTGACAATATTGAGCTGCTCGAGGCCACCGCCGAACGGCTGCTCGATCCCTACCGCACGGGGTTGGGCGTATGAGCTGCGGCGTCTGCGGCAAGGTCCGAGCGCATCTGCCCGAGGCCATACGCTCGCGCCTGGAGGCCGTCGAGCGCCGCTTGGCAGGGCAACCGACCCCGGCGCCCAAAGCCGCGCCTGCGCCTCCTGGGGCGCCTGGAGCGCGTAAGCCATGAGCGGCGTCCAGATCCTCGGCAACATCCTGACGCAGATGCCGTCGGACGTGGGTCCGTGCCCGCCGTCGCGCTATGGCATCCCGCCGAACCTCGCCACGCCTTCCGACATCGCCTGGGCTAATTCAATCCTCGCGAACCCGAACTCGTCCGATTCCAACATCGCGCGGGCGCAGCAATTGCTCGCCGGGCCGCAGGCGCCTTGATGGCCGCTACCGCACCCATCACCAATGTCGGCAGCCGCGTGGACTTGCGGCTGCGGGCGGGCGCGGATTTCCTCACTCAGCTCACGTTTTTGAATCCCGACGGGTCGGCGGTTGACTTGACCGGAGTACAGCTTGCCGCCCAGGTCAGGCGCCTGCCGCTCGATCCGGTGCCGGTCGCCACGTTCACGATTGCCGTGCAACAGCCGCCGACTTCGGGGATCGCAACCATGACCATGCCAGGAAATGTCTCGGCCGCGCTCACTTTCGGTAACTCCTACGTTGACAACGTGAGCCGCTATGCTTGGGATCTGACGTTGACCGATGCCACGGGCTTAGTGTCGGCGCCGATCTTCGGCAGCGTGTGCCTCGCAGCCGGGGTGACGCGGTGAGCGTCGATAACATCACCGTGATCGTCGCTTCGCCCGCCCAGGTCGGGGTAACGTTCGCCGCGCCTCAAGGTGCAACCGGGCCACCGGGCGCTCAAGGGCAAGCAGGTCCCATCGGGCCGCAAGGCGTGGCCGGTATCATCGAGACCTGGGTGCACGCCCAGGAAGCGCCCACCGCCGTGTGGGTGATCGCGCACGACCTGAACCGTTTTCCGTCGGTCGAGATTGTCGATTCGAGCGGCAGCATCGTCGAGGGCGACCTGCAGTACCTCAACGCCAACACGGTCCAGGTTTCTTTTTCCGCGCCCTTCTCCGGCGTCGCGTATCTCAACTGAAGGACTCGTCCCATGTCACGCGCCATTCTCACGAACTTAAATTTATCGCAGAACCAGATTTTGAACGTGGCGCTGCAGAACTTAGGATCAGCACCCACCGCGCCGGTGCCCGGACAAATATTCTTCAACACCACGACCAACCGGCCGTTCGTGTGGAACGCCGCCGGTAATGCCTGGCAGTGGCGAGCAACGGACACGGACCAGTTCAACGGCCAGTCGCCTTCCTACTATTTGAACGCCGCCAATTTTTCAGGCTTGAGCGCCTCGGCGACCACGGACACCACCAACGCCGCGAACATTACCTCGGGCACGCTGCCGCTCGCGCGCCTGCCAGCGATTCCGGTCGCCGATGTGACCGGAGCGGAGCAGACAGCGAACAAGGGCGTCGCATCAGGCTATGCGGGCTTAGATAGCACCGGCAAGGTGCCGACCACGCAGCTGCCGGCGGCGGTCCTCGGGGGCTTGAACTACCAAGGCACTTGGAACGCCGCCACCAACACGCCCGCGCTCGTCTCATCGACCGGGACGAAGGGCTATTACTACAAGGTCGCGACGGCGGGCGCGACGTCGATCGACGGCCTCGCGGTGTGGAACCTGGGCGACTCGATCGTGTTTGACGGTGCCACCTGGGACAAAATCGACGGCACCACGAATGAGGTCATTTCGGTAGCCGGGCGCAGCGGGGTCATCACGTTAGCGGCGGCCGATGTATCGGGCCTCGCGACGTCGGCCACCACCGACACGACGAACGCGAGCAACATCGCCTCGGGCACGCTCGCGGCCGCGCGTCTGCCGACGGCCGTGGTGCAAAAATTCGCTGCAGCGGTAGGCGACGGGATCAGTACCTCGATCATCGTGACCCATGCCTTGAACACCCAGGACGTCACCGTCGGGCTCTACCAGTCGGCTACGCCGTTCTCCGAAGTCGAGGCAGACATTGCACATACGACGGTGAACACGATCACGCTCGCGTTCGCCACCGCACCCACCGCGAATCAGTACCGCGTCGTGGTGCACGGGTGAGACAGGAACTCGGGCTCGCGCCGGTCACGCCGCAAGACCCGGTGCGTTTGGGCGATGCGCCGACGTGGACCGGCTTGCATACGTGGACGCCGCCCGCGAATGCGGGTGTGCCGCTCACCGTCAACGGCGACGGCCTTAATAATATTCTGAATCTCGTGGGGACGAGCGGCTATGTGCAATTTACCGCCGGAGGGAATCAGCTTAATTTTACCCGTCCTGGCTTCGTGTATCTGAATTCAAACGGCGCGGGCGCGACGTTTACGATGCAAGCGAGCGGTTCGGGCGCCGTGCTCAACTTCAACACGGGCGGTGCCGTGCGAATGGCGGTCAATGCCACCGGCAATGTCACCATTAATGCGCCTTCGAGCGGCACGGCGCTGGCGGTTTCGGGCACTCTTGCGGCGTCCAGCGTCGCCGTGTCCAGCGGGGCAATTCCAGCGGGCGGCGTAGGCATCAATCAGTACACGACGAACGTCATGGCGTTCTATACCTCAAGCGCGCAGCAAGGGAAGATTGACGCGGCGGGGAATTTGACGTGGTTCCATGCGCAAGCCGATTCGTCCGCCGTTGCGCAGACGCCGGTGACGGGCTTCTCGATTACGATTGCAAATAACACCTCGATTTTGATGCTGACGCCTGCGGGAACGCTGGCAACGGGGACCATTACCATGCCGACGACGCCGATCCAGGGTCAGATCATTCGCGTCTGTACTTCTCAGACCGTGACCGCGTTGACCGTCTCGGCAAATGCCGGGCAGACCCTCACGGGTGCGCCGACCACGATCACGCCGCAAACTGGCTTTGCATATATCTACAATTTGGCCTCGACTCAGTGGATCAGGCTCAATTAAATGAAACGCCGCGAAATCCGTCCTACGCAATCCGGCGAACTGCGCCACGTTTGCAACATCGAGCAGCTCGTGAACACCGTCGATACGCACGGCACACCCGGCACAAGCTATGTCCTGTGGGCCGAGGACGTGCACTTCGCGATCGACGACTGGAAGCCGTATGAAGCCCTGCAGGCGCAGCAGTTGGGCAACGCCCTAAACACCCGCATTCGGATCCGTTACCGACCGGGCGTGGTGCCCTCGATGCGCCTGGTCGTGCGGATCAACCCCGGCCTTTTGCCGCCGCAGTTGGAGTATTACGAAATACTCGGGGCGGTCCGCGACATCACGATGCGCGTCGAGATGCAGCTGACCTGCGTGCTTCGCACCGGCCCCGGCTTTCGCACGGGCGATGCACCGCATCCGGTGCCGCAGGGAGTGTCGCCGCCATGATCGAAGGTGTCGCCGCGCTCACCCGGCAGTTAAACGCGCTCACCTCGCTCGAGGAAGGCAAAGGGCTCAAACGCTGCGTGAAGTCAGGCATCAATGAGGTGTTGAAGCGTGCCGAGGAGATCATCCCAGTCGGCACCGCGCTGCATCGGCTCAAGGTCTCAAAGCGCCAGAGAAAGGCGGGCGTCGCCGGGCAAACGGTCGGCCCCGGTTTCGCCAAGGCGAGCCTGCGCACCATCTCGACCATCAACAGTGACAAAAACATCGCGAGCGGGATCCTCTCGGTGCGCAAGGCCGCGTTTTACGCGGTGTTGTTCGTCGAGTTCGGCACGCACAAGATGCGCGCGCAGCCGTGGCTGCGGCGCTCGCTTTTGGAGGCGCGCGACAAAGCCGAGGACGCGCTCAAGCATTCGCTACAAGTGTCGATCGACAAGGCGGCGAAGACCAAATGATGATCGAGGAAGGCCTGCGCACATTCCTCCTGGCGCAAACCACGGTCGCCGCCCTCGTGGCCGATCGCATCTATGGCCTTTTGCGCCCGGTCGCTGCGGTGCTGCCGAACATCATGCTGCAGCGCTCGGGAACCACGCGCCAGGTGCTGTTCTGCGGCACGAACCCATTAGTTGATGCGAACATTCAACTCGATTGCTTCGCAATGGACAGCGAGCAGGTGTGGGGCGTCGCCCAAGCCTGCCGCCGGGCGCTGATCGACTTCACCGGCTTGATGGGCGCAACCTATGTCGATCATTGCACCCTCGCCAACGAGTTGCCGTTGGTCGATCCCGATCCTGGGGTCATTCGAGTCACTCAGCTCTATAACGTTTGGTATGTGGAGGATTAGCGATCATGAATCCAGCCTTTGTCGGTAATGTGTTTCTGGCGGTGGGCAACGGGGAATCACCCGAAGTCTTCACCCGGTATTGTGAGATCGACTCGATGGCCGGCATCGGCGTCAAGAACGATCTGGTCGATGTCACCACCTTCTGTTCGGGCGGCAGCAAGGAGTATGTCGGCGGCTTATCCGACGGTAAGGAGGTCACGTTCGGCGCGAACTATGCGGCGGTTGAACCGTTGCAAGAGGGTCTGATGGCGGACGTTGACGGGAAGGTGGTTCGCAACTTCGAGGTGCAGGTCGGCGCGGCTGCGCCGTACAGCCATGTGTTCGCGATGTCCATGACGATGCTTGACTGGGAATTCAGCCCGAGCGTGAGCAAGCAAAACGTCATCAAGTTTATCGGCAAGATCACGGGTCCCATCGTGCGCACGGCCGCGGTCACTCCATGAGCGAATTCTTAACCAGCACCATCACGATTCGCGGGCAGCCCTACGTGGTCAAGGAACTCGACGGGCGCACGATGGCCGAATCCCGGCGCATCATCGCGGATGACAAGGCGCGGCTCGAGGCCTTCGTCACCTGGAAGTGCGCCGTGGATCCGAAGTTCGCGAGCGAAGCGGAAGTCATGGCGCTGCCGCAGATATTCGCGGACAAGATCAGCGAGGAAGCGTTCCGGCTCACCAAGGCGGACGACTCGACAAAAAACGACTGACGCCCGACGAGCTGTTCGAGCACCGCCTGGGTGCGCTTCTCGGGCTCAACCTGGCCGGCGTGGGTGCGCTATCGCACCGGGAACTGATGCGCTGGCGGATGTACTGGGCGCAGGAGCCGTGGGGGTCATTCCGCGACAACATGCACGCCGCGATGATCGTTAGTGAACTGCTAAAGCCGCACTACAAACAAGGTGCAAGGCCACTGCCCATGTCGAAGTTCATGTTTGAAACGAAAGAGGAACGCGACGAGGCCTCGGCGGCGCTGTTCGTGGCGCAACTCGATGCGATGGCGCGTGCCGACGAGCGGCGGCGCAAGTGACGCCGGAACGGCAACGCGGGAGATTGAACGATGGCTGACCTCGCGGCATTAGTCGTTCGGATGCAGGCTGATAACAGCCAATACATCAAAGCGCTTGAGCAGGCCACCGGCAAGCTCGAAACATTTGAAAAGGAACAGGAAGGCGCGCTCTCCGAACTCAAGGAGCAGTTTTCCGAAATTGGCGGCAAGATCGCCGCCGCGTTCACCGTCGATAAGCTGATTGAGTTCACCAGCGAAGCGATTGAGTCGGCCGCTTCGCTTGAGAAAATGTCTCAAAGCACCGGCATCGGCGTGGAGGCTTTGGGCGCACTGCGCCTGGCCGCCGCCGCGAGCGGGCTTTCGCAGGACGACCTGGGTGTGGCGCTCAAAAAACTGAACGTCAATGTTTCGGAGGCCGCGGGCAATATCAACAGCAAGGCGGCGGTTGCGTTCGGGGCTCTCGGAATCAAGGTCACGGACGCCAACGGCAAGCTCAGGGACGCGGGCGAGATCCTACCGGATCTGGCTGACAAGTTCTCCAAAATGGAAGACGGTCCTAACAAGGTAGCTTTCGCGGTGGCTCTGCTCGGTAAGCAGGGTCAGCAGATGATCCCGGTGCTGAACGAGGGCAGGAAGGGCCTCGAGGAATTTGAAGCCAAAGCGAAAGCCGCAGGCTTCACCACCGCAGAGACCGCCGCCCAGGCCGAGGAGTTTGAAAAAAAGCTCAACATCCTCAAGGCCACCCTGGTTGACAGCCTGGGCGCGCAGCTCACGGCCAAAGTCGTGCCTACCCTATCGGCGCTGATTGATGTGATGTCGTCGAACAGCAGCACCGCGCAGTTCTTTAGCGGCGCCGCCACCGTTCTCTCAGGCGTCTTGAAAGTCGGCGCGATCATCGTCATCGAGTTGGCGCGGGAGTTTAAGATACTCGGCGACATCATCGGCTCAACAGCCGCAGCAATCAATGCGGCTGCGCACGGCAACGTGCGTGAAGCGTTCGAGACTTGGAATCAGAACTCGCTTGACAACGTCGCGACGTCCAAAAAAGCGTGGGACGACATCGTTGATATAACTGAAGCGGGCACCGAAAACGAGCTGAGTGCCATTTCCACCGCCGAAGCGGAAAAGAAGAAAATTCCTAAAGAGGGTCCGAGCCTCGCCGAAGCGGAGAAGATCAAAGCCGCCGTGCTCAAACTCGACGACTACAACAAGGCGCTACAGACTCAGGCGGCGACCTTCGGCTTGGGCAAGCAGGCGTTGATTGACTACGACCTGCAATTCGGGACGTTGAGCAAGGACGTAAAGGAGGCGGGCGCTGCGGGCGCCGAGTTCGTCAAGCAGATCAAGGCGAACGCCGCCGCGCTGCAAACCAAGACCGACCTCAAGCTGTTCGACGACACGCGCGACAAGCTCCAGGAAAACATCATCAAATTTGGGCAGTCCGACCTCGCCGCCCAAAAGTTTGCGGACAGCACCGGGGAGCTCGGCAAGGCATTGGACCGCATGGCCGATCACGGCGCGGCCGCGCGGGCGCAGCTCGAAGGACTCGCGAAGGCCGACATCCTGTTGAAAGATGCCGAGGCGCTCGAGGCGATCGACCGCGAAACGCTGACCATGACCGGGCATCTGCACGACGCCGCAGCGGCCGCGTTCGACTTCCAAAACAAACTGCTCATCAAGAACCTGGCCGACACCGGCAACACAGCAGGCGAAGCAAAGCTCGCGATATTGAAACAGCAGACGCTCGCGCAGGCGGATTTCAATCAGCAGGTGGCCAACGCCGAACTGGTCAACGAAGGCCTGCGCAAAGTCGAAAGCGACATTGAACTTGCGCGCACCAAAGGCCAGATCACCGACATGGCTGCCGAAGAGCAGCTGCAGATCGCGCGAGAGAAAACCATCGCGCAGTTGAAAGTCATCGAAGGCAATGAACAGGCGATCGCGGCCGCATCAGGCGATCCGAAGCTCGTCGCCTCGGCCAATGCGTTCGCGCTTTCCATCCAGGGCATTCAAAAGCAGACCGACGCCCTCGAGGCCTCGGTGCGTGACAACCTCGAAAAATCCTTCGCCAACAATTTCGAGAATCTGATCGACGGCTCGGAGTCGTTCAAAAAGTCGGTCATGGGGATGCTCAAGGACTTGGACAAAATGTTCTTAGACATGATCGCGAAAGACTACGCGCAGAAGTTTTTTGGCACCGGCGGACCGGCCGGCGGCGCAGCGGGGTTGCTGTCGAGCTTGTTCAAGGGCGCAGGCGGCGGCGGTAGTGCAGCGAGTGGCTTAGTTCAAAATGGCGGCGCGGGCGGTGGCATCGGAAATATCGTAGACGGATTCGCCGACGGCGGCACGATCCCGCTCGGCAAGATGGGCCTCGTCGGCGAGGAAGGACCGGAACTCGCCTATGCCGGATCGCAAAACCTGAACATCGCACCCATTTCGTCGGCCTCGGCGAAGCCGATCACCGTGCACAATCAATTCATGATCGAGGCGCCGGGCGGCACCATCAGCCGCCAGTCGCAGATGCAAACGGCCGCCGCCGCCGCGCGCTCACTGTCCCAGGCTAACCGCCGGAACAACGCATGATCGTCACCGATACCAGCCCGATATTCCCCGCCTGCCCGACGTTCGGCTTTACCTCCGAGCCCGAATACCTGGTCAAGATCACAGCGCGCGAGGGCGGCTATGAACGGCGCGACCGCAAGTGGGCAAGGCCGCTCATCAAGTTTACCGGCGTCCCCTTGGGTGATCAGCCGCAGGCGGAAATCGAAGCGGTGCTTACCTTCTGGCACGCGATGGGCGGCATGTCGATGCCGTTCCGCTTCAAGGACTGGACCGACTATAAAAGCTGCGGGCTCAATGCCACACCGGCCGCGACCGACCAGCCGATCTTGACGACCACCGATACGCCGCCGAAACTGCGGCTGGTCAAGGAATACGTGGCCGGCATTTCTACGCCCGTGCCGGTGATCCAGCAGCGTGAAATACTGCGGCCGAACGGAGCGACGCTCCTGATCGCGAACCAGCTGGGCGCGGTGCAGCCGGCATCGTCTTGGAGCGTGGACGAAAGCACCGGACTCTTGACCATCGAGCCCACGTTCGCCGGAACGCCGACGGCCTGGGGCGGCGAGTTCTATTGTTGGGTGCGGTTCAACGCACAGCTCAATCCGCAAATCTCAAACTACCAGGTGCAGAACGTCACGATCCAACTGGCCGAGCTGCGCGTGCCGCTGCCGTGAAAACGATCCCGCCCCTGCTGCAAGCCGACTTGCAACAAAGCACCACCTACATCGCCTTCCTCTGGTCGATCACCTTGAAAAACGGCCGCGTGATTCGCGGCACCGAACACGACTTAGACATCGTGATGCCGGCGGACACCGCAACGCCGCCCACCTGGCCGGCCGCGGCCGCGGGCACGTACTACGCGATCGCCAACGTGACGGCCGGGGACATTGCGAGTAATTCCGACATGGCGGTCGATAACCTCGAGGTGTCGGGCGCGGTGCCATCCGCGCCGTATACGGAAATCCTCGACATCACGGTGGACGAAATAGAAGCGGGCCTTTTGGATATGGCGCCGGTCACGGTCTACATTTGCAACTGGCAGCAGCCGGCGCACGGCTGTTTTGAAATCAAGGCCGGGTTTTTGGGCGCGATCACCCGCGACAGCGACGGCAAGTACACCACCGAGGTGCGTGGGCTCTCGCAGCTGCTCGCGCAGATTCAAATGCAGACCTATTCGTCGTCGTGCACCGTGGTGCAGTTCGGCGACGCGCGCTGCAAGTACAACGTGGCCGCGATCACGATCACCGGCGCGGTCGCGGCGGCCTCCTTGAACCGGCAGGCCTTCGGTGTGACCCTTACCCAGGTGACGCCGCTGCCGGTCTACAGCTACGTCGGCGGCACGCTGACCTTTACGTCGGGCGCGAACTTAGGATTCTCGCGCGAGGTGAAACTCGACCCCAACACGAACGCGGGCGTGATCCAATTTTGGGACCAGTTCCCCGAAGCGATCACTGCGGGCGACGCCTTCACGTTGTCGCCGGGCTGCGATCGGCAGTCAAACACCTGCATCAACGTTTACAAAAACTATGCGAACTGGCGCGGCTATGGCGTGTTCATTCCCGGCATGGATGCGATCCTCGCCGGACCGGCGACGGTGGCGGAACTGTGATCACGCCAGCCCAGGTGATCGCCCAGGCGCGCAACTGGGTCGGGGTGCGCTACTTGCATCAAGGCCGCAGCCGATCAGGGTGCGATTGCCTGGGGTTCATCGCCGCCATGATGGGCGAACTCGGCGAGCCGCGGCTGCTCGAGTGGCTGCCGATCAACTACGGCCGTGAACCGCAGTCGCTCCTGATCGAAAACCTCACCGCGCATACGACGCAGATCGAGCTTGCACCGGGCGCCCTGATCCTCATTCAGTGGCCGCTCACGGAGTTTGCTTCGCATGCCGGGATCTACACCGGCGAGAGCATGATCCATGCGTATGAGTCGGTCGCCAAGGTCGTCGAACATGGCTATCGGGATCCGTGGGTCGCACGCACGTCGGGCATCTGGGCGCTGCCGGGGGTGACGTACGTCTAACGTCGGGCAGGTCGCGTTGATCGCCGTCGGCACAGTCGTTGGCTTCGAGGTCGGCTATCCGGCCTTGGGCTTTGCCTTGGGCTCGCTCGCAGGCTCGGTCCTGTTCCCGACGCAGATGCCGCGCGGTCCGCAGATCGGCGACAACCGCACCACCACCTCGAGCCTGGGCGATCCGGTGGCGATCGCCTTCGGCACCGCCGACGTCGCGGGCACGATCATCTGGCTCGCGCCCTACGTGCAGACCACTCACGGCGGCAAGGGCGGGCAGCAGCAGACGACCTACCAGTACAACCAGTCGATCGCCATTGGCCTGTGCGAAGGGCCGATCGGCACCGTCACACGCATCTGGGAAAACGGCGCGATTGTCTATGACATCCGGCCGCAGCAGCAGGCGAACGCCGACTTAGGACTGCTCGCCGAAACCGACACGGAATACTCAACGCGCCTGAGTGTGAGCGCCGCCTACGCGGACACCTTCGTGCTCTACACCGGCACCGAAACCCAGGAAGCCGACCCCACGATGGAGGCGATTCAAGGCTACGGCAACGTGCCGGCGTTTCGTGGGCTCGCGTATATCGTGTATCCGAATCGGCTGCTGCAAACTGCGCAGGCGTGGCGGCATCCGACGTGGCGGCAGTTTCAGGCATACTCATTGAACCGCCAAGGCCGCCATTTGTTGCGCGATAAAATCCGTCAGTTCAAGCAATCCCGCCCGCCCCGGCGACGCCGGCAANNTCGCCGCGAGCGGGGCGGGTGCGTGCGACACGGTGCCGCTCTACTCGCAAAGCGTGCTGTATCCGTGGCTCCCGGGCAACGATCCGACCAACGAGCTCAACGTCAATACCTTTCGGATAGATAACTGGGACACCGACGCGCCGGGAAACACGAACCCCGGCTTAGGTCCGCCGCCGGGCGGCGTCAATCAGTTCTCATCGCTCGCGGCCGCGCTTGACTACCTGCAGCCTGCGGTGCCGGGTTACACCATCGCCATTGGCTATGCGATCTACGGCGGTCCGGGTGTCAACAACATTACGCAGACGTCAAACGCGAACCCGCCTTATACGAAATTGAACGATCCATACACGGTCAACGGCGTGGTGCATCGAACCGACCCGTCATTTGTGCAGGTGCATTTCAATCACACCTCGGTGTCAGACTACAAAACGAATCTCGATCAGTATTCGGCCGAATTTAGCACCGAGGGCCTCGTGTTTTGGAACTACGGTGCCGTTTACAAAATGCTCGGGCCGTGGAAAAACGGCGATCCGATACCGCCGCTAGTGGCGCCCTGGGGTACGGTGGGGGTCAATCCGAACGGCTGGCCGCTCGCGTGGTATAAGTCGGCCGATACCATCATCACGGTCATGCGTACACCCGCGGCGCCGCAGCCGCCGTGCGCGGGACTGCCGAAGTGGTCGCAGGACACGAACTATGCCGTGCAGGCCGACGGGTCACTCGTCAAGTGCGGCGACTGGGTGCTCGACGCCAGCGATACCCACTATTACGTGATGCAGCTGGGCGGCATTCAGCCGGAACTGACTTCCCTGGCGTATTCGACTAATACCACGGTGACGTATCCCTTAAACCCCGTCCTGCCCGTCGCGAGCGCCAGCAACACGGCTCTTTTTTGGACCACGGCGTACAACGCAGCCGTCGCCGCAGGGAAGATGCCGGCGGGCATGACCTTCTCGCTCACCGGCGGGCCAAACACTTATCCGACCTCTACGCAGGCCTTGGGCTACCGCGTGCCCATCTGGCTACTTGATCAGACCATCTGCAAAGGCACGGGCGGCAATGCCAACGTCGCCGACATCATCACGGCCGTGTGTACGCGCGCAGGCCTCATGACGATCGACGTAGCCGACATGGCGAGCGTCTCCATTCCGGGCTATTCGGTGTCGTCGCTATCCTCGGGCAGCGCGATCTTAACGCCGCTGCGCTCGGTGGCGTTTTTCGATGCGGTCGAATCGCAGGGCGTGATGCGCTTCCTGGCGCGCGGCAAGCCGGTGGTCGCCACGCTCACGACCGATGACATCGGCGCCTATGACGAGTCGGGCGGCGGGCACAAGTCGGTGCCGCCGTCGGTGTCTACCGTGCGCGCCCAGGACGAGGATCTGCCGCGCATGATCCGCTTCAAGTACAAAGCGGTGTCGCGTGACTATCAGGAAGGCGAACAGGACTCGCCGTTTCGCCTGGCGACCCAGGCCGTGAACGACGTCGACGTGTCGTGTGCCGTGTGCCTGGGGGACTCGCAGGCGGCGCAGTGCGCCGAGGTGCTGTGGGCGGATGCGTGGGCCGCGCGTACCGCGTATACGGTGAGCGTCGATCAGGCGTGGCTCGCGCTCGATTGCGGTGATGCCATCGGCGTGCCGGTTGACGGCGTGATTCAGCGGATGCGGATCACCACCGACACCAACGCCTCGGGGGTGCTGCGCAAGCTCTCTTGCGTGCGCGACGATGGCGGCGCCTACATCAGCTTTGCCACCGTCCAGGCGCCGCTGCGCCAGGCGCAGACGCTTTCCTTCATCGGTCCCTCGAGCTATGAACTGCTGGACCTGCCCGCGCTGCAGGACGCCGACTCAGGACCCGGGTTCTACCTCGCCGCGCAGCGCCAGTCGGGCGGCGGAATGTGGAACGGCGTGATGGTGTATCAGTCGCTCGATGGCGGCGTTTCCTACGTGCAGCAGTTCGCGATGGTCCACGAAGCGCCCTATGGCACGCTTCTTGCGCCGCTTCCGGCGAGCGAGCCGTACACCTGGGACACGACGACCAGCATCCAGGTCGCGGTCGCGAACGAGCGCGTTACGTTTGAAAGCGTCACCGATGCGGCGGTGATCGCGGGCGCGAACGGCGTGGCGATCGGCGCAGACGGCCGGTGGGAAATCGTGCAGTTCGCGACCGCGACCCAGGTCAGTTCTACGCAGTGGACCCTTTCGCGGCTTTTGCGCGGGCGGCGCGGCACCGAATATGTGATGGGGAGTTCCGTTACCGGGGATGCGGTGGTGTTGGTGTCGGGCGGCGACCTCGCGCGCATCGTGCTGCAGCAGTCCCAGGTCGGCACCGCGTTGGGTTACAAGGTCGTCTCGCTCGGCGCATCCTATGCGACGGGCATCAATGCCACGTTCGCCGGCCACGCCCAGGCGCTCGTGCCGTTCTCGCCGGTTGCGCTCGCAGCCACCGGGCAGACGAACGGCGACACGATCTTGACGTGGATCCGGCGCGGTCGCTTGGGGCGCACCCTCACTTCGGGCGCTGACATTCCGCTCTCGGAAGCCACGGAGGCGTATCAAGTCGATATTTACAACGGCGCGGCGGTCGCGCGGACCTTGAGCGTCACCGCGCAGAGCGCGAACTACACGCACGCGGATCAGTTCGCCGACTTCGGCGCATACGGGCTGACCAGCATTACCGTCGCGGTCTATCAAATGTCAGCGATCGTCGGGCGCGGCACGCCCGCCACGGCGACGCTCGCGATCGGCGGCGTGATCTGGGAATTGGCGCCTCCGCCACCGCCGCCACCGCCGGTCACGCATACGATTGTCGTGACCTTCGGCGGTACGTTCGATGCGACGAATGGAATGACGGCAAGCATCTTTTTCAATCCGCCCAAGGGCAACGCCGTCAGCTCGGTATTCAAGGTGAGCGGTACCGGCAAGACATCGGTTGAGGACTTCGCGACCGATTTTGCCGCGCAGGCGACCACAGTCTGCGGCGCCTACGCCACGATCACCGTCGTGGGCACGGTGGTCACGATCTCAACCACAGCGGGCAGCTTTGCGAACTCGAGCTTGTACGTGAACAATTTTGCGCCCTGGGTCCGCACCGACCGACCGGCGATGGCCGCTCAAGCAGGCTCGCCGTCCTGGGCTAGCATCGACCTGTATATCGGCAGCTACCCGAACATTGTGGAAGCTCCGGCGAGCGATCCCGCGTATGCGACGCCGGGCAGCGGGTTAATTGTTCTTGGCGTGAGCGCCTACGATCCGGTCGAGCAAAACCGCATTTCGCGGCTCCAAGGATATTGGACGACGTATCCAGATCTCAGGGTCGGCGATTTTCAAATTGGTCAGCCGGGTCCACAAATTACGGTGAGCTACGACAACGACTCAACGGCGACCTATAGCTTGAGCGCACTAGCGCCACTTGCTGCGGCGCTTGCTGCCTCACCAACGCTGCGCCCGTATCTGCTGTCGGCGAGCTTGGGACAACCGACCGGCCTGTATCCGTACTCAATGGACCGACCCGCAATCGCCATCACCATGAAGGACGGATATTACCTTTCAGGGGGTGCGCCGCCGGGAGCGAGCTTAGGCAGCGTCAACGGCTTCGACGCGCGCTTAAGCTCACTCCAGCCTGGCACGGCAGCGTATCCGAGCGGCGCGACCAAGCTCATGGCGGTGGAGTTCGGCGCTGGGAATATCGACTTCGTGGCGGGAGTGGGCACGAATCTAGGCAGCATGATGCTCGGGCAAGTGTGGCGGGTCACGCTTGACGGCGTTTCCTACACGCATATCGTCAATGCGGCCGACATGGCCGACACCTACACGGCCGCGGGACTTACGTTCCAGTACTTGAACGGCATCTACGCAGACCTTGCGGCGCAGATCACCGCGACCGGCCTGTACAACGTGAAGCTCGCACAAAACTATCGCGACGGCAGCACCACCACGTACTCGACCTATCTCATGCAGCTGGAGCGCATTGCTCCCGATGTGGACTTCACCCTGACGGCGGGTGTCGATTACGCGCTCACCTTATCATTTGCAGTGACCTAAAAAAGCTTCGCTAAGGCTTACCTATGACCACACCCACCACCACGCCGAACCTGAACCTGACCTACCTCGCGCCTTCGCAGTCGCAGCCCGAGGTGCCGATCAATGATGCGTGGGACAAGATTGACGCGGCAGTCAATGCCGCCGCCGCACCGGCCGCATCGCTCACCGTCGGCACGGTCGCGGCGGTGACGCAGCTGAACATCAGCGGCGCCACGGTCACAGCCGGCGCGGCAGGCGTTGCCAACGTCACGATCACGCCGTCGACCACCAGCCCGCCGTCGACCGGCACGACGTCGAGCGCTGCAAGCGCGGCGCTCACGTTGAGCGGCACGGCCACCGTCCTCAATGTCTCAACGGCCGCGCTGTTTCTGTTGAGCCTCACGGCGACCACGCAGATCGGGTTGACCGGCGCGGTGGATGGCCAAGCGACGACGGTGGTACTCGTGGTACAGCAGGCCGGCAGCACGGCGGCGCTCCTGACGTGGTCAGGGTCGATCGCCTGGGCGGGCGGCGTCGCGCCCACGCTCACCACCACGTCGGGCAGTGCCGATGTGATCGAGTTGCGCAGCGGCGACGGCACGCACTGGTATGGCACCGTCCTCGGGACCAACGTATTCGCGGTGGCCCCGTTTGCCGGTCCGTTGTCGATCCCTAATGCCGCGTACTGGTTTGATGCATCCGCTCAAGCCGTCGCGCCGGGCAGCGTACTTACGACGCTGCCGAATGGCGTGCTCGGGAGAACGACGCTGTTTTCAGTCCTTACAGGTTTGGCCGGTGTCACGCAGTCGGCAACACTGCTCAACGGCAATCCGGTCTACACCTGGCCGAACAGCACCGCAGGCAATTTCGTCACCAATGATGCGGGCGTGACCATGAATGCAAGCACGACGTTCATCGTCATGAACGCCGCGAACTCAAGCTCCGGCTATGGCTTCGACATTTTAAATTCGAGCGCTTCGGGTGGCCTTGAGTTCAGATATCATAACGGCAACCTTGCGCTGCAGCAGTCCGGTGGTGGTCCCATCGCGTCACCCTCAACGATTACTGTCGCAGACGGTACATGGTTTCAAATGAACGTGCTGTTCAACGGGCCTGGCTCCACCGTCGGCTACCGCGCGCATCAGACGAGCGGCGGCACGTTCGCGACCAGCTATACCAGCGGTGCGGACAATAGTTTCGGCTACGACCCGGCGTATCCGGGTTTGAATTTCAACGGCGGCGTAGCGGAACTGATCGTGTACGAGCGCGTGCTCACGCTCTCAGAAATTATAGCGGTCGAGGGGTACCTGCATTCCAAGTGGGGAGTCTAGCCTTCTGCGTAGGGAGTTCGACTAGTCCATCTGAGACAGCGTGCCGCGACAACTTCAGCGGAGCGTCCATACTGCGCGACATTCCCTTTGCACCCCGGAGAGTAACCTCATGCAGATTCCGCCCGAGCTTGAAGCGAAAGTGAAAACGGATGCAGCCGAGGTCGAGGCGAAGATCGACACGACCGTCGCGCCGCTCGTCGCCCCGGAGTTGACCCTGATGCAGTTCGTCAAGGAGCATCAGCAAGTGCTGATCGGCGCCGCCGTGCTGCTCGCGACCGTCATCTGCACGTGGATCCTGACACGCCAGTGAACCCGAACCAGATCGCCTTTCTCGCGCTGATCAGTCACAGCGAGGGCACCGATCGCGTTGCCGACTCGTATCGCGTGTGCTTCAGCTTCAAGCACTACATCGTTGACCTGACCGATCACCCGGCCGTCACGCTTGAGTGGACCGGCGAGCCGCTCGACTTCATGGGCTTGAAGTATTACGGCAAAAAGTCTACGGCGGCGGGGCGCTACCAGATCAACAAATCGACCTGGCTCATGGTGCAGGCGGCATTGAAGCTGCCCGACTTCACCGCGTCGTCGCAGGATGCGGCCGCGCTCTGGCTGATCCGTGAGGCCGGCGCACTCGCCGATGTGAATGCCGGCAACGTGGTTGACGCCATCATCAAATGCCACAACATATGGGCGAGCCTACCGGGCGGCACGTCGGGCCAGCCGGAAATGCGGCTCGCCGAATGCGTCGGACAGTTCATCAGCGCCGGTGGCACACGGCCGGAAGCCGCGTAACCTTGCGCGGCGTTCCCGATGCGGGCTTAAGCGAGCGCGAGCAGTCGGTGCTGATCGGCGTCGTGGTCGGCAAGACCAGCACGCAGATCGGCAACGAGCTCCTGATCGCATCGAAGACCGTTGACACGTACCGCAGCCGCATCATGGCAAAGCTCGCCGTTACCACGCGCGCCGACCTGATTCATAAGGTGCTCGACCGGCTGGTGTGCGGGCACTGCGGCCGCACGCAGATCGGCGCCGGGTTCAAGCTGCCGCCGCTGCCATGAACAAGTCGCGGTGGCTCGATAGCGCCGAGGTGTTTGACTCCTGGCGGGTTTGGCCGCGGCTCATCATTTTGGTCTACCTGGGGCTGTTGGTATGGGTAACGGTGTTTTTTTCCACAAAATACTTCGCGATCCCAAGCATCGAGCGGACGGTGGCGCTGACCGCGTTCGTGTCGGTCGTCATGACGACAGCCTATGGGGCGCTGCCCTTCGTCGTGAAAATATACATGGACGGCGGCCGGTCCTGGGGACCGACTCAAGAAGCGCCGACGTGAGCCGCCAAGTGCACTGGCCGAACGAGGCGCGCGAGGATCGTTACCCCGCATTCAACGACACGCTCACCACCGGTCTCGAGGATACGGTCAAGAACCTGCGCATCTTAGGCGACGGCGGCAAGCCACCGAATAATGAGTCGCAACGCTGGCAGTTCAAAGCGGTCGATGACCTCACCACCGAGGTGAAGGAACTGCGCAAGGAACTCGGTAACGTGGTTCGGGCGCTCGACAAAAAGGCCTCGCTCATGAATCAGGCGAAATTTGAAACATCCCTCACCGCCAAAATAGATGTGCGGATCGATCGCATCCGCGCCATCGGCATGTGGGCGATCGGCCTGTTGTTCGTCGTCGATGGACTCATCAAGGTCATCAAGTAATGCCGGTCAAAGCGTATTTTCCCAAGCCACCGGAGCCGCCGACGCTCGCCGATCTGATGAAAGCCATCGAGGGCTATCGTAATCAGCTCGACTCGTTCGGACTCGTCGTGAGCATGGACCTCATTCGCCTGCGCGAAAACGTCGAGCGGCACATTGAGCGTGAGCGCAAAAAGCCATGACCAGCCTGCAACGACTCGGGCTCGAAGCCTTCGCCGGGGTCGTGCTCCTGGGCGGCTTCGTCGGCTGGTGGCAGCTGCACGACCACGCAGAGCGAAAGATCGGCGCGGCGCAGTGCATTCAATCGACCGCCGAAGTCGCGAGTGCGGCGGTGCGCGACGATACAAGCATTGAAGCGGCGCACGCCGCACAACTCTCGAAGGTGGTGGCCGTCTATGAAACGAAGCTCGCTGATTCCGCTGGCGCTAATGCTGATCTGGCTCGGCGGCTGCACGACGACGCGCTACGTCAAAGCGCCTTGCCCGGTCCCCGCGGCGCTCCCCGCGCAGCTGCAGGTGCCGGCGCGATCCCCGGCGGCGCTGGCGGAGCTCAAACGCAGGCTGACCCTTTTGGAATCGACTCAGCTACCCAAGCCCTGATCGAGGCGTGTGCGTCGGACGCGAACGAATTGACCGCGCTGCAGGAGGCGTGGGCGTCGCAGCTGCGCGCGACGCCCTACCGCCGTTAGGTCGTCGCGCTCGGGCCGGGCGCCTGAGTCGTGGTGGTGGCGATGTGACTGACCCCGGCGCCCGCTTGGGTGGCCTGGAGCAGATGCCCATGCGCGGCCTGGGCGTGCAGGGCGGCGTCGTGGTGTTTGCCGGCGTCGATCGCGGAACTTGCGGCCTGATGGTGTTGCGCCGCGGCTTCATGATGCTGCGCTGCCTGCAGGTGTAATTCCTTCGCGTTGCCAGCCGGTGCCTTCGTCGTTGTAGTGGTCATGTCGTGTCCTTGGGTGGTTGTCGGTTCTAAACCGCCGCGTAGTGTGTCACACCGTCACCGCGGCGGAGTAGTGGCCTACATTTTGCTCTTGGCTTGCGTTGACCGGGCCGAACATCGCCTGGTTATTGAGTACCAGCCGCTTCGCTGATTGAAAGGTTGAGGTTCTTAATCGCCTCGTCGCGCTGCGCATCGGACACGCCGTGTGCCTTGAAGGCAAGATTCAGTCCCGCCAACTTCTGATCGCTAATCCCAGTTTCCTGAGCCTGGCGGGTCACATGCGTTTCTGCGACTGGGCGCGTCACTGGCTGCTCGGGAGTGGTCGCGGCGCGGTGGGTCGCTTTCGCTTCTTCCGCATCACCTGAGTGCAAAACTGCTGAACCGATTGACACAGCCATAATCGCCGCAATGGCCCACGTGAGATTCGAGGTCTTTTTTGGCGGTTCGTGACCGCACTTGGGGCAGGCCTTGGCGCCTGAGCTAATTGCATTCCCGCATTCCATACATTTGATGAGCGCCATTTCGCAATCCCTAACCCCTGGGTTCCCGAGGTGCGGCCGGCGGATAAGTGGACCCGCCGAGTAGGCACTCTATGCAACAGTTATATGGTGGACGCTGCGGTCCGTCGCGTTTCAGATGGAGGCACTGCCGCGCGAAAGGCGTGGGCACCTGCCCACGCTCACCTTCCAACTAGGCAATTGAAACTCGTTTTGGGTATAAAAACGGGACTTCGCATAATAAAAATGGATCTTTTCAAGGAAAATACGGCATTTAATCGCCTAATTGGAAGGCGACCCGAGCCTCCAACTACGATATGTCAAGCGGTTTCAGGGGATTCTACCCAATGCCATTTCGCTGTAATTAGCGGCAAATATCGAAATAGTCGAGTGCCAGGTAGTTCCATGAGGTTCCATCAAGTACCATCGGCCTTGGGGATGTCGTTGGGATGTCCCAAAAACACCCTTGGGGATCTAGCATGGGCACTCTGACTGATAAGGCAATCCGCACGTTAAAGCCCGGAAAACATAGCGATGGGCATGGGTTAACGCTGCTCGTCACGGACACCGGCAAACTCTGGCGTTACCGCTTCCAATTCCTGATCGACGGGAAGCGCAAGGCGCAGGAACTACCCATCGGCAAGTGGCCGGTCGTGCTGGTCGAGGAAGCCCGCAGTCGCTGTTTGGATGCGCGGCGCAAGGTCGACAAGGGCATCAATCCGTGCGCCGAAAAGAGAGCCGCCAAGCAGGCGGCCAAAGCCGAATCGGCCGGACTGTTCCAAGCCGTATGCGAATTGTGGCTCGATCGGTTCTATCCCGCACGAGACGCCAACCGGCAACGCATCGAATCGTGGCTCGGCACCTACTTCTATCCGTCGCTCGCGAAGCGACCCATGAGCCGGATTGAAAACACCGACGTGAATACATGCCTGGACGTCTTGGTGCTTGCCGGCAAACTCGACACCGCCCATCGCGCCTTTCGGGTGCTCGCCAAGGTGTGGCCCTGGGCCGTCGGACGCGGCCTTGCCGCGCGCGACATCATGCTCGACCTGGCTGGCCAACTGCCGCCGCCCATTCGGGACAAGTTTCCGGGCCTAATTGATCCGCTCGAGGTCGGACAGTTGCTGCGTGCGATTGATGCATACCCGTCACGTAAACCACAGGTCAGGATCTGCATGCAGCTGATGCCGTACTTCGCGCTGCGGCCGTCGGAGCTTCGCGAGGCCACCTGGGCCGAGTTTGATCTGCCGAATGCGGTCTGGCACATCCCGGCGAAACGCATGAAGGTAGGCAAGAAGGTGCGTCCACCGCATGCGGTCCCGATCCCGACCCAAGCGCTCGCATTGCTGCGCACCTTGAGCCTGCTGTCGGAGACCGTCGAGGTTCCACATGAAATCGAAGCGCAGATCCTTACCCTGCGGGCGCAAGGCCATGGCAAAAACAAGATCGCTCGGTTGGTCGGCGTAGGCGATGCGACCGTGCAGAAACTGCTGAAGGATTCGCCGCCGCTGCCGGCGGGCAAGGTCTACAACCAATGGACGAAGGACAATCCGCATCCGACAGTCCCGCTTGACTATCACAACGTCGAGCACATCACGGCCCTGCGTCAGCCGACCGGATACCTCTTCCCATCACGCGAGCATCGCAACGTGCTCTCCGTGAACCAGCCGTTCAGTGACGCCACCGTCAACAAGGCGCTGCGCGCGCTGGGGTATTGCACCAACAACAAATGCACCTGCGAAAAACTTCACCACACCGGGCACGGTTGGCGCACTACGTTCAGCACGCTGATGACCGACGAACTGGGCGAGGACTTTTTTGCCATTGAACGATCGCTGGCCCACGGGACGCCCGGTGTCGCGGGCGACTACAAAGAGGCGACCATGCTCAAGGCCCGCCGTCCGATGATGCAACGCTGGGCTGATTACCTCGACAAGTTGCGGACTTTGCCCGTCGACTCCCAGCGGCGTCCGGCCACGCATGCCGACATGAATTCGTCGATGTCAGACTCGAGCCAGCGCACGGCGGAGTCCGCGACCTTGTAAGAATGCGGAAATCGGCCTTTCGCTTCCATCCTGAACAACGTGGAACGGCTGATGCCCACGCGCTCGATCACTTGGTGGAGCGTCAGAAACCGCTTAGGTTTTTGGTGAACCCGTAGCGGCGTCTGCGTTTCCGATGCCGTGGTCATACTTCATCCTCCGCGTGTTTGCTCAAGTCATGCTCATGTGGACGTCGCAGGAGCTCCTTCAAGCGCACCCGCAACCCTTCCGACGGATAGCGCCCGGCGATGACCCACTGCAGATGGTCCTCGAGGTCGGCGGGGTGAGCATTCGCGCAGGCGTCACACACGATCGCGGTCGCGCCGATCGCCTCGAGCCGGCAGACGATGCAGCCCCAGCCCGACGTGCCGTGCGGGCCCTCGAAGGGCAGCATGACCAGCGTCCGGACCGTTCCGTCCTGTTCCTTGCCGCAGACGCAGCAGGGGCCTAAGTCGCGGGGTGGCTCTTCGGGTTCGTCGGTCACGCCTTCCCCCTCTCAAGCCTGCAGAGCGGCGCCCCACACGCGCAGCGCTTGATTGCGGGGGTCAAGGCCTGATAGAGCCGGCCGCAGGAGGCGCACTTCCACAAGGTGGCGGAGTGTGGGTTATGGGCCATGGGTGTTTTCACGGCCTTCCTCTCGCTTCCCAGCTCGCCTTCGACTCCCCGCAGTGCGGGCAGCGCGGGATGTCGTCCGCCAAGCCCTTGATGAAGCGCTCGGGGGTGTGTTTGCAGTGCGCCTGGCGCTGCAGGGTCACGAGGTCGGGGTTGCGGGGTGGGTCGGGGGTCATGGC
>QGNH01000114.1_pt3 | contig 22722 bp, 37 predicted proteins | sample 1735481 | NCBI WGS metagenome assembly QGNH01 (sample SAMN09239004, study PRJNA386568) | Viral metagenome, whole genome shotgun sequencing project.
ACGCTTCTGTTGTAGCCGCAGGCGCTTGTGCTATAGCTTCCGCATCCGTCTCTGCTTTCGCCGCGTCTACAGCATCTTGCTGGTTTTCAAGCTGCGCATGACGATAGCAAAGTTGATACTCTGTCTTATCCACTGTCTCCATCGTGTCTTTTCCTATTGGAGAGGTTATTTTCTGGATAATAACTTGCACATCACCAGCGCGCCAGCATTGTAACTTGTTAGGAAGCATCGCCGAGCATTTACCGATAACGGCACTTGCTATCTGTGAAAGCGGCGTGTACGTTTTTGTTACGTTTTCTGTCATTTAAATCTCCTCTGTGTTCCAGATTTTAACTTGTACGAAAGCATTGTTTAGTGTAGCTTGTACTCCATCCGCGGAGCCTTGTCTACAAACGTTGAAATACGGACATTGTAGATGCATCCAGTTCTGACAAACTTGAGTGTTTCTTTGTGGCGGAAGTCCTAGAGCATAAGATTCCATGTCTCTATAAAGACTCTCGCACGTTAAATACATTCGCTTCTGATATTGCTCAAGCTGATAAACTGTTTTACGGATCGCTATTCTTAAGAAACGCTCATTTGCATTTGCTTTTGGCTCTTTGCAAATTAGATTCATAAGAATCTTAGTGCAATCTCGTTTTAGAATCTGCTCTTCTGAGATAAACTGCGGAAGTACAGTTTTGAGAGCGTAGATATAACCTGTTGGTCCTTCCTCAGTCTCAAACTTCAAACCCGGCTCGCCGCGGAAAGTACCCATTGTCTTATGATCCATCGGACAGATGAAATAACCATCGTCCACGATCAAATCCATGCGGCCCGCGAGATAATACTCGCGATCTTCTCCAAGAGAGATAGGCACTTCCAAATTGCGGCCAAACGCTATTTCCGTTCCTAACACTCTTAGTTTCTCATTCTGCGCGCTCATCAGCGTCGTATACTGTACCAACAACCCTACAAACCCATGCAGTCCACCAATCTTCTGATACTCCTTATGATCCGCGAGAACATCCATCTCCTGCTCGTGCCAAGCCGCGCAAGCGCGTTCGGTGCAGAATTTAATAGCGTCAAAGTTTGGCTCTCTAAAAGAGAGATAATACTCTTCAAGCATCTTGTGGAGAATAATACCAAACTCAAGGAACCAGTTTCTTGATACTCCAGAAACATTAATTCCTTTCATTCGCCATCCTTCTACGTGAGCGTGAATGAAGTGCTGCGGGCACGCTCTGTAGGTGGACATAAGATGGTTGTCTACTATCATTATTATCTTCCCCTTGGCCTCGTCATAATACATCCAAGGGAGCTTTGCGCGAGTTAGAAACTCTACTAGTTCGACACTCGGTTTATTCACTTGATACTCCTTGTCTAAAAATGTTTTTAAAGCTGTAGGCGTCTCACCTATTTTATAAGGCGAGCCTCTGAGTACACTCACTTCTTAATCGCCTTCAGAATATCCTGAATGTTCATACCCTTCGCCATCATCGAAGCTAAGATAGCCGCCGCGCTTTCGGCGCTTTTGTTCTTCGAGACAACTCTCGTTTTCTTAACCGTCGTCGTAGTACCTTCATGCACTGTCGTTGTGCTCGGCGTTGGTATGTTAACCTTTATGCCCGCATACCGATGCATCTTCTCATTCCGTCGGCGCTCACTCTCAGCCATCATTAGTGAGCAGATATTCCTATGATACTCAATCGCCATGTCAAGCTCTACATCAGCGAGTTCGCTGATTTTACGCTGAGCAAACAGCCAATCGAGTCCATCAATCTTGATCTCTCTAGCACGTCGGCGGTAAAAGCTAGTCACGCCTGTTTCATCATTCTTGTGCTCATATGTCTTAGTGATCTGGCTTTTCGCAATGCTAATCTCAGACATACAGTTCACACAATACTGTGCGTCTATGTTTGAGGCGAAGTGGAAACAGAATGCTTGTTCACAGCGGGCACACTTAATCACGCTCTTTGTTGTAAGATTAAGCTCCAGACACACTTCACACATAAGATGCGCAATATGTACTTCTTCAGGTTCTGCATTTTGTGGGAGTGGTAAAGGAATATCTGTAGCGGCGGCTTCTTCTGCGGTTATCAGCTCTGGCGTATCATCTGGAGTAGGAATAAAAACTTCCTCTTCCTCTTGATCGCCTACAAACACATCTTCGTTCTCAACATCTGACATAAAGCTCCTGACGCTCGCGTAGCGAGGACTGCTTTTAAGCTGCGTTTTGATTTTGTGGGGATGTTTTCAGAGGCTTAACTTCTGGAATTTTCCCGTCGATTGCTAATTGAAGAAGTTTTCGTATTAGAGCGGATTTGCTAGTATACGCCGGAAATCTGGTCTTTACAGCCTCCTCTTGCGTGCGGAGGATGCGAACGGTCGTTGCGACGGTCAAATCGTTCCAGTGGGCCATTTCTCTTTTTTCCTTTTTATTACACTGACGTTTTACTTCTATTTCAAATTCTCTGTGCTCTGAACGCCATTTAGGAAGAATTCCACGTTCTTTGAAATCACTCATATTATCCATATGAGTTCCACAATAAAGATGTCTTACGTTATAACAACTTGGGTTATCACATTTATGATTAACCTGAGGAAACTTCTCAAATTCTTTTGGCTTATATAAAGCCATTATCAATCTGTGAACTGCCCATCTTTTTCCTTTGAATTGAATTAATCCGTATCCCTCAATTGTCTTATTACCGTGCCATTCTACACAAGCATCGTAGTCGTTAGTATTAAACATTTCCAATAAACTGAACGCCATTGATGCCCTCTACTTTCAAGACTAACACGCCGTATACGGAAAGTCAATAGGGTTAACCCCTTTATTTTCAAGGGGTTGCCCATTTGAGGGTTTGAGCTTGCATTTCATATTATGAGTTCCACCACTTAACATCTTGCTCTCTTCGTGTTATGAGTCCTTTTAGCTCTCTCCCATGTGCATCGTGTATGTAATGCATCATAGTAACAGGAGCGTTCGTCAGTCCGAAAGACTGAATTGCTTTAACCGCACCGTAGCCTACGTTATAAGCTATGTCGATTAAAGCATCTACTTGTCCTTGTGTTAGGCTTGGAATATCAAGCGAGTTAATGAACTTTACACGCGGCGCTAGGTCTTGCTCAAAAAGCCTGTCACAGCCTCCTTGAGAAAGACCATACTTGAACACGCCAACTTGTATATCAAAATGAGTTACTTTATGCCCATAGCCTATAGTGCTTATACCGCCACTATCTTCATACGGCATGAACATTTGCAGTTCGTCATTCCACTCAGCGCAGCCTTCTTTTGATTTTATGAAGGCTATTAGAGTTGGGGATGGTATGTAGTTAGTCATAATGCTGTATCTTCCTCCTGCTCTCTAGCTTGTATCTCATAGTTATAATGAGCACGAGCTATAGCTTCTGATTCCGCTCCCTCGTCGTAAACACGCTGAGCGAGAGTATCCTCTTCCTCAAAATCAATTTCTTTGTCGTTTCCGCTAAAGATGCTCATTGTCTCTCCTCCGGTGTGTCAAAATCAGAGTTATAGATGTTAAGAAGTTGCCTGGCATCTCTAGCTGAAATAAGATTATTAGCATACATCTTGATAATATCTCGCGAAGTGGAGTTAGTAATTCTTGCCCCACAAATCCATTGCCAGAAAGTTATTTTTCTGGGTTCTTTACTGTATAGCATACTGCCTCCTTATCATCTCATTCTGTATCAGAATCGTTGCTATGTCATTTGTGCTCACAAACGCACTATGAGCACGCTTCACAGTATCAGAACCGGCGATCTTGTACAAATAATCTCCCGCTCCAAGCAACGCCTCAGCGCCATTCTCATCGAGAATAACTCTGCTATCTGCTTGTGTAGGAAGCTTAAACGACACACGCGCCGGGAAGTTTGTTTTAATACGTCCAGGAAGAATGTCCACGGATGGACGTTGTGTAGCGAGTATTAAGTGCACACCTGCTGCGCGGCTGATCTGTGCTATCTGCTGCACCAAATCCATAATCGCCGGTGGACGCTCTGACTTTTTCAGCTGTACTAAAATCGCGTTATCCTGATCTAGAACATCCGCTAACTCGTCCATGATTAGGATTTTGTACTTCTTTGGCTTATTCTTCCCGAAGCCTGTATTCCACTCGCGGATATTACGTGCTAAGCCACTCATCTCTGTATTCCGAAGACGTACATCCGAGAGAAGCATTAGAAGCGCCGCTCTCAAGTCCTCGATATTAGAGATAACATACTTAACATGCTCTAAGCCTTTGAACATAACTAAGTCCAAATTCTTAGTATCCACAAGTACCAGCTCAAGCTCCTCAGGAGCCAAAAAGAGCGCAAGCGAGCAGATAAGTTGTGCAGTGTAGACGGATTTTCCGCTACCAGTCGCTCCAGAAATAAGCAAATGCGGTTGTGCAGCCAAGTCAGCATATACGTGCGCCCCTGAAGTGGATTGGCCCATTAAAAGAGGCAGTTGCATCTGCTTTGTCTCCGGGCTGGTTAACATTGTGTGCAGACAAGCATCAAACTGTATCGTTTGACGGTCCGCACGTGGAACTGCAAGAGCTATCTCTCCGAGAGCGCGCTCGATACGCACGCTCTCGACTGCTAGTGTACCAGCGATTTCTTCTTCTTTGTTTAAAACGCTGGAAAACTTCCCGTCGCCTAGTGGCTTGAAGTAGAAAGTGTTTACTACTGGGCCACTTACTAAGCGTGTGAATTGCGCCGGAAAGCTTAGGACAAGTAGCTTGCGTGTTAGGAGAGCTACCTGCTGCTGTACTAGCGGCGTGTACTGAGAGAGAAGCTCGGCGTGTTTCTTAGCTGCTTCTGTGGGGAGCATTTAAATCTTCCTCCATGTCAGCGATGAAAAATTTCAATCGCTTTATTACGTCAGGTTCAAGATAGATAGTATTTTGAGCGTTCTCAAGGATGTGACTGTCGGTAGTTAGTATAACGTACTCACGACAAATATTATCCATTTGCGCATAAACACCATCTCCTAAATAACGAGGTTTTATCATAGCTTTTCCCCTCTCTCAAGAGCAGCACGAAAGCTTCCAGACGTAAGCTGTAGTCTGTTAACCGGCGCGAGATACTTAAATGCTGTCTTGAAGTTAACCTTCTGCGGATCAAACACCATGAAGAATCCACCAGTTTGATCGCTCAGATACTTGAGCAAATCTCGCTGTCTCTGGGTATAATCTGCTGCTGGTCCAAAAAAGATAGTATCAATCGGAATACACTTCTCGCCGCNNATCGGGATACACTTCTCGCCGCCGAATCTTTTAGCGAGATCAATAATCACATCAGCGCTACGTCTCCATGTGTCAGCGTCAGAGCCCCAATATCCTTGAAGTTCTGTGCTTTCTTCTGCTTCAAGCTTATCCGTCGGAGAACCGTCTGTGAAAACAACCATGCGCGTTAAGAGCGGCGATTCTTTCATCGCTTTTAGCATGGTATTAAACATAGGCGTACCGCCTAGAACAAGATTAGCTTCTTCCACATCAGCACCGAGAGCGGGTAGATCGCTTCGCAGCACCGTATTCCAAGCAGTTGTACACATAAAATGTACAGCCACTGCTGTTTGGTTAGGAATGCAGTTTCTTAGGAATTCTACAACTCCGTTCTTTGCATTCTCAATCTCACCGCTCATAGAGCCGCTGTCATCAAAGACAATGCGGATACGATCAGCACACTCAGCGGCGGGTATGTACTTCATTATAGCCGAAGCACTCTCGCCGCTTCCTAAAGCTTTAGCGCCGGTAGATGCGGCTTTGGCAGCTTCTATAGCTGCTTTCTTCGCATCTACACTGCTAGAGCTTTTAAAGTTCCCTACTTGAAAGGCCATGCGTTTTCTCCTTATGTTACATACAACTGCCAGTACATATTTAATTCTGACATTTTACTTCCATCCCCTGAGTTACGATCAGGATGCAGCCTCATAGCCGCAGCGCGGTAAAGCTTCTTCAGCGCGGCTTGCTCTCCCGGAAGTGCTTGAACTTCTAAAATCTNNAAGCTGTTCTTTACTCAAAGCTATCTGGCCGCCTAACGGTGCTGTGTTATAGAAGAAATCCTCAGGACGCACAGGCTTCTTTGGTAGCTTGTTTAAATCAAAGCTTCTTTGCGTAGCAAGCGCCGCTAAGTCTACTACTTCTTTGAAGATAACGCCACCGAGAGATACTGTAACTTTCTCTATCGAATCAAGCGTTTTCTCTCCCCATTCTGCACCGATGTAGCTCCAGATATAGGTAGCAGGATCGTAGCTACGAAGCGCTACTGGGGGTACTTTTAAAATCGGGTTAATAAGCTGAAACTTGGTATTCTCTGCGGCTTGCTTAAACGCCACAGCCCAATAAGTAGGATAGCTTGTTAACTTAAGCTCAGTTAAAACAATCTGTCCTTTTGCGTCTTTGTGATGCTCGAAAAAGACGTACATACACGTATCCTGTTGCCTTCCTGAGGCGACGCCTCTAATGAAGTTGGTTGTGGTTATGAGGGCGGGCAGATTTATTGTCTCGTTTAAAGTACGGGCCTTGGACCCCCGTACTCCCGCCTCTTTGTTGGAGTATTATACTCCTAGAGTATTAGTCGCGCTTGCGCGCTTAACAGCCCCGCCACGTGAAGGCTACTCTGTAGGGCCAAGGGGACTTACACCAGTTAGAATCCACTGGATGCCCCTGTTATTATGCCGCTTCCTCCTGTGAAGCGCCAGCTTGTTCTGCCGATTTTGCAGCGGCCAGAGCCAACAGAATCGGCTCCTGCTTCTCTGGTGTATCCAACCCCATAGCAACAAGATTCTTAATGAGCTTATCCAGATCAGTAAGGCTCTTGCGGCTCGGTGCTTCGTTGATGCTATACTCTCCAGCATCTCCCACGCCAGTGCGAAGATCAATCGTGTTCTGATTGAACAACGGTGTAGGCTCCGGCTTTCCCTCTTCGAGCGCCGTCATAGCACCATTCGCCTTGGCATTCATCACGTAGTTAAGACCACACTGCGTGATATAAAGCTGCTGTGTCTTGTCAGGAACAAGCGCATCAAAAGCCGCAATGTCCTTGAGCTGGTAACGAGTAAACTCGTTCTCGTTGAAGAGCGTCCACAGAGGATTACCCTCTTTGTCCTTCGCATCCTCAAGCTTCTGCCAGTTAACAGAAAGTCCAGTCTTCGGGTCTTTCTTGTCTGCTTCTGCTTGAGACTTGATCTTCTCGATAACGGTTTTTCCGTCCTTATCCGTACCGAGTTGAACGTATGCGCGGTAGGTTACTTTCTCTGTCGAGAGAGCACCCGTGTCTACTGGTGATAACGTTGCTGTAGCCATTTTTTGTCTACTCCTTGCGGCGTTGCCGCGTTTTAGATTTAACTGCATACTACGTTAGTTGCTTTGCAAAGCATTTCTCCTCTTGGAGAACAGAGTCTAGGAGCTTTGCTCCCCTACTCTCTAGGCTCCTAGCTAGGATGGGATTACGTTTTTCACTGAGGAGGAGAAAGTATAAGGCCCAGTCGCCAGACATAAACCTTATACAAAGAGTTCCCAAGTGTTGACCATTCCTACGGTAGGAGCCTAGAGAGTATATCTACGTTGTTTACAGCCCCGGCGTAGATAAACTCCCTGTTCAGCATTACCTGAACTATTACATATTCACCTCCAATGTCAGCATTGACATTTTTCTGTTTACGTTTCGATTATGCACTTTTTACATTACCCGGACCAGAGGGTACTTAAATACCAAGTTCGGCATTTAAGAGCGTTTGGATTTGTTGTTTTGTAATCCCATTCACGCTCAGTAATGTTCCTACCAGCATATCGGCGTTGTCAAATATATCCGCGATACACTGAGCGGCGAGTGTGTTTGTTTGAGGATTCAGATAGTACGCTTTGTCTTCTGCATCCTCAACTTCGATTTCTAGAGAGAAAGAGATTGATATTTTCTCAGCGGGCATTTTGAAGCTCCCATTGTTGAATTATACGCCGCGCAAGGGCGGGTTGTCAAGGGCTAAGTTAATGGTTCTGCGGCAGTTTTGCCTAAAACTTGTTCGATTTCAGGCTTAATTTCAGCGGCGGGAGGGNNGTTGCGAAATGAGAGTTTATACTCAGTGAGAAGATAATGTACAAACTCTTTGCGTGCTTTTGTAGAGACATAATCAGAGATTTCTCTGTTTATATCATCTTCGATTTTAGAAGCAATTTCCATCTCCTCATTTGTGATAGGAGTTGCTTCTACTATCTTTCCTTCTATAGTCATTACGTACATACTGTTTCTCCTTTTCAAGCTTCTGGAACCTCATCCAACGTAGCGAGAATTGGCGCACATTCCCATTCTACTATATCTTCATTATACGCTGGTTCAAGTCTACCTGGTATATAACACTCTTCTACTCTGCGTATACCAGTCACTACACGTTTACATACCTCTTCACGAGCGCCGTTGTAATCTATCATCAGGTTATGTTCTTCGCCGTCTGCGTCGAAGTATGGGATGTAGATACGAAGATAGAATCTGTCTTCGTAATAGTTCTTTTCTTTCTTAACTCCGTGTGACAAAGCAAGAAGTTTAAATCCTGCTATGTTAACTCTGTATACATCTGGACATGGGATGCTAGGAGGCTCGACTTCTGGATGAGCCTCTACAAATGCTGCTAATGCACGAACTGCATTAGCATATGTAGTACATGCTTTTTGATTTTCTTCTGACATTTATTTTCTCCTTTTAGAGGCTTTCACCTCTCTTCCCTGTAGGAACATAGACAAAGTGGCCACTTTCTATGTTCATATGCTATATAACTTAACAGGTCATCGCTATAGTGCTCGCTATTAAGTTAGCTACTACAGGGAAGAGAACCGAAGTTCTCTACGGTTTCGCCGTGTGTAAAGATGCTAAGTTTTGTGCTAAGAAAGAATGCACACAAGCTTCTCCACAAAGCACGTCATAACTAAACTCATTCAACATAACTACATCTAATGGTTGAAGATTTATGTTCTTTGTACCTTTTGTAGCCATATACCAATGATTCGTCTGAAGCTTCTCAACTCCACACTGGTCACAACTTACTTTCACAGAGATACCCATCTCTTAATCCTTTCTGGCGAGCAAGTCCGCCGTAATCGCAGTAGCGATGTTAATTCTGATCGAGCCTATCCGCGCAGAGCGCGAAAGCACTCAATAGGAGAGTAGTGCCAGGTGTGAGAGAATGTAAGTATTATAATCTGTAAGCTCTCATCNNGATCATTCTAATGCGGCCAAGCCGCCTACGGCTAAAAGCTATTACTTCACGCCAAGCTGCGGCGCAACAGCAATAGCTTCATTCGTAAAACAAAGCTTTTCATCCTCTGAGCAGGATTTCCAAAACTCTGTCATTTCCTGCATTCCAACTTTCTTCTCAGAGCCTTCGTCGATAAACTTCTTCACGATAACCACACTTCCCTTTTCCATTTTGTTTCTCCTTTTGCTTCGGTTATTACAACATTAAAACTCTTATGCCACCTGCCCGCCTACGGCGTTAGAACTTCTGTAGCATCAGCATTGCTATCAGAATCATCCACGCGTAAATCATTAGTATCCTAAATGCAAACTTCAGAAACGGTGCTAACTCAAGCAGAAACTCAATAACATCATTGAGTGTGATTGGTTGTGTATCCACTACGAATGCGAGTGGATAATCCTTGTCTGGCATATCCAGAGTCCTAATACGTCCTCTGTTATCTGTATAGTGGATCATGCTTTCTCCTTTTTAAAACTCAAAATCACCGCTAAACGGGTCTTGTTCTGTTCCTGTCATAAACTTTGCTTTAGTACTTGCAGGTTCTTTTTTTACAGCTTTCTCAGTTTTGTAGTTATCTTTCACAAGCTCATCATACAATCTTTTCATTTCAGGATTAGCCTCAATCTCAGCCATAGCTTTATCTTGAGCATTATGTGCCATAATATCCTTCATGCTCATAGGAACTTGTATTCCAGCTATCTGAGCTAGAGACAATGCTGATATGTCAATATTCTTCGCTTTAAACGTAGCAATCACATGAGCTTTAGCATACTCATCACGTGCTTTGTAAAAAGCCTGACACACAAGAGAGTGCTGTTCATGAAAATCATGATACTTTAAACGCTCTTGCGGATTGGTAGATTTTTTGTATATCTTTCTGTACTTAATATCCAAAGCGCATGATGCTTTATACTCCATCAGTGCTTGCACATATACCGCATGTGCTTCTGGATCAACATTCTGTACAGCTTTAGGAAAAGCCATCTGAATAACTCCTTCACAGCTTCTCTAATTCTAACACTCTATCAGAGAGCGTGTCAAGCGGCTAATGTCTTATGGTGGCATTGCTCGATGGTTTGAATATTGGGAAGTCTTTGATTCTAAAGACTTTTCTCGCATGGTCCCCCCTATAGGTCATCCATGTGAATTTTCTTTTGACCCCTTCCCTCCAAGGGCGGGTCGACTTGTGCATTCTAGATCAGGAACGAGAGAGCTGTTTTGAGAGTGTTCTTATAGTAGAATATTTTTATATATATATATATTTATTTTTTATTTTTTCTTATAATACTCATACTATCTCAAACTCTCATAACTTGAAATGCACGCCTCGCCTCGCCCCCGCGAAGGGGCGCTTGAAAGAGAAAAGTCGATGACGACCTATACGGGGGAGCCAAGGCTAAATCCTTTAAAGAGAGAGAGATGCTGATATCCAAACCATCCTTCAATGTCACCATATCCCTTTACAGAGAGAAAGAGAACGCGCCTGCGGCGAGAACGCTCTTACACTCTGTAAAAAGCTAGGAGCAGCTATGGTAGCCTGCTCCCTGTGCTTTTACCGCATCCAGTTTTTCTCTTGCACTCCAAGATGCGCGTACAGTATTCCGAGTAGTTTCGAAGCCGTAGCAGACTCATACGTTTTGTTCGTCACATCGCGTATGCGCTTGCCGACTTCATTCTGTAGTTCCGGCTTCAAAGCATCGAAGTCAGCCTTGATCAGATTCAGGCTAATCTCTTTCGCCGCTGTGCCGATACCGCGAACCAGACCGGCAAGGTGATCACCTACCGTGCTGATTGTCTCACGATCAATGATGCTGTTTGCCGTGCTCTTCAGATCAGCATAGAAGCACGCTTCATCCGGTGAGCAGTTAAATTCAGCCATTGCCAAAGCAACGTCCACACTGTGAGCCACTCGCCATGCTTTCGTATAGCGTCCGGTGAGTGCCACTAGTTCAGTGATTGCAAGCTTTATGAATGGGTTAAAAGGAACAGCCTGTTCCGTTGACTCGATGGCTTCATTCGCTACTGGCGAATTGTGATTCTGGTTTGACATACATTCTCCTAAACTACAGTAACTCGAATTGACTGCGTTGCGTAACCTTTGGCTGCTCTCAGCCAAACTCTGTCAATGGCATCAGGAAACATTGCCATCATAACTTCGCTGCGTCGCATGATAGCTACAACATCAGAAGGATTCGAACTAACAGCACGTGAGTCGCATCCAATCCGTGAGTTATCAGGCGCAAAGTATGTACGCTCAATTGGGTCGGCAGTCTCACGCAGTAACTTACCTGCATCAGCCTTGCGGCCACGCTTTAGATGCGTAATTGGTATCGTTGTTACTTCAAAACTTGTAGCCATCTGTTACTCCTCGTAACACATTAGATAATACGCGGTACACAAGAAGAATAGCATACTTCTGCTTTATATGCTGAGATTATTTAAGCATACGATAAGCATACGTTAGCGTTTATACTCACATGAGTCTATGAGTATATGAGTATGGCCATCCTACACGCTGCTTGGTCCCAGTACCTATATGAGTATATACTCATCCGCCTCAAAAAAATAAAAATAAAAAAGAATTGGGGGGGACGTCCCTACTAAATTTTTTCAAAAATGTATAGAAGTGGATATACTATATGTAGCTACAAAGACAGTATGAGAAGCTGCTTTGACGCAGCGGGCCGCCGAGCGTATACGCGGGTATACAGGGTATTTTAAGGGCTAAAAATACTCACAAAGCACTTGACAGCCGCCAGAGGCGGTGGTATGCTTACGGTATGTCGAAGTGTATCGAAACCTCGGAAGCACAGGCGGCGAGGGAGCAGAGCCAAGGTGCTGCTCAGGAAACGCCTGTGCCTTTTTTGCCTTCGGCAACTGAGTACAGTCCGCTGCTACGAGCACTGCGTTCGCACTTTGAGAAGTACGCGGGCCTGACAGAGCCGAAGATAGATACCTTAAGACCACAGACGGATGATCTTTAAATGGCTACATTTATAAACACGCCGAGCGGACCGCAGCAAGCTCCTACGGGAATGCCGCAGCCAACTACTCAAACAGTTGGTGGATTAAACACGCTGCATTATGGTGGTAGCATGAATATGAAAAGTGGGCGGCTGAGTGCTAAACCAAAAACTGGAAGCACCTATCGCTCACGCGCCCGCATGGAAACCATTGCGCGATTAGAGAATGTCGGCATGACAGAAGCAGCAACGGCGGCTATGTTTTGTATCTCTAAAGTACGCCTGATGCAGATTAAAAAGTCGCCGGAATATCTCATGGTACGAATGCAAGTAACTCACGGCATCATCGTAGATAACGATGCGCGGCTTGCACAGATTAAAGACCAACGTAAAGAGATTCTCACCCAGATGCTCCCACCCGCGCTGCAAGCACTCGCTAACGAGCTACAGCGTCCCGCCCTTACAATAGCAGAACGTAGACACAAAGCATCTATCGCGCAGGATTTACTTGACCGCGAAGGTACTTTTGCGAAGGTGTCTCGCACAGAGATTAAGCCTGTAGATGCTTTTGATTTCGAGCGTGCGGATTCAGAGTCGCGTAAAATTATCAACGCAATCAGATCAGCAGCCCCGGCTCCTACGGAGCGAAGCGCGGGCAGGAACGAGCAGGGTGAAGATGATTTTACTACTCACTCGGAGTATGCAGTAGAAGCAAACGAGGCGTTTAGTAACAGTCACACTCTCAGTCAGACGGATCAGGAGAAAGCACTCGCTAAACTTGAGGAAGAAGCCGCGGCGGCGCTGATAAGACTTCCGCTTCCCTCACAGGAGATTCAGTAATGGCAGAGGATAGTCTTAGTAAACAAGTGATGGATGCGATAAGCGCACCAGCGAAGAAGGTAACTGACTTCGTTTCTAAAATGACAGCTGGTGTTTCTACCGCGCCGAACTCTGCTGTAAATCACGGCATGGGAGTAGAGACAGATTATAGTCGCTCTGAGCACGCTAAAGATGTGGCCGCCGCGAATGCTTCTTATGCACGAAGTGCGGCTGGCTCCGCTCACGGTCAAACACAACGTAGAGAAAGACTTACGCGTAAATACGGAAGTGGAAAGTAGGCTTTGCGTGTCGTTGCACATATATATTGATACAATCCCGCACGCCGAGCAGCGTTATCCGACCGTCGGGGACTACTGGAATGAGCTTCTACCCGGCGGGACGCCTAAAACAGAAGTTAGAATCTCTGACATGGCGAATGCGGATTATGAATTTCTCGTAGCACTCCACGAGCTTGTAGAGCAACATCTTTGCAAAATGCGTGGCATTTCTGTAGAAACGATTGATGCTTTTGATATACAGTTTGAGGCAGTACGTCAGCCTGAGAGTTTTGACGAACCGGGTGATGCTTTGAACGCGCCGTACCACAAAGAGCACGTCTTCGCTACTTGGATTGAACGCCTCGTAGCACACGAAATGGGCGTTGATTGGGACGCTTATAACAACATAGTAAACAGTCTTTAGCACGCTGGAGGTAGTATGAGCGTTAGCATAATTCTACTGGTCTTTGCTTTTGTGCTTTTTGCGATTTCTGCTTTTGTGTATCCTTCTCCCGCGCCAACACCTTGGGGATGGGGACGTTTTATAGCAGCAGGACTTTCGTTCTGGGTACTCTCGATTATCCTAGGCAGTCTTCACTTTTAACTTTCAACAAGGAGTAGAAAAATGGCAAGTTTTAACTCAATCCTCTCTGACGTGGGAAACTTCTTCAAAAAGGTTTTCACGTCTCCAATCACAATCGGTATCGAAAAAGGCATTGATGTTTTTGCTCAATCACCTCTTGCTGCTTTAGTCCTCAGCCCCGCAGGAGCGACACTTCTCTCCCGCAGCGTCGAGGCTATTGAGAATGCTGAACTCGCTGCTATCGCAGTGGGCGCACAAAACGGCAGCGGTCCGCAAAAAGCAGCATTAGTAATGCAGCAGATCGAACAAGCTTACAACTCCTTCGCTGCCGCTAACAACCTTCCAGTAACTCCCGCCAGCCTCAAAGCATTCGTTGATTCTTTCGTAGCAGTAGCGAATAGTTTTCCAGCTCCTACTACGGCGCAGCCGTCAGTAACCGGAACTGGCTCGGTTGCTGCTATTCCTTCTCCCTCAGTAACAGCACAAGCTAAGAGCGGAACGCTTCTCTAAGCAGAAAAGGACTCTCTCACTATGGCACTTCAAGCACAAGCATTCGGCGCTTTTACTCCTGTGATGTTTGCGGCGTTTGCTGCGAAGATCAAAGCAGATACAGGCGTGGATATTGAAGGTAACGCGGGCACTGTAGAGCACGGCTCGTTTACTTTCAAGTATGATTATAGCCCAGCGACACAGCTTTTTCATGTACAGTGCTTGAAGAAGCCGTTGTTTATTCCTGCTTCGATCATCATCAATGGTATCGCAGAGGAAGTAGCGGCGCTTAAGGCTATAAACGCAACAGGCCAACCCGCTTCGTGGGCGTAGTATGTTTGGACGCGAGAGTAGGCACGATCGCGATGAGCGAGAAGAGATTGAACTCGCGAGAAAGACAGTAGAGGAACTTCACGATCTTATTAAGCTAGAGCGTGAAGAACTTAAGGAACTAAGACTTCACAACACCGTGGTAGGTGGTATAATCTACCTAAGGACTGATCCGATGATTGAATTGAAACCAGGAAATTCTCCGCAGTTTGGAGTAACGCCGCTGCCAGCAGGGGTGGTTACGCAAGCAGCTAATGTTAAAGTTACCAGCGCCGATCCAGCAGACGTGGTTACGTTGAATGCCGCTGATCCTACTGGGTTGACCTTCACAAACACAATTAATCCCGCCGCTGTGGAGCCTGTCAAGCTGACGCTTACATGGTCTTACACAAACTCAGACGGTTCAGTAGTTAATGTTGTTGGTAACTTTACCGAAGCCGAGATTATTACCGGCGGCGTTATGGCACAAATCGGTTAAACACTAGATAAATTAAATAACCATTATGAGCCAGCGAGAGACAGAGCAGAAGGTACGTGATGTTATCCGGTCCCTAGAGATAGGAGAAACGGGTGATACTTACGTACCTCGTTCTGTTGTTCTCGGTTATAACTTAGTGCCGCCGGATACGTTTAAAGACTCGGATGCTAAGAAAATAGCCTACAGAATGAACTCTCTAATGGATTTATACTACTTCAGCACAGTGGTTCTGGGTAAAAACCGCTACTCTAAAAACCCTGATAAGCGCCGTAACCTCCACTATCAGATGTGCCTCACTGTTATGAAAGATGGCCTCAAGGAAGGAATTGAGATACCTCGTGACCACTTCAAATCAACAGTCTACTCTGAGTGCTTTCCGATTTGGCGGGCGCTACCTTTTGGTAAACAGGAAGAAGACCTGTTTACAAACGTTGGATACTCTGATCTGTACATTGAGTGGATGCGCCGAACCCACTCCCAAGACATTCGCGTGCTCTTGGTCAGCGAAACAATCAAGAATGCTATCAAACTGGGAGTACGAATCAGCAACCAGTATGAGAACAACACGTTTTTCCGCTATCTCTTCAACGAGATAATGCCTACTGAGAAAGAGACGTGGACTAATGAGAGTATGTTCCAAAAAAGAACACAAGCTGGTCTTGCTCATGGTGGTGATGGTACTTTCGATTTTATTGGCGTTGGCGGTGCTCTCCAGTCTAGGCATTACGATGTGGTAGTACAAGATGATCTTGTAGGACGAGAAGCACGTAAAAGTGCCGTAGTGATGGCAGATACGATTGACTATCATCAAGTGCTCGTTGGAGCTACAGACAACAACCCTGATAATCCTGGGCGCGACTTTGATGAGATAGTCGTAGGTAATAGGTGGAGTCATGATGATCTCAATTCGCACATTAGACAGGAAGAACCTTACTTTAGCTGGACAACTCATTCTGCACTTGGCGGTTGCTGCTCTTTACATCCCTTTGGTGAGCCTATTTTTCCTGAAGCCTTTACAAGGGAAAAGCTTTTACGTTGGAAACGTAGGTTGGGTTCTTATCATTTCAGTTGCCAGTTCCTTAATTACCCTATCGACCCTTCAAAAGCGCGTATTACAATGGGTGATCTCAGGTACTTTAACTTTGAAAAAGTTACCGGCGCACTTAGCATCCCGAAAGAAAGTAAGATAGCTACTAGGTTGTTTGATGTGTCACAGCCACAGCAGTATAGGATAGCGATTCGCCATCACGTAGCAGAAGGTGACGTAGAGAAGGATGTGTTTCCGCGTAATCTTCAACGTTATATGATAGTTGATCCCAATCACGGGGGCAGTCATCTTGGCCAAGAAATCGGAAAGAATGGACGCTGCCGCCATGCTGTTGCTATTACCGGAGTTAGTACCGATCCGCGTAGAGTCTATCTTCTTGACCAATGGGCAAAAGCTTGCTCGATTAAAGAGTTTGTTAAACAGTTGTTTTTCCTAGCTGTTAAATGGAAGATACGTATTATACACGTTGAAGCTGTGGCGGCGCAGAAGTATCTTATCTATCATCTCAACGAATTCGTCGAAGAGCACAAAGGAACTCGTCCAGAGTTGGCGGGTATCAGAGTTGAGGAACTCAAAAGCTCACAAGCAGCGGGAGCGAAACAGGAGAGAATTGAAAACTTTATCCCTGTTATAGAAGCGCATGAGCTTTGGCTTGATGTGAATAACTGCTCTGAGTTTAAAGAAGAAGCAGAAGCATACGGACAACGTAAAGGTTTGATTGACTTACTAGATGTGCTCTCTTATGGACCGCAGGTTTGGAAGTTTCAGACTGTTTCTAAAGAGCATGTTGACGAATTTATGGCAAAGCAAATGGCGCAGTTTAGGAAGCGTATTGCTTCTGCGGTTGCCTAGGGAGAAACATTGACACTCACAGCGAAGGAAATTGAGAAGAGATTCGAAGAACATCACGAGAGAATGCATCTACTGGAGGTAGATATGTGGTTTGGTAAAGACCAGCAAAATCCTTCGGTAGTGACGAGATTATTGCTGATCGAGGAAGCTATCTCTTCTCTCAAAACTATCAAATGGCTTCTTGTTGGTGCAGTAGCTACGGCGTTGTTTAACATCTTATCAACACATATTAAGTTTTAGGAGTGGGAAAGTATGAACTGGAAGACGTGGTTGTATTCTTTGGTTGCTGCTTCTATCGGAGGAGCCTCAAGTGCTGCTTTAAGTGCGTTTGCTATGCCTGATGTGTTTAATCTTTCACATCTTGGGTTGGTACACTTAGGCAAAGCGACTTTAATTGGAGGCTTACTTCCGGTGCTTACGCTTTTAAAGCAGTCGCCACTTCCTACTTCTTCAGTAACTGTTACTACAACGCAGACAGTAGAAAAAACTGGGGATACAGTAGTTAAGGAAACGGTCTAACATGCCTTATCAACCGCCGACGTTAGTGACAAGCACGCTCATAGGGAAGGATAACTATGAGGATATTTGCACGTTTATAAAAGATCAGGTTGCGCATCTAGATCGGCGGTTGGATACTTTTAGAAAAGAGAAGCTTCCTGAGTATGTGAGACTCTACAAGGCGCGCCCGAAGAATGCTAACGTCGATTGGCCGTGGCCCGGCGCTGCTAATTTGGTGATTCCGATTATCGGAACGTATTCTGATGAGCTTCTGAGCCGCGTAATGGGTGGAATTTGGATGTACGATCCACTTTGGGCGGCAACGATCTCAGGAGATATACCATCTAAAGATGGAGAAGAACTTAAACTTATTATTCAGAACTTCCTAATGGACATGGCGTATGCGCCGGATGAGCTTGATCTTTATAGAGTAGAGCAATCCTCTTTTCATAGCGCGATTAAGTACGGTACGGGTATGATCTACGCGCCGTATGAGTATGAAACAGAGTATCAGCGTGTGTATAAGAGCGGCGGTGAGTCAGATACGTCTGATGTTATATCGGTAGATGAAGAGTATACTAAGATAGACGGCCCCGCCCCTAGACTGATGCCGCTTAATCGTTGCGTGTTTGATCCTTCTGTCCCGAAGCTTGAAGATATGAAGATGCATGGTCATATCGAGTCGTTGAATGTATGGGATATTCAAGATTTAAAAGCGAAGTCGCCGTATTATAAGCAGGCGGATATAGACTTCCTGCTTAACAGCCCTGACGCGGCGCAAGAAACTGAGATGGAGATTGAGATTAATTCTCAGTTTGGGATTGACAGTAGCGGCATAGACACAGGCGCAGCGAGATGGTATATTTACAATCTCTGGTTCCAATTCCGTTGCGGCGGAAAAGCGTATTCTTTTAATGCGCGTTATCACAAACGTAGTGAGAGAATACTTTGGATTACCTTCAACAACTATCCAAAGAACATGAAGCCATATCAGGACATGAAGCTGGCTTATGATGACGAATCCTACCTTGGAACGGGTTTCGCTGAGATGTTGCACATTGCCCAAAAAGAAGTCTCTAACAATAACAACTGGAGAACTAATAATCGTAATTATGCTATGCTCGGAGCATGGCGAATTGATCCAGAAAGCAAGCTTAGCTCCATGCTTGACATTTTTCCAGGAGTCGGAATACCTGCTAGGAAAGATGAAGTCGAGTATCTCAAGATCGGAGCTGACCTCGGTTATTCTGATGGACCTGATCAGTTCCACATGGCAGTCGCCAAGGAGCGAGTAGGAGTTGATCCTGCTATGGGTGGAACGGGTGGAGGGATAGTAAATCCGAAGCGTGGAATTTACAGCGCCGCGGGTACGAGCATGGTTATGAGTCAGCAGAATAATAGGAATAACCTTCGCACAGGTGATATGCGCTCGGCGCATGTAAAGTTAGCGATGAAGTTCCTGACGATGTATTCGTCGTTTGGCATTGGAGATAAACTCAAGAAGTACGGCACACAGGCGGACAAGCTTAAGAAAGCTTTGCAGATGTATAAAGAGGGTACTCTTGGCTTGCGCTTACGGCCCGCGTCTGCTAGTGCGAACAAAGAACTCGATCGCCAGAATGATATTCTCCTGTCGGATAAGGTAGACAGGTTCTACGCGCAGGAAGCTCAGATGGTACAAGCCATCATGACTCAAGGTATAACGCCTGAGCTTCAAAAGCTTTATATGGATCAGCTACTCGGTGCAAGAGCACTTATGAATACGCTCTTGCGTAACTTTAACAAAGATAATACTGAGACTGTCCTCCCGGATATTAGCGGTATTATTGAATCAGTACAGCAAGCTGCAAAAGCGGCAAGCGGAGTAGGAGCGGGAAATGGAAATCAAAACGGTGGGAGACCTAATCCCATACAGAGCGTCCCTCAAGGAGCTATGGGAGAAGGAGGAGTTCCAGCCAGTAGTGGCCCTGTTCAATAGTATGAAGGATGAGGCTATTACGGGTGTGAGGGCTTTGGAAATTCAAGAAGGTTTTGCTACGGGAGTTAGGGTTTCACAACTTAAAACGCAGCTTAATCTGACTAACATGCTGTTGAATCTTCCAGCAGTTATTAAGGAAATTGAAGATCAACTTGAGCATAGGCAAGCTACACTTTTGAAAATGAAAGCCTCACAGGAAGGAGCGGAAATCTAATGGCATTGTTTAAGTGGCAAAAGAAAACACAGGATGATGGAACTGAGACATTAGAGCTTCCTGATGATCTTGTGAAGAAGATTGAAAAAGGTGCAGAAGCTACTGTAAAGCTTGATAAGATCGAGCAGATGCTTGCGGATCAGAAGAGCGTGCAGGAAGCGGCTACGAAGGCTGTTAAGGATAAGGCCGATGCTGAAGCGGCGGCGGCAAGGAAGAAAGCTGAAGAAACTAATCAAGGAACGCTTGATGAGCAAGTAGAGTCTCTCATGCTTGAAGGGCGTACTAAGGAAGCTATCGAGCTTGCTACTAAGGGAAAGACTGATGCTTTGGCAAACGTCATTATGACTACCCGCGCGGATCAGATTAAACGTGAAGTGTTTGAGGACGGAGATAAGTTCAAATACTATCACGGCCCTCTGAAGACTGAAATCGACTCCCTGCTTGAGAAACAGCCTCTTGCTTTCCGCCAAGACCCTGCTAACATTGAGAATGTCTACAACACAATCGTAGGCAAACATCATGGCGAGATTGTAGAAGGTAAGATCAAAAGTCGCTTTGCTGGTGGTAGTGGCTCAGGGCATACAAATACTAGTGGTGGTGCTGGAGACGAGAAAGAGCCTCCTGTTATCACTGATGATGTGCGTAAGGCCGCTAAAACTTTCGGTATGAAACCTGAGGAGTATGCGAAGATGCTCGTCGAAGAAGGGGTAGGGTACGTATAAAATGCCTGAGATAACTCACAAAGATCAACCGAGCATTCCTGCTCCTGCGGTAGCTAAAGCAGTAGCCGACGCGGGTGTTACGACTTCTGATTTGGAGAAGCAAGTTAAGGCTATTCTCGCACAGCGTCACAAAGAAGCTGTTATAGCCGCCGCTCCGAAAGAACCAGATTGGGCTACTTTAACCGAAGCACAAGCTATGAACGCGGCGACATATATTCCTGTTATTGAGCATGATATTCCGGATTATATGAATATCAAGCTTAAGGATACGGAGTATATTCCCGTATGGGCCTCCCGCGATCAGCGGCGCTTAGGACAGCTTCTAGCCGAAGGTTATGAGTTTATAACCGAAGGCATGATGGCGGAGGGGTTTAAAATCCCACTGCTTTTCAATAGCGACAAGCAGTATGTCTATCAAGATGTTATTGCTATGCGTGTGCATAAAAGAATCAGCTTCTCCAAAGCACGCAGGGCGCTTGAAGTTTCTAAAAAGCAACTTCAAAACAACAACCGAATTCCAAAAACCAAGGTTCAAATGGAAGACAATGAGATTGATTTTGACCTTGATAATGGTATGAAAGTCTACGATACTCGGTAGGGTGTGTGTCAAACGTCAACGCTGTATAACCTACGGAAGGACAAAAGAACATGGCTGGAGCGAATCTTACATCGCATCTGCCGATTATGCAAGTGCAGGAGAAAGCGGGTACCACTCCGTTTACGAATGCGCAACCAGAAGCGGCAGGGCAGACATTTAAATCCGGCGCTCCTGTACAATTAAATGGCTCTGGCTTTGTACAGGAGTGGGACGGAACGACACACACTGCTGGGATTCTCGGTGTTGCTGAGAGTTTCGGTCTTAATCTAGGAAGTGCTGGTGCAGGTGCGCCGACTCCTCCTTTCGGTGGGATTACTGGTGTAGGTGCGATTCAGACGTATGGGAGTGTTATCAATCAGCCGAGTGCAGTTAACATCGCTCTTGGTACTCCTATCTCGGATGGTCGTACTCTTTATATGGAGCCGCGGGAAAGCACGATCTTCCAGGCTTTGTTTGACAACTCTGCTGGTACTGTCGCCGCGAATTATACTCCGACGCAAGCTGATATCGGTGTGGCGTATGGTATGACTCGTGACGCGAATGGCTACTGGTATGTAGACAAGAACCTCACTGGTGCTAGCGCCGTTTGTCAGATCGTAGCACTTCCGCAAGGGAGTATCGTCAACGCACTTGTTAACTTCGTATTCCTCGCCGCAGCGGTGCAGGTAATCTAACTCGAAGGAGTCTTTTAAATGCCTCAAGTACGAGCGAAATATCCTCAATTAATGCAGCCGGGGCTAAAGAAGATTTACTTCGATAGCCTCGACAACCAGCTTAAAGCTTCTGATTATCCGAAGGTTTTTAATGAAATGGATTCGGATAGTGAGTATGAGCAAGAGCTGGAAATGGCGGGCGTTACTGCTCTTTATGAGAAGCCCGAAGATGCTTCAACTGCTTATACAGAGATGAAGCAGGGCGGTTCAAAACGTGTGATTCATCTTACGTATTCTTTGGGTATTCGAACATCCAAGGAATTGTATGATGATGACAAGTACGGTCTGATTAAAAAGGGACCGACGATTCTCGCACGTTCTGCTGCTTTCACGCAAGAGATGGTAGCTTGGAATGTATTCAATCTCGGCTTTACGTCCGCGGTTACTACGTTTGATGGGCTTTCTCTCTTTAACAATCAGCACGCACTGATTGGCGGCGCGCAGGCTACGAATTTAGCACCGGGAATCGCTGGTGTTATTAGCGCGGCGGGTACTTATCCCAATCGTCCGGCAGTGGATGTGGATTTCTCAGTAGCAGGGCTTCAGCTTGCTACTAACCACGCCGCCCGTATGATTGATAACATGGGCTTCCCGATTCGTCTGCGCTGGACGAATCTCGTGACGCCACCGGAACTTCGGTTCCTTGTACGAGAGATTCTCGGATCTCCGGGCAAGCCTTATACTTCTGACAACACGATTAACTCGTTGCTGCCGGAGGATTATAAGAACATCGAAGTACCGTGGCTGAACAGTCCTAGCGCATGGTTCTTGATTGCGGATAAGAAAGATACTGCTCTCCAAGTTCTTCATCGTGAGCGCCCGACTACGGACTTTGACGATGATTTCGATACAGACGCAANNTGCCTGAGGATTACAAGAACCTGGAAGTACCGTGGCTCAATAGTCCGAGCGCGTGGTTCC
>QGNH01001480.1_pt1 | contig 22720 bp, 23 predicted proteins | sample 1735481 | NCBI WGS metagenome assembly QGNH01 (sample SAMN09239004, study PRJNA386568) | Viral metagenome, whole genome shotgun sequencing project.
AGAATGAGCAAGCAGACCGATTCCGATACCGAGGGAATGACGGCGGAGCAACTCGCCGCCGCCAATGAGCGCCTGGCCAAGACGCAAGAGCAGATTCTTGCCGTACTGAATGCCGAAGTGGACGCGCGCGACACTGCTGAGGCGTAACCCCGAAGCGCAACTGAAAGATGAGGAGAAGTGAGGACGAAATGACCAAATGTGTTATCTTGGTATTGGTATTGGAAGTCGCTTTGTGTCTGGTAGGTATTTGGGTTATTCATCATTACGATTTACAGATAGACAACTTCAAGCTAGTCGATTTAGGACTATGGTGGAAATAGGAAGGATTGTATGGATAACCCAGGGGCAGAATACATAAATGACTTAGAAATTGTTGTATCTGTGCTTACTAAGTCTACGGCCACCACCTTGCAGAAAGCGGCTAGACAATGTACTTACAAGCAGCCAGCTACTGACATATTACCAATGGTGACTTTTACAAGGGCAGAAAAGAAGCTAATGTTTACAACCTTAGCTATTTATGGCAATGCTCTACTTAGGTCAATGGCACCCGTAAGCTTTCAGCTGGGGGTGCCACCATTGCCTTGCTCATTGTTTGTACTACTTAGCACACTAGCGGCCGCTGAGGCAGTTCCTGTGATAGTTGTGGCCCAGACAAATGACGCTTTAAGAGGTTTGATATGTGGGTTGAAGATGGGAGGTTCAGAAATAGCCAGTCTACAGTCAGACTTCTCAGCTGCGTTTCTTGAAAAAACTTATACGGACGTTGATAGTTAAGAAAAATCAATTCCGTATAATAACAGTGTAGTTGAATGAAAGGACGCTCTCAATGACCGCAGGGTATAAAAAGCCTCATGTGACGATGAATCGACCTAAGTATGGCAACAAGGTTAGGCCAGTCAAGGAACGTAAGAAGAAGTTAGAGCTGGTAAAGCCTTCTGTCATGGACTTGAAGAGAATCTATTCCAGACTAGCCAAGTCAGCCACGTGGCAGAAGCCAGATGTACTATGTGAGGCAATTCAGTGGTACCGTGTGGCACTTCGCTACGTGCAGCAAGTTACAACTGAAAAAGGAATAGGCTACACAGCTACAGTCGCTCGTGAACTTACACAGTGGCAGAAGTATACAAAAGAAGTGGCAACGTCCACTTCTGTGACAGTTACAGATGCAGCTATATTGAAAGCCTTGAAAGCTGCCAAGTATGTATGTGATGCCAACGGTGTCAAGACCCCATCTGTCCAGACCTATTTGGTGAAAGGTAAAAAGGTAGCTAGGAAGCTGGATGTAAGAGAGAAGAGTCTTAATACTCGATACGACAAGGTGTTGACTCTCTTTTCTCAGGCTTATGGTGATGGCCTTACGTTCAAGGTGTCACCGATGGCGTCGGCTAAGTGTAGAATCAATAACTCTTTGGATGAATTGTACTATTCACCAACTTGGTTGAAGGAGTTGACAGCTAAGTTACATCACGAAGGTTTGCTGCCTGTTGTAATTCAAGAGGCTTGGGATGTGGCTAGGGCACGTTCATATAGTCAGAAAGAAGTTATGAATGGACGTTTCTTGGTAGGTGGCCCATCGTTAATAGCAGATGTCTATAAAAGCATCTTAGAGGACTTTGTACAGTGGGCGGCGGCAAGTCCATACGCTCCTAAGACGTTGGTAAGGCGTAAAACTAAGCCGAAGAAAAAGAAGTCCAAGGAAGCTGTTGTATTATTAACAGAAGATTGAGGCTATAGCATGATAATAAATGTAAAGTCTATAGCCGCTGTTTGACAAGCTTGCTACGGTAGCTACTCTAAGCTATGGCTATCGTGGTAGGATAGGGGCAGCGGCTATTTATTTCCTTTCTAGTCGTGGCTGTTTGCTCGCCGGTGTGTTAGCCCCTGAGCAAGGCTGGCACGCCTGCCTCTACTAAAAGATTTGAGGAGATGCGATGGCTGAGAAGATTCTAGTTTGCAACAACTTGATAGGTGATTCTCTGTACTTACTCAGGCCGATAGACCTATATCTTAAGAGATTCCCTGGGGACTGTAAAGGGTTGTCTGTATTACCTGGTCTGGGTGGTGATATTGTCCGAGCTCACTTTGAAGGTAAGCTACCTATCTACTCTCAGGAAGAGGCCTATGCTATACCTGGTGTTGAGTACTTACCTTTAGAGGCAGGCCGTGCCATGGATGTGGCTTCTAAGCTCTTTCAAAAGAGTAAGAAGATAATGCATATCTCAGAGGCGTACGCATATATGCTAGGTGTCAACTGTAATGGTGACATAAAGCCTCCATTAGAGTGGGTACCTAAATTCGACATTAAGAAGAAAGAGAAAGGCAAGATAGCAGTATTAGGTCCATTCTCTAGAAGCTGCTCTAGGCACTCTGGTAAGGAGGCTAATAAGACAATCGACGACTGGAAGTGGGAGTATCTTATTAGGTATCTGAGGAAGCATGACTACCAGGTACTTGTTACATCTTCCGAAGAAGAGTATCTGAAGTTTGTATCCTTGCCTGTATCATCTTACAGATCGGCCACCACTTTAGATGATATGCTAAGATTACTTAGTTCAGCTGAATTGGTTATATGTGTGGATAGTGGTACAGGTCATATAGCTTCGGCTTGTGGCACTCCTACTATCATACTATGGAGTGGCTACCACGCGATGCCGCCACAGTTCATCGCTCCGCTATGGGCGGAAAAGACATCTTACCTGATGATGGGAAACCCAAATACGGTGAGTAGTGCTACACTATTATATGGACTCAAGAAGTTAATTGGTCAGTTTGAGGAACAAGAGATTATGAAGTAGCAATGGGACACATCCCATAGGAGGAACTTATGTTAAGGTGAGTGAAAGACTCACTGGCAGACTTGCTCTGCCATAGCCGCTCTAATGTAGAAGCCAAGCGATAAGCATTTGTGCCTACATTCTCATTTCATTACCAGCTGTAATTTGGCTGGGGCGCCGAGAATGAAGGAGGCTTAAAGGGGTGGAATTGGAGCGGCTATGGGAGCGCAAGATGCTCTATCTGAAAGGAGAGGCTCAAATGGTTCGTACATCGGAAGCAGGGCAAAAGACTTGTGATTGTGGATGTGGTGGTATTCTTCCCGACAGCTATGCAGCATTAGGTAGACGTTATCTCAGAGGTCACAAGAAGGTGATCGAGAATAAGATACGTACTAAGATGTCACTTAAGGTATTACCACCATCTGGTGTCGTACAAACTAGTTTACCAGCTATTGAAAACTTTGCTCAAAAGCAACGTGAGTTACTTGATGTACAGATAACAGAAGTAACACAGGAAAGAGACAAACTAAATAAGAAGCTGGAGTCTTTACTGGCTAAGTCAGCTTCTTGGCATAACATAGAGAACGAGGCTTATCAGTTAGGTGCTATAGATAGAGAAACTGTAGATGTATCTAAGGCTGTTGATGTAGCATTAGGGTATAAAGAATCTTGGAGTAGTAACTCAGCACAATAAGAGGAGTTGCTCATGGGACTATTGACAGAGAAGGGCCAACAACGATACGCACTAGCCTTAGGTAAACGATTCATAGCAGCCTGTGACAGAAAAAGTTGTCGTAGACTAATACCAGTTGGTGAGTTGTTCACTGTAACTAAGTGGGAACCAAGAGATGATGGTCTATTATTTCTAGGTGCCAGGCCTGCAAGAATACTTTGCAAAGATTGCCAGTCTGAGTTGCATCCTATTTCGAAGGTAGAGAAGTCTAAGGTCAAAGTAAATAAGCCATTGATTAGGGCCGTCATGAAGTTACTGTCTAAGGGTAGCTTCTCCATGGACATAAAGATGCTAAGTTATAAACTAGGTAGAAGAAAGAAGTTTGCTAAGCTATCTACTGTTGAACTTAGAAAGACTCTGAAGTACCTGAAGAAAGATAAGTCATTACAAGTTAAAGACGGTATGTGGAGTGTTAGAAAGTAAGAATAGGAGTTTCCGTATAATAAGTTGGGAGTATTGATAATAAGTGATACTCCAAGCTATTAACGCTATTAACAGTTAACTTGTACGTGGTACGTGAAAGGAAAAGCTCATGTTACGAGATGTTAGGGCACCCAAGGGGCAAGAACCGTTGACTAAGAAGGAGCTGAAGGAGGCTTGTGGTAACCTTTACGCAGAGACAAAGCGTAAGTTGAGGCAAGGCTTTGGTAAAGCTCCTCTCTTCTACTATGTCTTAAGAGTGCAGCAGTTGTGTGCCAAAGATCAAAAGATTGTCGACAAAGGTTTGACTGTATGTAGTACACCTGATGAATGTAGGGCACTTATCAGCAAGCAAGTTGGCTGGTCTTACAGAGATATTTCACTCGTGAAAGACTTCGAGTGCGGAGTATTACTTTACAAGGGTCTTGCCGTAGCTGTGTATTATAAACGGCAAGTTACGAAAATAGAACCAGGGCCGTTAGATCCAATTCCATCGGGAGCTCTGGAGAATCTAGAAGATGTTTGGGCAAGGTTAGACCTAAATTCTAAGTCGCCCAGACAATTAGTAGGTTCGGTAAAGACTGAGATACTTGAAAAAGATCAGCAGATACTAGACTTACAGCAACAACTTAAGGCGACGGAGATATTGCTTGAGGCAGCTAACAAAAAACTTACCGATAAGCGTCAACTAGTAAAGCCCGGAGTACATCCGCCCGGTTGGCGCTCTCGGAAGAAATAGGCCGCTATTCATAGCAACATAAACGCTGCATAACTGAAGCAGTCAACCGCTACGTATAGCGTGGCAGAAAGAAGTAAACTATGTCTCCCAAAAAGGATAAGAAGATCAAGAAGGCTACCAAGGCTACTACCAAGGCTGTGAAGATTGCTTCGCCGCAGAAGGTTAAGCAGCTTACCAAGAAGTTTGTTGGTCTTGTGAAGACTCTTACTCGGGCTAACTCGAAGTTTGAGAAGACCATTGCCAAGCAGTCTGTGGCAGCTCAGCGTGCCACTGCTAAGTTGGAGAAGTCTTTGGCCAAGGCTGAGGGTCGTATCAACGTTAAACATGATCGTTTTGCCAATCGTTTGGAATTGACGATTGCTAAGCTGTCTAAGAAGTTGAAGGCGGCTGGTGTCGACTCCGACGAGCTTGTCCCAGCCGAGAAGACTTCCAAGAAGTCTAAGAAGGCTTCTAAGGCGGCACCTGTTGTTAAGGCCGCTAAGAAAATCACAGCCAAGAAGAAGTCCAAGAAGGTTAAGCCTGTTGACGATATAGAAGATGTCACAGCTGACGACGAGTAGCGAATAGTAGTACAAGTTAATTCAACTAAGCCCGGCCTAATCCGCCGGGCTTTTTTGTGCCTGTATGAAGCCGATGCAAAATATGCTGAAAGTAAGTTCGGCCACCACTTAGTGATAGAAGTTCCGCTAACTTGTTGGTGATGTTGATAGCCTATGTTATACTAGTGTTACACACCGTTACATTTGTGGAGACACTAGGCGCCTATGAATCTAATTAGATCGTTGCTAGAAAATGTGAAGACAAGGTACAATTCTTGGCAGGCAAGAAAGATAAAAGAGTTTCGTACTGAAGAGATAGCAAAAACTCTTTGTATCGCACACGCCGCCGAATTGGCACAAACTCCCGGCGAGCTTTGGCCAGTGACAAAAGCTAGGCAGGCAAAAGAAATCGCTGCTGTGCGTGATGGAAATGTTACGATAGTTGACCGGCGCTCATGGCAGTTTCCATATTTACCGAGTTCGATTTCTAGAATACGTCAGCCTATACTCAAGCAGACGCCATTTAATATCAGACGATTTGCTAAGTCGCCTATCCCAAGGCGGGCAGTAAACTTAATTAAGAATGGTGTTATATCACTTGAATGGGATGTACTACCATTGAAGGGAACTTTTGATAGTGCCGATCCAGACACCAAGACTAGGATAGAAGCTGCTAAGAATGTTTTCAATCACCCTAACGGAACTGATAGTTTTCAGTCTTTTATAGAGGCGTGTATTGAAGATTTTCTTTTACTTGGGGCAATGGCTATTGAACCGCAAGTAACTCCAGATCCTAGTAGACCATTTAAGATGTGGTCAGTTGATGCTTCTACAATAAGAGTATTTCCGACGTGGTCTGAATCTGAAAAAGAGGACGAACCGCGTTTTGCACAGATGACGGGGTTACTTGGGGAACGTGGAATAGTTCCATTCATGGATGATGAGTTAATATATCTCAAGGACAATCCATCGAATGAAACTCCATTTGGTTTAGGTAAGATGGAAGTTGCTTTCCAGAGTATTGTACATTTTCTAGGTGTACAAGAAATGGCTGGTAGATCTGGTGCGGATCAGATGCACAAGACTTGGCTGTGGTGGCCAGGTTCCATTTCACAGAGCCATGTTGACCAGATACGTAGGCACGTTACTAACGATTTAGAAGGCCAAGCGAAAGTTAGTTTAGTATCTGGGGCGCCTAAGCCGGAACTTATTGAGATAACTCCTGTACAAGAAGCTGACTTGCTACTTAACTGGCAAGAACTTCTAATCAGGATAATCTGCTTGGCTTTCGATATGTCACCCGCTAAGTTCTTGGAGCGTGATGTTAATAGATCAACAGGTGAAGTACTGGAAGATGCTGATTTTAGATCAGCAGTTGTACCAGTAGCTCTTAAGATAGCAGAAGGCTTCACTCGTTTCTTTTTGCATAGATTGATGGGATGGGACGATCTAGAGTTTAAGTTCCTAAATCTAGAAGATCCTGACATAGCAACAAAGGTAAAGATAGCCCAGCAGTTGTACGCTTGTAATGCTACAACAGCTAATGAGATAAGAGCTTCGATGGGAAAGCCAGCATTAGCTACACCAATGGCTAATCTTACTCAGATAGAGTTGATACTTATCAATACGGAAGCTGCAGCTAACATACAAAATCAAAATGCCGACAAGGCATCACAGCGGCAATTAGGTGTACAACAGCAGCAAATGCAGATGTATCAACAGTCACAGCAGGGTCAACCAGATCAGAATCAAGAAGAAGACCAAGGTCAACAGCAACAGCAGAAGCCCGATAAGAAAGGCAAGAATGTGGGTGAGGAGCAGGCAGCAGCAGCACCTGGTACAGCTGCTACTGTGCCATCTGTGAAGGCTCCTACTTTAGTTCCACCTAAGTTGCCAGCAGCTCCTGTACTTCCGAAGTTGCCGGCTGTCGCCATACCTAAGATGCCTATGGCTGGTTGCAGGTTAAATGCCAGGCAAGTTGCTAATATGAACTCTAATGATTTAGCAGCAGCTATAAACAGTGGCTTGCTTACATCTGACATAGCTTTGTTATGTGATCAGATGGAAACTCAAGAGCCTGGTATATTAGAGCAAGTGTCTGAGGAACTTAGAGACTACTTAGAGTTACTACAAGATAAACAGAAAGAATTAGATGACGAGAGTGATGTTGATATAACTGATAAAGATAAAAAGGAACAACTAGAGAAGTACAAGTCATTCCAGCATAGACAGACACAAGTAGAGCAAACTTATAATGTAAATAGAAATGGAAGACCAAAGTCACAGCAGCAAGATAAACTAGAGGGCCCAAGGTCGGCTGGTAAAGTGAATCAAGAACCAATATCATTAGGTAAGAAGAAGCAAACAGGAACAAATGCTAGAAACTCTAAAATAACTAAGCAATGAGGACTTATGCTTAAACTTATAACAGCTACCTATGGTTCTTTAGCACTAAGTGCTAGTGATGTGGCAGACGAACATCCTAATGACATGCATTTTGAGGGTGTACTCTGTCAGCTTGACGAGGCGTCTACAAAGCCTCCGAATGGCTCCAGGGGTCACCGAATACTTATACCTAAAGATGTCGCACAGAGACGAATGGATACATTGTTGGGCATGGGTGTCAATCTCAGCACAGATAAAGATGGTCATGCCCCACAGCGTAAAGTAGGAGTCATAAAGAAGGCCTGGATTAAAGGCAAGGAACTTTGGATATCCGGGACAGTGTGGAAGAAGGACTTTCCTGACGCCGAAGAAGCTTTGAAGTCAAAGAAGTTAGGTATGTCTTTTGAAGGTTCTGATGTAGCCATAGAAGATGCAAACGCCCATATTTGGACGGTTAAAGATCTAGTATTTACAGGAGCAGCTCTGCTATTAAAAACCGCAGCGGCCTATTCTAAAACAGAAGCTTTAGCAGCTAGTGCTATGTTTGCTGAGCTAGTCGGTATACATAAAAGAGGAGCAGTAATGCCTAAGACAATTAAGGTAAAAGAATCTACTGCCTTCGACTCTAAGGCTTTCGGAGAGGCTTTAACGAAAGCTATAGGGCCGCTGGCCGCGGCGGTGGCATCACAGACTGCTGCCATCACTAGCTTACATGCTAGCATGGAGAGCTCGCAAGCTGATGTTTATGACTTGTTAGCAAAGGGTAAGAAGCCCAGCTCCAGTTCTAGCTCTAGCTCGCTTGAAGATGACGAGGATGGAGACGACGAAGAGGCTGGTGCTTGCAAGGCTGCCAAAGCGGCTTCTAGCTCTAGTTCCTCTGAAGAGGGTTGCAAGGCTGCCAAGGCCTCCAGCTCTAGCTCGTCTGAAGAAGGCGGCGTTAAGGCAGCTAAAGGTAAGAAGGCTTCCAGCTCTTCTAGCTCTAGTTCGTCTGAAGAGGCTCTTGAAGGTAAGAGGGTTAAGGCTAAGAGTGATAACGCCACTAATGCTGATGATGCTGGTAAGTTAGAAAACTTAGAAGACGAGGACATTGAAGACGGTGAGACTTCTGGTCATATGAATGAGGATGCCGATAAGAGCAAGGGTAGCAAGACTTCGGTTACAGCTTCTACTCGTTTACGCAAGCTGGCTAATAAGTTGATGGCCGAGAACGAAACCTTACGTGCAGACCTGAAGGCTTCTAAAAAGAAGACTAAGAAGATCATGGCACAGGTTGAGGCAGCAGCAGCTCGTGTTAGCCGTAAGTCTGTTTCTTCGGTAGCTTTAACGGCTTCCACTAACGCTTCGAAGCCTTCGACACTCTTCACCGGGTTGGTTGGTAAGTACGACTTAGAGGCTGAAGGTACCGGCTCTAAGAAGACAATGGCAGAGTTCAATGAAATTTTAAACGCAGCTGGCATTACAGATCCAACGCAACGTATAGCACTTAAATCAGAAGCAGAGCGCAATGGTACTGTCTATATTACTGGAGAGGACCAGAAGTAATTGGTCTCTACACTAAACATATAAGGAGATTTACAGATGCAACCGATTTTCATTGACGTTTCTGCTTCAGCTTCTTTCTTAGGACCTGGCGCTATTGAAGTTGATAAGTATCAACCAGAGATAGTGGACTTAGTCCGTAGGCGCTTTCCTTTTGGTCAGCGCATCGCCCAGGTTCCAGCTACTGGACAGCCTTCTCGTTACTTCGAGCAGGTTGGTATTCCTTCCGCAGCGTTCGGTAATCCGCGTGTCTTAGCTCCGGTGGCTTCGCAGCCTACTCGCGTTGAGCGTGTGTTATCGCTTAAGGCTATTCTTGCTCAGATCAACTTTGGCATCTTTGATGTCGAGGTTAATCAGCAGCAAGGGCAGTTCAGCTACTTAGAAGCCAAGGATCTGACGGACACTGTTGATGCATCGTTAAAGTTGCATGATCAGAATCTGTGGACTGGTAACGACTCTTCGCTGGTGGCTCCTACTTCGAATCAGTATTTTGGCGTTTCTGGTCAGATTGTTGGCGCCTCGGCAGTTGGCGGTGGTATGTCTCCTGTTCAGACATTAGCAGCTACTGGTTCGCTTGTTGATGGATTCAAGCATCAGGTTAGCATGATGGCAGCTCGTCAGGACTATGAAGTTCGTCCTGATGCTTTTTATGCGAATCCTTTGTTCTTAGATCTCTTCGACAAGGAAGCCAAGCAGTACCAGCTGTACTTCAACAAGGTGCAGATTTTACCTGGTGTTATCGTTCAGGGTATTCCGACTCAGGTCGGCATCATTCCTCTGATTGGTGATCCAGCGATTACGGTGCCGAGTTACAATCCAAACACGACCAATCAGTATACTGGTTTCTTCATTACCGAGAAGCTGATAGAATATCACTGGTTGACAAATCCTCTGCCCAGAGTCTTTCAATTAGGACTTCTCGGTAGCTTGGCGGCACAATATGTGGTGGCAAAATTTGGGGCAGTTGTGGCGAAAGCGTCGGGCTACGCACATAGCGCTATGGTCACGACTCGGTAAATACATTCCGCATAATAAGGTAGCTCGTTAAGGGCTACCTTATTATTGGAGCTTACTATGCCATTTGGTTCTTTTGGAATCCGCAGGTTACTTGACGCACACCAGAACTTTCTACAAGCTGGTTTACCGGTATATTTAAGGTTGAAAGATTTTACAGATAATCCCGCAATAGATGAGGCAGGTTTTACTTTCGTGCCTTCTGTTACGGGGGCATTTGTTGGTACCCAAGATATTCTCATACAGCCACAGCCAGAGATAAAGCTTGTATCTATGCATACTCTGGCAATGGCACAGTCTGCCGGCGTAGAGCTTAGAGACGGTGCTAGGAAAGTTACTATTAGCCATTCGTGGGTGCTAGCTAGACAGAGACAGATGGGTTATAGTACACCACAGCAGGTATTCAATGATTCTTCTGTGGTGGGTATTGTTTCGGATAATTTATTGATGGAAGTAGTAAACATGATACATAATGATATTTATGGTAATATAGTAAGTTGGGTACTAACTTGCAATACTTCTGAATTGTCTAAGGCTTAGGAGTCTAAAATGCCAGCAGAGTATGGTCCATTTGCGCCGATGTTTATATTCCCAAGTGAATATGCATTTTATGGCTTACCTAATAGCTCACAGCAGCCTGATATAGATAATATAGTACAAACAGCTTCGGGACAGATAGATGTATTTTGCGCCAGGGTAGATGGTGATGGCAATGGGTCATTAGTCTACACAACCTATATGCAAAGATTGATGGCACAGTCACCTGGTCGAAACCTAGCCTTGTTACCGATAAAGCCACTAGTCTCGTTACAAGATACTGATGTGTCACAGTTACAAGACTACACTACTGATCCAGTTTACCAAGCTAGTTTAGGTTTGTCTGTTACTGGCAACTATTTTTACACCGGTGCTTTACCATCAATGAATACTCTATCAGATGGTAGGTTGAGTGCTATCCTAGGAGCCAGTGGCAGGTATACTTATCAGCGACGTGACACATACCCATTACAGAATGACCCGATGGGCATAATCAATCCATTGAATGCTATAACTTTATTTGGAGGACCACCGCCTTGGGTTCCTATAGATATGGTAAATTTAGATTACGATGAAAAGACAGGCGAGATGTGGTATGCAGCAGGTCAGTGGATGGAACGTTATACCGAGATAGTAGTTCAATATACTACAGGATTTAATCCTATACAACTGCCAGCCTTGATTAAAAGAGCTACAGCAGCAGCAGTGAAGAATCTGCTGGGTATGGGTGGCGGGGCTACAGGCATAAAGTCATTCAAAGGAGCTGGAGCTTCTGTAGAATTCCAAGCTGACGCTTTAGATTTGAATATCCAGAGAATGCTAGAGCCATTCGTCGCCATGAGGACTTACTAAATTGTCTTTAATGACAGCAAAAAAGTACAAACCTGTATACGAAGATATTTTTACTCGTGCTATAAGTGATGAGTTTAATACGATTCATCACTTTAGTTTAGGGTTAGTACCTTTAGGACGAGTAGTTACTGTAGGGCCACCGGAATCTAGGTACAAAGATTATGTCAGAAAAATGAAGATTGGCATTAGGTTTCCACTTATAGCGGTACATAACAATAACAATAATAGATTTTGGATTGTAGATGATGGCATTCATAGATTAAAGGCTTATAAAGAGGCCTTTCCATTAGCCACACATATACTTGTGGCTGTGTTTCAGAGTCCCGGTATTAAGGAGCTATTATGAAGTTAGAGCCAAATGATAGAATTGCAGTATCACAAAAACAGGTTAATTTGAACAGTAGCGTGATTACTACTGGTGAATTGGTATGTGTGAATGGTAATACCGCTACTGTACTATTAGAAGGAGAGGCTGTAGCAAGGGAAGTTCCTTTGGCTAGTGTAGTAGCTGCCGACGCTCTTATGGGTAGCTTATCTGATAGGCGAAATGAGCAGTCAATCATAAATATGTTACCCAGATAAAATTGGTTTAACGAAATAGTCACTTTAGTCACTTTAGCAAAATGTTATAGGAGATTTTAAATGGCGAGTCAGCAGCTTATTACCGATACTAAATCCCTGATAACTAACGGTCCTTCTACGGTCACGACGGCGAATGCTATTGCCCAGGCTGGCCCAATTATGGACTATGTAGGCAGCTCTAAGCAGTTATTGCTGAAGCTTAATGAGGCCTTAACGCTCGCTACTTTGATTATCAATGATACTGACGCAACTTCTGATGGTACTAATTTGACGCTATTGCAGGGTATCACGGGTAGCTTAGTCTAAGAGGGTAAAATGCTGATACCTAGGCCATCGTACTTGCCATTAGTTGTGATGACAGATAATAAAGCCTTAGGGGCTTTGGCAGGTATACAGACCAGCATGTCAGTTGGTGTTGGAGTCTTTGGTTCTGCGGCAGCTTATGCCTTAGTATGGGAATTAGGCAGCCGCAGACTAAAGAATCCTGGCCCTAAAACTTGTTGGGGCGCTAACAGGTTTGGCGAGACTGTAATACTCACCAAGCAGGCTCCGATGGGTTATGTAGGTATTCACGCAGGAGACGCTCAGAAAATCTTATCAGATGAAGTAGGTTCTGTTAAGATGGACTTAGGTGACTTGAACAGGTCTAAATTAAACTTGGAAGTAGCCTTAGATAACGCGGCACAGGCAATAGCCAGGATAATGTCAGACTCAGCTCCAGTAGACTCTGGGGACCTAAGATCTCAGATAATGAGTATCAGTACAGACGAGGCAGAGTTCCTAGACACAGACGACGATCAGGGCACTTTGTTTCTTTAATAGGTGGTAATATGGATCTTTCAAATCAAACTTTCAATAGGGTAGACTTTTCAGGTCAAGATTTGCAGGGCGTCAATATGAGTCATAGCAAATTTTCAGGTTGCAATTTTAACAAGGCTAACTTGAGTGGTAATGATTGCAGCTACTCTAAATTTAATGGAAGTCTAATGATAGGTACAAAATGTAGAAACACAAATTTTGCACACTCGACATTGGGTTGTGCTTTTAGACCATCTGATGCTTTTGGTGTTACACTAACTTTTAGGTGTGAAACTTTTAGAGGTATGGTAACATCAGCATTGTGGTGGTATTGTTGGGTATACTTTGCATTGCTAATGATACCGGATAAAGACTCAGATGGTGTAAATCCAAAAGATGCTCTAATAGCTTCTATAGGATTACAGAAGTACCTAAGATTGAAGAGAATGTTCATTGAAAGAGAGCTACTTATATTGATGGCTTTCTCATTATTAGCAGGTACTTTATGCTGAGGAGGCATAAATGTCGACAAGTGTAGTCACAGTGCCTCAGCTGATAGATTGCATAGATGCATTTTATTATTGGGTTCGTGGTAGAGTAACAGCAGCAAATCCTAGCAGAGTATTTGGTGGCATTGTCCAGGCTAGAGATTGGCCTATGAAGGAGGCTGTTCTAGAGGCTCCTTACTTATTGCTTTCTTCTGATACGCCGGTACCATTTATAAAGAGTGTTAGTCAGACGCAACCTAGTATGCTATTTAGAGTTCAGTGGGCATGGATGGTTCAAGGTGATAATATACCTGCCAATGCCCAGGCTACTAATAGAGGTAATAAATATAGATTAAATATGCAGATAGTGCAAGAGATGCTAGCTGGGCATTATCCTGGATTCTGTGAGAAGCTGCAATATTATCCTCAGGATAATGGCCACGGTGTCGCGCAATTAGTGTCCATTAGCTACAGTCCAGCAGAACAAATACGATGGACACAACCTAGGTTTGTTGACAAGATAGATAGGTCTACAGGTATATTGTTTTGCTCCGGGATGGTTAGCATATCAGGATTCGCTCCGGCGATACTGCAATAGAATACACTGTCTATTAGAGTTGCTAAGTTACAGGAGAATTTATGTCATTACCTAAATCTTTAACGCAGCCATTCCGTACTGGGCAGCTGCTAGTAGGCGGAGGGTTCAGAGCGTTTTTTGCACCATTCAATGCACAGTTAGGGCACGCTAGTAACAGCACTTCTGTTGGCCCTTACATCTTAGACTTACAGGTGCAAGGTCCATTCAATGAGAATAATCCTCCAGCTGGGTATACCGACCTAGGATGGATTGATGCTTTCAAGATGGCACCAGCCTCTAAGATTGGTGTTGTACGTTCTGGTTACAGAGGAGCTGTTCGTGCTATCTATCGTGGCGAAGTAGGTGAGACGTTTGACTTTGTATTCAAGGAAATGTCTCGTATGGCTTTGAAGATCTCTAGTGGTTCTGAGGTGTTTAATCTGTTATCTAGCACAGCTGGGGCTTCTACTGTTGGCCCATTAAGTGCTTCTGGTACTATGGCTGTGGCACTTGGAGCCTCTGGCTATAACGCATCCTACCTTGGTAACCCGACGGTGTTCTTGCCAGCAGGTAGTGGGGCACTGTTTGCAGCTGGTCAGTATATTGTATTAGATCAGGATTATCTCACGACAATGTATGGCAGCGTTGGTAGCAATGGCATTCCTGTATTTCAGAATGCTGTAACTGATGTTGATTTTATTCGCAAGACTTCTGACTTTGTTGCTAGCATTGTTTCCATTACTCCTACCATTGTATCTGGCCAGGATGGTTTGATTTTGAGTAGGCCACTGGTTGGTGGTGGCAACAGTGCTACCGCGGCTGGGTTAGCTGCCAGCTTAGTTCCACCTAGTAATGCCAAGGTGCAGCAAATTAAGGGTTATGTTGCTAGAGAAGGTGGTACGTTCGTCACTGAGTGGTCTGCATTGTTCTGCTGCTCTACGGTAGATACTTCGCAGATTGCTATTTACTATCCTCACGTTGCATTGAGTGCTTTCAAGGGTCTCAACAACTGGCAGCTTGAAAATGCCGGTACTACTTCTGAGACTGGTTATCAGTTGGAGACAACGATGATGGCCATGGCATTTGATGATCCGTTAGATGGTGAGACAGTAGTTCGCTATGCGGCCTATTACCCGTCGCCTGGTAAGGATGCACAGATCTAATAATTCAACCTAAACAGGGAGGCGTGAAAACGCCTCCTATCTAAGGAGTAGTATGTCTGAAGAAGCTCAGCAGATTACCGATAATCCAGTGTTGCAAGATATCGCCGACATTAAGCTTAGTCGCCCAGACTTAACAGCAGAGCAATGGGAGGCTGTAGAGAAAGCAGCTCCATACTACAAGGCATTGTTACGTCCCGAAGTTCGTCAGGAAATGGAAGTAGACTACGCTGGTAAATATGACGAGTTTGTAAGTAAGGCTCGCGTAGAGACACAGCAAGCAGTAGCTGCCAAGTTTGAGGAGTGGAAAAAGACACAGGAGCCACTTAACACAGACGAGCTTAAGAAGCTGTTATCTCAAGAGTATATAGACATAAAGTTCGACATTCCTACAGAGGAAGGTGGCACAAAGCATTTTGTAATTCGTGAGCTGCCTAAGTCTGTTGAGAAGCGTTTTATTGCTGTTGTTAAAAGGACTCTTTTGCCATTACTTGAAGAGAGAGCCTTAGCTGGTTTCAAGTGGGGATTTGACTCCACGATGGCCGATAAGATTAATGCCATACTTGATTTAGTACCTAACAGTATGGACATGGCAGCAGAAATTGCAGCTGTCTGTTTAGATCCACTGGAAAAAGACAAGACGATTACAGCTGATTGGGTATCTTCACATTTGAGTATGTCGAAAATCCAAGCCGTTGTACTACTCCAATTTGAGGCAAATAAATATAGGGATTTTTTCTTGCACGGATTACGGCTATTCCAGAGCCTATCAAGTCGGACGACGATCTAGAGGAGCTAAATCCACTTCCGGAAGTATCAGCTATGGCAAGTTGGATGGATGCTTTGAAGCTGCCAATTAGGGAGATAGAGAGTAAGTATACTTTATCAGAGTTGGTACTAATGGGTTGGCACTCTAGGTTGCAGTCCTACAATATGAGCAAAAGATTCGCTCCTAGGCCACTTCCAGCATTGACAGACGGCAAGGAACATAATGTTACTACCATTAACGCAAATATCAACTATAACCCAAATGGTGTAAAAGATTTGGGTAATAGCTATGGTTTGCCTAATGGTATAAATAACGGTGTTCCGGTGCCGAAGAAATTCTTCAATGAGGAAGGGGAACTTGATTTGAGGCTGGCTACAGGACCAGAGGCAGTAACATACCTAAGGAAGTTGGGTATTCAATTGACGATGCCACTGACTATGTAGTAGAGTTGTAGTCCTAGGTAAGAGGAATAATTATGAACACATAATTTGATAGTCTAGGAGACATATGAGGTACACTTAGAGCCAACGGCTATTATGAGCGTTGGCTCTTTTTGTTTGATCGACCAGATGAGGCTATTTGTTTAGAAGGTCTAGATTTACTAGGAGTAGGTAATGGCCGAAAATGCAGCACAGGAACTTATTGCTAAGATGACACTAGACCTCTCCGATTTTAAGGGAGCTATAGAACAAGCTAAAGATCTACTGGCTGGGGCATTTGCAGAAGAAAAAGATCGTGTAGCGGAATCTCAAGCAGCTACCGAACACGCTATAGCTTCAGTAAAAGATCAGATAGCTTTACAGAAACAATTACAGGCTGAAGCTGCTACTGTAGTAGCCCAAGAAAAAGCTAAAGCGGCTGTTTTACAGACCCAAGTGGCAGCACAAAAAGCTGCTTCTGCCCAAGCTATAGCTGAAACTAACTTAGCTGTTCAGGCCAAGAAACTAGAGTTACAGGCTACCCAAGCAGCTGCGGCAGTATCTAGAGAAGCGGCATCACAGGCAGCTAATGCTACCAAGCAACAGATGGCAGAATCTGCGGCTATGTCAGCGGCAAAAAAGGCCGAGATAGCTTCTGAAGCAGCTATTCGAGCTAAAATATCTACACAGATGAAAGAGCAGCTAGCTCTTACACAAGCTCAGATAGCGGCAGAGCGTCTTAAAAAGCTAACTATGCAGAATAACATAGGAGCTAATACTACTCCTGGTAAAGTAGGAGTTGGGGCTGGTGGTGTACTAGGTGTAATGGGCCAAGGCATTGGTTTAGAGGCAGGCGAAACAGCCGCTTTGGCTCGTGGTAGTTCTAGTATAATGAGCTCCATGCTTGGTGGTGGTATGTTAGGCACTATAGCCACTGGTGCTTTGACTGGTACTTTAGTTATAGCAGCTATAGACGCGATTTCTCATGCTGTAACAGGATTGATAGATAAGATAAAAGAGCTTTCTATAGAGTCTGGGAAATTAAGTCACTTAGAAGACACTTTCCAGACATTGGCAAAAAGTAGAGGCATAACTGATTCTGGAGCTTTGCTAGATGGGCTAAGAAAGAAGACACATAATTTAGTGGACGACACACAGTTACTTGGTGTGGCTAATTCATTCTTGCAGTCTCACTTGAAATTGACACAAACAGACTTATTAAAATTGACAGAAGCTGTTGCTGGTTTAGGCATAGCTCATGGTAAAACAGCACAGCAAGCTATGCAAGCAGAGCAACAGTTTCTACTTACTGGTCGTGCTCAGGCTCTGGCCAGGATTACAGGTATTCAGCGGCAGGAATTACAGTCACATAATGTTGGAGCGGCTGTATCTCCAGAAGGAAGGTTACAGGCTCAGTTTAACCAATCTTCACAGGTAATTGAGAAGGAATATGCACGTGAAGGTGCTCCTAATCTGACATTTGAAGATAAGATAGCCCAGCTACACACTGTAGAAGCAAGAGTAAAAGAGGCTTTTGGACAAGGTTTAACTAAGTCAGCCGGCTTTGCTTCTATAATGTCTGATATAGATTCTTTGGTAGATAAATTTGGCGGTTTAGAAGGGGCAGCAAAACATTTTGGCGATTCTGTAGGTAACACATTAAATACTGTAGTAGAGGCTTTCATCACTTTAGGCAAGGCTGTAGAGTCTGTAAAAGGTCCTATTGTTTTCCTTTTACAGCTAGGCGTAGCTGCTGTAGCAGCTAAGATGGCCGTGTCTATTGTAACTCTTATCGGTAAGGTAGATGTACTGATAGCCTCTTTGGAGGCATTAACAATAGCAGAACAGAGTGTCCTAACAGGGGGACTGGCTTTAGTAGGTCTTGGGTTGTATAAGGTTTTCGATCATTGGAAAGATAGCATAGCAGCGGCTTGTGGAGCTACAGTTACTTGGGGAGATTTGTTAGGTGGGATAATACAGAAATTAGATCATCTAGGGGAATTTGATAATAAGACACTTAATCAGATTGTAGCCGACAATGCAAAAGGCAGACAGCTAGTTGAAAATCCTTATCAGTTTTCGGATACATATGGGGATATAAAAAAGCAGCAGGCTACTAATGACTCTTTATACAGGGATAAAGTACGTCCGCAGCAGGAGTATATAGCAACCAAAAAGCAATTAGATGCCCAATTAAAAAACTTATCAGATGAGATGGTCGCTCACGAGAAATACAACGCTGATAAGTCTTTCAAAATTAAGGTGGATAAATTAGCACAAGAGGCAACAGCTGAGGATAAGGCACATGGAACGTACAGTCCAGAGGAGGAACAACAACGACAAAAGAAATTTACACAAGAGTATAGTAGTTTAGAAAAAGAACGCGATGAACGTAAGAATGCGGCGGCTAAAGAAGTAGCTAGGCAGCTAGCTACTGGTAATATACCAAAGATGGCAGATGTCAACACTAGTTATACAGCACCAGCACCACCGCCTTCTGAAATGGGTGACCCAAAAGCCGCTCGTAGACATGCCCAAGAAGAAGCGGTAGATGCTCGTAAGTTACTAGCTGAGGAGATCGAGGACAAAAAAGACAAATTAGCTGACGATAGGGCGGCTGAAGATGAGAACTATCATGCTGGTGTAGATAGTCTACAGAAATACTATACTACTAAACGGGCATTAGATGATAGGGCATTGTCCGAGGCTAAAGTAACGGCACAAAAGCAATTCGATCTAACTGTTAAAGAGGCAGAAAGAAAGAAGGCGTCTGGGGATAAGGGTGCTGAGGATGTAAACTTAGTAAGAATAGGTGCCCAGCATGACTTAGATAGGGCTAATGCAAAGGCAGAAGAGGAGCATCGTAAGGCACTAACTGGGGAAACCAAGGGTGAGAATAAAGACGTAACAACTTTAGAAGTTGATAAGCTCACTCAAGAGTATAAGACAAAAAAAGCTTTGCTAGATCAGGATACTTCGGCTACTGAGCACAACTTCAAAGAGAATATTTTATCTGGTAGTGATTACTTAGAGGCACGTAGAAAACAGATAGAGCAAGAAGTGCAGTTAGTAGTAGACGAGAGATCTCAGATAGAGAGTGTAAAGTTAAAAAACAAGACATGGAGTATAGAGGACGAGAAAGCTACGAACGATGCTATTCTTGCTGCAAGAATACAGGCTAATAAATCGTTGCAGCAGCTAGATCAAAACGCTCCAGAAACTATGTTCCAATCTTCACAGCAAAGACTAGAAAGTATCAATAACGCACTTAAGGCCCAGCAAACTTTAGCTCAGCAAAGTCCTAACAATATAAGTGGGGCTGACAATATAGAAATAAGTAAGCAGTTGCTTGAAAATAACAAAGCTGCTATAGCTTCTATGGAACAGCAGCTAGAGTCCATGAATGGCACAGCTGACGAGTATGGCACTACTTGGTTTAACATATACAATACAATACTGAAGACAGTAGCGGCTCAGGGGCAATTAAACGAACAGCTTGCCAATACAATGTCGGCACTTACACCTATAGGACAGGCGTTTGAGGCAATAAGTTCTGAAATGTCTGGTATCTTTAGTAGTAGATTCGCTAAAGGTCTGTCAGAGGCTGTGGGCAGTGTTGGTAAGCAGTTTGAGAATGTGAATAAGTACGCTGATATGATGTCTGGTGGTAGGCTAAATGCAGCTAAGAAAGACCCACAGTTAGAGGCATTAACAAAATCTACAAATGCTGTGACAGATGGATTAGTAGCTAGTGCTACAAGAGGTGCAAATGCTTTAGATATATTTACAGCGGCTGTACAAAGAGCAACTCCCGCGGCGGCTGGGGGTGTTGCCGGGGCGGTGAGCAGTGGTACAGAGGCATCAGGTAGTGTTCTGGTAAATACTCCGGCTCTTAATTCTGTAAGAACTCCTGGTTTAATGGCAGGTGGTAATGGCAATTATACTACAGCAGCTGGGAACGCTATAGAAGATGTTTCTAGTTTGCCGAACGGGTCAGGTTCTAGTTCATCACTTACTGGGACAACGGCCCCAAGTGATATGAGTAAGTTTAGTAATGAGTTGCCTGTGTTATCTAAACAGTTGGTAGGTTTTGTATCATCATTTGGTGCAGCAGTGCAAGGAATCTTAGGGGCACAAAGTGCTTCGGCAGGAGCCTTTGCTGGGGCAGGTGGGGGTGCAGCTTTTGGCAAATCAAGTGGTGATGCACTAAAATCTATTACCGGATCTGTCTCAAGTGCTATACCTGTTATTGGGGAGGCAGTAGGAGCTGTAGTGGGTACGATCATAGGCATGATCTCTGGTAATAAGCAAGAGAAAATGCAAGACATGATAAATCAGATGAATGAAGACTTTAAGAACATGATGAATGCTTACTCTACTAATAACGCTAATTTGACGACTACTATACAATCTTTACAGGATCTGATAACAGAGGCACAGACAGCAGAAGCAGGTTCAAAAGGTAAGAAAGGTGGTTCCGAGTTCAAATCTTTGATAATACAGTACAATGAACAGATTCAGCAGCTAGAGGATCAGGCTGCGGCAACAATGACTAGTTTGTCTGAGCAGATGACTAGTCTGGCGTCCCCTGAGGCTTACCAGTCTATATTGAGCCAGGTATCTTCGATTGTAAAGCAATATGAGCAATTTGCATCGGCAGCACAGAGTGCTACACAGGTAGCCCAGGCTAATCAGTTTCTGGCTGATAGCTTGGAGCAGTTAAGCACGCAATACACGACTACACTAAATCAAGATGAGCAATCAGCCATAAATGACGCACTACAGTTGAATCAATTACTAAACCAAAGAAACGCTTTAAATTATCAGTATTTGCAGCAAATGGAAAGCATACAAGGGCAAGGTACTTTAACAAGATCGCAAACATCTGCTCAATCTAAATACTCACAGATGTATCAGGCACAAGCTCAGTATGCTTTGCAGCTAGATCAGATAAATCAGCAGATAGACTTAGCTCAGTATCAGGTACAGGCAGCCCAAACTGTATTTAATTTAGCTACCACTAAGGCTGGATTAGAGGCCCAAGTCTTACAGTTGCAAGAGGTGGGTATAAATCAAGATATGGGCAGAATAGCGGCTATGCAGCAGATGTTGGCTACTCTTCAATCTTCTGGTTACAACCTTGTTGGAAGCACTACTAATGCTAACCCAAATGCACAGGAGACAGCTATTCTTTTGAACTTGCTTACTTCATTAGGTTTGGGTAGTGTGGCAACTGGAGTATCTACTGGTACAGATGCCGGTACGGCGGCGGCTCTGGCTTCTCTGTATGCAGAGTTGACATCGTTGGGAGGTTCCGGTACTACATCGACGGGACAAGGTCTAGGTATCTAATTAGCAGAAGAGGATTTAGTCATGATAAAAGTGTACATAAATAACAGCGATGGCAAAGGGGACGTAGACTACACAAGCTACGTCCTGCCATCTACAATTCAGATACAGAAAAGTCTGAATGTGCCGACACAGTGCTCTATGTCCTTAGTAGGTTCTGACAACTCTTTTAAGGTACCTATTCCACGCTCTTACATAAGAATTTATAGCACGGTTTACATGAAGTATTTGTTTACTGGTTATTTGGTGACAGATCCAGCGATAGCTTTTACTGGGTTATCACAGTCTGTGCCTGGGACTAATTTTCAAATGTACCAGTATGACTTGAGTTGTACATCGGATGAATACTTACTGAACATAAAGTCGGTAGATTTCATACCAGCTTTCGTGAATAGAACCCAAGGAGAAATTCTCAGGACACTGGCAGAAATTCTAGCTCCTGGATTCTTTAATTATGACTACATAGATGATGGAGACTTAGTTCCTTACTTAGCATACGATCCTACGAAGTCATGGTACGAGTATGCTAAGGAGTTTGGCGATGCTAGTCGCTTTAGGTACTCTTGTGTAGATAGGCAAATTCACTATAAACCTTATGGTGATGGTGAACTAGGCATAAAGTATGACGAAAACTTAGGTGAGGGTACATTCGACCCGACTAGTTTTTCTTCTAAACCACTTACTACACCGATAGTTAATGACGTGACAATAGTAGGTGGCGAAGAGGGTGGAAACAATAGAGAAGATTTCTTTATAGGTACAGGTTTCAACGGAGCATTTGGATTAAAGCATAAAGTGTTTGGTTTAGCTTCTAATTTTCAAGGTAGCTCAGTTTTGTTATCTGATAATTGGAATGCCAATCAGCTGAATACCCAAAACTGGTTTGCTATGGACCTCGCAGCTCAGTTTGATTACAGCCAAGGTGCTTTGAATATAGTCACAGGCTTTGAGATGCCGCCAGGTGATTCTTACATATATGCCAATAATGGCATAGAATTGGCTGGTTCGGTAATAGCACAACATGGAGAGGTACAGTTTAATGA
>QGNH01000760.1_pt1 | contig 22715 bp, 35 predicted proteins | sample 1735481 | NCBI WGS metagenome assembly QGNH01 (sample SAMN09239004, study PRJNA386568) | Viral metagenome, whole genome shotgun sequencing project.
TGGTAGAAGCACTGCGCGTTGACGGTCGCGTTCGTAGCGCCAGTGCCGAGAGCGGGCATCGACACGGAGATAGCCGTGTTGACGGCGGAGCCCTGGAGAGGCGGGTTGAAGGTCTGCATCAGCGGCTGGGCGGCGACAACGGCGCCCAACGGAGCGGCAAACGTCATCGTGCGCGTGCCGCCAAGAATGCCGGTAATGGTAGGGTTGACCACGGCCGCGGCAGTCGCGCCGGCCGCCTCAATGTCATAGCCCGTGAGGTAGTTCGTCTTGGCGGGCACCGCGGCGCACGTCGCGGTTGCGGTCGCGTTGGCCTGGTTGCCGGAAGCCGCTGAAACGAAGGTCTGGCCGGGCATGTAGATCGGGGCGGACTGCTCCATCACGCCGACGGCGGCATTGCCGGACGGCGTGTACGGCAGTTGCGACGGGCCGTAATAGACGTTGAGATTGAACGTCGTCGTCAGTGTGCCGCTGGTGTTCTGCGCCGTAACATAGACGTAGTTGCCGTTGATCGCCCAAGCTTCGTTAAGCCCCTGGTTGGCGGCCACAGTCCTCGTAAACGTCGGCAAAGCATCGGCAGTACAAGTTGCATATATGCACTGATGTATGATCAGCGTGATTGGCTGATCGTTCGTCATGTTCACCGAGATGATTTGCTCGTTGATAATTGCGTCCGTCGTGCCGGTGAACGTCGCGCTTCCCGCCAACTGCGCAACCGACGAGTTGCCGGTCGACTGCGTGTAGATGATCTGCGAATTGGCGACGAGGTTCGGCGCCGCCACGCCGCACGCGATATACGCGGTCCCGGCCGCGTTGAGGCACATCTGCACAGAGCCCTGCGCGTTCACGCTGGGGTTGGGCGTCGGGAACCAAACCTGAGCGCAGGCGAGCGAGGCCGAGAGCAGCCAGGCGGTGAGCGTGGTGAGCAGTCTTTTCATCATCCACTCCAACAAAAAAGGCGGCGGCGATTTCGCGCGGCCGCCTCTCGCGTTGTTCCTCGACAGACCTCAGAGTTCGGTCGTCGGAATTTCGTCCCAATCAACGTTGACGGCGAAGCACCAAGTGCCGGTTGCAGGAACCGTCGCCTGGATGGTGAAGCCCTCATTCGGCGCCAGCACGAGCGGCCACGCCTCGGGGCCATAACGCAAAAGGTCGCGGATCGGGACGAGGATCGTGCTGACGGTCGTGGCCGGGAAGGGGACGACGACCGTCGAGATGGGCGATGAGTCGGGCGTGCGCGTGCCCGCCGTCAAAGCCGCGGTCGCCGAGCAGCGAATGTCCTGGGCGGCAGTCGTGCCAAACGCCGTGCGGCGCTTCATGTTGTTGGTCGTCGCCGTCAGCGCGCCGCCCCCGGTGTCGGAAGCGGTGAAGGCGCGGCAGACGAGGAGCGAGAACAGGCACTGGCCGGCGGTGAACGCCGTGCCAAGGACGCCGGCCTCAAAGGTCAGTCGCCGAACCACGATGTTCGGGCCGGCCGCAGCGGCAGAGCGGAAGGTGAAGATTGGAGCTGCGGCGCCGAGACCGGCCGCCATGATGCCGCTGCCCGATCCCGCCGAATAGGAGCCGTAAGCGCCGACATTCATCGGCCGCTCGGAAACGCGCCCCGCGTACGTGTTGGCGGCGACTTCCATGCCGTTGCCGGTCGAATAACCCTGGATGGCGAGCATCGTTAGCTCCTATGCGGAAAAGGCCCAGCCAACGGTCCATGCTCCGTAGGGCTGCGGTTGCTGGCAGGAAGTCGGCATTTGGCTGTTGGCGTTGCCGAACGGCGTGCCGGGAGGCGTCGGCCAATCCCGGCCGCTGGCAAAGGCGTTGATGACGAGATTGCCGCCTACCACTTGCGCAGTCACCAGCGGCGGATCGGCGGAGTGCTCGTCGGCCGAATGGTCGGCAGTCGCCTGGGGGACAACCCAACAGTCGGGGACGGCGCCGGGATCGTCGATGTCGACGGCGGCGATCGTCGTCTGCGCCGACTGTGCGCCGGGGAAGACGCCAAAGTTGACGGTTGTGATCCCAGCGGTCGGCGACGACGGCAGATCGTCGAGGCGGGTGTACGCCCAGCCTTGCGCAATGAGCGTCGGCGAGTCGAGGGTTGAGACAACGACGCGCCCGAGCGAGTCAACGATGTAGATCGCACCCGTCACCGGCCCAAAGATCGACTGCTGCTGCCCCATGGCAACGTTGGCGTCGATCTTCTGGAGCGAGACAGTCGCCATCGGAATGTCTCAGTAGGGCATATAGAGCGAGTAGAAGATCGTCACGTTGACCGACGCGGCGTCCGACCAGTTGGTGTGCGCGTTGAAGTAGATCGCCTGCGCGGAGGGGGCGCCGGAGGCCGCACCGGCCGCGCCGAAGGTAAACCGCAGGATTGACGACGGGGTCACGGCGATAGTCGCGTTGGCCGGCACAGCGAAGGCCGCCACGATGGTCTGATCGGACGAACCCGCGATGCCGATGTCAAGGCCGCCGGTCACAGCCTGGCCCGCCGTCTCCTTGATGACGATGCCCGTGATGAAGGCGCCCGCCGGCAGGACCGGCGAGTTGGCGGCAGTGGACTGAGCCGCAATGCCGGTCGTCGTCACGGAGAACAGGTTCGGGCCGGGATAGAAGCCCTGCGAGCGGAAGTAGCCAACGTCGGCCGCCGCCGCGGCAAAGCAGCCTTCGGAGTTCTGGACATAGAGCGTCTGAGACGGAACGGCCGAGCCAGTGCCGCCGATCACGCCGGCCTGAGAACCCGTCGCGGCGCTGGGAGGCTCGCACATGATCGAGCCGGCAGAAGCCGGGGCGGAAAGGCTGAGGGCGAGCGCCGCAGCGGCGAGCGACCCAATGAGCCAGTGTTTCGTGTTCATGCTCGCATCTCCCTGGAGCCAAATACCGGGTCGGAGCGGCGCGCCTCGTCAAGGTCGGCCTCGCCCTCGCGCTCACGGCGCAGATTCTCGAAATGGCCCTTGCCGGGCTTCATCGCGCCAGGCAAGCCCTGGTTGGGAAGCGACTCGAAGCCGCGCGTGCGCGACGAAACGAAGTACCGCTTCGCCGGGACGAGCCCTTCCTTGACCGCCCGCTCCTCGATCTCGAGTGCATCGCGCGCGTCGACCGACCACATCTTGATCTCGAAGGGGCCGCCGTTCTGCGTCTGCCACTTGGCAAACTCGTCCTTGCGGGCGCCGTAGGTTCGCAGGTCGGCCTCGTACTCGATAATCGCTTGACGGAAGTCGACCATCGCGAGATCGAACTCCGGGTCTCCTTCCTTGCCGCGCGGGGCAACCGGGCGCTTGGGAGCGCTCGGCGCGGTCGGACCGCAGTCCCACAGATAGACCATCGAACGCTCGCGGTCGGCCATCGCAGCCAGCCCCGGCCCGACGTTCGAGAGCTTGACGTACTCGTTGAGTTGGATCGCTTCGACCATGTCAGCACATCTGCGGGAGGATGGCCATAAAGGCCTTGAAGGTGATGGAGGCGTTCGAGCCGCCAAGGACGACGTACAGCTTGACGTACTCGTACTTGACGTTGTTCTGCTCGTTGGAGAACAGAATCTCGTAGCGGTTGCCGCCGATCGCGGGGACCGCCGGCGGGGTGAAGTTGTTGGGGACGTCGCCGGTGCCGGCGATGGCAAGCTGGAGCGCGCCGGCCAGCATGACGTTCGTGGCGCCGAAGGCCGGGTCGTTCGAGACCAGCACCATCAGCTTGTAGTAGCAGCCCGACGTGACGACGATGGCGGTGACGTCGATGACCACTGCGGCATCGATGCGCTGTTGCTGCGGCGTGATCGTTGAGGAAGCGGCGATCGAGGGCAGCGTAACCGTGATGTTCTGGTTGCCGCCACAATCGATGATGCCGTCCGCGCCGCCATACTGCGCGTAGCCGGATGCAGTCTGTGCGGTGGCGCCGTCGGCGAGAGCGAGGTTGGCGTCAAATCCGTAAGTGCGGTCGCCCATCTGGGCCTCCTGTTAATTCAGCCCCACGATCACGCGACGATTGGCGCGTTGGTCCACGAGGTCATGCGGGTCAGGCAATACTTGAACTCGTCGACCAGGCCGACGTCCCAAGAGATGTGGGTGCGGTAGGTCTTGCGGTCTTCCAACAGGCCGACGTCTTCGGGCGTCAGGTTGCGGACGTAGATGCCGCGCAGCATCCCTTCGCCGAGGGTCATGCCGTAAATCGACGACGTAACCGCCGAGCCGGTGCCGTAGGCGACTTCGTTGAACTGGAGGACGGGAACCTGGTCGTCCTTCGGGTAGCCGTAGAGCAGCCGGATGCCGGCGTAGGTCAGCTTCGGCCGGCCAATCTCGTCCCAGGTCTGCATGACGTAGCCGGTCAGCGACTGGTTGCGCGCCGCCTGAATCCACAGGGGCAGCGACAGGAACGGGACGAACAGGTAGCGCGTGCCGGACTTGCCCGACAGGTTGTTGAGCATCGTGTCGAGGTTGGCGAGCGACAGGGCCGCGCCGCCGGAGGCCGTCGAGTTGTAGTAGAGCCGGCCGAACTTCTGCGCGCGGACCTGGAGGCCGTTGAAGACGCGCGCGTTGACCGACTGATCGCCCTTGACGAAGGTGTCGATCCACAGGCGGGCGAAGGCGGTGATACCCATTCGCTCTTCGTAATTGCGCCGCTCGGGGCCGAAGCGATCCTGGATCGCACGGTCGATGTCGATGTCGTGGTCGATGATGTAGGTCGCCTCGTCGAACGGCGAGATCACGCCATGCCCGGACGAAGACGCCTCGTTGACGGCGCGGAACACCGGCGTAGCCAGCGAGGCTTCGCGGTAGCCGACGTACTTCGATCCCTTGAGCCCTTCAAAGGGCATGACCTCGAAAACGTCGCTGTACTGCGTGAACATCTCGATCACGGGGCGGCGAACGTCCTCCGGCGCCATTCCCTTGGCGTATTCCGTGAGGGTCATGAGGTTCGAGACGGCCATCGGAATTCCCTTTCAGATCACGGATTGCTGGCGCTTGCCGTGTAGGTCCATTGCGCAACGTTGGTGTTCGCCACGCCAGCCTGATTGACGTCCTTGACGTAGGTCGCCGCGCTGACCGTCCCCTGGCTTCGCTGGACGTCGTCGGCCATCTTGCGCAACATCTTGGAGATATAGGCGACCTCAGCCGACTTCTTGTCGAAGGTCTGGTCGACGAAGGTGGCGACGAAAACGGTCATGTCAGGCGACCTTCTTGCCCTGCGCCGCCGCGGTCATGCGGCGGGCGTAGTCGAGACGATCCGGCATCGAGAGTTTGTTGTAGTCGGCGTCTGACAGCTTGCCCGGCGCTTCCGGCGGCTCGCGGCCGCCGCTCTTGAAGGTGCCGGAGCCGGTGAACTTGGCGATCAGCGATTCCGCCATCTGGACGTCGGCCGCGGTGAACAGGCGCGAGACGAAGCGGCCGCCGGACTCCTGGCCGAGCAGGCCCTGCGCCCATGTCTGGATCGCGGTGACGCGCGCCTGGCCGTTGGCGCCCAGCTTGCCGATCTCGGCTTTGCGCGCCTGGTCGATCTGCGCGGCGGTGCCGACGCGGTCGCCGGCGACAAGCGCAATGGCTTCCTGGAAGGCTTCCTGGGTCAGGCCGTTCTTCTGCGCCCATTGCTGGCCTTGCGCCCACAACGGATTGTCGACGTCGATCTTGAACTCGACGCCTTGCGGCAGCGTGAAATCCTTCGGCAGTTCGATCTTGTAGTCTTCCGGCTTGGCCGGGAGCGTCAGCCGGCGCGATTCGTCGGCGGCGACGCGGGTTTGAAGCTCGTTGAAGTGAGCGGCGAACTCAGCGTCCTTGACCTTGCCGGCGCTCGCGTCCCAATACGCCTCGGGGATATAAGCCGGCCGCTCGTTACTCTGAGCGGCCGGAGTCGGGGCGGGGGTCGGCGTCGGGGTCGCGGTCGGGGTCGGAGAAGCCGGGGACGTAGGCGTCGCGGCTGACGAGACGGGCGCCGGGGACGCGACGGGCGTGGCGGGGGTCGGCGCTGGCGAGGCGGAAGGTGACGGGGCGACTTCGGTCACTTAGAGCAATTCCCTCGGCCATCAGAGCCATTAGATCACGCGCGAAACTGCGGCGACCGTGGTCGGATTGCAATGATCTGTCCGATCCATCGCTGATGACGCCGCAGAGCGCCTTCTGCAAATAGAGGTAGAGGGTCACGCCGTCTGGCGTGCGCGCAATGCGGTCAATCGCCAGTTTGAGATCGTCGTCGGAAACTTCGCTCATGCGGCCGATCCCGGCGTCTCGTTGGGCGGCGCTCCAGCATGGCGCGCGCCGGCCAGTTGGGCGATCGCCGCGGTTGCCTGTTTGACCTGGTCGGGATTGCGCCACTTGATCAGGCCGACGCGCATCTTGTCGACGATCGCCTTCATCGTTCCGGCGCCGTCGCAGTACATCTTGAATTCCTCGGGGAAGGTTGGCGCGATGATTTGCAGCGCCTTGATCGCCATCCCGACTTCCTGCTGTTCGGCGGCGGCCTGCGCCGGGTTGCGCGGCATGGTCGCGACAGCGCGCCCGTCAACGCGGATCGGCTGAATCGCTCCAGCCTTCTCAAGCAGCCACTTGAAGCGGAGGAAAATCTGCGCCGGGCCCTCGCGCCAGAACGGCAGGCCGGGCGTCCCGAGGCGGCGCTGCGCGCGCGCCATCTCGTCTAGCCACTGGCCGAGCGTCGGCGGCGTGTCGCCTGTTTGCTCGGGGTAGTCGACGAAGAACAGCTTGCGCAGCTTCTTGATCTTTTCCTGATAGGCGTAGTTGGCGACCTCGGGTGGCGGGACCGTGAAGATCGGTTTGACGGCGCCCTCAGAGCCCGGCCGGATCGGGTAGGCCATGTCTTCCTCGACGCCATTCTCGACGGCGGCGAATGAATCGTCGGGGTACGTGATCGGCGGCATGATCGAGCGCGCGGCGTGAACCGTCCGCATGTATTCGAGTTCGTCGATCTGGCGGAAGCTCGGCAGGCCCTTGATCAGCGGGCCGACGCCGTGCGGCCAGTCGGCCGTCGCGCCGAAGCGCATGACCAACAACGGACAAGAGCCCTCGCCGATGCACCTCGCGTCGTGGATGACCTGGTTGTCGATCATGATGACGTGCTGCCAGACCTCGTCCGACTTGTCCTCCCAATCGCGCCAGAAGGCCCAAATCACCTGCGTCCGGTCGGACGGCTTGTCCTCGTGCTTTTTCTTGACCTCAGGGGGAACCTTCTTCCACACTTCCTCGCCAATGAGTTCGCGGACGTAGTGGTTCCTCGTGAAACGCACGGCGGCGCGATAGTCGACCTCGCCATAAGGCCCAAGGTCGATTTCGAGTTCCCGGAAAGGAATCGCAGAGACGGTGACGGCCGCGGCCGGGTGCGGGCGCTCGATCCACACGGCGGCCGTGCCGATCGCGAGGTCCGGGTTGAATGCTTTCGGGATTTCAGGATAAAGGTTCGACGCCTTCATGGCGGCGAAGATCGCCTGGTCGTCCTTCTTGATCTGGTCGCGGACCTTGCGCCAGACCGACCCTTCGGCGCCGCCCGGCAGGTCCATGCCCGGTCCGCGCTCGCACCACGGCTCGGCTTCCGGCATGAACGCGCCAACGACCGCCGTGACGAAGTCCTCAACAATGATAAAGGTTTCGTCGGTGTTGAGTTCGGGCGCGTCCAACATGCGCGCCTGGCTCGGCGACGTCATCGAGGAAATCTGGCGCTGGCGATTCGGAGCCGCGAGAAAGTAGCACTCCTTCACGTCGAGTTCGATGTACGATTTCCAGGTGCGCGCCGCGGCTAGTTTGGCGACCGCCTGCTGTTGCAGGTCCTTGGTCTCTCCGGTCGAGGCGGCTTCACTCTGAACGGAATTGGTCGTCGAGGGGATTTCTGCCATAGGTCAGGCGGCCTTGCCGGGCGCGAGCGCGCCAGTGCGGGTCGAGACGAGCGGGGAAGTTGTGCCGCCGGCTACCGCGAGTTGCGTGCCGTAGCGCGCCATCAGCGACGCCATGTCGCCCTGCGTCTGCGTCTGGAGTTGGTTAGCGAGGCTGGTCTGCGCCTGCTGTTGCTCCTGCGCCAGCATCGGGTCGACAGGAATCTTCGGTTCGCCCATCGAACAACTCGCCTCCGTTGGCGAGCAGATGGCGATAGAGCGCGTCAGGCCGCAATGATCCGGTCCTGACGCGGAGCAAATGCTTGACCGCCGAGACGCAGGTGAAGCCGGCGCGGCCGCGCCATTTCATCGGGGCGTCGGCGCGCTTGAACTTGATGATGACGCAGCGCGCGGCGTAGCGCGCGATCTGCTGGCGGGCGATCTCATGCTTCGCGTGGACGATGCGCAGGCCAGTCCACTCGGCGTCGAGGAACAGCCAGCAGTCGCCGACCGGGACATAGGTGAAGGCCGAGACGTGCTTGAAGTGGCCCATCGCCAGCGCGGACAGCCAGCGCGACGACGCATCGGGGTGGAAGACGACGAACCATTCGGCGGGCTCGGCCGCGCCGACCGGCTCGATCGGGTCCATCAGCCGGCAATCCTGCGCATCGTCCGGCGCATACGGCCAATCTTGGCCGGCATGACCAGGCCGATCGGGCTGAGGCCGATCATGCGGCGGCCGTCGCCGAGACCAAGAACGAGGTATTGCAGCGCGTCGCAATTGCTCACGAGCGCGCCTTCGGCGTAGTAGCAGTGAACGTCCTCAACCGTGATGTTGTAGACGCTTTCTCGCCGCGACGACCCCCGAGCAACGACGCGAACAGCAATCCTTCCTAATGTATCGGTTCGCGCGAAAGGCGACTCCGCACTCGGCGCAGATGCGGTCTTCGTCGTCGATGCCAGATGCCTTGCGAGCCATCCCCTGGCACGACATAGAGCAGAAGCCGCGCTTGCGAGAAGAGGGCTTGACTTCGTAGTCCCGTCCGCAGTGGGCGCACTGGAATGTCTGTAGGGGTTCGTTAAGCCTTGCTTCGATGGAGGCAACGCGAGCGATAGATGAGATTTCTCGGGACCATTGCGGGTTTGCCCTGCGCTTTTCGGCCGCTCGTTCGATCGCAATCTTGATCGATTTGGCAGACTTGGCGAGGCGCTCGGGGCTCCGCATGTGGTGCCGGCAGTGATCCGGCTTCGGCAGGCATTCAAAATTGCCTGGATCGTTGTTTGATTTGTCATCGTCGGCATGATGGACGTCATAGCCGTCCGGGATTTCTCCATGGTTTGCCGACCAAATTTCTCGATGGAGGAGGACGCCGCCAGGATTTTTGCTGTGAAAATATCCGTCCGGGCGCGCGTAGAATCTGAGGCCTCGGAACTCGTAGGCGAGATTTCCGAAGCGTGTCCAGAATTTGACGGCAGCAAGCATCCTGTTTCGCCTTCCATTATCAGGCGTTCAGAACCTAGGTGCTGCGCTTCGACCCACCCGCGGTCTGTCCAAAACGGATGGTCAGGCGTGCATCTGATCTTGACGCCATTTGACAACAGAAGCTCTACAGTATCTGATTCTCTGTGTCCAGTGGCAATTATGCGTTTTGGCCCAAATGGCGTGGACACCTGGTCGCCGACGAGAAGACTCTCGATATTGGAGACTAATGAGCCGTGGCTGTACCGCCGCCTTGACACCTTCGTCCCCGCGGCGAAACAGAGATTCGAATACTTGTCTTTTGAAGGGGTTAGCGCCCCTTTTTCTTCTCGTTCCAAATGGTAGCGGCCGGACATGCCGACGACCAGCGTCCGGCAGACCGGCGAGATGACGACGCGGTTGACGCCGGCCGGATTGTCGTTCAGCGCAAAGGCGACCGCCTCGACGCGCTGCTCGATGTCGTTCATCTTCACTGGCGCCGGGATCACAGGCATCCCGTGCGCGGCCCAAATTTCGTAGGCCGATTGCTCGTCGTGCTTGTCGCGGCCTTTCGGATCGCCGACAAAGCGGACCTTCTGGCCGGGGTAGTGCTGGGTCAGGAACTTCTGCACCTTCGGCGCGAAGACCGACGGCCCCTCGTTGAACCCAAGCATTTCGTATTGGATGTAGACGCGGCCGCCGACCTCCTGGGCGAACACGGCGGCGGGATAGACGCGGCCGAAGTCGAGGCCGACCTGTACGTCGTAATGGGGGAACGGCCGCAGCGCCTCGCGCGACACGTGAAACTCGCGCCTGAACATCGGCCAGACCGGCTGACCCTCGGCGACCAGCGCGACGCGGTTCATCAGGCGCGAGTCGATCCATGCCTTCGTCTTGCCGCGCAGTTGGCGATCGTAATAGTCGGCCGGCAGGTTCTTTAGGTTTTCGGCCTCGGGGTTGATGTGGTAGCCGGTGATCTGGCCGCGCGCGTCGAACTCCTCGATCAGCGCGGCGGGCTGCATGTACAGGCCCCACGAGTCCGGCCATTCGTACAGCGCGCGATCGGCCTCAGCCAGACCAACCGGCGGGTCGAGCCCATAGGCCATCGTGGCGAGCCAGTGGTCCTCGTCGGGCGCGTTGCCGTCGCCGAGCACGCCGCGCCACGTCGGGCCGCCATGTTCCTGCGGCGGGTAGCGCAAGCGCGAGTCGGCCTCGTCGAACAATTCCTTCTCGATGAAGGGCAGTTCGTTGAAGCATACGCCGGTATACTCGGTCGAGCGCAGCTTCTTGACGTCGTCGGTCTTGTCGAGCGAGATGAAATCGACCTCGCAATGGACCGGGCCATCCTTGAAGGGATAGCGCAGCTTGTGGCCCATCGTCGCGCCATAGGTAAATCGACCGTATGTGTCTTCCGGGTAGGTCTCTAGCCAGGTGCGGATAGTCGAGCGTTTCAGGTCCGGCATCGTGTTGCGGACCATCGCGAAGCGCGTATATCTAACGCCGTCTTTTGGGCTTGGCCTCTGTTCTTGGGCGTGGCGGCCGACGCGCAGACACATGGCTTTAGTCTTGCCGCTGCCGATCGGGCCGCCGATATAATCTACCGGGTTATTGGCGAGGATGAAATCTGCCGCCTTGGTGCCCCCGATGAAGTTGAAGACGGAACTCACGCTCCAGTATCCTCGTCTGGGTCCGGCGGGAGAATATCAAAATCGACGATACCGATTTCCGCCAAACCTGCTCTTTCTTCCTCGTCGCGTCCCCGCGCGCCCCTTAAATCGACGACAGCCTTTTCGACGACGATCAGATGGTCAATCCTCGGGCGGCGGGTCGACGATCCAACATAGGCCACATAGCGATCTTCTGCGATCAGGCCTAGGTCGACAAATTCCATCAGCCATTTTGATCCGTCCTTGAACGTCGCCAGCATCCTGGTCATGGCATTCTCGCTTCCTGGACCTGCATCAGCCGCGCGCGGGCGGCGCGCAGGATCGGCAGGATGAGGGCGTCATCGTCGTCTTCGGCCTTGTCGCTATCGCCAGCGGGCTCATAGGGGCCTTGGTAGAGATCGGGGGGGACGGTTTCAGCCGAAATTCTCTCGCTCTCGGTTTCCGAGACATAGGTCGTGAGTTCTTTTTCATAGGTCCCGATGTCGTCGTCAGACCAGCCGTCTAGCTTGAGGTTCATGTGCTCGAAGCCGGTCGCCCACCAGTGCGCCGACTTGGCGCCCGGCCCTTCCCAATACGCCTTGTCGAGCCGCGTCATCATCCACCATTCAAGCCCCTCGTGGCAGCAGAGGTACTTGTCGGGCTCGACGCCCATCTTGAGCCGGGCCGGCACTCCCTCGTCGATGTAGGTCACAATCCCGTCGGTCGAGCGGCCGGCGAGATAGGGGACGAGGAACTGCCGCGAGACGATGCACGGCCAGGGGTGGAAGTTCTGCAAGCCGGGGTATTTCTGGAACAGCGAGACGATGGCGCTGACTGGCGCGGCTTCGGAGGGTTTGTCGCCGCTGGACATCACACCCCTCCGTCGGCCGGCGGCGGCGGCGCGCCGATGATGTTGGGGAACGCCGGCATACCGGGCCGCGGCGGTTCGACGAGGTTGGCGACGGCGGGGATTCCCACGCGGGTCATCTTCTCACAGTGCTTGGCGATGGTACGCTCGTCCTTTTCCGTGGCTGGCGCGATGATCAGCCGGAGGTCGACGCCGTTGTCCATCCGCTCGATCTTGGCCTTGAGCTTCACGCCGAGCAGCACGGCGCCAATCTCGGGGTCTGGCGACAGGTCGCTCAAGGTCCCCTCGCGCAGGACAATCGTCTTGACGAGGCCGATCTTCTTGAGGTTGCGGCCCCATTCGCGCAATTCAAAGCCGTAGCGCTGAACGAAGTATTCGGGCAGGCTGAACACGGCCGACACCGCGCCGCGCGGCTTGTCGCGATTGGCCTCCGCCGCCGCCCGGTGCGCCCGCATGATCCCCGGCAGGTCTTCGCAGTGCTTGGCGACGCGCGCCGCGTCCGCCTCGTCGTCGGGCTGGATGACCAGCCGCACCGCCTTGTTGGCGGGGTTGACCGTGACGTCGCAGCGCAGCGTGACCTTGCCCTGATGCCCGGCGGCGAGGACCGAAGTGGCGCCCGGCGGGTTCCACAGCATGACCTCCAGGAACTGCCCCTTCGTCTCCAGGGCCGACGCCCAATCAAGCAGCTCCTGCGAATAGACCTTCAAAAACGCCTCGGGGATGCGCAGGAACTCCGCCGCGACGCCGGGGCGATTGTCGTTGATCGGCCGCTGGATCGTGATGCTCATAGCCTCAATGACCTCTTGGTGAGGGGATCGCCCTGATAGTCCACATTGCAGCCGGCTGCCTTGAGAATCGCCGAGCCGAGCTTGATCGCGTCCTCCGGCGACAACACGCAGCCGGCGGCGCCGAGGATCACCCTCACGCCGCCGGAAATGTCTCGCTCGACGCGCAGTTCCTGGAATGCGCCCTTGGCTTTCAGAAATGACATCGGGTCCGTCTCGATCATGGCTTTTCCCTCGCCTTCGCCATCGCCTTGCGGGTCCGCCAGCCCTTGCGGGCCGCGCGCGACCGGCGGGCGTGCTTGAGCGCGTCGGTGTCCGCCGAGACGCGGTTGAACGTGTCAATCAGGATGTCAGCGAACTTGTGCGCCCACTCGAACCGCTCGCCCATCGCATCCCCCTTGACTATCCGCCCGAGTCATGACACCAACTATCGCGGAATGCAAGAGGGAAAAATGAGCAAGATGGTCGAAAGAGCCGCGGTGGCATTTATGAAGGCCCTCGGAGATGTCCAAGAGGCGGAGGATTTAACATTGGAGCGCGCGGCCCGCGCCGCCCGCGCCGCGATAGAGGCCATGCGGGAGCCGACAGACGGAATGCTCAACGCAGCACGCGATTGGTCAATTGCCAAGAATGGTATGGGCGTCGGCAACGATCAGGCGTCTGGATGCTGGCAGGCCATGATCGACGAGGCCCGCAAATGACCCCCATCGTCTCCTACCTCCGCGTCTCAACGCAAAAGCAGGGCTTCTCGGGCCTCGGCATGGACGCCCAGCGCGCCGCCGTCGAGCAGTTTGCCGCCAACAACGACATGCGCATCGTCCAGGAGTTCGTCGAGGTCGAAACCGGCAAGGGCGCCGACGCGCTCGAGCAACGCCCGGAACTCAAGGCCGCCATCGACCTCGCGTCTCGCCTGCCAGGCCCGGTCGTCGTCGCCAAGCTCGACCGCCTCTCCCGCGACGTCCACTTCATCTCCGGTCTGATGCTGCACAAAATCCCCTTCATCGTCGCCGAACTCGGCCCCAACGTCGACCCCTTCATGCTCCACATCTACGCCGCGGTCGCCGAAAAGGAACGCGCCCTCATCTCGCAGCGCACCAAGGCCGCCCTCGCCCGCGCCAAGATCATCGGCACCAAATCAGGCCGCAAGCTCGGCCAGACCACCGAAGTCGGCGAGCGCCGCAAACAAGAGGCCAACGCTCGAGCGAAAGAACTCGCCCCCGTCTTCGCCCGTCTCAAAGACCTCGCATCCCACACCGCCGCCAACAAGCTCAACCAGATCGGCATTGCGACCCCGACAGGCGCGCCGTGGTCCGCCCGCACCGTCATCCGCGTCCGCGACCGGATCGCGGCGATGAGCCGGACATGAAACCGCGCCGCGTCCCTCCGCACCTTCTGACGGGCGCTGACCTCGACGCCTATCTCGATGCGCAGTGGCGGCCATCGCCCGCGTTCGTCGGCCCTGTCATGCCACCGATGATTGCGTGGATGCTGCGCGGCGCGCCCCTCTGGCCCGGCGGACCTTACCCTGGAACCATCAACTATCCGAAGCTCGGCGAGCAGTTGGCCCTTTTCACCGACGCCGCCCAGCAGGACCGTGGCGATTTGCCCTGACAGGCCCAACCCGCTCAGGCAACCGACCGCCACCGTACGCAGCCAAAGCTGCCCGAGCCTGCTCAGCGGATAACCCGCGCCGCCGAGCCTCAGCAGGGTCAGCAACAACCCGCTCCAGCATCAAACGCTGCGCCGCCGAAACAATGCGAATCGGCTTCATGCGTCCATCCAGTTCTGTTCGCATCGGCGCTGCAAAGCTATGCAGCCGGCCAGAAGGTGCGGCGCGTGGGGAAACCCGCTCGTCACGTACCCCGTCCCGACGTAAGCCTGCGTGTCGACGTACACCACGCCGAGCGAGCGAATCTTCCCGGATTTAGCCATCGCAAGAAGCTCCTCGCAATAGTCGACCACGTTCGCCGCCGCCTCGCCGGCGACAGCCACGTCCTTCCGAAACCCAACCACAACCTCAGCCATCACAAACCCCTATAGGAGCAAGCCCAGCGATCGCGCGTGGTCGAGCGGATGGCGCGGACCTTTCGCCATATTGCACGGCGCGCAGGTCAACTGAAGGTTCGACCGCCGGTTCGACCCGCCCAGCGCCTTCGGCATGATGTGGTCGATGTGGACCTCGTCGCCCAGCCGGCAATGGCAGATCGCGCACCGGCCGCGCTGAGCCTTGGACAGAATCTCGATCGTCGCCGCGCGCTTCGCGATGTGCCGGCCACGCTTCGCAGCCCGGACCTCGTCAGGGTGAGCCAATTTCCACGAGCGGACCAATCCTCGCGCCCGAGCCGGGTTCGCCGTGCGCCACGCCCTGTTGCGCTCGCGCGGCGTCGGGCGCGTCAGACGGTCAACCTCGCGCGCGGCGTCGCTCTCAATCTTCTCCGCTGCCCGCTCAGCCGCCTTAGCATCCCTGGCAGCCTTCTGGCCCGCCCGAAACTCTGCGTTGGGCAAACCGTCAGCAGGAAGACCCATGCGCCGGCGGAAAGCCTCTCGCCACTTTCGCCGCTGTTCTGCCAAAGCCGCAGGGTCAGCATCCCACGCCGCGCGCTTGGCCGCGTACCGAGATGCTTCTTGAATTGGTGAGCGTCCCAATATTTTCAGAGCCCCAAAAATTCGAACACCCCAACAAATCCCACAGGTTTTATGCTCTTGCAAGCTTCGAGCACGGCGAAACGACGAAACTTTTCCCCCGGCCTCACTCAGGCGGGATCGTCCAGGTTTGGAGGGTTCGCGGTCAGATCGATGGTCGTCTTGACAGGCTGACGTTCGTCAGACTGACCTGAGTTGATGACGATTGTCACGCCAGGTGAATGACTTACGCCTGTTCCTCCCGTGCTCGATGCATCGCCTGCCATGCGCTCAAGCGCCAGCACTGAGTTGACCGCTGGCATGTTGTCGGCTGCGTCGCGTATCTCCGCCAGGCGCTGAATGTTGCGCGCGTTGACGCTCGCAAGGAGCATCTGCCTTCGCTTGCGGACGTATTCGAGCACATGCGGCTTTGCGAAGGCTTCACGAACGATGTGGGTTGAGACGCCTGACGCCTGGGCTGCTAGGTGGATAGGCTTGCCTTCGTCGACCATGAGCTTAAGCGCGTGGGCGATCCTGCTTGGGATGACTGCCGTGCGGGGCTTGCGAAGGGGCTCTGGGAAGGGCGGAGCGATCTCTTTCATGGGGGTGGATTTGGTCGTCTGGCTGTGGCCTGTGCAATGATCTCGTTGAGCGAGGTTGGGTCGTTTGAACACGGGAGTATACGCGCGCGCGAAGAAATCATTGGCGAATTTGGAACTTTATAAACCGTCCATTCGGGTTTATAATTGACCTGAATTCGGGTTTTGATTTGGGCAGACGCGCGCACAATCCTCATGTCCTTCGTGGCCGCGATCGTGAGGCGGTCATACGGCTGTATCTGTCAGCGGCGTTGACAGCGGCAGAAGCGGCGTCAGCGATTGGCATTGACGCCCGTGCGGTTGAGCGCTCGGCGCCTTCGTGGTTCTCCTGGCAAGTGAAGCATGAGCGGCGCGTCGCGGGCTTGCTCGCGCGGGCGTTGGGCAAGGCGAGGAAGGAACAAGCCGATGATGAGCGACAACGAGATTCGCGAGATTGCGACCGTGTTGGGGATACCGATTACGCCGGCTGAACGCGGGTCCGAGGCCTATTGGGCATGGCGTGAGGCAGTGGCTGCGGCGAAGATGATGGCCGATCGCCTTGGCTTGCAGCATGAGCAAACCCGACTTGCAATCGACCATGCGAGTCTGTTCGCTTGCGACTAGCTGCGACAATCTGTCCGTCAATCTCCGGTTGACTTCTTAGCGCAGTTCGCTTAAGTTTGCTGTGTTGGATCGAACAAGGGGAACCAAAATGACCACATTCATCGCAATCGCAGTCGGCCTCTGGATCGCCGCAACGGGTTGCTCTTTCTTCCATCGCTTCCCGATTGGCGGGTGACAATCAACGGGAGGGGCTTCGGCCTCTCCCTCTTTCTGGATCGAACAAGGGGAATGAAAATGCTTACAGCCAAACAGATCGCATGGGCGGCGGACCACGATTGGTTCTGTGAGTCCTATGACGGGTTTGTCTCAGTATGGGATCGCTCATGGGATCGTGAGATGCGTACCGAGCGTCGCCAGATTCTCTATTTCAATAATTTTCGTCTTCTCCGTGAATGGGCGGGGTACTGAGATGACCACGCTCAACGCTCACAGCTATTTCAACGTCGCGATCTCGATCGCCATGCTGGCCGAGTTCGCGGTCTGCGTCCTGATCGTCGCCTTGTACGTCCTGGCCTAAAGGGGAATTGAGATGGCACGCCTGATTATCAAGATTGATCTGGAAAACGCGGCTTGGCGATCGCCGAGCCGATTGCAGAGGCCGCTTGACCATGTCCTATCGCGATAAAGACTGCCCTTGCGCGTCTGGCGTCTATTCGTCCGACGCGCGGGAAATTCTCGCGGCCGTCCATGCTCAAAACTTGGCGAGTTTGAACGCCGCGGCCCTGCGGGACCGCTATCGCCGCGTCAACGGGATAGCGGACAAACCGCAGACCTTTGACTTGTCGCCGCTTCCCCTGTTCGGCGACGCTCACAAGCAAAAAGAGCTTTTCTAAGGGTCCGGCCATGACGCGCCACGTTCTTGCCTCGCAGCCACAAACGCTTGTCGGTTTCCTGAAATCGATCGGCGGATTGCAGGATTGTTCGGAATTGCGGGCGCGGGATGCGCGGCGCGTCTGGCCGGGCCTCGTGAACAACAAGCGTGGCCTTTCGCTCGATTATGCGCGAGAGGCTGCCGCCGAGTCCGGCTTCCTCGGCGAGCCGATCGCCGACGCCATGTCCAATTCGACCGTCTCTGACTTTCTCGACGCGCTCGATTCGCATCCCCATTATCGGACGCGCGACGTCGACCGGCTGGCCGCATGGCAGGATCAGGGCGCCGGCCAGGCGTTTGTCGACGCGATCAACGATGAGATCGCCGCGATCGAAGCTTTCGCCGCGCAGACCGGCTTTGCCAATCCAGACGATCATGAATGGATGGCGGCGGCCGCGCAGATCGCGCTCGACGATCCATCTCTCGAATACGATGATGCGCTTGAGCGCGCCGCGCTGGCGATCTATCGGGCGGAATCCGAGCGCCCCGCGCTAGAAACCGCGCCCGCCGAGACAATCGAGACGCCCGCGCTGGCGCCCGAACCGATCGCCCTTCCCGTCTTCCCTCACATAGCAGCACGGGCCTGGCGCGAGTCGCAAGGTCTGTCACGGGCGAAGCTGGCGCGATGGATCGGCTTTAGCGCTTCGCAAATCCAGGACTATGAGGAAGGCGCGCGGCGCGGCAAAAAGAAAGCGGAGGAAGCCGTGATTTCGGACGCTGCCTGGCTGCGCTATGGCCTGGCCTGCGCGGCCCTGTCAGCCGGGCTGAAACTGCCTTTCTAGGCTACCACGTTTCAATCCGCGATTCCGGGTCGCCGGCTCCATCGCGGGCCTTCCGCCCTTCGGTTTTGGTCTCACGGTCACAAGCACATTCGACTTGATGACGTAGAGCCAGCGTCCCGAGATGACCCCGCAGGCGCCGGCGTCGCTCGCCTCGCGCAGCTTGTCCATCAGCCGCGGCTCGATCTCAGGGCTGCCTAGGCGTTCCGTCAGGCGCTGGCGCGCATGTTTCGAGATGATCAGCCGATCCATCGCGTTTCCCCCTGTACTTCGCCCAGCGCGCCATCGCGGCGGCGCGCGCGTTGTAGCTGCGGATCGACGCCGGCCCGCCGCTGTGACGGATCAACGCGGCGTGTCTGGCGGACTTGGAGCAGCGCTTAGCGCCGATGCGCTCCTTTCGGATTTTTCCGCCCTTTCGCCCCATTTCCCTGTAGGTTTCTTTCGGAATTGCGAGATGCGTAACTTGGTCTCGAACGTATCCAGGATTGCGCCTAACGATGCGCGTTTTCATACGGGTAGTCTGCGCAACGTCCTCAACCACCAACATCTTGACGCCAAGCAGCCCGAGCACAACCCCGAAGCTTTCGATACTCAGAATCTTGCCGCTCGTCTTCGGCGTCATCAGGCGGGCGAGCGTCGCGCCGGCAAGCCCGCTGATCTCCGCCGCGTTCTCAGAGCCCATCGCGAGCCCAAGGTCGGCCGCTCGATCGCGCAACGCGGCGATGAAGCCAAGATAGTCGGCGCAAATTGCGAGGACCTTGCCGTCGCTCACGGGCGGCTCTCCAGAAGATCGCCATCGGCTTTCAGTTTGTGTGCTCGCTCGCGGATCGCCAGCGAGATTTCGTGCCAGTTTGGCGGGTAGAGCGCCTTCATTTCCTCACGAATTGGCATCGCCCAGCCCCAGCGAGGCGCGCGCGACGGGCGACAGCGTGACAGGGCCGCGAAGGTGCGGGAAGCCGGCCTCGACGTCCCTGATGGCTTCGTCGCGCGTCTGGCGGCCGACGTTGTTCGTCTTGTTTAGGTCGGCCATCAATTCCTTGAAGCCGGCCTTGACGCGCTCGCGCTCGGTCGACGTGTTTTGGTGATAGACTTCGGCGCCGAGCAGCTTTTGCAGCGAATCGGCCTCGTCGTAGACCGATCTGCACGCCTCGTCGGCGAGCTTGCGCAGTTCCGGCGCGCTCGGGCGGAACGTGGCGCCGCTGGCGATCACCTTCTGGCAAGCGCGATCAATCGCCCAAAGCGGAAAGCCGGACAAGACTGAGGCGTAAGCGGCGACCGTTTCCTCCATCGTACCAACGCCCGCGCCGGCGACCGGGAAAAGCAGGAACATCCGCGTCATTCGCTTGCGGATAGACTCCGCGTCGGATTTCATGCCGCGGATAATTTCGTCGTATCGCGCGCGAAACTGGCCCAATTCGGCCTCGTTTGGCACAAATTTGTCGCTGATCGCGTATTTTCCGCCGGGAAGGCAATCGACGTAGTTGCAATACGAGGCGACGCGATCAAGAAACTCGCGTGGCGACGGCGTCAATTGTGGGACCGTCGAAGAAGTCTGGCGCTTGGTTAGGTCTTGGCTCATCGTCGGTTCCCATCATTTTACGGATGTAGTCTGCGTCTCGGTCGAGGCGGGATTGCTTCGACCCGTTTGGCCCCGCTCTGGCGCCACATGGCGGAGCCGCTGGTCGATCTTCCCAACGCCGTTGATTGAGGAAAGTCGCCGGGTTAAGCCACGGGCGATCAGCCGGCTTCTCGCGGACATAAGCCGCCACGCCGGAGACGATGGCATCGACCTCTGCTGCAACTTTTGCAAACGATCGTTCGGCCGACGGCCTGCCAACCTTGTTCGGCCAAACAGACCAAAAGCGATCGAACGCCTCGCGCGCGCTAACAGACACCGAGCGTAGCGAGGTAGTGGGGGTAGGGTTAATCTCTAGAGGGGGTGTGGGGGGGACCTCTCTATTAGGGGCTGGGGGGTCACGCGCCGTCACACTCTGTCCCGCGTCGTCACGCCCCGTCACAGTGACAAGGCGTGACCGCGACCGGCGTTTCCGCTCTGCCGCAGCCTCTCTTAATTTGGCCGCCTTGGTGTCTTCCTCGTTCGAGTGGGCTTTGATGACGGCACCTATTTGCTCTGACGAACAGCCAGCCTTGACCATTGTGTCGACGACCAGCGCGAGGTTCATTGCATGCCTATCCGGTTTTCACCCATTGCCGCTACCTATAGACGGCAGACGCGGCACTTCATTTCGTTGATCGGATCGCGCGTATCGCGCGGTATCCAGCCGGTTTCAAACTTAGCGCGCAAATCCTTGAGCGACGTTGGTTGTGTGTCGCGTCCCGGTGAGCGAAACGTAAATCCAGTTTGATCTTCCCACGCCTCGCCCTCCAAATAGGCGTCGAGGTTGTCGCGCCAAAGCTCGAACCATTCGATAAGCCGTTGAAAAAAACAGACCATGCAGTCGGTCCGCCTTGGAATTATGAGTTGTCTCTCGGCGTTGAATTTCAGAACCGCTTCAAGGTCCATTCCAGCTTCGCGCAGCGGAAAAATCATTTCGACGTTCGGAACGTCTTGATAATCCCCACCTTCTCGCCGTTCCTCGTCAGCGCGCAAACCGACGTAGAATTTCGCTGGCGAGTGCTGCATTAAATAAGCGGCGAACGGTTCGATTTTGAGAACGCGCGTACACCAGCGCTGACGCCAATTCGGCAGCGCGTTCCATTGCTTAATCAGTCCTCCAAGGCCGCCGGGAACCATGACGGGCACGATCGGTCCGATACGCTCGCGCAGCCCGCGCATGTGATCAAACCACGCTGGCGACTCGTTGCCGGTCGGTGTGCAAACCCAAGTGAATTTGATCTCTGGATGCGTTTCGGTAAGCAGCACGGCCATTGCCACGCTGTCCTTTCCGCCTGAAATCGCCCCTATGTGGTTCATGTTGGAACACCGTCATCAGCGACTTCCAGCACCGAGATACAGACATTGTCGCCAGCGAGGGCGGCGGAGATTTTGACTTTCGCGCGATCTCTTTCGCTCCTGTCCGAGAAGGAAAGTTGGATCAGGAAGATTTTCGCGTCGTCGCCTTCCGCCACCGTCGCAGTGCGCTTGATTTGTGTGTCGCTCATCAACATCTAGCTCCGTTGGGCGCTAACCGGATAGGCAGGGTTCATTGAACGGTTGCGCCTTCCGGGCGCTGGTCACTGCCGTGCTCAGCGATGATCCAATAGGCGGCGTCCATTGCTTGGCACCATTCCGGGAAGGCGTCCGTACCTTCGGCCGGCTTCGATGCCTCAAGGGCGAGATACGCCTGGTAGGCGGCGACGAGTTCTTCGCGCGTCATCACCAGTCCGTGAGTTGCGAGAGTGTGCCGGCAGCGTCTTTGAGGGCGCGCTTGGTGCGCTCGACCTCTGATTCGCGCATTCCTGGAAAGGCGTGGCGAAAGTTCATGGCGGCCACGAGTTCAACCGCCCATATTTGGACGGCGATCGAAAGGGGCTTGCGTGTTGGCGCTGGTTGTTGTAGCTGTGGCGCATTCATTCGCGAAGGACCCTCGCGCTTGGATAAGGCCAGGTCGAAGGCGTCTCACCGCCTCCCTGGCCACTTTTTCAACCGAACAGCCGCGAAGCTACGCCTGCGGCGGGGCGTCGTCAATGGGCTTCCGTTGGCCTAAAAATTTCAAGGCGGGCAGCGTGACGTCGTTGTGCGGGCTGACGAGCGACTTTCGGACGAAGCGGGCGATCGGCGTGGCGCGCTCGCGAACCTCTGCGGCCAACGCCCGCGTGTCGCGCTCGCGCTCGATCAGGTCGTCGCGCCTGACAATCCACCCGCCGCGGCCGGTCGGCCTGCTGAATTTTGACATTCGCTACTCTCCAACGCTTCGACCGTGACGCGCACAAACGCGACCGGACCGTAGATTTTGACGACGTTCAGATGCGCGACCTGCGCGTCGTCGCCGAAGACCAGCGCCGCCGGCAGCTTGTCGTAGCCGGCGAGCGATTCGTTCTTGCCGATGCAGTCCATGATCGCCTTGGCGATGTTGTCGGCGTCCGGCCGCGAGTCCTTCCAATGGGCCGCGGCCTTGCGCTTTTTGGACCACGTCTCGGGGACTGGATAGACCGCGCGGACGTCCATCGTCAGCGGCCCTTCGAGCAGCGCCGCGCCGCGCATGGCCTCGAACGCCATCGCCCGCACCTGGAGCATGTAGTCGCGCTGCTTGGTCGGCGTGAACCGGCGGGTCCCGAAGGAACCGGCGCGCGCGAATGGAACCGGCGCGCCGGGTATCGTGAAAATGAGGCTCACTCGGCGTCGGCGATCGGCAGGTCCGGCTGATCCTTGTCGGGCGTCGCCGGCGCCCGCTCGCCGTAGAAGTCGGCGGCTTCGGCCAGAACGAGGACGGCGGCGCCCTTGCCGTGTTCGGCGAGCCGGTTGATCGTCTCGACGGTCGAGGATGCGGCGAGCTTGATTTCGACGCCCTTGTCGATCTTGATAGCGCCAACGCTGACGACAATCGACGGGAAGCCGGCTTTGACGACCGCCTGGACGACGCGGCGAACCACGTCTTGCCCGCACATTGAGACGGCGTAAATCTTGTCGCGCTGTTCGTCTTCGGACAGCATCGCCCACGGCACTTTCATGTCGCGAAGATGGCCGAGCAGCACGTCGCGGACGTCGCCGCTCAGCGTGTCCG
>QGNH01000762.1_pt1 | contig 22688 bp, 28 predicted proteins | sample 1735481 | NCBI WGS metagenome assembly QGNH01 (sample SAMN09239004, study PRJNA386568) | Viral metagenome, whole genome shotgun sequencing project.
CTCGCTCGGCCGCGGCTCGCTCGTCAGACGACTGCTTGCCTTGACTAGGCGGAGGTAGGTGGCAAAAACTGTGGCTATCCCACTCTGGGCGGCGTCCGATCGCGTCAGCCGAGTAGGGAGACGCCTCTTGAGGCGACCTGAATTGTCCACCTGTTCAGCCACATTCACACCGCGCGTCGAATTGGCAGCCGTCGATGCACAGCAAATAGGACAAGAACAAAGTGCCGTATTTCATTGAGGCTGGTTCCCCTATTTGCAGGTCTATCTTGGCAACGGGACAGCGCGAAGACCACGCGATCCGATGGGGTTGCGGCGGGCGCCGAGTTCGCGGAACAAACGCAGGGCACGAGACCGTCGAGGCGACGGCTTATGCGGTCCTTGTGGAGGGTCGCGGCACCGCCCGCAAAGATGCGGTGGTGTTGCCGCGCCAGTCGAAGGTGGTGCCCGCCCAGCCGGCGACCCATAGCCCCGGGAGAGAGAAGTCGCGCGCAATCATCATCAGGGCGATAGGCAGCGAGAGCGGCCAGCCCATCCTCTTGGCGAGGAGCAGCTCGGCGCCGTACCATGCGGCGAAGAAAATGACGAAGCCCGACCAAGTTGGCGGTCGCATCAGGATGAGGGCAGCGGCGGCAAGGATAGGCAGGAACCCGCCGGAAAGAATCTCGAGCGCGTAGAATGGCGCGAATGTTGCGCGGCGGAGGCGCGCCCAGCGCAACTGACGCTTCCAGATTTCGCCGAGCGGACGGTATCCGAGCGGCTGCGGATAGGGATTGAGCACCAAGCGCACACGATTGCCGGCACGCTTCACGATCTTCGTGAAGGCGGCGTCTTCGGCGGGCTCGGACGCGAGAGCGGCGATGCCTCCAGCGCGATCGAGATCGGAGCGGCGCCAAAGCATCGTCTTGCCATGTGCGAAACCGATACCCAAGACATCGGCGAACAATTGCCAGCGCGCCTGATGCGTGTTGAGGAAAGTGCACTCTAATTCGGCGCCGAAACCTTCTGGTTCCGCGCCGACCGGTGGCGAGCAGACGAGGCCGACGCCGGGTGCCCATCGGCCGAGAAGCTGATCGAGGTAGCCAGGCGGGGTCAGCACGTTGCTGTCCGCCATCACGATCCAGTCGTGGCGCGCCACGCGCCAGCCCTTCACCAGATTGTTGAGCTTGGGATTGACACTGATGTGGTCGTCGCCGGTTACGAGACGCGACGACACGTCCGGGTGCCCGGCCATCAACCGGCTTATGACCGGGATAATGGGATCGCTGGGATCGGCGACGCAGAAGATGATCTCGAACTCGGGGTAGTCGATCGCAAAAGCCGAGGCGAGTGTCTCTTCAATATGGTTCTCGATCCCACAGGCCGGGCGAAGGATCGTGACCGGAGGACGTTCTCTCGGCGCCTGAGTCTGTGTGATGTATGGGCGCAATATCAAAACAAAAATGCTGACGAAATGCGTCGCCGCGAAGGCGATGAGGCATGCCAGAATCAGGTAAAATGGCGTCATCGCAGCGCACCACGTGCTTAACCTCGGACAGCGGCTTCGCGTCGCGTCGGCACCTAGCTACACGTCCGTACCGCCGAAGAAAAGGCGCCGTTGGCACCGACTGAGTCCGAGCCACGCCTACAAATTCTGGACTGGAGCGATATTGTCATTGGGTGAAAGACGTGTTGGGGCGACAACACGGAGGGTCTATCAGCTTGTCGATGGGGCATCGAGGCTGCCAATCCGCCGCGGGCGAGCCCCGCTATACAGCCGGCTCGAACGGTTGGCGCGCGTTCGAGGCGGCCTGCTCAGCTGATGCCCGGCTACTTGGCGAGGCGGGCACACCCAATCCACCGGGCTGCAGCGCATAGACAAGCCGCCTCTTTAGGCATGACGGCTGCGGGCGCGACGTTCAAAATTCTTTCCTCTGTAAATTTTGCGCCGTTCGAGTGCTCGATTCACGTCCCCGGCCTCGCTGGAGCTTGACCTCAACTACATCTTTCCGCCCGGACGGAACGACGCCCACCCTGGCCGCGTTTTTGATCTTGTTCCCGGCTAACCATTGGAGAAGCCGCCATGGACAAGGATCGCATCAAAGGCGCCGCACAGCAGGTCAAAGGCTCGGTCAAGGAAGCCGCCGGCAAGGCCCTCGGCGATGCCAAACTGCAGAGCGAAGGCAAAGCGGACAAGGCCGAAGGCAAAATCCGCAACGCGGTCGGCGCGGTAAAGGACGCCGTTCGCGAGTCGCTTGACAAGAAATAGGTGAAAAACCGCCGATTGCCCAGCTCCGCAATCGGCGGTCTTTGTAGATCGTGGAAATCGCAGTGCACAAGCTCCGTCGCTCCGGATTGGCCGGAGCCGTTCTTACCGCCTCACTTCTAGGCTGTCTCGGAGCGGCAAGTGCCGATCTCGAATGGCGCGCCTACGTTGACCCCGTCCTCGGCTACTCGCTTCTATACCCCTCTGTGCCGTTCGATGGAGCGTCGGTACGCGAGCATGGAGGCGTCACGATAACAAGTAGCGGGGGAGCTCGGCTGTATATTTTTGGCGATCGAAACTCGGACGGTCGGTCTGCCGAGGCTGTCGCGGCAAAAGTGTCGGGATACGAAGACATCGGTGAGGTCACTTACCGGCGTCTCGCGGACAGGTGGCTTGTGCTCTCGGGTTATATCGCCGGCGGACCGCAGGGGCCGCCGGGCAGCATCTTCTATGAACGGATTGCTTTCAGCCCAGATCACAGCACCCTTGCGGGCTTCCGGTTGGTTTACTCTCAGGCGCAGCGCGCTTTGTTCGACCCCACTATCGCGACGATCGGGCGCTCGCTGAAGGCTCCTGCGAGCGAGCACACTGCCATGCTTCCCGCGTCGCCCCTTCAGGCGAATGCTGATCCGGCATCCGCCGCTCGCGCGCACCAAGAATGGTGCCGGCGGAAGTATTCCACTTACGAACCAGCAACCGATTCATTCCTGCGCTACGACGGAAGATACGTGCCCTGCGTCGCTCCCCGCGACTAGTGGCCGTCTTGCGCGGCGGGCTCCGCCGAATAGCCTTCAGAGCGAGACAGAGATCGCAGGCCGAACTTGCGACTCCAGTCGATGTTGTGAACAGGCACGTTCCTGCTGCGTCATTTCAGTTTTTTCAGCGGCGCCGAACTAAAACGGGATCAGGTCCGCAGCATCCACTACATCAACAAGAAGCCGTGGGAACTCTGGTATAGAGGGAGCGCCGACGCTGCGCTCTCCGAGCTCGACGATGTTTGGACCCGGGAACTGTCCCATGAGGAACTGCTCGCGCTCGTCTCTCTCTCTGGCGTCGCCGCCAATCCATCGCCGAGCGAGCCCGCTTCGAGGCGCGCACCACTTCGGGAGGCGCGCGCCGGCAAGAGGACCGGAGACGGCGTCGCTTCCGCCGATGGCTCTACGTGACGGGCGCCATCCTGATTGCGACTGTGTTCTTCCGCATCGGGGCAAATTGGGCGAGATTGCGATAACGCACATCCTTCATGGTGGAAAGGAGCCGCGGAATGTTCCTCGCCGAAGGCCCCTGCCCCGGCGACGAACAGTAGCACTCTGTCGCTCATCGGATCCTCAGATCGGAACGGCCGCGCCGGTCTGAAGGGTGGAGGCTCGATGAACCCGGCCTCGATGTATGGTCGGATATCGGTCGGCCAGGACGTCTCGCTGCGGCTCACCGCCGCGATAACCGGATCGAGCCGGGTCGGGTCGAGGGGAAGGACAACTTCCCAAGGTTCGCCACTCGGCGCTGGGAAGTAGTGAGCGTCCGGCATCCTTGCCCTCGTGACTACGTTCGCACGCGTGACGCCGAGGGGCTCCCATGACATTCGCCTGGCCCGATACTGAGCGCCACCGATCAGTATCAGAAAACCCCGCAACGCCAGACAACCGCGCTCAGCAGACGCTGTCTATCTCAACTTTCACAAGGATGGCCTCATTCAGACCGTCGCTTACGGCCATCACGCGATCGACACGCTGGCCCTGATAGTGATGGCAATCCTGATTACGATCCTGTTCGAGGTGCATCCGCAAACGCCGGTGACTCAAGCCGCAGCCCGCGCCACACTCCTTATGGCATTGCCTACGGCCCTTTGATCGGCCTGCAGTAGTCCGGGTGGGGGGCTGGATCGTGAGCCGACGCGGCTCGTCCTCAAACCGTGGCGGGCCATTTCTGTGCGAGTTTAGCCGTTATTCGCTGGCCGCTGCCGCCTATGTCGGAACGCCCGATGGTCAGCTGGCGCCTAGTACTTGGTGTGCAGCAGTTGCGGGTCAAGGTGTTGCGAGACGCCCGCCGGCGTCACGCCGAGGAGCTTTAGTGAAATCGTTTTTCCCAGTGAGCGTGACCGGCGCTACTGCAGCTGTCTCAACCGAGCGCTAGCTGACGAAGGTGCCACTTTCCAATTCGTCAGGGACTCGGTGTGAGATGCGTCGACCGCTTATAAGACTGAAGTGACGCGGCGTTCTGAAGATCGGTCTTATAAATCCTCATGATCTGCAAAACCTCATCCGCCAACTCGCCAAATTCATTTGTCTTAAGGTCTAGATATTCTCCGTGCGCAATCCTATTTATTCGATTTACCAAGCTTTCATCGATGAGGTTATACTTGGTCTCATAGATAGATGTAGCGATATCTAGTGACACGGCTATGTTTGCAAAGACTTTAGACGTCAAATTCGATCCAGTATCGATTGCAGATGACATGTTCATTTTAGCTGTCTTGTCCATTTCGTCCATAACAAAATCGAATGCTTCGATATAGGGTTTTGCTTGTCCACTATCGATGAGCATTCTAAGCTTGTTCTTCAGACCGAACACAGCAAAGCAGCTCTTCAGTTCACGGTAACGATGTCGTCTGCTAGCGACAAAACTGAGATAATCCTCTGAAGCCGTCTTTATGAAGCCCTCCCAGTGCGCGTAAACGAGCGCAACGCCGGCGCGAACGAATACCTGCCAATTCACTGCGTTCGCCTTTGCAGCCATTTTCAACGCTGAAACCTCCTTAATCCTCCATGCCATCTCGGCATCCAGCGCTTCCTGCAACTGCGCCAACGTCCGGATTTTTCGCATTGGGGCTGCGTTAGGCCTTCGCCTTCTGCGGTTTCAGCAATTTGGCCGCCATGGGCAGAAGCATCGACAGTCTTGTCGAGCCGCGCACACCGGCACCTGAATAGTCACCGAAGGTTTGGTTCTGCCAAAGTTCGCGCGCCGCTTTCTGGATGAACTGCTTTCTTTTTTCCGACCTCATGCGGGCTAGCACCCGCACATTCTTGGAGACGCCGGTGGCCATCACCTCGAATACAGACATGAGGAACTTGCCAACAAAAGCATTGCCGTTCCACCTCTTGAACGCGCGCTCGCCGAGCGCGTCATTAAGGATTTCAAATGTTTGATCGAATACCTCACCCTCGGCCGCCATATCGAAATCTGGATCGGTGGCCATCCGCATCAGCGCCCGATCTAGGTATTCGTGAACGTCGAGACCGCGCTTGTAGGGAACCGACCGAAAGGCGAAAAACCGCAAGGCCAGCTCCACTCCCGCCTGAGCATCGAGTGCAGTATCGGTCTGGTCCGTTGTCTTCTTGAACGCAGCCGAATTTGATTGGGCGATCAACCAATCGTAGAATTCACGATTGATAGATACCGCGATGCTATTCCGAACCTCTTGCTCGGTCAGCGCTGCCCCGCCAGTGTTGAGACGCTGGAAGAGTTCAAATTTCGCGGAAAGGTCGCTTTCGCTCTTTAGAATCTCGATCCGCATCCGGGCGCGTTTGATTGCAATCTGCAAGAATTGACCGATGCCATCCCCGGCGCCCTCAGCAGAGGCCTCCCAGCGTTTGCCGTCTAGGCTTGGCAAGAACTCAGTGCCGTTCAGTATGAGAGGCCCGAGCTCCGCCGCCCTCTCACCCTTCAGGTCGCCGGTGAGTTGGAATACTGTCGACAGGCGCTGCAGTCCGTCGACCAATTCCCAGACACCGTCCTCATCCTGAAATACAAAAATCGGCGGAACGGGGATGCCGAGAAGGATCGACTCAATGAAGCGGGTCTTCCGCTCGTCATCCCAACGAAACAGGCGTTGGAACACCGGATCGATCCTGAGCTCGTCGTCTCGATAAAGGTTGATGATCTCCCCTAGCGACATCTCGTAGCCGTCAGTAACGACCTGCTTTCGGGCTTTTTGGACCTCGTCGTTTAGCGACAATTTATGCGTCCTCCGATGCCGTCTACTTTTGATACCCATCAGCGCGACAATGGCATACGCCAAAAGCCAATGGCAAAAATCGGCTGCGTCCGACGGCCTAGTTCAGAGCGTCTCTGACGAGCCCCCAATAGGGCCGACGCTTTCTTTCGCGCTCCCAAAACCCGAACTGCTCCTCCGGAGCGAAGCAAAAGAAGTCGGCGGGCGCTCTAGGGTCCCGGCGCGACGTGTACTTCAGGCCCTCGTCCATAAGCCATATCTCACTGAACCCAAAGCATCCGAAATCGCTTAGCACCGCGAGTGCCGTGATCTCTTCGTGCAGGTCGTATAGGGCTGGCCCCTCCACATCCATCGCGGGCCAATCCAAGTGACCTAGCAGGATAAGGGATTGCCTGACGAAGATGCCGCGTCGGTCGTAGCTCTCGTGCTTCTGTCTCGCTAGGCGCAGCATCTCGCTGATAACGTCGTCGGGGCTGCCGGCCTTGACAGCTGTCAGCTCCAGCCCGGTCTCTATCCCGTCGATGAGCACCAGCCGATCTGGTGCCTCACCGACTGACAATATTTTGACGGTTCGACCAGTGACGGCGGGGAACTCCGACTCAAACGTTTCCGCGATGCTGGTCTCGACTTCGCGTCTCCCAAGAGCATAATCGCCTGACATGATGCTTCCGGCTGTTGTTACCTATTAGGTTACCTATAAGTCCCATGCAGGCTATGCCCTTCCGCCTAAGTTACTGATTTTCCTTGGTGAGCGCGTCGGGGCTCGAACCCGAGACCTGCTGATTAAAAGTCACTCCATAACCCGTTTCGTGGCGTTTCATATCAGTTCATCTGCTTTCCAAGAATCCTTATTTCTCTTGCGATTCTGCCGGTAAGGCGTATCATCGCCTTTCACGGGGCCACATTCCATTTCGCGGATTATGTGGCCCCAATGTGGCCCGGAGGACTCCGCCATGCCGAGGAAAAAGCTTACCGACCCGACCCTCAGGAATCTAAAGAAAGCCGCCGCCGGTGACCGATACGAGACAATGGACACGCTGATTGGCGGATTTGGTATCCGTGTCAACGACAAGGGACACGGCACGTTCATTCTCAAGACGCGCTATCCGGGCCACTCGGGTCCGACGCGCCGCGCCCTTGGCGAATACCCTGCCATGTCTCTTGAAGCCGCGCGGGCTAAAGCCGCGGAGTGGTTGACACTGATGAAGCAGGGGAAAGACCCGGCCGACGTAGAGGAGCGCGCACGGCTCGCGGCGCAAGAGGAGAAGGACAAGACATTCGCCAAGGTGGCCGAAGATTTCCTTCGTGAGAAGGTGGCGACCGAACGCAGCGCGCGAGCTGTCGAGCGGGAGATTGCCGACCTGATCACGCCCTTGGGCAATCTGCCAATCGGCGAAATCACCGACTTGCATGTGTTGAAGATCATCAAGGCGAAGGCGCAGAAGGGCGGCCGGACTGGCGAGGGGGCGCCGGTAGCCGCACGGAACCTGCTGGCCTTGGCAAAGAGGTTTTTCGGGTGGGCGATTGACCAGCGGGTGTATGGCATCCGCGAAAACCCGTGCCGCGGCATGTCGGCAACGAAGATCATCGGCGAAAGCGCGTTTTCGTTCCGTGACCGCACTCTCGCCGATGACGAACTGAGGGCGCTGTGGCGCGCCGCCGGCCGTCTTGGCCCCCCTTATGGCGCGGCCTATAGAATGCTGTTGCTAACGTGCCTTCGCGTCAACGAGGCGGCGGACGCCGCTTACCCGGAGTTCGATCCTGCCGTCGTGCGGGCGCTCCGCCAGCGCAAAGACGGGGAAGCAGTCGATTGGAGCAAGCTCGCGCCGGAGCAGTTCGTTTGGACGATTCCGGCGGCCCGTATGAAGGGCAAGGACGCTGGCAAGCGACAGGCACTACCGCACGCGGTGCCGCTCACGCCCGATATCCTCGCCCTGCTGGAGTCCCTCCCTCGCCAAGCCGGCCCGTTTCTATTTTCGACGGACGGCGGCAATACGCCGACATGGCTCGGCGACAAGGTCAAAAAGAAGCTGGACGAACTCATGCTCGGCGAGTTGCGCGAGATGGCGCGCGAGCGCGGCGACGACTTGCCGGAGACGCTTCAGCATTGGGAAAATCGCGATCTTCGGCGCACGGTGCGCACCCGCCTATCTCGCCTTAAAGTCCCCGAAGAGGCACGGGAGGCGATACAGGCGCATGTCCGGCCAGGTGTTAAGCGAAACTACGACTGGCACACGTATTTGCCCGAGAAGCGCGAGGGCTTGGAGAAGTGGGCCGCGGCTCTCCGCTTGATAATCACTCCGCCGGAATCGAACGTTGTCGCGTTGGTCCGCGAAACGGCGTGATAACCCGCCAGAGTCAAATTTAGCGAATGAAAGGGCCTGAAATTTCCTGCAATTATTAATGGGCTAAATTCGCTTAGATTCACTTAGCTTTCAGGCCCTAAAACCACCCATTTCTCGCGAGCGCGTTAATACTTGCGTGGTTCCTTTCTCGTGCAAAAACCGAAAAGGAACCGCCGCCAATGTCTAGCCGCCTACTGTCTCATAAAGACCTCGCCGCCAAAGGCATCCTGCTTGGCAAAGTCCAAATTTGGCGCTTGGAAAAGGAAGGCAAATTCCCCAAGCACGTCAACCCGTCCGCCGGGCGCAACGCCTGGATCGAAGGCGAGATTGACGCCTACATTGCGGGCCGCATCGGCCTGCGTAACGCCGCGCCGGTGGCAGCGTGACCTTCGAAGACGCAGCATTTTTCCAGCGACACCCGGCGCGACAGTTCCGCATTCGCCTCGCCGAGCGCGCCGAGTTTCGAGACGGCCATTCCCTGCCAGGCGGGCGCACTTTTACGATAGTGCCGCGGAAAGGGCCGCTCCTAGCCCTGCTCGCCGGCCGAGATTTTGACGAGGCGTTGAGCGATAGACGCTTGGGCGAGCTGTACGGCGATCTTTCCGCACGGCGGACCGTACCATCATGACTACCTTTGACTTTTTCGCTCGCCACCGGCTCGGGCTTTTTCCGCTCGTACCGAACGGCAGCGCGCCGGCCACCGAAACACCATACGACGACGTCTCTACCGAGCCCGCCCAATGGGCAAGGTGGCAGGCCGCCGGGCGCAATTTCGCTTTGCCGATGGGGGCTAATAGACTCCTCGCGGTCGATATTGACACGAAGCACGGCGACGGCGTCGCGGAGTGGCGCAGGTGGTGCGCTGACCACGAGTTAGACCCCGACACCTACCCGCCCGCCTGGACGACGCCGAGCGGCGGCGCACACCTATTGTTTTGGCGGCCCGAAGGCGTCGCCCCCGAGACGCTGCGCAATCACGCAATCAAGGCCGGAGTGGTGGACACTCGGGCAGCAATCCAAAGCTATCTCGCGGTCCCGCCAAGCGTGAGGGACGGGCGCCGCTATGCGCCCTGGCCGGGTGGCATCGTGATCAGCGCCGCGCCCGCGGCGCTGATTGAGCACTGCACCCGGTCGACGACACCGCGCGCCGCCGGTGCGACCAAGCCCGGCACGCGGAACCGCGACGACGTCGCCGAGCTGGTCAAGTGGCTCGCCGAGCACGGCGCCTTTGAGACTTACGCCGATTGGGTTTCGCTCGGCATGTCGTTGAAAATCGAATTCGGCGACGACGGGCTAGAGCTATGGGAGGCCGCGACGTGGGCAGAGGCGAGCGAGCTTGTCGACGACAAGTGGGATAGCTTCGCGACCGAACCCACGAGTAGCAGCGTCACGCTCGGCACGTGGTTGAAGAAAGCGCACGAGACGGGCTGGCGCGGCAGCGTGCGCCCTTCGCTTCAAGCGATGTTCGGGCAGGTGGCGACCATTGCCGAGCCCGCACCCGACGTAATGCACACTACACCGGCGCCCGCCCCGACCAACGCGCTGACGGCGGCCCGCGGCGAAATCCTGCCGGACGATTCCGACGACGCCCTAGCTTTGGAGTTTGCCAGTCGGCACGCCGACACGCTCCGCTATGTCGCCGACGAAGGCCGCTGGCTGAATTGGGATGGCGTCCGCTGGCGCCCCGACAGGACGATGGCGGCCTATGATCTAGTCCGCGAACACCTTCGCGACGCCGCCCGCAACGTCAACTTCCGTGACTCCGCAAAGATCACGTCTGCACAGCGAGTCGCCGCGGTCGAGCGCATGGCAAAGACCGATCGGCGTATCGTTGCGACCAGCGATCAATGGGACGCCGACCCGCTGTTACTCGGCACACCCGGCGGCACGCTCGACCTTCGCACCGGCAGGCTGCGACCGGCCCGCCCGGAAGACGGCGTGACCAAGCTAACCGCCGTGGCGCCCGCCGGTGCCTGCCCGCTGTGGCTCTCGTTCCTAAACAAGTCGCTCGCCGGCGACGCCGAGCTGATCGCGTTCGTGCAACGCGCGCTCGGTTACAGCCTCACGGGCATCACACGAGAGCACGCAATGTTCTTTCCGATCGGCACTGGCGCAAACGGCAAAGGCGTTTTCCTAAATACCGTATCCCCGATTTTTGCCGACTACGCCACGACCACGCCGGTTGAAACCTTCCTCGCGTCGAGCTTCGAGAAACACCCGACCGACATCGCCGGGCTGGCCGGCCGGCGACTTGTCGTCGCGAACGAAGTCCCGAAGGGCCGCGTCTGGAATGAATCGAGGCTGACGCAGCTCACCGGCGGCGACCGTGTGTCGGGCCGGTTCATGCGCCAAGACTTTTTTGAGTTCGTCCCGCAATTTAAATTGTTCGTCGTCGGCAACCACCGGCCGCGCGTCCAATCCGTCAACACCGCGATTCGTCGCCGAATGCACCTGATTCCTTTCAACGTCACAATTCCCTAGCACGAGCGCGACGAAACGCTATCGGAACGGCTTCGGGCAGAGTGGCCCGGAATTCTCCGATGGATGATTGAGGGATGCTTGGTGTGGCAACGGCAAGGCTTGCAGCCGCCCGCGGCCGTCGTCGCCGCGACCGACGAATATTTGTCCAGCGAGGACACCCTGAGCACGTGGCTTGAAGATCGCTGCGAGCTAACGGCAGAGGCGTGGACGTCGCGCACTGACCTTTTCTGGTCGTGGTCATCATGGGCAAACGGAGCCGGCGAGAAAGCCGGAACCCGGCACGACTTCCTAGACGCCCTACGCGGTCGCTTTGCAGAAAGCGGCAACAACGGCGTCCGGGGTTTCCGCGGCGTCGGCGTGAAGGGCGCAGGGCTGTCGCCGCTCCCTCGCACCGTAGGAGGCGCAACATGACCACCGAGCAAGCTATTCGCGCCGTCATGGACGCGCACCCGGACTTAACCACGTGCGGCGTCAACGGCGACTGCCGCGAGCTTTATGGCGAGCGCCGGGCGGCCCTTCTCCACCCCCTGCACGTCGCCGAATTCGAGCGGGCGGTAGCGTGGCTTGTGCACGTGCAGAAGGCCAAGAGCGGCGGGCACGGCAGTTACAGCCTAAAGCACGTCGCCGAGCATTGGGCGGGCCGCTACATCGCGAACGGCCCGTTTATCGCGGCAGCTCTGCATCTCGGCTTTCGAGTGAAGCGCGAGGACGGCGATAGCCCAAATGCGCTGATCGGCGTGGCGTCACCGCGTAGCTGGCCGTTGGCGAATGATGAGCGGCACGCGTGGATGCGCCGGCGCTACCGAAACAAAGTCGTCGCCATTCCGCCGCCGTTTCAGAGTGAAAATAAGTGTTAGTTGCAGGTGTAGCACTTCCCGCTTTATGGGACGTATAGCGACTCACGCGCGGGCGCATAGCGGGCATACGTTCCAAATGGAACGAAGTGCTACAAGTGCTACGTGGACCTATCGACATTGGAAAATTGAACGCACGCCCAGTCAACAGCTATTTCCACCCCCCATTTACGCGCAACGGATGACTTCACCAACGGAGACTTCAGAGTGAGGGCATCGGCCGGCGCGCCAATGCGGCACCCCGGCTTGGTTGCACGCGAGAGGTTGGGAGTTAGCGCTGTGGGCATGGCGATTTAAGGCGTTGATCCAGCACGTAAGCGACTATTAAACCCTTCCGGTTCTCGCGCAGGTCAGCCATCACCTGGTCAACCTCTTGGACGCTCAATACCCCAGCTAAAAACGCCGAACGCAACCGCATTTCTTCCTTGTTGCACGAGGAAAGTGCCGCCTGCGCTATGGTTTCGGCGGGCTCGCACAACACAACAAACCGTTTTGTCTGTCGAATCAAACATTCCGCGTGCTCGTTGTTCGCCTTGTCGGTTGCATCAGTATAGGCATCGATTGGCTGGACCAATGAGACTGTCGCGCCGAACACTAACGGTAGAATGTGCATTTTGAAGCCCCCCGTGTGTCAACCTACGGCTTTCTCGTCGGCGGATCAAACCCGAAGCCATCTTTTGATCCGCGCCCCCGAAGCCATCTTTTGATCCGCGCCGACTTCGGAGCCGATTTGCGCCTCTAACCTTCTGGAAAATGCAGAGCACGTGATCATTAGTCAGCGGGTCCAATGGCTGGAAACGTTGCTATTGCTACATTCTGCTGCCGCAAATTCCGAATTGCCGTTTCATGGGCCACATACGGGCCACACAGGCGTCATTCCGCGCCATTGAATCGCGGATTCATACCTGGCTAATACGACCGCGCGCACCGTGCCCGAATGGGCAAAGTCGGCCGCCTCTGCACTGTCTGCCAAAGCGCGCACCGTCATCAAGTCGATATCGGCTTGACGCACCGCGTGCCTGCTCGCGTCTTGGCCGCCCGGTTCACCCTTTCCCGCGACGCAATCCACCGGCACGCCAAGTCGCACCTGTCGCCGGTGCAACGCGCGAGCATCCTCGCCCACAAGAAGCCGCAGGCCATCGATCTAGACGCGCTACGCGTCAGTGAGTCGGAGGGCTTGCTTAGCGCCTTGGTCGGCCAGCGGGCGCGGCTACAGGGCCACGCCGAAGCCGCGGCCGACCAAGGCGACGCGCGCGCCGCCGTGTCCGCTGAGGGCGCCATCACGGCCAACCTAACGCTCGTCGCGAAGTTGCTCGGGCAGCTCGCCGTACAGCACAACGTCACGCACACCTCAATCCTGATATCGGCCGACTACCTCGCGTTACGCGCGGCACTGGTCGACGCCCTACGGCCGTTCCCGGAAGCAGCGCGGGCCGTCGGCGCGGCGCTGGTACGGCTAGAGGCCTCCGCCGCCGAGACGATCACCGCCGCCGCCAGGGCACGGCAGCCGGCCCCGGAACCGCGCCTGATTGAGCACGAGCCGACCCCGCCCGTCCGACCACTTCCGCCACCCCCGCCACCGTGGCCCGGCCAATGCTAGCGCGCGACATTCGGCACGCCATTGACCCGGCGGCATTCGCTTTCGCTTGCGGGATCGATTGCGACCCCTGGCAACGCGATTTCCTGTGTTCCGTGTCAAAGCGCACGCTCGAATTGGCGGCGCGCCAGGTTGGTAAGACCACCGTCACCTCTGTGAAGGCTTTTCACGCCGCGACGTACGAACCGGACTCGCTGATCCTCGTCATCGCGCCGGCGGAGCGGCAGTCGAAAGAATTCGTCCGCGGCGTGGTGCAGCTGCACAAGAATTTGGACGGCGCCGTGCCGTTCAGCGCGCAAAGCGTCACCAAACTCGAATTCGAAAACGGGTCGCGAATATGGGCGCTCCCCGGTGGCGACGACGGCAAGGGTATCCGCGGGCTAGCGGCGCCCCGCCTGGTCATCTTGGACGAGGCTGCGCAGATTCCAGATGCGTTGCTCGGCGTGGTCCGGCCGATGATGGCGACCAATCCCAAAGCGGAAATGATCGCGTTGAGCACGCCGTTCGGAAAACGCGGATGGTTTTACGAGGCGTGGACCGGCGGCGATCCGGTGTGGTCGCGGGTGAAAGTCACCGTCGATATGTGCCCCCGCATCACGCCGGAATTCTTGGAAGAGGAGCGGCGCGCGCTCGGACAGACGATGTTCGAGTCAGAATACGGGCTCGTCTTTCACGACGACTCGATGGCCGCCTTCCCCACGCACATTATCGACGGAATTTTCAACAAGGAGCTGCGCGCGCTATGGCGTTAATAGACAAAATCCCGGTACGGGCCTCGCACGACTGGCCCAGTATCCCGGCCCGCAAAATCGATCGTTGGATCGTTGGCGCTGATCTTGGTCAAACCAACGACTCGACGGCCGTCGCGGTCATTCACCACACGGTGACGCCGTTGGAGAATTGGACACCAAACGCAGTTGCTAAGCGCTGGCGGCAGGATAAGCGGCAGCTGTTCGACCTGCTCCATTTGCAACGCTTTCCGCTCGGGCTCAGCTACGTCACCCAAATGCAAATGGTCGCCGAACTTCTCCAACGCGAACCGCTGGCAAGCGTGAAGCTTGACCTTGTTTTCGATCAAACCGGGGTGGGCGCCGCGGTTTGCGATCTCGCCGACGCTATCGGCTTGCGCCATTACCGGGTCGTAATCACGGCCGGCCTTGAGACGACGCAAGCCGACGGGCGGACGTGGCACGTCCCCAAGGGCGTGTTGATTAGCAAACTTGAAAGCGCCATGCACACGAGGGAACTGCAAGTCGCTGACGATCTGGCGGAGAAGGAAGCGTTTCGTGCCGAATTACAGGAATTTCAGCGGCACGTGAGCGCTACCGGCAGGCCAACGTTCGGTGCCCGCGGTTCGTCGCATGACGATATCGTTCTGGCCTGTGCGATCGCGATTTGGTGGGCGACATCTCGGCCGACCGGGTCCGTTACAGAACTACGTCTCTAGAAGCGTTGACAGTAAACGGCCGAGTTGACAGGCAACCGTAAGTACCTGATTTACTTGACGAATTTTCTCGACACTGGGGAAGAAGTAGAGGATGGTGCTCGCGTGCCGATCAATTCCGATCGGCCAACTATACGGGGCCTGAACACATGGCGACTAAGGGGAAGGTACTTGCCGAAAGAGACGCTGCCACGGCTAGGGCACTTGGCGTGCTGGTCGTGGAAGCTAAAGAGGCATTTGAGAAAGCCGAACGGCTGCAGGCGATGGTCTACGGCCTGGCCGAAGCGCACGGCGTGGCGCTGCCCGAAGCCGCAGCGTAGGAGCGAGCATTATGGTCATCACCGCTGAGGAAAAGGCGAAAAGACGCCAGGAAGCAGAAACTCTGAAACAAGGTATGATGGACAAGCTAGTAAGCGCAGGGCTACGGGTGCCGTCTGATAGGTGGTTCATACAACTGTACGAGGAGGTGGACGGCGAATATAGGTTCAACGGCGCAGGCTTTGATCCTAGTTGGTTCGGGTATGAGCTACCGATCAATGGGGACACTATCATTGCACCGCTGCACAAGGCCGATTTCCGCAACCCGCGGGATACATCGGCGCACGTCGCCTATGAAGTACTTCGACGCTACCTTGTTCCGGACGGCAAAACCAAAGACGAGGGAAAAACCCTGATCTTACGTCTGCTCGTGAAGAGGCGTCCGCTCACGAAGGCCGAAGCCGCTATGTGGAACTAGGTGTGAGCCGGGGCCGTCCCCTTCGCTGGGGCGGCTCCGCTTCATTTTGGGGTGGGGCTATTTGCATGACGATCCGAAAAAAGGCGATGCGCGAGCACGTCATGAACCTGTGCACGGCGCACGATATCGAGCTTAGCTGGTGTCGGCGGCCGACCGAGGCGTGGGCTGCGATTGATCTCGACGAAATTTGCATTGCGCCAATCCGGTCAGACAAATCCTACTCAACCGCACTGCACGAAATCGGCCACATAAAAGGGCGGCATCAGCGGAGCCGCGACTCTCTGGTGCGTGAGCGGTGGGCATGGGTTTGGGCGCATGCGAATGCGCTGATCTGGACGCCGCGCATGGAACGGAACCGCCGCGAGTCGTTGGTCTATGCGACACAAAACCGGCATGCCGTGCCGGTGGTGACCACATGGCGGACTGCAGCGTGACCGACGAATCGGGCGACGTAGAGCTAAATCACGCCACCCGCCAGGCCGCGAAGGCGTTCCGGGAAACCGATTTGCGTCGAGGCGCGAAAGGCCCGACAGCCGCGCTGATTGCCTTCCTTAGGAGTGACAAGCCGCTGACGCGGACGGATCGGGAGATGCTGGCGGATATGCTCGCCGGCGACTTGTGCCGGCCGCCGCATCGGCCCGCCAGGTCGTGGCGGCAACGCCGCGACGACGACTTGCTTTCCGTCGATATCCGCAGCCGCAAAAACGAGCTTGTCGCATTAGGCGCGGTCGCCGGCGTTGCCGCCGGAGATGCTGCGGAAGAGTATCGAGGCGACCCGCGTGCTCGTGGGCGCGCGGCAGAGACGCTTATCCGCCTCGCCGCGTACGACCCCTATCGCGTCCTTCTAAGGGAAGCGAACACCTGGCAGCGCCAAATCCTGATGGTGAGCGCATTGTCTGAAGACGAGGCGGCGCGGAAAGCTGCCGGATGGGCTTCGCTTGACCATCGCGCGGCGGGTCGAAGCGTGGACGAAATCGCCGTCGACCTTCGACGTAAAGGGACCCCCCTTTAGCGGTAAGACGCGGCCCGCCTCGGGGCGCATGGTGTCCTCCGGTTTAGAAGAGGACACACCCAAAATGGACATAGCCGACGTTATCCGCGGACGCGCTTCGAAATTCGAAGGCATCGCGAATCTTGAGCCCTTTATCCGAACGATGAATCGGGCACTCACCGTGCACGAGGCCGTCCATGCGCAGCATGCCACGGTCGCAAAGGACGGCAAATTGACGGCGCTCGGACGCCAGGCTGAAATGCGTCGGCACGTCGCGGAAAAGGCGGCGCCGCACCTGTACCAAAGCCAGAAGTCGGTAGCGCTGCTGTCGGCCAAGGTCGCGGCGTGGCGGTCGCGGCTTCAACCGCCGGCCCCTGATAAAGCAGACGCCTCTCGCGCCGTCCTACGCGCCGACGCGCGAGTGATGCTCCGGGGCATGTCGGTAAGCGCTCGCGCAGCGCTCTTGCTGGCGGACGATGCGGACCCGCTGCTGATCGAAGCGGCCCTCGAAGCGCCGGCGGCACTGTCTGGCTTGACCAATCCAATTCGAGAACAATTGCTCGAATCCTATCTCGAGAAAAATCACGGGCCCGAATTGCGGAAAATCGAGGAAGCAGACGCAGCTCTTGAGCTGGCTACCGTGGCCGTTCAAGTTTCCACGACCACGCTCCGCGCGGCCTGCGAATTCCACAACGACATGATGTTTGCCGAATTCATCGAAACTGCACTCGGCAAGGAAAAAGCCGCCAACATCGTCCTAGGCGTCGGCCAAGAATTTGGCGGCGCGCTTCAAAGCTAAGAGGAATCGAACAATGACCGCAGAAATCGTTACCCTGGGAATCGCTATCGATAGCGCCGATGCGGTCACTGCGAAAACCAATCTCGCTGCGCTCGTACCGGCCGCGACTGCAACGCAAGCGGCGTTCGGTGGATTGGAGAAAGCCGCGCTTCCCGCGTCGACCGCCCTGGCCGCCGTCACCACGAACACGCTTCCCGCAACGGAGGCGTTAAACCGCCTGCGCGGCGCGTCGGAGGGCCACACGCTTTCGATTCGCGGTCAGTCCCAAGCGTTACGCGGGCTGAAGGAAGACCTGGCGCTCGTCAGCTCACAGTTCGGCGGCGTCGTCGGCACCCTTGGAACGATGTACGTTGCCAACGCCCACCTGATCCACGGGTTCAGCGAGCTAAAGCCTACGCTTACCGCGATCGGTTCCGGCATCACCGAATTCTTGGTCACGCCCGCAGGCGTGGTGACGACGGCGCTCGCCGTGGCCGGGCTCGCCGCATACGAGTTTTACGACGCGGTCATGAAGCCGGGGCCGGACGCAAAGGCCGTTCTCAAGGACCACGACGAGGCGATAAAACAGATTAAGGCCGATTGGGAGGCTGCGACCAAGTCCGCGGACGTCTATGCCATGACGACGGCCAAGAACGCGGCCCAATTCGCGACTCTCACCGATCGCAATTCGCTTACCGACTTGCTCAACGCGCAGCAAAAGGAAGCCGCCGGCAAGATGAATTTCACGCTTGGCGGGATTCCGGGACTCGCGCCTTCGTCTGACTGGGGGCCGCTACAGGCCGCGGTCGACAACTTTTCGAAGATGGCGGCGCAGGCTCGCGGCAACGTTTTCGATCTAAATGCCGAAGTGCGGGCAATCGCGAACGCCGACCCGTCCAACACCGCGCTGCACGACCTCGCGACCTCGCTGCTCATGATTACGAAGGATGCCACAACCACGACGCAGGCGCTCGCCGACCTGGCCGCCCAACAGCGGGCGCTCGGCGCCGGGACCATCGTACCGCGATCGGCCGGCATCAGCTCGGCGTTTGACGTCGGTTTCGGGGATACCGGCGCGGCTATGAAAGCGCTCAAAGGGGAACTACTCGCCCTGCATCCCGAGCTGACGAAGGCAGCGGCAGAAGCCGAACGACTGGCGAAGGCGGAGCAAGCTAGAATCGACGGCGTCACGAAGTCGCTGGCCTTTGAGACGGACCAGCTTGGGCGCAGCTCCCGCGATCAAGCTATTTGGAACGACCTTCAGCGGGCCGGCGTCACCGCCACTTCGGCCGCCGGGCTCGCGATCGAGGCGCAAGCCGGACACCTGTACGATCTGCGCGAGGCGCAAAAGAGCTGGTCGACGATGCTAGGCACGGCGGCGGACCAAAGCAAAAGCTTCCTCGCCGACATGACCAGCGGCTTACAGAAGGGCGAGAACGGATGGCGGGCACTTGGCGACGCGGTCGGCAACCTGAAAGATAGGCTAATTACCCTTGCCGAGAATGCCGCAGTCGACAAACTCTTTGCCAATCTCGCCGGCGGCTTTGGCGGAGCGCTCGGCAGCGCTAGCAGCTTCGCCGGCGGCATGGGCTCTGCGAGCACCGGCTACGTGTGGGGCGGTGTCAATCACGGCGGCTACGGCCCCGGCGACAGCATGGCGGGCCGGTATGTCCACCCGAGCTACTTCGACTCGGCCCCGCGCTTTCATTCCGGCATCGGCCCCGGCGAGCGCCCGGCGATCATAAGAACGGACGAAGCGGTTCTGACGCCCGGCCAGTTACGTGGGCTCGCGCCGGCAGGCCGCAGCCAAGCGCCGGCGCCGGTTGAGCTGCACATTCACAATGCGCCGGCCGGCACAAGCTCGACGCAATCGCGCACCGCGGGCGGCGGGGTGCGTATCGACGTGATGATTGACGACACCGGCGCCGCGCTGATTGCGAGCGGGGAATCCAAACATAACAAGGCGTTGGAAACGAGATACGGCTTGACGCCGCGTCTATGACCTTCCCCGGCCCTATCCTTCCCGCCGGGCAACTGCGGCCCGCCAAGCTGGATGGCGGAAGCGGGTCGCCGGCGCCTACGGAACACCCTGGCGAAGTGCCTCCCGCCGCGCACGCCTATGCGATCGTGTCCAGGGCTGGCGGGCGTCACACGTTCGTAGCGTCGCCAGCCTTTGATCCGCGCAAATCCGATTCGCAGATTCGCCAGCTCTTGCGAATCTGTCGGCAACGCGATCGGCGGAAAAATGCTATCCNNAGCCTATGGCGAAGTGATTCGCGGAGAAGTCAAATGGCGAATGTCTGGTTTGCACGAGACGGCAAGACACCGAACAGTGGAGGCCCGTTTGCCGTAATGCCGCTGGCTGAATGCGCCGAAAAGCTCGGGCTCACGGTCCAAGACTACGTGAAGCCTCTTTCTGACACGCCAAAATTCAACATCGATTCCCGCCTTGGCGAATATACGCCCTATCGGCATGTCGTTGTCGAAGTGGCGGAGAAGGAGGCGAAGGCTACAGGATGGAAACCGGGCTTCTATTACCTTCCCGACCTGTCGCCCACACAAGTCGAGCGGCGGCTCGCGTAAAATGGGCGTTGTTGCTTCGGCGATACCGGGTACGTTGCCTCCCTATCCCGACGAACCACCGAGCGAGGAATTACGAAACGTCCTGGCGACAAAATCCCTGGACGGCACTTATTCGGCTGTGGCGAGCGCAATCGCGGGCGGCTCCGCCGCTGTAGTGACAGTTGCGGCCGGCCAACTTGTTGGCAATGACATTGCTGGCGCGAGATATGAGGGGACCGTCAATCCGAACGACGACGCGTCCACCATCGCCTTTCGCATTCGGATGCACGTGCCGCCGGGAGTGTTCTCGATCTGGGGCGCTCCCGACACGGAGAATTTCCTTATATTTGAATTAAACGTCGATATCCCTGCGTCGGACTTCGCAGAGGGGAAACCGATCTGGGTTCCTCAGTACCAGCTATGGATCATTTTCCGACGCATCCCGGACGAATTCGCTATCTTTGCGGGTAAGGACGGCCTGGGCGCATTCATCGCCGGGCTTCTGCGCTCCGAGACGCTGTGGCGCGACCTCGAGTCCCGGCTGGTAAACAACGAAGATCGCAGTCCCTAACGCATCGCCCGCGGCGCATCGCTATTGCCAGGATTTCATTCCTACGCCAGATTCGGCGTATGCGCGGCGTACCGACCCGAGAGGAAGCGAAGCCAAGGCGGCCGAAGTCCCGGCCAGGACCGGCGCCGACGCTCGGCGCGACAGCGGCGCATTGCACTTGGCTGTGGATTTATTGCGAGGCGCGCGACTGCCATCACCGGGCGCCGCTCAAGCTCGCGCCGCTTATCGCTCGCTTCGGCGAGGATGCGACCAACGATCGCTTTCAGCCGTTGCTGCGGTGCTCGAAATGCGGTGCACATTACACGTCGTTTCGCCTGCCGAGCTGGGTGAATTCAGCAGTCGGCATGGCGCCTTTTCCGGGCGAGCCTCAAACCTAACTGTCAGTTTGGCAGAAGCTCACTCCAGGGAACTGTCCAAACGCTCTCGTAGTTCTGATGCCACGCATTCATAATATCTCTAATCAGTAAGGAAACGAGCGAATCATATTCTTGAATAGAACCCACGTGGTATCTGGGCAGCCTAATCGGCGTAGCGGATTCGACCGTTCTCCCGCCACGTGAGTAACCCCTGTCAGTCCACTGCAACTCTATTGGACCGTCAGAACCTTCGTTCCATATTTCGACCTCCAATCCAAAAGGTATTGCTTCCCAAGCTAGATTGGATCGCAAACTCTCTATTTGAGCAAGAGTGCCGACGATGATCCCAAGTATCCACCCCATATAAATGCGTGGCCCGACATCATAGCCATCATCAGCCTGATGCACCAATAGACTTTCGACTAAACCATTGTCACGTAAAATTCTGCCTACGCTCATACTGGCGTCGCGGAAATTGGTTTGTAGGGCGCGAAGTCTTATGTCGGGAGAATCAACAAAGAAATCTATGGGGTATTTTACTTCCAGGTTACCGGACGCAGTGCTCATTACAAATTCTCGACCGCCGCGCCACCAAAGATCGCGTCGAACAGTCAGGTTGGGAATGGTTCCTGGCACCGTCGGTATTCCGGTGGCTCGGATAACGAGCGGCGCCATTTCTTTTTATTAGGACGAGCGGGTGCGGTGTTCCGCTTCAGGCTTTTATAGAACTTCTCGGTTTCGATCTGCTGGGTTCGGAATAGTTCCTCGATGCGATCGGCAGACCTGGCTAACTCCAGTGTCAGGTCTTTAATTTCGCGCACGCTCATTTTCGACGCTCGCTCGCCTCGACGGACCAAAAACTCTCGCGTCGCGCTGAGCCGGTGTGGACCTATTGGCGACTTCGCGACGCGCATAAGAACGTACCCGGCCCCCGACTCGTCCGGAAGCGCACGGCCGTTGATAGACGCGAGGCGCGGTTCAATGACATCTTCGCAGGCATCTAGGAGACGCAGAGCGAGGCTTTCGCAATTGGGCAGCTTTTCCAGCCTCTCCGCTCGGCGCGGAGTTTCCTTCGTCTCGTGCATACCCAAAATAAGCGTTCCACCGCCCGCATTTGCGAAGGCCACGATTTCGCCAAGGATTTCGTCACGGGCGTAATCCCCGACACGATCGCCGGTTTCGATCCAGCGATCGGGCCGGTACGGCTTGCCTTTCTCAGGTCGCGCGGGAAGCGTCCCCTTGAATTCGAGTTCGTCGGTCTCCCGAGCCTGCGAGGCAACTAACGCCTCCAGGTCGGCGATGGTAACGCTGTCGAGCGGCTTTCTAAGGATGCTCATTGTCACGTTTCTCGCGCCGAAAAACCAGCCGGCCATGCTCAACGATTTCGGCCAGAATATCGTCTCCTAGATAGCCAGAATTCATCACGTCAAAATCCACCGGCACAGGCAAGATGCCTTGAAGTGAGTCCTCCAACGAACGCGCCTGCCGAATCACCTTGGATAGATCAGAGGCACTGGTGAGAAGGACCGCAATATCAAGGTCGCTGTCCGGCCTCGCCGATCCTTTAACACGGCTCCCGTAGAGCCATAGCTCCGCTATTTCTGGACGGTCGGCAGCCCAGCCGGCGAGCGTCGCTGTCCATTCCGATGGCAGATGGTCCGAACTGGTGGACATCATGCGGCTTTCTGATGTGGCCCCAAATGTGGCCCTGGCCAGATTTTTCACCCGCTCGATTCCCAACTAAGTTACTGACTTTCCTTGGTGAGCGCGTCGGGGCTC
>QGNH01001481.1_pt1 | contig 22571 bp, 30 predicted proteins | sample 1735481 | NCBI WGS metagenome assembly QGNH01 (sample SAMN09239004, study PRJNA386568) | Viral metagenome, whole genome shotgun sequencing project.
TTTCAGACTTAAAAACTCTTACTGCTCTCGACTGTCCCTCTTTAACAATTGCAAAAGTAGGCCTATTAAACTTCTCTTCATCCGAGCATAGAGGGAGACTAACCTTGGCTGCCTCATGAGCTTTAATGCGCTCTATAATATAAAGATCAATATCACTATCCTTCATAAAGGGTATAGAGTGAAGGGTTGCGGGGGCCGTTGGGTAACTTCCAAACAACTTCATAGGAGACCAGTCTTTCATTAGCATAACTGTCTCGGCTTGAGCAACTTTAAAGCCTACATTACGAATAAGCATGCTTTGAAAGTTAACTTGTAATCTATGCTCCTCCTTTAAGCCATGAGAAGCTGAAGAGGTTGAAGTGTATTTATAGTCAGACAGTCTACCGTTAACAGGATCAAATACGTCTATTTTAGCGGACACATTAAAGATTCTAGTAGTGCCATCTGGCATATCGATTGGATACTTCTTGTAAAGCCTTTTTTCAACAACGAATCCTTGAGCCTCAAGCTCTGGTTTTGCACGTTCTAGCATATAATGTATAAGCTGTCCTTGTAAAACGGCCAGCATGTCTGCTGCATCTACTTCAAGTACATTAGTTCTTTCAAGTTGTGCCGCTCTTGGTGGCTTTAATAGACCTGTAATAGTATAGTCACTCTTCTCTCCCCCATCATCTGGATCATATGGGTCATTTTTAACAGATAACACATAAGCTTCCGGGAGGTTTAATTTATTAGTTATTACTCTTTTCATTTTATTTTTCTTATAAACCTATTGTTAACTAAAAACCCAGATGTATAGTCCTTTTCAGCTGAATAAGCTATCATAAGGGAATTTATTCTATTTAAATCAGAGACTGTTGACCTATGGGCCCTAAACCTTTTATTCAATAATTCTATTAAATAAGCTAACCTAGCCTCTCTAGATAGTTTATGCATACATATATAATAAAAGAAAACACTTTACTAGTAAAGAATAATAATTTAGTATTGACTAATGTGATAGCCTGGACATTACGGCTCCGGACCTATACAACTGTAACAGATAAGAGGTATGAATACCCCGCGAATCGCGGGATAATTATTTGTATTATTCCCTTTACTTATGTAAAAGCTGGTGCTATATTATAGGTAGATGTATCCTTTACAGATGGAGAATTACTAATGATTCCTTTTAAAAAGAAACAAAATGTTAATCCAGAACAACCTTCACAAAACCTTCAACAGCTTCAACAAGACTTTAATCAAGCTCTGTTTGAGCTAGGTAACATGTTTTACCGAAAACATATGATTAAGGAAAATATTGCAGCTATTGATAGTGAGATCAACTCTCAAACTCAGAAGCTTGACAAAATGGGAGTTGAGGCAGCCAAGCTTAGAACTAAAATTCAAGAAGAGGTAAAGGCCACGGTGGAGAAAGGAGCTACGGATGTTAAAGAAGCTGAGTAGCTTTATCTGGGGATTTATTCCACAACGTTTGCCTAGAGGTATGGCAGAGTTTAATACTTTGGTAGGCGAAATTGTAGATATATCGGGTCTTCCATATAATACAAGTACCAAAAACCTTACGGCACAGTTTATCTTACATTTACCTACAAATGTATTTTACGTATCTCCTAGGTTTATCTCAAAACAATTGGTAAAGGCAGCTGCTATGCAAGTGTCTGCTCAAGTTGTAAAGGATACTACTATAAATGCATCGCTCAAAGAAACAACTTAAGAGTTTACAGGATAAGTGGTATAAGAAGCTCAAGGATTCTGGATTTGATGATATTGAGTACCAAGGACATGGCACAGATTTCTTGAACCTACTTAGGCCTAAGTGGAAGACTACCAATAGCTCCCAGGTAAGGCAGCCAAGTTCTGAGGGTACTTTTGAGGGTATTAGGGACTATTACATCTACGCTGAGCACTTTCTAAACGAGCCTTACTGGGAGTTGGAGAAGAAGGTGTGGCAATTGCATGCTGAAGGTAAGTCTATTAGAGAGACTGCTAAAGATTTAAACATTTCTGTTTTTACTACCAGAACTCTCTTGACTAGAGGTAAACGTCAATTTTCTATATACTTAAGGGAGAGGCTTAATGAAGATTCAAATTAGGCCTATTGTCGAGTCTGACCATGCCTTTATCTTTGCTACTTATTTAAGAAATAAGTGGTTTGATAAAGGCAATAAAACTACTTTAAAAAGATCAACCTGGTCTAAGCTTCAACATAAGCGGATAGAAGACTTAATGCATAGTGAGTCTGCTAAGAATAACTTCTTAGTGGCTTGTCTAGAAGAAGACCCAGACGTTATATTAGGATACGCTTTTACAGATGGACAAACTCCTTTTGTTTACGTTAAACTCCCATGGCGGTCTGAAGAATTAGGCATTGCTAGTAAACTATTAAAGGAAATAAAATGAAACAATTTAATAATAATGTTCCAATTAGAGAGGCTATACTAAATTTAGGTCTCCATATACATTTAATAGTATGCTCTTTTGAGGATTATAGAGCATTAGAGGATTCTCTTGGTTCTTCTGTGCAGTACTGTGATATTAAAACAGAAGAGATAGAATATAGGGCTATACAATTAGGCAATAAGGCACTAGTTGTACCAAGTGATGAACTTCCTAAAGGAATGTATGTAGCTTTTAAGGACATGAATAAACCTCAAACTACTGTTCTAGACTGGGCACTAAACCAAAAATACCTTAAGGAGTACTAATGAAACCCAGAAATATCTTGCATTGTCAATTAACCAAGGCTCTCTTTATCCCAGGATACAAAGAGCTAAGCCAACGCACCTTGAACCAGCAATTTCACCCCGGAATTAAAATGGCGTTACACCCCCTTGGAGCATTTGTAACATTCGCCAATGGCTTAGAATGTATTGTGCCAAGTCAAATGATTGAGGTTATTGTACTGGAGGCACAGGATGCTACAAAAGCTTAAGTCTTTTCTTAAAGGTTTATTTAAAAAGGCTGAACAAACTCAAGATGGCCGTACAAAGCCCTCCGTCAGATTGGGAGATAAGGTTGGTAATGTTACCATCCGACACCAATACCAACTAGATAAGCACACAGCTTTTAAGCCAGGGGAGTCTTATAGGGTTGGGGATGCAATTGTTACAGTGCATGCCAACAAAGAGTCAATGCTTAGGGCTATTGCCTTGGTTGATGCTAGACGTATCGAAAAGGAAAAGAAACTCACAGAGCGCGGCATAGAGCTTATGCTTATGACTCCAGAGCAGTTGATGGAGCTTAAGGTAGAAGATTGGTTGGCCAGTAGGAATAATCAAGAAGATAAGCTGCTAGCTAGGGTAGGAAAGTGGATATTAAATAATAAACGTTACGCTCCGCCCCCAGAGAAGCAGATTTCAGGCAACCTACAGGATAGATTTAAAGAGTTAGTTAAAGAAGTAAAAGAAAAAGTAAAGTAACTAAGTTCCCCCTTATTTGCCTCCTTGACAAGCCCTACAGCCTTACGGTAGCATCTACTGTATAGGAGGTAGGGCTTGTTTCATTTTATAAGTTATTTAATTGGATGTGCCTTACTAGGAGAGATAATTATGGCTGTTTTTAGGGCTTTAGTGGGACCTCAAAGTGATTCAAAACCAACACAAGTCTTAGTCAAGCCCAGAACCTTTCATCTGTACTACCGAGGCCGAAGGGGCCTAGGACTAGAGACTGTGGCTGGTATGACCAAGGTGTTGTTTGCTAATGATGAGGTAAGTTGGGTACCGAATGAATTAATTAAGAGGGTAAAATGAGTAATAAAAAATATAAGTTTGGTCCATTCATTTTACACAATAATGTATCCCCCACCGCGAATACCTGGCTAGTAACTTGTAGGGGCCAAGGAGTTTGTAGAGGATCTTGGGAAGAGTGTACGGTATTTGTAGTGGCACAATGCAGGAGATTGGCTGAAAGACGCGATAGGTTTACCCTTATAGCAGGAGGAAAAAATAATGAGTAAAGAGCGAATTATGTCTGGACTATGTTTGTTGGTTATACTTTTAGATATTTGCTTTCTTATAGCTATTTGCGTTCTTACTGGGTGCTCAAGTGCACCAAGTCAATCTAGCTGTACACACTATTCTCAGTATAATATTTATACCACATCTGGGGTATGTAAATGAGTAATCTTACCAAGATCTTAGCAGGTGAGAATGGAAACGCCACTACTGGTTTATGTAAATACATAATTGCTTAACAATTTAAATTTATATTAAACAAAGGAGGAATCAATGGACCGAACAAAGAAGGAATCAATGGACCGATTTACTTTAGGCTCTAAGATTAATACAGCTTATGGTGCTGGAAGAGTGGTAGAAATAAGAGCAATGGGTAGAAGTAAAAAAGATTATTGTGTGGTGGACATTTCTACCACCCAAGGAGCCCCCCTTCTAATATTCTTGCCAGTATCAAGGGGAAAGTAAATGAGCACAACAACTATAAATGTAAAACAATTAGATGGCCCTAATACCTGTGAGGATGGTAATGAAATCGAGTCAGGTAAAACATATTGTTGTATCCCTGATTGTCAGGCTTGTTGTCCCCATTCAGACGAACGAGATCACGGTATCTGTATTAATTGTGGGCACGAAGAAGACCCAGGCGCTGTTATAGATAAAGCTATGGACTCTATGGAGGATAAATAAGATGAGCATTAAAAAGTATGAGTTTACAGGTGAAACAAAGACTATAGATACTATAACTCTAAAAAGAATAAAACGATTGTCTGATGGCCGATTAGGTGGTTGGATTGAAAAAGAGGAAAATTTAAGCCAAGAAGGAGCATGTTGGGTATTTGATGAGGCCCAGGTATCCGGCTCGGCCCGGGTATCCGGCTCGGCCCAGGTATCCGGTTTGGCCCAGGTATCCGGCTCGGCCCAGGTATCCGGCTTGGCCCAGGTATATGACTCGGCCCAGGTATCCGGCTTGGCCCAGGTATATGACTCGGCCCGGGTATCCGGCGTGGCCCAGGTATCCGGCTTGGCCCGGGTATCCGGCTCGGCCTGGGTATCCGGCTCGGCCTGGGTATCCGGCTCGGCCTGGGTATCCGGCTCGGCCCGGGTATCCGGCGTGGCCCAGGTATATGACTTGGCCCGGGTATCCGGCGTGGCCCAGGTATCCGGCTCGGCCCAGGTATTCGGCTTGGCCCGGGTATACTACTCGGCCCGGGTATCCGGCTCGGCCCAGGTATACGAGTCGGCCCAGGTATCCGGCTTGGCCCGGGTATCCGACTTGGCCTGGGTATTCGGCTCGGCCCGGGTATACGGCTCGGCCCAGGTATCCGGCTCGGCCCGGGTATCCGGCTTGGCCCAGGTATATGACTCGGCCCAGGTATCCGGCTTGGCCCAGGTATCCGGCTCGGCCCGGGTATATGACTCGTCCTGGGTATCCGGCTCGGCCCTGGTATCCGGCTTGGCCTGGGTATCCGGCTCGGCCCGGGTGATAAGTTTAAGTTGTCTATTTCACATTATATGGAAGTCTTACAGTATCACCATTACACCTCAAAATATAGCAATTGGATGTAGATTATGGGAAAGGGGGACATTTAATAAAACCTATAGACAAATTGGCAAGGATGAGGGTATGAATGATGAGTTAATTAATCAATTTAAGTCAATTGTTAAGCTTGGAACATCAATTGTAGAGAGGGTTAAATGAATCCAGCTATAGCAGCTTTAATATTAGCTTATTGTGTTCAACCTTTACCGGGGCACACTCCTGCAATCTGTATTAAAGTGTTATATCAGTGTACAAAGGCAGAAAGCAAGAATACTGCATTTGATGTGCCGACAACAAAGGATGAGGTTGTAGTAGATAGCTTCTTTAAGTGTATTGAAACAACCCGCGACAAACGATAGGGATAAATCAACAATTATTATTGAACGTAAGTGGCGAACTATACAGTCTATTCAAACAATCTTATATTTATATTAAAATAGTTGTTGCTATTTGATTTATTGTGGGGTATATTGACAAACATGATAGGCTGGACCTTATGCCGGCTGGACTAAGAGATGATAAGACGGCTTGTTGGTATTGATTGGGTTGAACGTGGCGGGGGGATTAAGGCTCTTAGGACTATAACCTAAACAGGAGAGTTTATGAGATACACTATTGAATTTGATGAATACGGTTGGTTTGTAATTGACACTACAATTGAAGATGGTGAGTCCTGTAACGTAGACGGGGCCACTACTAAGGCAGAAGCCGAGGCCAAATGTGAGGGATGGAATAAGAGGGATAAGCAATCTTAGTCTTATAACCCCGCCAAGGCCAAGTCGTATCGACCCCACACCCCCAAATCTGCCCACACAGCCCTATATTTGTATATATGACAAGAAGACCGGCCTTCACCACCCGCATCGACCGCCTCAACCATTCCCTTATGGTCATCCTAGAACGCGAAACGGCCCGCCTAATGGACCTATCTATAGCAGAGAAGCTGGGGGCCACCCACGCTAAAGACCTGCGCGACTATATCTACCTCCTCCAAGACCTAAGGAAGCATATGAAGGCACAGATGGCAGAGCGTAAGCAGGCTAGGAAGGCTGGAGCAGCCGCTGTTACAACGGAGCAGCTGGAGCAGGCGTTGGGGATAAAGCTTGACAAGTCTGAATAGTTTATTAAGGCTTGACAAGTCTAGATAGTTAATCTAAATAATTAATTCGAACTACCCAGTCCCCCCTAACTAGGGTCCCATAATCGCTGGTGCGATAGCCACATACGTCCTAGAAAGATTTTTAGACCTTATGAAACTAACAAAACAGCAAGCAATTCATGAACTTGCCCGCCGTAAGGGACTGCTAACCCAGAAACAGTTCCGCCTAGAGGATTACCTATTTGACAAACAGCTCAAGTTTGTATTAGACCCCGCTCCCTTTAAAGAAGCTACCACCACGCGTAGAGCGGGTAAATCAGTTTCCTGTGTAGCCGATCTAGTCCATACAGCCATATCCTTCGATAACACCATCTGCCTATACATCACCCTAAGCCGAAAGAATGCTAAACGTTTGGTGTGGCCTGAGTTTAAGCGTATCAACTCTTTATTCAACTTGCAAGGGGAGCCCAACGAAAGTGACCTGTCTATTCGTTTTCCAAATGGAAGCATGGTGTACCTGCTTGGCGCTAGCGATCGTGCTAGTATTGAAGACTTTAGAGGTCTTGCCATTAAGAAGGTTTACCTGGACGAAAGCCAGAGCTTCCCGGCTTATATCGAACAGCTTATTGATGATGTGTTGGGCCCAGCTCTTATGGACTTTGCTGGTCAGCTTATACTTATCGGGACGCCTGGACCAATCCCATCTGGCTATTTTTATGAGCTTACTAAGAATAAGAACTGGTCTCATCATACATGGTCTTTCTTTGATAATCCAAAGCTTCCTTTTCTATTGAAGGGGTTGACCCACCAGGATATGCTTGACAGAGAGCTGACTCGCCGGGGGGTGGATAGAAATGACCCCTCCATCTTGCGCGAATGGTTCGGTCAATGGGTTGTTGATGAGAATAGTCTGGTCTATAGATACAACAAGGAGATTAACGATTATGCCAGCTTACCAACCGAAGGAAATTGGACATACATATTGGGCGTGGATCTCGGATTCAACGACGCCGACGCCCTCGCCGTCCTCTGCTATTCTGACAGGACACCTCAGACTTACCTGGTTGAGGAGGTTGTCGAGCGCCGCCAAGACATCTCCACCCTTTGCAAACAAATCGATAGACTTAAAGGGCTCTATCCCATCAGTAAGATTGTGGTCGATACGGGGGGTCTCGGTAAAAAAATAGCTGAGGAGATTGGGAAGAGATACACAATCCCAATGCAAGCTGCTGAGAAGAATAGAAAAGTAGAATATATTGAGTTAATGAATGATGCCCTACGAACTGGGAGATTATTAGTTAAAGCTAATAGCCTATTCGCCCACGATGCCCAGAAGGTTGAATGGGACCATGATCACAGCACCCCTGATAAAAGAGTTATAAGTAAGCGCTTCCATTCAGATATATGTGAAGCTGTTCTCTACGCTTGGAGGGAGAGCTATAGTTATAGCTACCAGCCAGAGGCCCAGCGCCCCATCTATGGCTCTAAGCTCTGGGGGGATGCTGAGACAGACAAGATGTATAATGCCACATTGGCCCGGCTTCAAGAAGCTAAAGAAGAGAACGGGGATGATGAGGATGAGTTTGTGGCAATAGATATTGATAACCTGCAAGATTTAGATAGACCGCCTTTACGCTATCAAGCTAGATTTAATAATAAAAAGATGCCCCCTAAATAATAATTGACAATTATATAAAATAAGTATTGCTTTATTAAATGGAAGGGTGTAGAGTATTGACTTAGTGTGATAGCCTGGACATTACGGCGCGGGACAAGTATACCTCTACAAACCGGTTCAGGGTAGGAGCATTTTAGACTAGTAAGACTACGTAATGATAAACCAACATTCGTAGCAGGTACAGCTCCTTACAACACTATACCCCCTGCGACTATCTGTCGTAGCAGCTAAAGCTTCCCACACATTTCTATCTTTGTAAGGGATAAGCTCACATTTGACAACATTGGGTAGAGTTAATCTACAGTATTCCCTTTAAAGGGCCCTAAAAGCCCCTACATTGAATTATTAAGGTATAACCCATGCCCTTAGTCAAATCCGGCTCTGACAAGGCCTTTAAGAAGAACCTAAAGACTGAAATGAAAAACGGTAAGCCCCAAAAACAAGCTCTAGCAATTGCCTACGGTATGAAACGTAAGAACATGTCCAAGGGCGGAATGTGCCCTGATTGTACGGATATTGGGGGCAAATGTGTAGCTCACGGTGGGCAGACCCAAGCTGAGGATAACTCCGACTTTGCTATGTATGCAGAAGGCGGGATGGTTGATGATATGGCTCCCCTAAAGCAGAAGTCAGCCCGTCCTGGTGACTCGGAGGATGAATACCCGGGAAAACAGGACCATATGTATATGCCTCAAGAAGATGGGAATGTACAAGAAGATTATTCTGATTCTGAGAAAGACCTCCCTAAGGTATCTGAAAGCCTATCCCTAGCCGCCGAGATCATGAAAGACCGGAAGCTTAGAAAGTTTGCAAAGGGTGGTTCTGTCCCAGTAAAGCCTGACTATAAGTCTATTGGAGTTGGCACGTTACATGGTCCCACGGATGAAACCGATGAAATGTATGAAACCAATGACTCTGACGAAAAGCCTGTTCCCATGGAAGATGGCAGAGATTCAAGAGGCCTTGATCTAGAGTATGCCCACACCATGACTGATGATGAGCATGACACCAGTGATGCTAGCTTAGTTGCTCAGATTCTAAAGGATCGTAAGAACCGCCGCAGAGGTTAAAGTGGGATTATTTTTTGGAAGGTGCCGATGTGAGGATAGTAATGCTTCTATCCCCTTTCCTAAGTTAACCAGGCAACAAGTTTTATCTCTGTCAATTGAGGAACGTATTGTTATTGTCCTTAACTGGCTTGGTAGACGTGGCCATACTCCCACTTCTCTCAAAATAAACCCCTTAAAGTTACAACTACTTAGATCCAATTTAGGTGGTCGTTTCTCTGGTTATATCTGTAGCTATTATGGGAATACTAGAATTGATGGTATATAATGCAATTACCAGACATTAAAGCCCTTAAGGAGCTCCTAAAGCTTCTACGTAGCCAAGGTGTCCTGCAGTACAATTCAACTGACCTACAGTTAATATTATCCGAAAACGCACCCATAAATACCCGTAAAGCTCAATCAGAGCTCGTAGCCCCTGAAGAGGACCCAGGCCTCCCAGATGATATGCCTACAATGGAAGAAGTTGAGGCTTATATTAATGGAACTGGTCCCGGCCCCACTGATGTCTAAACTTTATGAGCTTTAAAACTACCCCCAAAGAAAAACCTACCCGGGTAACTCAAGTCTTTAAGACTCAGAACTCCTCCCTTAACCAAGCCAACCAAGGCTACAGATGGTGGGAAGAGAAAAATGAAGCTATAAGAGCCTCTCAGTTATGCGCTACGTTTGCTTACCTAAAGCAAGGACAGTCTGCCCGGTTACGACAAGCAGCAGTTTGTGCCAGACTTTATAGTGGTCAAGCTTTATTTAGCTTTGTAGGGGCAAACATGTCCCTAATGGACCAGTATTCCCCCCTCGCCCCTAATAGACCAGTCTACAATGCCATTAAGTCCATAACAGACACTCTAGTATCCCGCCTTACCCAGAACAGACCCGCCCCTGTCTTCCTCACAGACAATGGAGATTACAAGCAACGTAACCTAGCTAAGAAGCTCAATAGCTTTATCTTAGGTGAATTCTTTCGTACCAACCTTTATGCAGTGTCTGAGTACGTGCTCACTGATGCACTGGGCTGGGCTGGAACCGGTTGCCTTAAAGTTTTTAAAAAGGACAATAAGGTTGCTATTGAACGTAAACTGATAACCAATATCTTTGTTGACCTACAAGAATCCGCCTTTGGGGACCCAAGACGAATGTATGAGGTTGCCCTGTACGACAGAGAAGTTCTAGAGACTTTGTTTCCCAAAGCAAAAAAGTTTATTCAGACAGCAGAAAAGGCCACAGTTGATAAATCATCTGTTTCATCTAAGACGGTATCGGACCTGGTTATGGTAGTTGAGGGTTGGTCTCTTCCTTCAGGTCCTGACGCCAATGATGGCCTTCACACTATTGCTTGTTCTAGTGGTGAGTTATTTAGCGAGCCTTGGGAAAAAGATCACTTTCCTTTTGTTTTTATGCACCATCACAAGCGTGCTCTCGGCTTTTGGTCGATGAGCATTGCAGAAGCTCAAATGGGGAGTCAGTTAGAATTGAACGGACTTCTAGACACAATATCAAAGTCAATCAAGTTAACTGGCGTTCCCCGAGTTTTCTATGAGATGGGATCTAAGGTAAACAAAGCATCCTTCAGTAATAAAATTGGTATTCTTATTCCCTACCAAGGAACAAAGCCAACCGTAGAAGTATCTAACTGTGTCCCAGCCGAGATGTATGCTGAGCGGGATAGCATTATTGCCAGGATGTATAAGGCCGAAGGTGCCTCTGAATTGTCTGCTACATCTGAGAAGCCGGAAGGATTAGATTCTGGAGAAGCACAGCGCGTCTATCAGGACATCAATTCGGAGCGGTTTGCAGCCCTTGAGAAGAGATGGTCTAATTATTACGTAGACTGCGCCTACCTCTTTATGGAGACGGTAGAAGAAGTTATTCAGGAAATTGGCTCTTACGAGACCGTGTTTGTGGACAGGAAAAAGGGTAGACGGGATATTACACTCAATAATCTTAAAGCCCTTGATGATACTTATGTAATCCAAGCCTATGTTGAATCCTCTCTTCCTAAGGACCCAGCAGGCCGTCTTCAGAAGATTACTGAGATGATTCAATCTGGTATGATTGATATACAAGAAGGTCGCAGGCTCTTAGACTTCCCAGACTTGGGCCAGATAGAGACATTAGCTAATGCAGCTGAAGAACGAATCTATATGTACCTTGATGACATTGTAGAAAAGGGCAAGTATGAGCCCCCAGACCAGTTTATGCCTATAATGCCAATTAATGGGCAAGCTTCAAAAGCTGAGACCATTGTGGTGCAGTATATTAATCTTTATTCCCAATGCAAACTTGAAGATAACAAGATGCAGATGCTTAGAGATTGGTTTACAGAGATTCAATCCCTGAAACAACAGGCAATGCCCCCACAACCCGCCCAACCAGTGCCTCAAGCAGCCCCAATGCCCCAGCAACAATCCCCTCTAGTTCCTAATGGACCCTCACAACAGTAAATGTCACAAAATCTGTGCATTATTTGTGAAAATCCGTGTGGCCTAGAGGATTATTGCGATTCTCATGCCCCTAACTCCACACTTTTTAATAGAATCTTAAGATTTCCCCTCAAATGCTCTGTTTGTCCTCCAAACAGAGGTGAGAACGCTAAAAGGCGAGGTTTTCATGGTAAAACCAAGCCCAAATATAAAACCCGTAAAAGAGAACATAGATACTTTGTAGATATCTTACTTTCTTACATGTCCAAATACCCCTAAAGCGCAGCAACGCATAACTCAGGTCCAGCAATGACCAAAAAGGATAAAACATGCCCTTAATCACGACTCCTAAAGCAGGTTCCTCTACTTCTAACACCCCCTCAAGGGTAGTTAATAGGCCAGAAGTGTCTGTTTCTCGCCCTAACCCCTCTACAGCACGTGCCAAGGCCCTAAAAGATCGATTGGCAGGCAAACCTCCCACCCAACCGGTAGCCCCAAGGCCAGCAGGCTCTTCGGCTAGACGAGAAGAGATGGGAAATCTTAATAAATATGCACCAGTTGCTCCTCAACCCAAGCCCCAAATTACTCCACGAACCTCAGCCCGAGTAGCCCCCACTGATTTAAACAGCATTGAAGCCCCTCCCTCAGGTTTAGCCCCTGGATCAGTCCCACCCACACAATCCTATCTTAATACAGAGGCACCTGAGCCTACCGTTGAAGCAAATAACGAGTCTCTCAGCCCTCAATTTGTCGCCTTAGCCCGAAAAGAGCGACAACTTAGGAAAGCCCAGCAAGAACTAAGAGCGCAACAGGATGCTTGGAAGCAAGAACAAGCTAGTTACATCCCGAAGCAACAGCTTACGACTGAAACGCTAAAGGTTCTTTCTGAAGCAGGCATTACTCCTGACAAACTGGTTGAACTACAGATTAACCAGGCTACCGCTAACGACCCCCAACAACTCCTCCTAAATAGAATTGCAGAATTAGAGAATCGGCTGAAGGGTATTGATGACCCTGAAACCGGTGCGTTGGCTCAACGTGATAAACAAGCCTATGATTCAGCGGTATCGCAGATTAGAAGTGATGCAAAGCTTTTGGTCGAATCCAACCCTGAATACGGGACTATTGCATCTGAAGGTAAAGTTGAAGATGTAGTAGAGCTTATTACTGCAGTATTTGATGAGGAAGGCATTGTCCTTGATGTAGAAGAGGCAGCCGGACTTGTTGAGAATAAACTCATTGATCGTTTGTACTCACAATATGAGCGAATCAGTAAATACGACAAGATTAAGTCTCGTTTAGGGAAGACATCAGAGATGTCAGAAGCGAATACCGAGCAGCAAGATCAACCCCGCATTAATACTTTAACAAACTCTGGGTCAGTCCAGAGACAACTAACTCCTAGAGAGAGAGCCATTGCAAAGGTGCAACAGGCTATTGACTCTAGAAACAGGAAATAGTAAGATAATGGCAACTTTTGCAACAAGTACATCGTCAATTTCAGTTCTTAAGGAATTGTATATTGATGACCAGTCCTTTATGAAGGACTTAGTGTACGCCAAAAATCCTTCGATGTCACTCATCCCCAAGGATGAATCGGTTGATGGTCTCTCTGGTAAGTACATTCCGTGTCCTATTCAGTTCGGCGATCCCCAGGGTCGTTCGCACACGTTTCTGAATGCCCAAGGCAATCAGACACCAAACCAATACGATTCGTTTTTCGTTTACATCATCCAAGATTATCAACTCGTAACGATCACGAACTTGCTTATTGAACAGACTCGCTCGAATGCTGGAAGCTTTGTTGATGAAATGAAGCGCGAAATGGATGGCGGAATTAAGAACCTGTCCAACAACATGGCGTTTGAACAGTTTGGTTCGGGAACTGCCACTCGCGGCTTTATCGGAGCTGGTGGCGTTACCTTGAATTCTGGTACTACCTATCAGTTCACGTTAAGCAATCCTCAGCAGGTTGTTAACTTTGAAGTTGGTATGACCATCCAAGCTTCCGCTACGGATGGTGGAGCAGTAGTTCCCACGGGAACCCCCGCTACTCCTGACCTCGGAACCATCACTGGTGTCCAGAGAGATACCGGAACGGTCCTTTTCACTGTAGCACAGGGTGCCCCTCAAACAGATTGGCTTGCTACTTACGCAGTCACTGTACAGGGTGACATTCCTCCTGCAGGTGGATCGGGTTTTGGTCCTATTGGACAGACCGGCTCTTACTTGGCAGCTTCCGGCTTCGGAGCTTGGATTCCTTTAACGGACCCCAACATCGCTACCGATAGCTACTGGGGAGTTAACCGTGGAACAGATCCTACCCGTTTGGGCGGACTCCGTTTCAATGCAGCCTCTTATACAATTGAAGAAGGTGTTGTTAATGCTCTTGGATTCGCTAACCGTGAAGGCGCGGACCCAGACGTAATGGTTCTTAACTTCAACAGTTACACGGCCCTTGAAAATGCTCTCGGAGCAAAGGTCCAATATGTTGATATTAAGCATCAAGAAGCTGATGTTGCGTTTGAAGGAATTCGTTTCCACAGCGCATATGGCTACTTGACTGTGTATGCGGATCGCAACCAGTTGCCTCAGCAAGCTCTCTGCTTGACGATGGACACTTGGAAGCTTCGGTCGCTAGATAAAGCCCCACACATCTTGACCTATGGTCTTGAAGGACTTGAAGGTCTCCGTGTTGGTAATAGCGATGCGTTGGAAGTCCGAATTGGAACATACTACAACTATACGTGTAATGCGCCTGGTCTGAACCTCCGTGTTAACTTAAGCGCATAAGCTTAAGATATATTTAATAGAATTGACCCCTGGGGCCGTTGGTTCCAGGGGTTTTCTATTATCTAGTCCCACACAATCCTATCTTTGTATAGGCCCTTGGGTGTAACTCCTTAGAGTTAGCCTAGAGGTCTTCTCGCCAGGTTTGCCTGTATAGCCTGTTGCTGGGGAACAAAAAACAGGCATAATCTAAGGAACCCTCTAATGGCCAACCCCTTCGCTCCCATCTTTAATTATCCCAATAATAAGCTTTATCAATATGAAGCCTACCCAGTTCTCTTGAGCTGTAACTTTATTGTTGACTCAACCAATGGAAATGGTTTTGGTATTCGTTCCCTTAAGGGTGCAGGTATCGCTACTGTTTTCATGCATACATCGGCAACCCCAGGTACAACCCCGTACGGCACTGTCAATCCTAACCCCGCAACGGGAGTTATCCTCCTAACCCTCCAGAATAACTTTAATCGTTATTTAGGTGGATTCAGCGGTCAAGTCTCTCCAGTAAGTGGAACCCCCCTCACCTCAGTAACCCAGCACACAGCCTACGTCATCACAAGCTTAGGTACCACGACAGCCGCTCAATTTCAAGCAAAAGGCTTCCCATCTAATTTTGTCCCTTCGGTTGGGGCAGCTTTTGTCGCTACAGCTACTGGTTCATTGGGTGGTACGGGTACAGTTGAAGCTACAAGCAGTTCTGGTATTGACCACATCGAAGTGATTGGTGATCCCAATGCTACGAGCCAAAGCTCTAATATGTATGCTCAAGGCGGAATGCAAATTGTTATGCAAGCCCTCCTAAATGGAACGCCCACGGCACCTGCAGATGGTACAACTGTCTCTTTAAGTTTCTACCTAAGCAACAGTTCTGTTGCTGTTTCTGGTCAGTAAGACTAGCCTTCCGTGCCATGGTCCAGTCCTGGCACAAACTGGGGCGGTTGGCTTAAAACGCTAACCGCCCTTTCTTTAGGAGCTTTATGGCTACCCCCGCAGTCCCTGGGAACTTTTATGTGCAGATGGGTAATGCACAGATTCTCTTAACCTGGAACCTGGTTCCCGGTGCTACTTCTTATTCTGTTCAGCGCTCCACTGATGGGGTCAACTTCACTACTTTAGCAACTCCCACTACCAATAAATACTTAGACACATCAGTATTAACAGGTGTCCAATATTTTTATCAAGTAGCCTCCAGCTCAGATGGGATCACCTTTTCAAACTATCAAACCGTCCAAGCTAATGGCCTACCGGCCATGGAAATACCCACCGTCTCTGGCCAAATGTCTCTGTACTCCCTGCGACTATCAGCCCAACAGATGTGTGACAGGGTTAACAGTAATTTCGTTTCCATGCCCGAATGGAATACCTTTATTAACCTAGCAGCTGATGAATTATATGACTTAGTCACTACAGTATATGAAGACTATCAAATGGCTCAGCCAGTGTATTTTACTACTGGTGGGGGGCCGGTACAAACTTCAGTGGCGATGGGGGTTACCTATACAATCTCCTCCCTTGGAACCACTACTAATGCCCAGTGGAACTCCCTAGGCTTTCCTGGAACAGCTTTTGTAGGAGCTCAGTTTGTAGCCACCCAGACAACTAACTTGCCGGGCACAGGAACAGTAGCCATTTCCGGTACCTCATCTGTTTACCCAATGCCCGATGGTGTTAGTCCCTTTCAAGATGCTGCAGGGAATACAGTAATTCCAGCCCCAATTTATAAGCTTTCAGGAATTGACCTTGGCCTCAATAATGCCCCAAACGGATTTGTTACGGTTAGCAAGTACAACTTCATTGATAGAAACCGGTACGTGTTCCCGAATACAGCTTCTACAATCTATGGAGTGTTTGGTCTGCAATACCGATTTCTGGGTAACACGATTCGCTTCATACCGCAGCCTTCTAGTTCCCAACCTATTGGCATCTGGTACATCCCGAGGCGTGTGCAACTCCTGCAAGACACAGATATTAGCGAAGGCTACAACGGCTGGATTAGATACGTCATTGTCAGAGCGGCTAAATACGCTCTTGATAAAGAAGAATCAGACACAACTAAGCTAGACAGTGAATTATTATTTTTAAAGACACGTATTGAGGGAGCTGCTCCCAATCGTGATGAAGGTCAGGCCGACACGATCTCCGACGCCAGGAGTGCTCAAGGGTATGGCCCAGACGGTTCATCAGGCGGCGGTTGGGGCGGCACTCAAGGGTATGGCTGGTAATGGCACTTCCTTTACAGCTTCCATGGGACCAAGCTCAGACTAAGTGGAAGAGCCAGATCGATCCAGTCTTAGTAAACCCTCTTTTACAAGGGCAGCTGCTTAGTCAAGTTTCCTTAATTAACGGCACCACCGTTGTTAACCATAAGCTGGGCCGCAATCTTGTCGGATGGTTCGTAGTGGGCATTAATGCAGCTGCTACAATTTATGATTCACAAACCATGAATCAAACCCCACAAACCACGCTGGTATTAGTCTCTAACGCTGCCTGTACTGTAAACCTTTGGGTCTTTTAATATGGCTATTCCTTTTGTAACTCCAAATATGTCTCTTACTGAGCCAACTGTTGGGGGCACTCTAAGCCCCTCATGGGCTCTCATTCTAAATGCCAATTTTACAACTCTTGACCAACACAATCACGCCCCAGGTAGCGGGGTTCCCATTACCCCAGCCGGGCTTAACATTAGCTCTGACTTATCGTTTTTACAAAACAACGCTACCAACCTACGTACCGCTAGATTCAGTCCAATCTCTTTAGGCAGCCTAACAGGGGCCGACACAGACTGCATTCTTGTTAGCGGGGTTGATTTCTATGTGGTTGATGGGAATGGTAATCAAATTAGACTTACCCAGTCAGGGGGTATTGCCGGAACCCCAGGCTCTATTTCGGGCTTAGCATCTCCAGCTTCTGCCACCTATGTGGCCCTCACAGATACTTTTGTTTGGCAAAGTGGTTCCAATATAGCTGCTAATATGGACGCAGCGACCTACATACTTCGTTACCCTTCTACGGGTTATCCTAGTCCTTCCGGTGATTATATAGCGCTTCAGGCCCCCAGCTCTCTTGCATCTGGCTTTGCTATTACCTTCCCTGCTGCCCTACCCTCAGTTAACTCCTTCTTGACTATTAATAGTGCGGGACAACTATCAACCTCTACCGCAGTAGCCCCAAACCAAGTTATTAGCTCTAGTTGTGGGAACTTCGAGGCAATTGGCGGAATCTTTGTGGCTGTAACAAACTTATCGGTAACTATCACTACTTCAGGTAATCCAGTAAAAGTAGAGCTTATCCCCGATAATAGTAATGCCTCCGCTGATATTGCATTATCTACTATTGCAACAGGATTGGGAGCGGTGGCGTTTGGTATTTTTAGGGATGGAAGCCAAATAAATCAAATGGGGTACACAGCATATGCCCCCTCTGGGCAGGTGACAGCCACCCCACCTGGCTGCATAACAGCCATTGAGACTCCTACAGCTGGGTCTCATACCTATGTACTTAAGGCATTGGCTAGCACCAATGCTGCTTTTGTGTTTGTTAATAACTGTAAACTAGTGGTTACTGAAATCATATAATGCCCCAACCCATTAAACAGCCTATCAATATTGACTTTAGCAAGGGCTTAAACCTTAAGGTAGACCCATATCAAGTACCTGTTGGGAATTTCCTGTCTCTAGTTAATTCAGTATTTGATAAGGTTGGTCGTCTGACAAAACGTAACGGCTTCCCATACCTAACACCTCTCCCGGTAGATACCACTTCTTACCTCACTACATTTAATAATGACTTACAGGCTCTAGGACAGGACATTTATTCTTATTCGGCTGGTCAGTCCAAGTGGATCAATAAGGGCTCGACCTACCCCCTCCGCTTAAATACATTACCGCTTATCCGTAATTCGGTTAATCAAACCCAAGCAGACTGTGCAATAGCACCAAATGGAGTTGTCTGTACAGTCTATACTGAAGCTGGCGTCTCTGGGACAACCTATAAATACGCCTTAGCTGATTCAGTAACTGGACAGAATATAACTGCACCTACACCAATACCCGTTGCAACCGGTGTAGTGACAAACGCTCCCAGAGTGTTCCTACTGGGAAACAATTTTATATTGATGTTTGAGAATCTAATATCTGGTGTGCAGCACCTACAGTATGTAGCCGTGTCTTCTATCACTGGGGCCATTGTTCGGGCTAATACAGACCTGTCTACATCTTTTGCTAATTCCACCGGGCTAGCCTATGACGCTTTTGTGGCCAACGGCACTCTATATGTCGCCTGGAATGGGGGATCGAGCTCAGGTATTAAAGTTCTATATCTTACAACAGGCCTTGTAGAGTCCTCTACAGTTAATCCAGATTCCAGCCATTCTGCCACATTGATGAGTGTTACGGTTGACACTACCCAAGGCACTTCCATAGTTTGGGTGTCTTACTACAACTCTGGGACCTCGACTGGATACACATTTGCACTAAATGGAAGCACCCTAGCAACTATTCAAGCCCCTACAGAATTTATCACTAGTGGAACTATCTTAAATCTTACCTCTGTTGCCCAGAGTATGGTAAATACTGTATTCTATGAAGTGTCCAACAATTATGGGTATGACTCAAGTATTCCAACACACTATGTGGATACAAACACAATTACCCAAGCAGGGGTCGTTGGGACAGCAGTAAAGTCAGCTTTATCTGTCGGGCTGGCTAGTAAAGCCTTCTTACTTAATGGGATTGCTTATTACCTAGCCGCCTACCAATCTCCCTACCAGCCTTCTTATTTTCTTATTAATGGAACCATAAGCACAGATCTTAACCCTACAGTTATTGGAAAGGTTGCTTATAGTAATGGTGGAGGTTACCTATCTACTGGCCTTCCCTCTGTCACTATTAATGGCACCAATGCTAGTACACCTTATCTGTACAAAGATCTTGTACAAGCAGTGAATAAGAATACCAACGTGCCCTCTGGCAGCCAAGTAAATGGTATTTACTCTCAACTAGGCATAAACTTAGCTACGTTTTCCTTTGACACATTGGGGCTTGTAGGGACTGAGACTGGGAATGACTTACATCTCTCTGGCGGACTATTTTGGATGTATGATGGGTACCTGCCTGTAGAGCATAACTTCTTGCTATGGCCTGACTCGGTGGAGGTAGCTGGCTCATCTACTTCTGGGTCGATGACAGCCCAGCAATATTTTTATCAAGTGACTTATGAGTGGGCAGATAATCAGGGTAATATTTTTAAGTCTGCTCCTAGTATACCTGTTTCAGTTACTCTTACTTCAGACACTTCAGTCACTGTAAATGTCCCAACCCTGCGATTAACATATAAAGTAGAGAATCCAGTAAAGATTTGTATATACCGCTGGTCCACAGCACAGCAGGTGTATTATCAGGTTACAAACCTAACCTTCACTACCCTAAACCCGCTTACCTTAAACGACACCACAGCTGACTATATAACCTTCACGGACACTTCCTCAGATGCTACAATTTTAGGCAATAACATCCTGTACACAACAGGCGGGGTTGTAGAAGATATAGCTGCCCCCGCCTCAGACATAATGTGCTTGTTTGATGATCGTCTCTGGTTAGTGGATGCGGAGGATCGCAACCTCCTTTGGTTCTCTAAACAAGTCATTGAGACCACTCCGGTAGAGATGTCTGACCTATTTACTTTCTATGTGGCTCCCTCAACTGGTGCGCAAGGTTCTACTGGAAATATCACTGCTCTTGCCCCTATGGATGATAAACTCGTCATCTTTAAGGGAAATGCTATCTATTACATTAATGGAACTGGTCCTGATAATACTGGAAGCAATAGTCAATATAGCCAGCCTATTTTTGTAACCTCTTCGGTTGGATGTGCCAATCCCCGCTCTATCGTCTTGATGCCTAATGGTTTGATGTTTCAGAGTAGTAAAGGTATTTGGCTACTTGGCCGGGATCTCTCAACTTCCTACATTGGAGCAGCTGTAGAGGATTTTAATGGTTTCTTGGTTAATTCTGCTGTGTCAGTGCCTAACACCAATCAGATTCGTTTCTCACTTAGTAATGGTGTAACCCTAATGTATGACTACTTTGTCAGCCAATGGGGAGAGTTTGATGGCATCCCAATGGTGTCTAGCACCCTCTATAATGCAGCACACACTTTTGTAGATGAGTATGGACAGGTATTCCAAGAAGTCCCAGGCACATACCTGGATGGCTCAAACCCTGTTCTAATGTCTTTCACAACCTCTTGGCTACAGGTGGCCGGGCTACGCGGGTATATGAGAGCTTACTGGTTCTACTTTCTTGGTACCTATTTAAGTCCACATAAACTGAATTGTTCTATAGCTTACGATTATAATTCTTCTCCCGAGCAGAGTGATTTAGTCCCCCCACTGAATTATGCCCCTCCCTATGGAAGCGATCCATACTATGGGGGCAACGGTGCAACACCTTATGGGGGACCTCCTTCTTTAGAAAACTGGAGAGTCTTTCTAGTTAGGGAACGCTGTAAGGCTTTCCAGATAACCATTACAGAAGTTTTTGACCCAACGTTTGGCACAATCGCCGGACCCGGACTGACCCTTTCAGGATTAAACTGCATTGTTGGAGTTAAAAAGGCCTATGCCCCAATCAACTCCAACCAGCAAATTGGATAATTAAATGCCTAAAGACTATAAACCCAGTAATGCCTTTGTAAATGCTGTAAAAGCTAAAGGTGGAATGAAGTATTTTGATCTTGGTGGGCCGACAAGCCCAGCCCCCCTTACCCAACCTACAACGGTTTCCACTCCTAATCAGCCAGGCACGCCCACTTCAGGGGTTACCAACCCCGGATCCTCCCTTTTTAATTCAGGAGTACAGGCCACTAACAACTTTGAGGCCCCTCTTAACCAAGGCATTCAGGGTGTGGCAAATAATGTTGGGGGAATATTCCAAGGGATTGGAACAGCATTCACCCCTCAAAACCAGTATCAGGCTTCCCTAGCTCCTACCTCCAACCTTGACTATAGCGGGGTTATTGGTAACTCGGCTGGGCAATCCCAAGCAGGTTATGGACAACTTCAAAGCAATATTGGTAATGAACAAAGCCTTGAACAACAGTTAATTAACCAGGGCAATGGGCAGGGTCCTAATCCTGCTTTAGCCCAGCTAAACCAGACAACTGGACAAAATGTCCAGAACCAGGCGGCATTAGCGGCTGGTCAACGCGGGGCTTCCTCCAACGCTGGACTCATTGCGCGACAAGCAGGTCAACAAGGCGCAGCAACCCAGCAAGCCGCTGTAGGCCAGGGTGCTACAATGGCGGCTCAGCAACAGCTAGCAGCTCAGCAGGGTGCAGCAGCCCTACAAGGTCAGATTGGCAATCAAGTCACCAATGAGCAGCAAGTTAATAACCAGCTATTCTCTGGTGCTACGGGTGCCAGCAATGCTCAGAATGCTAACCTTGTAACAAACTATGGAAATGCCCAAGGAATTAATGCAAGTGTAGCTCAGAATAATACTAATGCTGTTAATCAGACAACTGGCGGTATTTTAGGTGGAGCTTCTAGTTTATTAGCTTTATTGGCTCATGGAGGAGAAGTTAAACACTTTGATGAAGGTGGGGATGTTACACCCACTTCTATTGATGGCACGGGGGCCGCATCGGGGGTAATGGCCGGGGCACCTACACAGTCTCCTGCCTCTGGTCCAATCTCTTGGGTTGGCAAGTTCTTAAATGGAACAGTGAGCAATATTGGGCAGCCGGGCTCAGCCCAAACTGCCCAACCCGCTTCACAAACTGCCCTACCCTCTAGCACTGCTTCGGCTACAAATGTAGGGTCGGGTGCCGAGAAGGCTGGCAAAGGTATTGCTGGGATGCTGGGCAATCTCATGGCTAAAGGTGGGAAGGTACCCGCTATGGTGAGTCCAGGAGAAGTCTATTTGCCTCCCTCAAAAGTTAAAGAAGTTGCTTCCAAAGGTGCCGATCCAATTAAGGCTGGAGAGCATATTCCAGGACAAGCCAAAGTTAAGGGTGACAGCCTA
>QGNH01001482.1_pt1 | contig 22468 bp, 24 predicted proteins | sample 1735481 | NCBI WGS metagenome assembly QGNH01 (sample SAMN09239004, study PRJNA386568) | Viral metagenome, whole genome shotgun sequencing project.
TATCCCGCATCAATACTTATAATTGGATCCACACCAACAGTCACATCAATTTGTCCGGGTGTTCCTGACACACTAACGATGGGGCCGCCATTTGCGGTTAGAGCATTTAAAGCATTAACATCAGCCGTTAAAGCCACCCCCCCTATTAAAAACTGGTTAGGATAATCCCTGCTAAAATTAACAGCCCTTTGCGACATGCTCATGGTTGAGTAGTTACCCAATCCGTCTTGTACTGGAACTAATGCGTTTCCAAGGCCAAGATCAAGGCCCCCATTATCTAAAAATAATAAATTTCCATAGGACGCTGAGGGTAAAAAGGTTGCGTAATTAGTCGACATTTGTGCCCTCCACAGCCCAATTTCCCCAACCCACAAACTGTTGATTTTGATTGTTCCACGCTGAGTTTGCTTGATTGCTCCAAGGAATATTGGGGGCTTGCCATGGCCTTGGATTTGGTACGGGCCATGGATCTGTTTTAAGAATAGGTGACATTAAGGCGGGATTAGGTTTATCAGCAAACTCTTGTGCTACCCACAATCCAGTCCATACCAATCCCATGCCCTGAAATTCCATTTGTTGGATTAGCTCATTGTGCATGCAGATAAGACCTGATCGATCACATCGAGCTGATGCATCAGGTTTTTTGGGATTAACCCTGCTATTGTAATAAGTGCTCATTCTTAAGCCCCAAAAGTTGCGTAAGAATTAGGAAAAATATAAATCGGCACATCTTGCACATCTTCACGGCAAGCAAGTGAAAACTCTTCATCAGCCAACATTTTTAGGCGATCGAAACGATCTACTGCAAACTTAAGAGAGAGATCTGCTGCAAGAGCAGATACCAACGCCATATAAAATATCTGCCTTAAATCAACGTTTTGTGTTAATTGGGTGGCATCATATATTTGACGTTTGCGCGTATATAAAACATTTGTATAGGTATTATCTGGCGTTGGATAAAACGTAATATTGGGAGGGTAAGCCGTATCAAAATAAAAAGTTCCCTCTACCGCTTGTTGCGTTTTGTTGGCATAAGAAATCCAGGTCTCGCGAGAAACAGGAGCAATGATACGACTGCCTGAGCTTGTGTCCGGGGTATCAAAATAAAGCTGTTGAATATTTAAGGTTGCGCCACCATATTCTACAATCTGCATATATGGAGCATTTATAGGCGCTGGGATAACCCACCACAACGTCTGCCCAATAATATATTGATTGGCAAACGTATCAAGAGCTGTAAACCAAGTTACATTATCAAATGAATACTGAATTTTGATTGTATAGGTTGTTGTAACATTAGACTGAATACCCACAAAATATATTGAGGGCTGAACTCCCAACCACTGATATCCTATGTCGCCATTAGGGGCGGTTTGGACGCAGGCCGTATTGCTTTGTCCCGTAAAGGCATTTGCTGCAATGCCACTGCTTGCAAATGCGATTCCGCCAAGTTGCCGCGTTACATTCTGAGCGGAAACCTCTAAAATTTCGATTGTGCCCTTTGGCATGTAATAATTAGGCTGCCCAACATTTAACTGCAGCATGCACTTTTGAACGGTTGTCAGCATTAAACTGCCAGCGGTTCTGGGGCCGTTTGCCCACTTTTGCAAAATTAAATTAGTGCTTAAAAGCGCGCTGGTTATTTGTTGGGGGGTTAATGCATCAGGCGAAATGCCGCATCTTTCATAGGCATCACGAATGATTAAATCGACGTTTGTTGTCGTTGTAAAATTATTAGTTCCGCTAAGATTAAACGCCACGAAAGCCCACCACAAGAATTAATTACAAATTCAGCGAGCATCAACGGCTTTTTAAGGCGGGACGAAGACATTGTGTGATTAGGCAGACCAATGGTAATCTGCTGTTTTTAAAGTATAAAACACCCATCTTCTTAAAAAAATGAGTGTTTTTTTAGCAATTATTCCGGCCGGAATAATTTACTTCTTACGACCATGGCTGAACCCTTTAAAGGTTCTGGCTGTAACCGCATCATGTTTTATTGTAGGATTTTTGCTATGCAACCCTTTTTCAAGTTTTTTTTCTGGAATTGGCTTTCCTAAGGGCACCTTTAGTTCGCGGTGCAATTTGCCAGGAGTTCCAGCCATTGCCTTCATTGTTGATTTATAGTTTTTCATGTTTATTCCCCTTGTTGAATTACAGTTAGTGTAATGTTGTAATAACCGCTACCACTATCTCCCTCGCCATTAAGTATTTTCATTTGTATAGCAGCGGCAGGTTGTTCTAGGGCATATAACACACCTGTATTAGCTGCTGTTAGAACAGAATTAATAGGAAAAACAGTGGGATTGGTATTAACAACAGGCGCACTAAATTGATTCCAACCAATAGTTTTATCCATGGTTTGGTTAACAGAAAAAACAGGCGTGTTATCATTGATATTTACTTGAATAGCTGTGTTGGCATATGGTCTGTTGAGATCTAAAGGCAGCCAACTAGATAAACCAGTATTAGTGGCTATAAAAGGATTAAAAGCCGTGACACTTGATATCGCTGATCCCAAAGAATAAAAGCCAGTAATTGTTGCAAAATTTAACAACCCAAAAACAATCCCACTTCCATTCAAATTGCTCGCTAATTCTGCTATTTGTTGGCCCCAAATATCCGTACCCACAACCTTTATATTATAAGTGTCTTGGGCAGTATTCACTTCCTCATACCCCAAACTAACAGCAACATTTGGGGTGAAAACAGTGTTTATGGGGGACGGAGAATCTGGACTACCCAAAACAGTTTGACTTGTAACCGTCGATATAACCACCGGATAAGACTGATTGGGAAAGGCTAAATAACCACTATTAGTTGCACCAGGCATTACAAGGTAAGGTTGTGAGTTTAATGGTAAAGGGTTACCTGGATTAATTGTATTAGCTGAAGCTATTAAATCAGGCGCGCCAACCTGAATACTTGTGTATGCTGCAGATGCACTAATGCTTGTTATGACCGTAAATGATTGCATAGTAGTATACGTTGCATCAGCCGCCGGACCTGAAAACTCTTCATTGACGCTATTCCCTTGTTGATCATACCCCACAACATTAAAGGTAATTGCTGAATTGTCGATATAGGAATACATAATTATTACATGAGCGTCTAAATCAGGCATAACAAACATATCATTTGTTACCAAAACAGCTGTTAGATCACGTCCTAAATATAGCGTTGTGTTAATGGTGTTACCATTTAACAGCAAATTACCCATATCACTCGAAGATTGAAAAGATGCCACCGCATCAGTAAAACCTACTGATATAGCGCTGGCCCTAGCATCAACCCTAGCTATAATGCTATCAATTTGAGTGTAACGATATTGGCTAACATCATAGCCAGAACCCGAAGTGGTTACGACTTCGGTTTGATAAGTTCCCGATACATCTAACCCATTAATAGTTAAAGCATCGCCTGAGTTTGTATCTCCGTAAAACAACAACTGCCAAGCAGTGACAGGTATGCTCAAATTAGGGTTAGTTGGCGTATCGGGCGCGCGGGGATTCTCTAAGCTGTTAAAAGGCAATAAAGTTCCATAAGGAGGAAAATTGACAATCATAGAACGACTCATACTTATTCTCCTTGTTGAACTATAGTGAGAGTTACGGGGCCCGATAGGTTGCTATTTGAAGTTAATTGCACCGCGCTAGTCGGAGTAGTTAAGTAATACAACACATTCGTTGAAACGTTGGATAAGGAGCCATTAGGGTCGGCGGGAAAGGCGCACACATTAGGATTAGCACTGTAAGAATTTTGCGGCCATATATTTAATGGGTCAGCAGTAGCATATACTGAACAAGTTGCGCTTCCATCAATAGGACAAACGCACTGAAGCAGTGTCTGCATAAACTGCCTGTTGGTACCCAATTGAATCCAGCCCGAACTTGCGTGAATTCCAAACCCAAAACTTAAATCTGTAAAAGGCACCGTGGTATAAATAGCATCTATTTGTAAAAAGGCGTTGTCTGATTCGTTCGTCTCGCCATCGGAGGGCATTTCTAGAGTTGTATCGGTAACAAAAACCCCATTCTGATTTATTCCCTGAATAATAAAATTAGCGGATCCGTTAATAGCCGGCGACGTAGCTGTTGGCGCATAAGCACAGTTGCCAGGAAAAGTTAAAGGATACGCCAGTGGGATTAATTGAGGGGTAGAATCAGGCGCTACATTAGATAATCCTGTTGCAATATAGGTATAATTAGCCGGTAACAAAGAAATAATTTGGGTTCGTGACATTTTAGGCCTTTTAAATATTCTTCAAACAAGGGGCCATTTCTGACCCCATAAACCTTACAAAATTGTCGTAGGCGCATATTGAGGTACGCCGTAATAACCTATTGGCGTTTGATATAAAGTGCCATTAGAGGGGCTCATAACAACCGCTGAACCGCCACCGTTTTGATTGGTGGTTGCTGTGTTTGCTCCAGATTGATAGTTAAAAGTATCATTACCGGTTACCGTAACAGTTGCGGTAATGTTTAATTGAGCAGCAGTAGGACCGCCAGTAACACTAGTTGCGCCTGAAATAGTAACGCTATTGCCCGTTACAAAATTATGTCCCGCCGCAAACACAGATACAACACCAAGGATACCAACCGTAGTAATGGGGTTGGGATTCAAATAAACAGAAGCATTATTCAAACCCGCGTTGACGCTATTCGTATAGTTACGAGCATCAGCACCGGGCGCATAATACATAATAGTTACGCGATCAGTACCATCAACGCCACCAAAAACATTGGCACCTATTGTATTAGGAATTACGGTTCCACGCACATCTCCTGTTGTTGCAGTAGCCACCCTCTGATCAGCCTGAACATAAGATGCAGCAGGAGCCGCCGTTGGGATAGTAAAGGTAGACCCGGCATTTAAATTTACAGTACCGGGACTGGTAGCAGTACCACCTGAAGTATAACTAATACTTGTCAAATTGGTAGCTGGAGAATAAGCAACCGCAGAAATTATAGCGGGAATATTTAATTGAGCAACAGTAATTCCGTTATATGGCCCCCCACCAATGTTAGCAGCTATAACATCCCCCGGTAACACAAACCTAGTAACATTTGCTGGTAAATTAAGGGAAACAGCTGCTGAAGCATTTGTTGTGGTAACGCTTGTTGCCGGCACTTGGCTTAATATAGCCAAATTACTTCCATTAACATTAACGCTATCCATATACGAAGTGTCGGGGAAAAAATAAGGCAATCCAAATGTATTACCCACACCTACACTAATAGTTTGAGTACCCCCACTGCCTGTACCTCCTGCAGCATATACCGCCCTAATATAAGCAAAGGCCTTATTGCCATAAATAACTACCCCAGCAGTACTTGATGCAGTAATGGTTTCTGCCATCGGCATGCCGTATTGATCCCAACCATAAACTGTAAATACAACGGGAGTTGTATTGGTGGCATTAGTAACAGATATATTTCGCGCACAATCTAATTGAATAACGTTAGCAACACCTTGATAAGAAGATAAAATATTAATGTTGGCATTATTTGTCGAATTTAACGTCAAATTCCCTGCAGCAGCTATTCCTGTTGCAGTAGAGCCAAATAATGCCCCGGGATTTACAGCTGCAGGAACTATATCTAACAACACTAAGGGCAGATTGAATATTCCAGGCGCCGTTGAATCAATTGGTGACGCAACTATTGTTGACGGAGTAAACGCATTGCTCCCTGGAGTATATTGAGAGGTAAACTCATGTCCCGTTCTTACGCCATCCCCAAAGTGAGTACCTTGAGGTGGCTTATTAGCAGAATAATTAGAAGCCATGTTTTATACTCCCTGTGAGCCAAAATCAGCGCGCCAATTGGAATTACCAAATGAATAACGCTCCATTGCAGCCACGTTTAAAATAAATGTTGAAGGATCAGTAAACATACGAATACGTAATGGATCACGTTCAAAATACTTGTTGCCATTTGGCTCTGAAGTAATTAAATTCCAAAATGTTGGCGTTGTTAGAAATTGATTTACCGCAAACCCCTGCCTTACAGACTGTAAATTATAAACAGCTGAAATATCATTGTTTGCAGTATTTGTTCTAAAACGAGAACCAAGAAGTCGTTCTGCTGTATATTGTAATTCTGGTGGCACTGATAGTTTTTCAACTTCAAGCGCCATACGAAGGCCGGCAGCATTTAGGAACTTTTGCACACCAATTAATGCATCCTCAAGAGAAGTTTCCTGAAGGGCCGCTGGTTGAGCAAATGTATTGGCGCTAGTATTACCGGTTACCGGATGCGCTATTGAAAACAATGGCTGACCATCAGAAACAGAATAGTTACCATTAAAGCCGTTGTTAAACAATGCAGCGCCTTCAACGTTCTTACATTGAATCAATGAGTCCTTCATTGCACGAGTTGCACGAGGCCACTGAGACTCATATAAGTTGTCGGAAACGGAATTTGATGTAATTTGAAAACCGATTCCGAAGTTTCTGTGATAGTAACTTGTTTGGTACATGGCTGACATGTCACCATATTCTATTGCCCCAGAATCTTCTTTAAACTTAGCAATAGGTAAAGTCTTCATTTCGACTTCTATTTCGACAGCCTTATCTGAAATATTAGTGCTAAACAGCTCTCTCCACTGAGCTGGATAAATACTCCAATCAGCAAACACTTGGTGCAAACCAGGCCGCAAAAGCGGTTTAATCGACGCGAGGGTAATTAAAGCCATGATATTGACTCACTTTCTGTAATAAAATTGTTTAATAATGTTTTTTGTTATGCTATTTGTGTTTGCCCAGCTATGTAGTTGCTGCTGTTCAATTTCACTAAAAGGTTCGCGTATGGAATGCTTGTGCCGGTAACAGATGTTGGAAAGTTACCGGGAACTGGCGTAAACCCAATGATTGTGAAAGGGAAAAACGGTACAAGTGCTGGCGTATAGTTTACTGTTACGGTATCAATTACCATGCCTGAAGTGCCGGTAAAGGTATTTCCGTTAGTAGCAAAATTAACGGTCGCATTTTGTCCTATAGAGCTATAAGCCAAAGTTCCGTTCATCTGAATATCAAAAATATTATTAGGATCGGTATATACATATGCTGTAATTGATGTTCCGGTTTTTATAACTGTGCTTGCCGGCCAATACGTGCTAAACTGCACCGGGTTGGTTGGGTCATTTGTAAAATATTTACATCCCTGAAACACACCCACACCCAAAGTGCTCGCAGCAGTTGGGACGCCGGCATTAGATGCAGAGGGAACAAACTGAGTAATTGTACCGTTATGCAATGACACTAAGTCGCCTTGAAAAAGAGATGTGCCGTATGCTGGAGCTATCTGATACGCTTGAGTATTGTTAATATATGTAGAGCCGCCTGCAAAAGACGCGGCAACCGCACCTAAAGGCGCATTAACACCATAAGACATGATTTATTTCCTTTAAAAAGTTAAAACAAAAAATTTATTTGGGAGATTTGCGCTTTTAGCGAGTGGCCCAGAAATTGGCTCCGTAACCGTTTTCTGGCAGCATCTATATTCTCAAAAAGAGAAAAGACGGGGACATTGGTTGTTTAAATCAGGCCAATGGCAACCTGAACATAATTAATAATAAATTATGAGTTATATAAAAAAAATGAGTGATTTTTGGAGGGATTTATTTCTTTTTGGGAGGGGATGAAATTACATTATCTAAAATTTCAAAATCTAATTCATCAATATTAGGGGATTTTGAAGATGGTCTTTCAGGATATTTTGTGAGAGATGTGGTGAGGGCAATATTTTTAAGGCCTGAAAGTTGGCCGAGCAAATCATTCTCTCTGGTTTCTTTCAACTTTAATCGCTCTTGATAGGAGATATTTTCTTTTCTTGTTTTTTCAAGTTCCTTATAAAGATCGCCATTTTTAGCTATCATTTCATGCGAATTATCCTTTTTGGATCCTATTGCATTAATAAGTTTTTGATTGGCGGATTTTAAGTCATTTATATCCAGCTCTTTTTGTTGAATAATACCGGCACATTCTGAATGTTTTATTATGACTTTTTCTTTGTCTTGAATCACGCGACTTAATTCAGAAATATTATTAATAAGACCGTCTGATTTGGTTGTTAAAAACATTATCTGTTGAGTTTTTTCTGTAATAGAGTTTTTGGCTTCATTTAATTGATTTTTCAAACTATTAATTTGATTATTGTGACTGGTATTTTCAGATTTTATAACCTGTAGCTCTTTGTTTAATGCAGGAACTTGTTGCTCAAGAGCTCTTAATCTATTTAATTCTTCAGGGGATATTTCAACATACCCCCACATAGAAGCGTAGGAGGATAATGAGCAAATTCCCCCTACAATAAATATCTTAATCCAAAAAAATGATTTAAAAAACATAATTGGCAAGAAATGATAAGGCGTTGCTTTTAAAGCGCTGCGTAACAATTAATCCCTCGTTAAATTTTGTGTTTTCTTTTTGATATCTGGTGTGTTTAAGCTCCACAGCGCCACACATATTATCAGTTAATGGAAATCTCATGCCTATACCCATAACACAGCCCCTTACCGTCCCATTATTGACTCTTTCAATCTTTTGAGGGACGTTATAACTTACTGTGCTTTTACGCTTTAATAGAGATACTCCGCCCTTTAAATAACCCATAATTGAATCAAAATAGCGTCCGATATGTCCGCAAAAATGATAAGTTTCTTTTGGTGTATACCTTACATTCTGATTGAATTTATAAAAATAATTCCCCCTAATATGATAAAATCTTTTAGAAACCCCAGCATTTAATCCCAAATAATAAAGATTGTTAAAGGTTGCGCCATATTCACCATGAATGCCAAATAACGGGCCGGTTTTATTATAACTAAGCTTATCTTTATTTTGGAATCCCTTTATACCAACTTTGGTAACCCTGGATGTACAATCCACATATGATGTTTGGTCAATGCCAAGCTCAACGCCTGCCATATATTGATGGCTCACATCATTTGCAATTGCCGAAACTATTAGCAATGATAATAATAAAAACTTATGCACGATTTTCTCCTGATATATAAGAGAGGCGAGAATGGATAAAACGCCTCTTTAAAAATTTTAACACAATAAATTATTGTCTATGCAGTTTTAATTCTGAAGGTTTGTGGTGAGCTATCCATATCACCCACCATGATTTCCATTTCTTCAAGCATCGCTACTTCAGTTAACAGAAATAATCCCGCAACAGATGCAGCGTCTTCTAATGCAGTACGCACAACTTTAGTGGGGTCTATAATGCCGGCTTCAAACATATCAACAAAACATTCGTTTTTAGCGTCATAGCCATAGCTGATTTGATTGTTTGTATTAATGTTATAGCACAACACAGAATCAATAAATTCATCGCTTTTACCGCCGCTGTTTTCTAATATTTGAAGTATAGGCTTTTGTATAGCCCTATGTACGATTTGCTCACCAGCATAAATTTCATCTTCAAGTCGAGAATCCAAAAAATCAATTAAACGAGCTTTATATAGCGCAATCCCTCCGCCAGGCACGATACCTTCCTGTAAAGCAGCTCGAGTTGCATGCATAGCATCTTCAACGCGATCCTTACGCTCCTTCATTTCTAGCTCAGTTGAGCCACCAACGCGAATAACAGCAATACCATTAGTAAGAGACCCGAGCCTAGCGCGCAAATAGCGAACCATTTGGTCATCATCAGATTTTGTAATTTCATCTTGCAAATATTCAATATGCAATTTAAGGTTTTCTTGATCACTTTCTTCTCCGATCAATGTAGTTGAATTATGAGTAATTATAGCTTTTGTTACTTTTCCTAAATGCTCTGGCTTAGCATTTTGGGTTTTTATACCTGTATGAGAAGAAAATATATGCGCACCAGTCATAGCGCTTAAATCCTGCAATAAATCAAATCTACCTTGATCCATACCAGGGCACTTGACGGCGGCAATTTTATAACCACGCCTAACCTTACCCAACACGAATGTTTGTAAGGCGTCTAATTCCATTTCATCACAAATGACTAATAAAGATTGATTGTTTTGCGCAACATATTCACAAATATTCTCTAATTGCTTAAATGATGAAAATTTATTTTCATAAATTAAAATATAAGGATTATCTAATTCGCAAATCATTTTTGCGGCATTTGTTACAAAATAAGGAGAAATATAACCACTATGGAACTGCAAACCATTTACTATTTCTAATTCAGTTTTAATAGATTTAGTTTCTTCAATAGTAACAGCGCCATCTTTAGTAACCTTTGCAAAGGCATCGGCTATTAATTTGCCTATTTCTTCTTCTCCATTAGCCGAAATAGTCGCTACTTGCACTATTTCTTCATGAGATGTGATTTCTTTGGAAATACTTTTTAAAAAAGATACGACCTCTATTACAGCTAAATCTATGCCCCTTTTTAAGGCAACAGGATTTGCGCCATCTTCTAATGCGGCCATTCCTTTAGTTATAATTTCACAAGCAAGTACGGTTGCTGTTGTTGTGCCATCACCAGCTATAGAACAAGTTTTAATGGCAACTTCTTTTAAAATTCGAGCGCCTAAGTTTTCAAAGTCATCCTTTAGGACAACTTCTTTAGCTACAGATACCCCGTCTTTAGTAATGCGCAATGGTTGATTACGATTGTTAATTACCACATTGCGCCCCTTAGGGCCCAACGTCACTTTTACGGCATCTGTTAAAGTTTGAATTCCTCTTAGCATTTTTTGACGAGCTGAATCGCCAAACATAATTTCTTTTGGGATCATGCTCATTTATAAAATCCTCGCGCTTGTTGGTAATTTTGTTGATATGAGCCGCTGTTTTCTTGCACAAACATATTGCGTCTTGTTGTTGGGTCAGCTCCAGCTATCGCGTCTTGAGCGCGCTGAGCATCAATAGATTTTTTGTTGTAATAATTTTGGATTGTTTCATAGCGCTCTTTATCCATTTGCATCAGGATCATCCCATATTTTCTAATGCGAGGATCGTCTCTGTGTCTGCTATATTCCATTGATCGTTTATCTGCCAAAGCAGGATTATCAGAACGCAATACATAATCCCAACCACGGCGTAACAAATCGTCCAGTTCATCCTGTCTATCCTCATTTAACAAACGTTCTCTTGCCCACGCATAAACCTTATTGGAGGGCACTAAATTGGGGTCGATCCATAATTTACCTTTATCAAGAAAATCAAGTCCTACTAGAACATCGCGATCATCATAACCGCGGCGGTTAGCTTCTATACTTGCTTCTCTATTTGTTTCTTTGGCATCCCATTCGTGGGTGATGTTATCGGGGGTGGATTTTGGTCTAGCCATTATATTTTGCCCTCCATTGACATAATTTTATATTTTTGTTGTTTATATAATTTGATTGCCTCATCGCGGTTTTTTGCAGCTTGGGCATTGACCAATCCATAGGCTGTGCGTACTTCAGCATCGGTAAGCTTTATATCTTCATAGGTTTTAAGGCGTGTTGGAGTTTTTGTTGACATAGAGGAAGTCCTATTAACGGGAGCGCTAGTTAAAGCGGAGGGTTTTTTCATCTGAAGAGTTTGAGTCCCGCGTGATGACGGAGCGTCAATGCGATAACTTTCATTGATGTATGCTGAAATATCGTTAAAAAACTCAGAAGTATTTATATGTTCAGCGCGGCCGTCAAGTTTATACGTGCGAGCCAATTCAATGCTATATCGATCAGCATCGGTATACATTTCTTCATCAAAATTTGGGTCATTAGGGTCTGCCCAACGATTGTTCTTTAGCCAACCTTGCGCAATTTTAGTAATCTTTGGATCGTTATATTGTTGCTGAGTGGGCTGTTCATACTGTCTTTGCTGTTTATCTTCAACGTATTGCTCGGCCATTCTGCTTTGCACATCTCGTTTATCTTTGCTAACCTCTTCAAGGCGAGCATTGTATTGAGAAAGAAGATCTAAGGCTTTGGCTTTTGTTTCGCTATCCCCCTCATCTTCTGCATTTTGTAATGCAGCTATAACATTTTTTTTCTCAGCTTGAATGCGGTGTTCGTAATGCTCTATTTTTTCTTTTTGGGCTAACCACAAAGCTTTCTCAGTATCTTCCTTGGACTTTGCAGCAACATAGGCAGCCGATTGCGCCTCTCTTAATTGTTTGGTTAGCGTATGTATTCTTTGACGTTCAGTGTGGCGATAATTCTTTCTAGGCCGATCCCCCTGTTTTGAGTCTTCACCTTCAGAAACATTATCCTCTTGCTCTTCTTCCTGATTATCTTCTTGATCATCAGGGGTATTATCATCTTCCTGTTTGTTGTCTTGTTCTTTATCTTCTGCTTCAGATAAATCACTTGGTATTTCAATTAATGCATCATCATTTTTTAATTCTTGATCGGCATCTTCAATGATAAAACCAAACTCTTTTAACTGAGCTTTTTCTGTGTTTTTTGGATCCATCTCATGCCCCTATATTAACGTGATAGCCTTCTATAGAAGGGTCTGGCGTAATTGCTAAAATGCTGTAATCTTTGATTAAAAGAGTTTGAACGCCGTTATACTGACGGAACACCCCATCACCACGGCCAAAATTTACCCAATCGCCTATTTTTGGAATTAATTGCCAATCAGCAAAACGATCGCCCTTAAAGGCGGCATCACCAATCAAAAGAATGCGTCCAGCACCTCGTCGATATGCATCGCCATCCTTAGTGTCGTCTGAACGATCCCAATGTGATTCATTGCCATTACTTAAAAGATGCTTCTCACCATCCATAAAAATTTGAACAAGCACTCCCCACCCAACCGGAATAGGAAATTTATCTCCAATAATTTTACGAATTAAATAATAACGATCAGCTTCTATACTCATGTGCTCCGGGATATCCAGCACACGCATTTCAATATTAGACACACAGCCACCTACTTGTTTTCGGAAGCTATTGCGTCGTTATTTTCTTTGGGTAAATTGTTTTCAAGCGCCTTAATAAACGCAACGCATTGTGTATATGCAGTAACCACCCCGTGCGCATAATTAAGATCTGCATTATTGGTGCATTTAGCTAATTTTGCCCTTTGATCAGTTGATAAATTTTCAATTGTTGCAATGAAATTTTTAACAAATTCAGAAATTGACATGAAAGCCTTAAATATTGAGTTGATTATTTATTTCTAACAATCAGTCAATATGCCGCACATGAGTAAAACGTTAAAAAAAAGAACTTTTTTTGATTAATATTTTTATAAACAAATATATAGGGATTTAATAGTTCGGGGCGCCACAATAATTATAAATGGAAAAAGAAAAACCGTGTACAAATTATTAATTGCTTTAGACAAAAAAAATACCCCCATATTGGAGGCATTTTCTTTGCAGCGGAACCTTAGGAAAGAAGACAGGCTGCTTTTGCAGTATAATTATCCATTAAATATTTATCAATAATATTGTTCATGACGAATTTTGCCAACGCCACCAGCTGCCATGTGCTTACGCTTATGGCAATCACCACCCTTTTTAAAATTATATGTGGTATCTGTGTATGGTTTTTCTTTGTCGTGATGTTGATGATATGGAATGCCAACATTAGTGCTGCCATCTCCCTTATGGCCATTTGAGTGGCCTCCATGAGACATATGATGAGTGCTTGGCTCTTCTTTTTTTCCACGCATAATTGCATCTAATGCATGCTCTTTCATGTGATCGTGCTCGTCATGATGTGGAATGATTATCATTTTGCTGTCATGGTGATGTGATCCGGAGTGGTGCGTGCCACTGTGGTGTTTATGATGTTCTTCTCGATGATGTTTATTCATTTAAGGCCTCAAAAATATTAGGAAAGTTAACTCCCTATTATTTTACCGAGGCCTTATTTTGTGGGGCATGAGTGATTTTTTAACCTGTGACAAAATGTCACGGTTTGTCACCATTAGGTTTTATTTCCTCGGTATTTTCTTCTTTCTCATGAGATCTAGAAGCTATCTCTTTTAATTTTGCGTCATAAGCTAAATGAGCTTTAAAGGCATCAGAGCTTATCTTTTCTTCATCTGCCATTGCTTTTTCAGCTATTTTCTCTCTTTCAAGCTCTAGGCGCGCTCTTTCAATTTCTAATTTTGCTATTTCAAGATCAATTTTAGCAGAATCATTTTTAGCTCTATCTTCTGCTTGTTGGGCCCTTACCTTAACCTCTTCAAGCATTACAACCGCCGGATCTAACGGTGGTGGTGGTGCTGATTGCTGTTGCTGAGCCATTAATTGTTGGGTTGCTTGAGCTGCCAGCATTGCTATTTGATTTTGTTGTTCAGGTGGCAATTCTTGAATGTTTTGTGGCAATTCAATGCCCATTAATTGCTGCATCTGTAATTGGTATGCCATAGCATTATGCTGTTGAATATGAGATTGCACAGCGGCCATTTGTTGAGGGTCTTGTGGGTTATTTAACAACAACTGATGTGTCATGATATGTGATTGATGGTCTTGCCAGATACCAGCAGCAACCGGTTTCATGGTCATAATATTCATATTTTCAGTAATAGGATCTAAGGGTTGAGTTTCCTCAGGTTTTAATAAAATATCATCAATATCTTGTACTTTAACTGCCTTATAGTATCTATGTAATGCTTCATACATATTATGCATTTGCGGAAATTGGGCGGCTCTATCAAGAACAGCCATCGCTTGCATTTGTTTTTGCATTTTGGAAGTTACATGAGCATCAGCCACAGGTACAATATTAATTGTATCCAAAAAGTCCGCTGCACAAATATAACTTTGACCGCCCAACTTATTAAAATAATATGGTTCGTCAGGCATATATTCTTTAAATAATCCAAAGAATAATTTAAATTCATCCGCCATCGATTCACGCAATGCGCGCATAACCTCACTTTGCACAAGATTAATAACATCCAAAATTGCATATGTGGTGCCCACTGGTGAATTCGGGTTAAAATCTGGCAGCTGACTGTTAACAGTGCCCATTAATCTTGCTGCCGATGTTTCTAGCTCTGCTCTTAATACATTAATTTGAGTGGAGGGTTCTTTATAAGGCATTGTCGTAAATATGTCATTGATTGACATGCCACCTGTATCTATAGGCACAAATTGCCCGGGCGATATGGTTAAGTTATTATTTTCTAAACGTGTGCCTTTAGCGTACAAACCGCCCGGCATATTAGATAAATAAAGACCATTAACAGTATTTCTTAACAAATCGCTGGCGGTTTTTGTTGTGCCACCAATTAATTGTGCCGCACCCAATTTGTAAAAACCGGGCCCTTGCGCATAACCAAAGGCAGAATAAACTTCATTGCGTTTTTTATCGGGATCGTTTTCATCCCAATCATTATAAATTGCTAAAATTTTCTTTGATTCTGAATCTATAGTTATGATATAAGGTAAAAATTTGTGTTCAAACTCATCTTCTTCTATATTTTCAATTTCTTTATTAACCAGGGCATCAAAATTGTAGTCTTCGAGATTAATATAAGTGCGACATTCATATAATTTATATTCCGTTTTTTTATCATAATCTGGTTTGTTCTTTCCTAAAACGCGATCAACCGCATCGTCCACTACTGATGCCGTATCTTCATCATCAGCATCATCAAATTCTTTTATTGTTAAATCTCGATACATCCCACTTTTTTGACGGTGCCATAAATCCATAGAATTAATCTTTAGGCGCTCAGTCATCCGAAAACAGTTATGTAAACTAGTGGTTTCATAACTTACGATGAAATCTTGAGGTTGGATAAATTCAGAGGTAGGCATCTTGGTGGCTGGATCATAATACACTTTACGTATAGCCATTCCAGCCCACGCCACCCAAAACAACATTGCTCTAAAATTGGCGTAATATCCTTTATTAATTTGCGTTAAAAAGATATTGAACCATTCCTCTACACGTTGAGCTTTGTCATTGGTTTCGGCGCTTGTGTCTCCTAATTGCTCTTCGCGAGCCGGCCCCTGAGAAGGCAAAAGCTCTGACGCTGCTGTTGCAATGAATTCTGTTATTGCTTGAATGGCAACTGTAGAATAAACGCCCGATGCCCCAGGAAAAGGGAGCGCCATTTGTTCTAATTTTAAACCTAATAATTTAAAACTTTCCGCAAGAGTCGATAACCATTCTTCTCTTGATTCATCATCTGCTTCTATTTCTTCAAGCAATTCTCCAGAAATTTTATCTAAAATATTTTCATCTAGAACTTCTGCTAAATTCTGATTGTGGCCATGTTCCTCAGCCTTGAATGGCTTAAATGGTATTCTGTTTACCGATTGTTCCTCTTGAAGCTGCTCCACAAAAGGAGAGGGGGCGATTGAAGAAAAGGTATCGACATCATCGTCAAAATCAGACATTTTATAAAAAGATAAATATTATCTTTCATCCTAAGTTAGCGACTTGGTGCGGGGTATGAGTGAATACGGGAAACAAAAAATGAAAATTATGATGATAAAAAAATATAGTTTTTTTACAATTTTATTAATATTATTTATGAGCAAATGCTCTCTAAACGCTAACGAATATGACAATGATTTTAAAAAAGCATACGCTAAAGGAGAGGTAAGCAATATTGTAGAATATATGGGGCATTTAGCAGACTTAAGCAGCATTAAAGATCAGGAGGGGCTATTATACAATAAAAATGCTATTGCTTATTTTTTTGCAACAGGAAGTCAAGGTGGATTTAGATCCGAACCGGCCACAACAGCAGAAATAACAATATTAAAACATGCATTAGTAGTAAGTTCTTTTATCTCGCATTTTTTTGAAAATCAAAAAGCTTATTCTTTAATTGATGAACGTCGAAACAATGGATTTGCATCTGAAGATGATAGAGTAGAAATTCATCTCATAGCATGTCAGGGAATTATTACAGCTACTCGTTGTGTGCTAGAATCAAACAATAAAGAATTTATTAAAGAAATATATAATAAAGAATATTTACTTGGTAATTTTAATTTAAAAACATTTGCTCCTTATATAAATAAATTACCAGAGATCTTTATTAATAATATTAATGATGACTTATGCGGGGATGTGGGTAATACCTTAAAGGATATGAGCGTCTATTATCAATATTTTAAAAATATAGAAATTAATATAACCAAATCTCAGTTAGTTAGTTATTGTGTTATAGATAATTCAATATTTAAAGTTGTGGTTACCGCTCCCTCTAGGAAAATACCCTTAATGGAAGTGATTTTAGAAAACGGACTTTCTGTAACAACAGCAAACGATATAATAACCCTCATTCCTACAACACAAAATATAGCTTTAGGATTTTTAAAAATGGGCATTGGTTCACGAATAAGCTACAAAACTTTAAATATTAATGGGTTAAATTTAAGCATATATCAATCTGAAAAAGAGTTTTTAGAGGAGCTGCTAAAAATATCCCCCATAAAATCCAAAAAGTATCTATAACAACCCCCTATAAAATCTATAAGAGGTATAAAAATGCACCCTATAAAATCTATTTGCGATAAATTACCTTTAATAACTGTTGAAAAGCATGAGATAGATGAAATGTTTGGCGCTATTAGTTTTGCTGAAGCAACAGCAAATGCCTTTAAAAACGACATAGCTTATATTTCATTGGTACTAAAGAACATTCCTTATTTAAATAATAGGATACCGCTTGATTTTGGGGCGTTTTATACCGCCCTTGACCTGGCAATCGCCGACATAAAAACATTGAGAACAATTTTAGATTATGAAACAATCAATGATTCAAAAGCCTTTGACATACTCCCTGCTAAATACGCCAATATTTCAGCGATGTTTTCTTTGATTATAGGAACCTTTATGTCCCTACATTCGATTGCACTACAGGTTTTTCCCTTAATAGAAGAAAGTCTTGCAATTAAAAATCTAGAATTCACAGTAACAGATTTTGAAAAAATATTATCCGAAAGATATGCATTTATAAATAGTATTTATTTTAAAGCAGCTGCTATGAGATTTCATTCGTGGATATCTTGGGGTGTGTGGCTGCCGGCTATCTCTGAGCCAGAAGAAACGAGGCATTAAAATAAAAATAACCAAAAATTGATTTTGCTTTATAAATAAATATTATCTTTTATTTATAGGAAATTATGACTGAAGTTATTAACAAGAAAGCGCTAGAAACATTAATTGCACAAGTGGAGCATCTAGAAAGCGAAAAAACAGAATTAAATCTAAGCGTTCGTGATCTTTATGAAAAAGCTGAAAAAAATGATACTATAGATATTCCAACAGTAAAATTATTAATACGCATGCGTAAAAAGAAACAAAATGAAATTGATAAACAAAAAGACCTATTAAATCTTTATATTGATGCGCTTGACAAACGTAAATAATCAACTAAATTAACAAGCGGTGGGGACAATGTTTGATGCTGATCACATCAATCCCTCGCCTTCTGCTGAAGTAGCTTAAATAAAGCCCTGTAATTGTATATAGGAGATGTCGAGGATAAGAGTTGATCCCTCCCCTTGGCCCAGCAGACGAGAAGGCGGTGAAAATCCTCCCTATTCCCTTAGGGGGTATCATTTCACCTTAAATCTTGATATAATTGTATTAACAATTACAAATAAAATGATCTTAATGGATTTAACAGAAATATTAACCGCAATAACCACCAAAACCGATGTTGGTAATATAATAATTCTTGGTGGCTTAATAATTTACCTTGCAAAATCTTATAAGAAAGAGACTGAATCCACTATTAATGAATGGCGCAAAGAGCACGCATTACAAATATCAGAATGGAGAAAAGAACACCTTCTCGAGATAAAAAATATAGATAATAAATTTACAGCTTCCATACAACATATGGATAATAAGCTGGCAACATCATTACAACATATGGATGATAAATGGGCTGAAGTTATAAAATTATTTATTGCCCAACAAAAACCTTAAAATGAAAAAGTTATTATTGATGATAAGCGCTATTTGTACGGCAATATCAAACCCCACCAACAAAATGGATAAAGAAATGAAAAATACAATTAAAAATACCTATCCCTCCCTTATTACGGACGAACAGGTTGCGGAATTACTATCTAAAAATTATGAATGGTTTGAGTCTAAAAAAGAACAAGCAAAAAGGATAATACACGCAGAAATTAGCGCAACATTAGATGATTTGTATGATTTATATCTTAAAACCAAACAATTAATAGATTGTTTTTCGCAAGACAATGTTGGGGTTAAAGCTCAAAAAGTTCTTGCTGAACGCTTACAATCCATTGAGTGGAGCATCAAAAAAATTAAAGAAATAAAGGAAAACCATTGGGAATTGAAAAAATAATTAATTTTTGTTAAAAGAATCTATCGAAACTTTTATATCTTCAACTCGCCACGCCGCCACCTATCCATTTTATTAATTCCAAATATAAGTATTAAGTTTGTTTTCACTTTTATTGTTTACCATGTATTAACTCCGCTTTACGCATTAACTGGTTATAATCTGGAATTTCAATTTCATCATCCCTATGTTGAATATAACCGCTTGAGGTTAACCTTGCAAACGCTTGACTTGTTGAATCCACAATATCTTTTGATAAATTATTTTTAGGAAATTGTATAGCTGCTTGAATGAATTCCTCAGCATATGGCCTGAATTCAGTATAATGCGGGGGTTGTCCGCCTAGCCACACCCTACCACACTCAAAATAAGGAGTAATACGCCTCGCCCTATCTTCTTTTGATCCATGCCTTGTAGGGTTAAATGGTGTAGCTAATACACCTGCGCGCCTCAAATCCTGTATTAAGCTTAATCCGTTTGCCTTTGCCTCTACCAAGATAACATGAGGCTCAAATCTGCCTGACCATGGCTTAAGTAAATCTGTATCATGATAATTCATGCTTAATCGTTGCGCCATTTGCCTTAACTCAGGATACTCAACCTTACCCTTCCACATATCTAATAATATTACATGGTTAATATCTTGATATTTAAACACCCCCCATGTGGTACAAGCACTATATGCCGTTTCGCTTTTGTCTTTTGATTCATTTTCACCACCAAATGCGGTGTCCCAAGATTGCAAGATAAACCAACAGTCAGGGGGAGACGCCTCTTTCCAAATTCTAAACCAGGAACGCTTAAATAGACCGCCCGCCGACGGTGTGGGTAGTTGCTGCAATTGGCCGCTGATCACATATTGATTGTTTTTTAACTTTTTCTTTATTTTTATTAATTCTGGCTCACCTATAAAATCAGGCCAAAGCAATTCACCTTCTTTTTTTCTTGGGTCACACCATGGTTTATTGTTAGTGCTTGGTAACGGAATAGTATAACACTTGCGACTTTTTTCAAATTCCATTGGCAGACATAAATGTACTAAATCATCCATGTTTTTACTAAGTGTATTTCCAGAATAGTCTTGGTGATGCAACCGTTGTTGTATACCAACCATTCTGCCTGTTTTAGGATTTCTTAAGCGTGTAGATAAAACAAAATCACACCATTCGTTAGTACTATCTCTAACTATATCTGACTCAGACTCACCTGCATTATTGGCGTCATCAATAATGATAACATCACCACCCTCACCAGTGGCAGAGCCACCCACAGAGGATGTTATACGATACCCACCCCTATTATTGTCAAATCTTGATTTTGTATTAACATCACCTGTTAATTGATATTTATGTCCCCATAACCGTTGATACCATGCAGAATCAATAATACGGCGCGCTTTCACACTATCTTTTTGCGCAACGCTCTGCCCATATGAAACATATAAAAAACGTAAGGATTCATCTTTAGTCCAGCACCATGGAGTAAAAATAGTAGCAAAAATAGTGCTTTTGCAGCAGCCAGGAGGTATATTTACTAATAAATTTTTGATTTGTCCATAATACACCGCCTCTAAGTGCTCACAAAGAGCCCCCAGGTGCCAACCATCAACAAATTGGCGGTTTCCCTCTACGGTTCCCCATGCCCCACGTAAGAATTCATATAAAGAACCTTCATATAAGTTACGCTCTAACTCTAATTGTTCATCAATAACAGGAATTTTTTTTATTAACCCTTGATGATTATCAGAAATTCTTTTTAGAAGAGAGGAAGATAGCAAGCATTTTTCATAATTTAATTTAACATTTAAGTTTAAATTAAAACTATTTAACAGTTAATTATTGTTAATAATGGAAGATTATATATTAGAGGTTGACGGGTTTGTTAAAGAAACTTAAAAGTAAAGGAGTAAACAAACAAATGGAATTTAGATGTTAGATGAAGCATGTTTAAGACTTTTTTTAGAAAAAGTTCAAATAGCAAAAGCAGACGGTAAACCAATAAAACTTAGAGCGGCTAATTTGTTGCATCAAATGGCGAAAGCTTCTTTTTCAGAAGAAATCATAGCCAACACAATAGAGCTACCTGCTATATTATGTGCGTTAGGTAAAGAAAATGGCTTTATGTTATGCACGCAAGATAAAGAATTATTTATTGATGAAAAAAAATATTTTAGTCAAAAAGATATAGAGTCAATTATAACCTTATTGCAGCCGCTCAGTATGCAACTTAGGCATCTGCACCCATAATATCAATTTAAGATGCAAGACACCGATAACAAATCAAAATTGTTAGCCGCACTTCTGTGCGGCAACATGTTAGAATACTTTGACTTTTTTTTGTTTGCTCATTTTAGTTTTATTCTCGCTCCTTTATTTTATCCCCCCATAAGTCCTGGAATAGATTCGATTATTCATTCGACATTTTTTGCTATAGGTTTTCTAGCTAGGCCATTGGGAGCCTTTATATTTGGGAAGATTGCAGATATACAAGGACGCAAACCTTGTTTAATGATGACTGTAATAGGTATAACTATTCCCACTTTAATTATTGGATTGCTGCCTACTTATAATCAAATAGGAATTTTGGCACCCATAATTTTAATTATATGCAGAGTGTTTCAGGGTATTGCTGTAGGTGGCGAGTTTAATAATGGAGCTATTTTACTTATGGAATCTTTTGGCTGGAAAAAAGCCGGAACCATGAGCGGCTATTATAATGCTGCTTCAGGAACAGGAAGTTTGTTAGCAATATTATGCATTATGATTGTTACCAAACAAGATATGCCTACATGGGTGTGGCGTGTACCATTTTTTATAGCCGCAATTTTGGGATTGGTTGGGTTTTATTTAAGGCAATTTATAAAAGAAAGCCCAGAGTTTTTACACTTTAATAAAAAGAAGGTATTAGCGCCAGCAAAATTAATGCCACAACATTTTAAAGCTTTTTGGGTGGGGGCTGTTAGCGGTGTTTTAATATGGATTCCCCTAAGCTTTACCTCTATGTATATGACTAAAGTGGCGGGATTTTCCTTACAAGAAGGAATAAAAATAACCACTTTAGCTATATTGCTGCATAATATTACAACATTTATAATGGGCAAGATTAGCGATAAAGTTGGGTTGTGGCCAATGTTTTTTGGCGCTTTATTATTTGCAATAATAAATTATTATCCATGTTTTATTTTATTACAGAACAAACACTTTGTTTTGTTTCAGGTGTTAACGGTAATTCCGTCAG
>QGNH01001315.1_pt2 | contig 22423 bp, 43 predicted proteins | sample 1735481 | NCBI WGS metagenome assembly QGNH01 (sample SAMN09239004, study PRJNA386568) | Viral metagenome, whole genome shotgun sequencing project.
ACTTCTTTTACTGCTTTTTGTAATTCTTTGCTTAATCCAGCCATGTGCCCTCTTGTGGTGACGTATTTATGAATGATCCAGGTATATAAGTAATATTTTCAATCCTACCATAAGGATTGATAGCGCCGGTATTTAAATCAGCAATACCACATATTTGCGGTTTAGTTGGACCATAAGCAGGAGATAAAATAAATGAGTCGTATAATTGTGAATCTATTAATAATTCTACTTGTGTTGAGCTTGGAATGGATAGTACTAATCCTTGTTGCTCATTTAACTGGCGCGTTCCATACGTCATAGGAATGTGGAGGCGAGCGAAGTTTCCGATTACATAATTATGCGCAACTGCTGTGGTGATTATCGTTGTCTTACCAAGAGTTATGCCCGTTATAAAATAGACACTAGGCCTATAGAACTGCGGAACTATTGGGGGATTTCTGTAAGGTGCTTGGGGATTTGAAAATAGAAATGTGCTCATTTTTACCTACTTATAGCTAGTTATACCCAGATATAGCAGGGTATATCAAACATGGCTAGGGGCTTTTTAGGCCCCATATAACCATGCGCCAATCATTGACGACTGACTTGCGAAGAGTTAACTAGTCCTCAATCGCCATTTAATTAGTTACCAAAATCAAGGTACGAAGCTTCCCAGTAAATTACATTACCGACAGCACCTACTAAAACAGATGATGCATCATTTGTACCAGCTCCAGCTCCAATTACGAAACCTTGACGTGTATTGTTTACAAATGCACCGCTAATTGCAGGACCATTGATTGTACTTACGCCACCAGAGAAGGTTGGGAATGCAGGAGGAGGATATAACAATCCGCCGCTATAAACCGTTCCACCTGTATTTACATCGCCAACTGCCACAACTTGTGGGAAAGCTAGGCCAGGATAACTCAAATATGGTTGGTTGCTATTGAAAGCAGTGAAACTTGTAGAGTTAAAGTTAACAACGAATGTGTTGTTAGCTCCTACAGATTGCACATAACCATAAATTGGTGATCCAGGGATTAGGTTGTTTGGTAAGGAATTTAGCTGTGTAGTTCCATAAACTGATGGAATTCTAAACGCTACTTCTTGTCCAACAACATAACCATGATTTGTGGTAGTCGTAATGGTTGTAGTAGTACCAGTTGCTATAGCACTGACGAAATTTACACCAGGCATATACAAGAATGGATATAACACTTTCTTCACAAATGCGCCTGTTGGCGAACCTGAAAGAGCAGTATAATTGCTTTGGTTTGTATTCCACGGAATGCTAAATGTGGAAGCCCCTGTAACTGTAATAGTGAAAGGAATTCCAGCAATTTGTTGCATTCCAGTAGTTGAGCTTTCTACTAATCCTTGGAGTAACACCACATCGCCTGTGGCATAACCGTGCGGTGAAGCAGTAGTTACAACAGCAGCCGAAGCTTTAGTGATTCCTGAGATTTGCTCTTGTGCACCAAATTGAAATGCCAATCCTGCCGCAAATGTGCTAAATCCATTTGCTGTAACAACATCAGTTGTAAGTACGGGAGTTGCGTTAAATACACTTTCCATTGCAAACCCTTGACCCATTGTAACATCCCAGTTTGCATACGGAACACCATGTTGTGCAGGTGTCGCAGCAGCTGAATAGTTATAAAGTTTGATCAATGATGGTTGGAATAGAAGGTAAACAACCTGCGCAGCCCCTGTAGAGATAAAGCTACCTTTTGCTAATTTTGAATATTCAGTCATGATACATCTCCTTAGTTACCAGCACGAGTGCTGAGAAGGTTTCTAATAGCTGTATCTTGAGTGATTGCTTGCGCCTGAGCAAACTTCACGGCAAGGGTAGCATTTTGCGCGAGCATTCCACTGTAATATGGATCTCGGTAGATGAGATTCATTGAGAATCCATCTTGGTTAATGTGCGTTACAGCTTGTTTACCAACAACTGTGTTGTAGTAAACGTCTCGGCTGTTCGCTGATGAACCGCGTGATACAGGTGCTTCCGATGATGTAAGGATACGGATGTTAAATACGTTTCCATACTCAGACGGTAAAGCGCTAGCATTTGTCGGATATTGCCATTGTGACAAGAATCCGCTACCAGTTAATGCATCGAAATCAGGCTGTAACTCAGTTGAGCTAAGCATGAAGTACGAGCTACGTACTGGGCCTGTACCGAAACGATCCATACCTTCGATGCCTGACATGAATTTGTAGGCATTGTTTGTATCAAGCGTTGCAGCCACTAAGCTAAAGTCTGACACTCCAAGGTTAGTTGGGTTGTCACCGTTAAATCCACCAGCTGCGTTAATTTCTGACGCTGCCGAAAGGATGTAGTCTCTTAAAATAAGGTCCTCTGCCTGACGCATTGCTACGGCTAGACGTTGAGAAACCCAAGCTAATACACCCTCTTGATCTTGTAGTATGCTGTTATCTGTTACTAACGATTATTTTAATCGTTTTGACCGCTTATACGGCGATTAGGTCATTTCTGCCTAATTCTACATCTTTCGAAGTAGCACGGACTATCGATTCACTTTCACAAGTGCCATTGGGCTTAGTCTCTGCGGCTGTACATTTATCTTCCAATCGTGTAAAATAACACAAGCATTTAACATGGGAGTTAAAATGTCTAAAAGTAAGTACATAAGAAAAGAATATACAATCGCTCAAGCTGCATATCTTGCTGGAATAATAGACGGAGAAGGCACTCTTTTTATCGGAAACTATGGTAATAGGGATAAAAATCGTGGAAACGGATTTTTTCAAACTATCATAGCGGTTACTACTACCGATAAATGTCTTGCTGATTGGCTTTTTGCTAATTTCAGCGGTTGGAAGAGCAAATATACGCCCAAACAACGAGCTTTGAATTGCAAAGGCCCTGTCTATAGCTGGAAATGTACTAGCGATTGCTTGACTCATCTTTGCGAGATTATGTTGCCTTATCTTGTTATTAAGAAAGATCAAGCTGAAATTCTTTTGGAGATGAGAAAAACCTATAATTGCTCTGAATATATCAAAGGAAAAAAAGGTGTTCAGTCTATCTCTGAAGAAACTCATAAAAAACGCCTCGACTTGATGAATCAAATTAAAAAACTTCACTGTCGTAACCATACTTTTGATGTAAATAAACACTTGCCTCTGGTTGCCATAGATCCTATTGATCCTTAGGTGTTCCAAGTAATCACCGACGGTTTAAAGCAGGCCATCTTACAAAAACCTGCTCGTTAATGATACATCCAGTCTAGTGGATAATCCCTGATGAACAGGTAAAACCCGGATCATTAACTATTTCGGCACTGGTTAAGCTGCTAACAATTCAAAGTTGTTAGTAGCTTTTTCTATCAAACCGAAGAATGCCATCTGTGCATCAATGATATCTCTTTGAGGCACTTGAGCAGCAGGATCAATCCCGCTGTTACCCAACTGGATAGTTGGTGGTGTAAGCGCACGTGGACGCATGAAACGACAAGTCGTTCCACCATTCGCGGGCATGCTCACTTTGTCGCAAATCGTAATATAATTCATAGTTGGCGTAGGGACATAAAGCATTGCAGGCGCGAGCGATTGCAAGATCATGGGTCCTAATTGGCCAGTGGTCGTAATAGACATAAGAACCTATAAGGTTTTATGTTAATGACATGTCGATCGGTGAACGAAAACCTACTACGTTCGTGCTCGAGTCTGTCGAATGGAGATGCGATCTTCCTAACGCGATGCCAGTTGACACACTGACGGGCGTAATTCCATATTATGAATTATTTGAATTAAAGGAAAGTCTGGCAATTGCTGAAATGGAAGAAATATGTCATGATGACACTATGTATAAGAAAAAATATCCAAATGAAGTTAGGTTTACATTTCGTTGCCCACATTCACTTTTAGAGATGGTAAAGCAGGAAGCTGCTGAGCGTTTGGGCATTATATCCGTTAATCAATGGATTATCGAAGCAATAAATTTTCGATTACGGAATCGTTATAATGACAAAATCTGAATTTGAGCATTGGCAAGATCTAGAAAAGATAGGAGATAAAAATGTCTGAATATAAACCGATGGAATTTTTCACTGTTAAAGATAAACTTCCCGATGATGGGGTATGGGTACTCGCCCGAGCAACAATTTGGAATATGGCTGGTACCTCAGCTATCGTAACTCTTATTTCCGCAAAATTCCATCGAAAAACTGGGTGGGCTCTTTTAGATAATTTTGTAAAAGTCGGTTCAAGTATTGAAGTTGATTATTGGACATGGAATCCAATATATACAGATGTATATAAAGATTTAGATAAAAAATTCAAATGAACAAAATAAAAAATTGTTTAAATATACCACAATCCCTTTGTATTCTTATTAAGCAACTTAAAGATTGCGATATCCCTGACGACGAACTGGAATCAATTGTGATAAAGATTATTGAATCCCAAAAAGATGCTTTACGAAGACTGGCAGATAAATGAAAAAAGAATACCGATGCTCAGATTGCCCTAAATGCCAAACCATTTGTCATCTAGATACATTTTACGACGCCACGTTCTGCCCTAAATGCAACGAATGGCAAAACCAACCATGCGGACATTCCTATCCGGATTGCTGGTCTCATTGTGACACTCGACCAGCTCGTCCACTTAATCTGGTTTATGAGAAAGACCAAAAGCCTTAACCAAATTATCAAATTCCATCTTCACTTCAGGAGTCTCGAACGTGAAATCATAAACTTCCGCTTCTTTCTGATCTTGCCATAAAGATACAATCCTCTTTCTAAAATCTGGGATGCTAGAGAAATGAACTTTTATCATCCTATCATCTACGATTACTAATCAATTCCTGCATCTTCTGATAAGCATTCTTCTGCCCACCCGGCGAAAAGTCACCTTGGCTGGCATAAGGAGGAGTGTTTCCACCGCTTGGCTGATAGTATGGAGACTTGCGATTCTTATCGATTGTCTCTTGGATTGTTGGCCCTGTTGGCGTAGGCTTATTTAGTCCAAGAGCCTTGATGTTTTGATATAAAAGCTTTTGTCTAGAGAAGTTATCAGGCATATCGAGCATAGGCTCTGCTATATCCGGATGTTTCTCAACGAACTTTTGAAGCATTTCAGGACTTAAGACTTGATTGAAGTCAGGATTTTGCTTAAGGAACGATGCTTGACGCTCTTGCTCAATCATACTTCTAGCTTTCTGTTCTGCCCTAGCGTCTACCTTCTTCTCAAAGCTTTCCTCAAACTGAGCGAACTTTTTATTCAATTTCTTATGATCAACATAAGGCTCAGCATCATCGTCGTCATCATCTTTGTAAGGTAGCGATGCTTTGAACTTTTGCTGCTTCTCTTGCTCTAGTTGAGCCAATCTTTCTTCAGCAGCTTGTCTAGCTTTTTGTTCATTTTCAAGGTTCTTACGCATCTGAGCGAAGTTATATTCAGCGGTCTTAGGCGCTTCTTGCGATGGTACTTGTGCATTTGGATCAATAGACATTGGGCCTTTAGTTGTTAAGATTTGCTTAATATCACCTTATAGCAAATTATTTAATACTATGCAATTTGTTATTGAATTGAGAATATATTACGAATATTGCAAAATCTGGATATGAACGAATGGATTCGAAATGAATAACGAAGTAGATATTGTCGAATGGATACAAGATTTATCCGATGAAATTAAAGAAGCAGACGCAGCTATCAAGCGAATATTGAATAGATCATTCCATTTGAATGAAAGACGTATGTATTTGATTGACTTGATGGAAAAAAAGAGAAAAAAACTAGATGAATGATGGCACGAAATTAGAATTTGAAAAGCTTGAACTCGCATTTATTAAAGCCTTATCTGTATGTGATCCAATAGAATTTCAGGTCCGCGTGAAGGAGCTATTACTTGAAATAGATTTAGTTCATTCGAAGCATTATCTTGATGCTATAATTGTTGAGGATTATGAATGAAAATTGATCGATTAGATGCTCATGATAGACTTCAAGAATTCAAGAAGCAATCATTAGACATATCCGAATGCTGCCTAGACCTAGTCAATAAACGTCCATTTGGTGATACACCATTCTACATCTTTGCTCACGCTCGTACTGAAGATGATGGGGTTTCTAAGCGTATCATCTGGCAACCAAGACTTACTCGCCCAAAACCACAGACTAACTCGATGCTGTTTAAAGGATATCCTGGATCAGATCTCATTAAGATGTGTTGGATGATTCCTGCTCGCGAGATGTGGGATCAGTATAAGAAAGGCAATCTTACCGAACATTCGTTTGTTTGCTGGAGCATTGATAAGTTTGAGAATGAACGGGCTTTGCTTGAGCAGCCGGAAGATGATGATTTGAATGATGATGCGATCGATAAGATTTATGAGTCAATTGGAAGGCAGGCTAAGTTTGAGAAAGCGGGATATACTCTTATATGAATAAAGATAAAATGTATAACAAAACTAATTTTATTTTTAACTCACGAACAGTATTTATCAGTACTTTGATTTTTACTTTATTACTTCTTTGGGCGTTTTTCTTCAAAATGATTCCGCCTGGCTATATTGGTATTACTGTAAATCTTTTTGGGGAAGATAAAGGGATGTCGACCCGCGAACTCGGCGTGGGAATGCACTGGATTGCTCCGTGGAAAACTGTTTATAAATTTCCAATGTTTGAAAGAAATGAAATTTGGGAAGGGAAAGATGCTTTTACATTTCAAACAGGAGATGGGCTTAATGTAACCGCCGATATGGGCATTTCTTTTCATTTAGAACCGGGGAAAGTTCATACATTATTCGGAAAATATCGAAAGGGAATCGATGAGATAACTCATATTTTCGTACATAATTATGTTCGCGATTCGGTCAATAAAACGGCTTCGCGGATGAAAATTGAAGATCTTTATGGTACCGAAAAGCAACATTTCGTTGAAGCTATCCAAAGTGAAATAAAATCTCTTTTAGAGCCCATTGGAATATCTGTAGATCGTGTCTATTTAATTGGAACCTTACATTTCCCTCAACCGGTCGTTTTAGCACTCAATTCTAAAATAGAGGCTACCCAACGTGCACAACAGCGAGAGAATGAACTTAGAGAAGCCAAAGCGCAAGCTGAAAAAGATATGGCCTGTGCTCATGGAAGAGCTCAAGCTATTCTGATTACAGCTAACTGCCAGGCTGAGGCAAATTTAACTATTGCTTCATCTTTAACTAAAGAACTCATTATGTATGAAGCTATTAAAAAATGGGATGGCGCTGTGCCAAAAATGATGGGCACATCAATCGAAACACTCGTACCTTTAGATATTAAATAAATGATATTACAACTTAACCCTCCATTCCCTCTCACCACTCCAAAAGGGAATGCCTTAGCTCATTTCATTATAGACTATGGATGCGAGCATAATTTGATGTGGGTTTGCTTCATTGACGAAACGGGGGAATGCTGGACATATCCTAACTTTCTCATTAGAGCACAGAAGAATATTACTATGGGAAGATTAGTATGATTGAAGATTCTGAAAGATTACAAAGATTTAAGAGAAACATTGCAGACTTAACAGTTGAAGCTTACACTTTAGCTTATCAGGAAGATGAAACATTAGCTTTGCGAATTGTTAGCCTACTAGGAAGAGCTGATATAACAAATATGAACCTCATTGATGCTTATTACTATGACTATTGCGAATTACCTGAAAAATTAGGTAGAAATTGTTTAAGAGATATGTACCTCATTTATGGAATAAACGATTCAGGAGAAATAATTACTAAGTGGGTTGAAAGAGGAGATTTGGATGGAATATGATAAAATGCAAAAAGAATTTGGAGAATTCCTCCTTAAAGTTATATTTTCCAATCTAAAAAATGATAACCGAAAGATTGGGGCCCAATCTCATTTATCGCAAAAGTTTAACTTGGGCAAAACATCGCCATCAATTTGTTCTGAGATTCAGAAATTGAAAAAGGTACAACATGATTAAATATATTATCTTAACTTTAGCTTCATGCTCTCTTATTGCCGACCCAGGAATCATGATCGATATCGATATATTCATTGATGCACCCTCAGGAACAGGCGAAGTGGAGATGGGAAAATGCAACTAGTATTTATTTTCATCCCCCGATATCTTAAACAATTAATAGAGAGGTTTATGAAATGACAGACTTTGAAATGGGATTTTTAGGATTAACGTTTTTACTCACATTAACTAATTCAGTTCATCTTATAGCTAAAGCGAGAGTTGCTGCGATTGAGAAAGAGATTTTACTTGCAAAGGCTAAAGTTGTAGCGGAAGCTCAATCAGGATTAGATTTTGTAAATAAAAGATTGGCATCAGTTGAAGCGCTATTATCTAAGCCAGCTTCTTTGGCGGCTTCCCAAGCTTCTTCTCCGACAAGTTCGCCGAGCCAATCAGCGGAGAACGTTGTTTCCCAACCGGTTGCTTAACACCGACACCATAATAATCACCCATAGGCTTCTTTGACTTAGAGACATGGGATTCGATGGGTTTGATTGGAGATTTAGCCACGTTCATCATCCATCATTGTTGTGTGTCTGCCTTGGGGAAGAACATCGACAAATTGCTTCGGATTTCCTGTATGCCCAATTGGTTGATTGATACCAACACCATAATGGGTTCCAGCATTTACAAAGCTGCTTGACCGTTGATCATATTGAGGACATCTGTAATCCCAAGGAGAATTCACACCATCTTTTGGCTTGTCTTCCGGTCTTTGATTGCGGATTTTATTCGTTTCTTTAAACTTTGGATCGCTTTTCACTTTATCTCCTGAGTCGGTTACAAAACGACACCGACTGAATTAAAAGATGCCCTGTCAATTATTGTCCACAGGGCCGCAGACATCTCTTGGAGGAGAACTTAATTTCTATAACCATCTTTTAATGGATGAGCTTTAGCTTTCTTTTCACCAGCCATCTGAGCTGACTTAATAGCTTCGGTCGAATCTTCGTAATAAGATTCATGTCCAGCACCTTCAGCAGATGATTCCATTTTATGTTTAACGCCTTCAGGGAATACAGACCCTTTAGATTTACCACCGGCCCAAAATGAATGGTCGTGGATTTTTTGAGCTTCAGCCATATAAACCTCGAGGTTGACTGTTTCTTACTATTATACGATTCAAGAAAAGAATAGCAATCTTATTGCTGCATTCCTTGCATCTGTTGTTGTTCTTGCCCTTGCTGTTGATTTTGTCCACTAAACCCTTGCGAGAGCATTTGTGCTACAAAATCATTTGATAAACTTGTTCTCTTTGCATCAACCTTCGCCATCTGTTCTTTACTATCATCTATCGCCTCAAGACCTTGAAGATTATTCATTTTCAAATGTGCTTCAAGTTCCCCGTATTGATGAGTAACAGCTATAAGTTTCTCTAAAGCTTCCATTTTAGTTTTGAGTGACATTGAATTATTACGTCCGATCATACTGAGTCTTTCTTCGAATAATCCGATATCGGCCTCCGACCTTCCGTGTCTTTCTCTGGCACTTGCGATATTCAAAGCACTCTTACTATAAAGTTCTTTAATCTTAGCTTCTTCAAGCACATGCTGAATAGTCGTCGCATGCTCTTGTACAGCAGCCTGCTGCTTCTCGGCATTAGCGAGTATCTGCATAAGCTCTGTTTTACCTTGAATCGTAGCACGTTTAGCAATCTCAGATGGAGGAATAAGCCCTGGCAACGCCTGATTCAATTCTAGCCATTGCATGAACTCTTGCTGTCTTTGCGTTGCAGTATTTAAACCTTCTTCCACAAGCGTTTGATATTTAGCAAATATCTTTGAATAGAAATGAGGCGATGGGTCTTCCCCAATGATCAATGAAACCTTTGGTGCATTCCAATTGTTAAGAACAATCTTAAGCAATTTATCCCCAAGTAACTTCAAAGACATATCCCATTGGTCAAAGTACTTCTGAAGAACCATGAGATTGGCGCCCTGTTTCAGTAGTACAGTAAGACTTGAGACCTGCCCATTTTCCTGAGCACTCCAATTCTCTATATTTACGCCTGAAGTAGCGAAGATAAGGCCTTGTAACTGGTCCGCAAGAGCCATATCAGATGGGGGAACAGCATTAGGTATAATCTTTTGAACGTCTGTGATCTCGTATCCTTCATTGATGAGGATGTCATAACCTTGTCCATGTTTCTTTAAATTATCTTCATTTGCTACCGCGCCGACTTTTCTCAAATATCCTGTATTAATGGAACTCTCTGATATATCGTGGTTTAGCACGATTCGGCGTGACATCAAAAATTGACTTGACCGCATAGTAGACATAAGAGATCTAGCTCTTAAGCCAGGAATATTCACATGTGGTTCATAGTTCCAGAATACCGGAACGAACGGGCAATCATCGAAACCTAGAGGATTTTCACCTTGGAACATGAGCTGATCATTAAGTACTACTGCGAGCTTCCAGCATGGAGTTTCAACTTCTACGACTTGTAGATCTTGGATGTTGTATAGGATTTCATCGAGTTGCTCTTGGCCTCCACCATAATCAAAGAACTGATTCCTCGATGGAGAATATAGACGCTTCTTCTTACGACGCCACTTATACCAAACATAGGAAAGTACCATGAGATCGTTACGAGCCATGTTGTAATTCTCTGGGAGGAAGTAGAATGATCCATATCTTTGAGGAGAGCCAAGCATAGGCATGATCTGGCCCATCTTATCTGGGAACCGAGCTTCAGCTTCCTGTTTGGAGATATATTCCTGACACCAGACGAAGTTTGCATCACTCATGTCAGATTCACGGAAATATGGATCAACCATAAATGCGTTGTATTCCCAGACTTTTGCTTTCAATGAACCCTGTGCTGGATCGTCTCCAGTATAATCTAGAAATGGCTGCATTAGAACCATTCCGCTAACTGCTGCTAATTCACACGCTTTTGAATAGGCTTCATTAATACCTTGCGCATTCGCAATATGATCGATGATTCGCGTATATTGGTCTGTGGTATGAGGATCAGCGCCTTCTGTTGGTATGTAGTTAATAGATTTGCGATGTTGACGTTGATAGCCTGTGATCATATTGATCGGTTGCTGAGAAATGTTGAAGTAGAATTGGCCAGAGTTGCTAGTTCCTTGGCTTACATTGAAATGGCGATTGACATAGCTTTGCGCGCCCGCGTAAAAAAGGGTATCGATATTCGATTCATTCCAACGCGCTTGTTCAAGAGGTTGAAACTTTGCGTAAAGGTTGTCTAACCAGCCTCTGACGTTTCCTTGATTTGGCTCTAGATTATCTTGCCAGGGGGGCATGTAAAACGACACAGGGAACCTCTAATAATGTAAGGATTACAATAGCAGTAAATATTTTACTTGTTAAGAGAGTTTGGTGAATATGAACAGAATGGGCAGATCTGCACTTCTGTTTCATAAATATCATCATGACAACATTGAGCGATAGTATAGCTTAACTTCAATGGTTCTTTTGGTGAAAAATTGCGTTGATAACATTTCCATATGCCATTCCATCGACCTTGATTGCACTCTTTTTCGCAATGATGTTTAAAATAAGGCTTTTCTTTTTCCCACATTCCCACTTTTTATTCCTCCGTAATAGGCTTCTTAGCAGTCAATCGAGTATTGAAAATATTATATTTATCCTTCCATCCAGCTTTCGTTCCGGGCTTTCCTAGCAATTTGCGCCGTTGTTCTTTACGGAGGATTTTTCGACAATCAATACACCGATTTCCTTTTTTTAAAGTCTTGTAATTGTGTATGAAATCGGAGGGATAAGGCTTCATGAGGTTACATTTATTACATCGATGGAATTGATCCATTAAAATTGCCTTGTATTACCAAGTGATCGTCCATCCCCAACATCTTCGCCCCATTTAAGGCTCTTTTTCTTTCCAAAGGCGGTAAAAAGTGCGTAGCGTAGGGCGTCGCAATTTGACACTATTATACCGTTAGCGATCATATTCCTATTTTTAGATACAACCATACAATAAACATCTTCAAACCCAGCTTGTTTAATAGACTTAACTCTTACGCCTACCACTTCCGCATTTTCTAGAACAGAATCGGAGTTTTGCATATTTATTTCCTTTGAATTGTGTTCCACACTTTTCGCATATGATATTTACGTCGTCAATACCAGATTTCCTACGTTCTGCCGATTTACATTTATTAGAGCACCAAGTTTGATGGTGCAACTTAGTCTTAAAATCAGAACCACAAAACTCACAGACTTTTTGAACAGATTCTCTTATGAGCCAAGTTTCTTTTCCGTGTTTCTTGTGCCATTCTATCCCTGCCTCGGATCCATGCCAAACATCTGCAAGCGGACGGACTATCGATTGCATTCGAAGGCGAGCATTATTCGCTTTCTCTTCGGTAAAGTGTATCTTTACATGAGCTTTTGGAGTAATCAATTCCAAATTTTCAATCGAATTATTTGACTTGTCTCCATCTTTATGATGAATGTGTATTCCTTTAGCAATTGCACCAAACCAGTTTATCCATACCCATCGATGTGCCCTTATTTTGGGACATTGGGTGCTGATCCAATAACCTGTTTTTTTATCTTGGTAGAAGGTTTTTTCGAAGTGGATTTGATATTGCATACCAATACTATATCGGAGAGCGTCAATTCCTGCAAGCAGATTAGACCTCGAGTTGTCATGACTTGATGATCCCCTGTTGCCCTAAGTTTTTTACCATCTGCGAGTTCTAGTTCGAATATTTCTGCCTTTTCTCGTGTGAGTTGAGGAGCTAAATATTCATCCTTTTCCAACCTTTGAGAGAATCTATTAAAGCTAAGCAACCGACCGCGCTTCTTGACCATATCCGATAATCGTTGGATAGTTGCTTCTTTCTTTCCATCTACCGAAGATAATAAACTGATAATCGTATCACCTGTGAAGCAAGCATGATCATTCTTCTTTATGGGAGCTTCATCGCCCCGCTCCGCTTTCTTAGAATCCCAAACATATTGCTCTATCTCGCCAATCAGATTTGGGCAATCTTTAACTATTTTAAGCTCATGATTACTGATAAGATTAGCCACAAAAGTAATGCCAGGATAAACATCGTTCTTCGCTTGTATAACCCGCATTCTACGACGTTTGAGCTCAACTTCAAAAGACTCAGCACTAGGATCAAGGTAAATACCACGAACATTATAACCATCACAAAATTGCTCCAAGTCATCTGCAAGTTCCGAGTTTAGCTTTTGTCTGTAGGTTTTCTTGCTGTCCCAGTAGTATTCTTTTTCGACCCATAAATGCGGTGAATATTCATTGCTTTGGCCAATAAGAACCGCTGCAAATGCATTATGCACTCCGTAATCCACCCCCACAAAGTAATTATCAGCGTAATGAGGAGCGCGAGGTAACACATGAGTCTGTCTAGAAAAGTCTGCATAGATTGCTCCTTCAGCTGCTACCCATTCACCTAAAATATACCTACGATAGAATAATCCGGTATATTGATTCTTTAGATCATATTTAGCGCGCTCCGAAAGTCCGGGATTGTCATCAATGTTGAAGTGTAGGTTATAACAATAATCTCTATCAGGATTGTCGATAAGATTCGATTTGACAGGGTGAACCGGGGAATTTGGATTGCATGTTGCTATCATCTTAGACCAGGGATGAGATAATCTCGTTGTTAGCATGTCTATGAAGGAATAAGGGATTGTAGTAATTTCATCCACATATGATAACGAGTGAGTATTGCCTTGAATAGCCCTTACACTTCCTTCGTCATGTGCGCCAATGACTCTAATTTCTTTGTCACCAAAGATGAGGGCTTGCTTTCCTGGCTTCCAGACACAATAACCTCGAAAGAGTTCATCGGTAAGCAGCTTCACTGCGTTTTCTTTGATAGCCCCGAAGCTATTACCAATCATAATGATCTTATTATCTGGGCAATCTATAACGAGTTCAGCGAATCTGAGTAAAGTAGAATAAGTTTTCCCTGATCTTACAGAGCCATGAGCAATATTGATTTTTGCTACTGAATCCCGTATAAATGTCTTTTGTTTATCAGAGAGTGAGACTTGAACCATCTAGACGAACTTGTTAAAATGTTACGATCTATGCCCGAAGGCGCTTTGCTTACTGGGGTGAATCACTATGATCTGATGCTTGCGCTTGAGGCTGTTCAGGACGCCCTTCTTTCATTGCGGCAGAATAATTCTTTAAGTCAGTAATAAGGCTTTCAATGCCTCTATTCATATCATATTCTCTCTGATTTAAACGGTTCTTACCAAGCCAAATTTGCATAGTGACATTTCCTTTTAAAGCTGTTTCAAATTGTTTAGCTCTCAATATAGAATCGCCTCTTTGTCTCTTTTCAGCAGCATATGCCGTAAATCCCATTCCATATTCATCCTTAACTCTATTATAAAAAGTTTCATGGTGCATGTCAAAATGCGCACATATTTCTGTACCAAGACATCCAGCCATTAAAAGATCATCTACTTTTTTCCAATCTATTGGTTTTTCAGGTCTCGACATTCAAATCCTCGCAAATTTCGCTATTTCTCAATACAGTATAATCTTTATTATTTTTTCTTCTATATTTTATCCACCTTTGTACAATCATATCGCAATATATTGGATCAAGTTCTAGCCCAAAACAAATTCGATCTAATTTTTCACATGCGAGAAGAGTTGTTCCAGAGCCTAAGAAAGGATCATAAACAACTTCGCCTTTTGAAGTATTATTTATAATAGGACGAGCCATACATTCAAGAGGTTTCTGCGTGCTATGGTTTGTTCGTTCATCATCTGAATCTTTCTTTTTATCTCCGCCAAAAGCATTTAAATTTGCTATTTTCCAAATGGTTGATTGATCTCTGGCACCTTGCCAATTATGATTATGTCCTTTTTTAACTGCATACCAACAAGGTTCGTGATGCCAATGATAATCCCCTCTAGATAAAGAAAAATGTTGTTTATGCCAAATGATCTGAGAAATAATATCGAATTCTGCTTCATTTAAACTTTTATGGACTTCAGAAGTAAACCACGCAGCATGCCAAACATATGCAATAGATCCAGGAAATAGATGCCAAGCCAAAGCCCAATTAACTCGATCATCATTTAAGACTTTACCAGTCGCTTTTTTCCCTTTGCCTGCAATTCCTCTCCAATTTGGATCGTAATTAACTCCATAAGGAGGATCGGTAACCATTAAAATGGGCGTAAAATCTTCACCTAGACATAAATTAACTGAATCGCCATTTGTGGAATCGCCACATACAAGACGATGTCGATCAAGTATATAAATATCCCCTAATTTACTTTTAGGATCTGTAATCGGTTCTTGATTCTCAGATTCATTTTCATCCTCTAATTCCACTGACTCAATATCTGCAATAGCACATTCTTCAGGTGTAAATCCCCATTCAAAAAGATCATCAAGATTCCACTGATTAGCTAGAATATCCCAATCCCATTCACCAATATTTCGATTTAAACGTATATTAAGTTCATTGATATCTTTTTCATCTAGTTCTTGATTAGGTACATAACATTCTATTTCATTATGACCCATTTTTTTCAATATAGACAATCTTTGATGACCACCAATAATCAAACCATTTTGCGTAATTATTGGTTTATCAATAATACCAAATTTCTCCAGCGATTTTTGAAGATTTTCTGCATCATGTTTAGAAAGCTTACGGGGATTACTTGGATGAGGTTTTAAATCCTTTATTAACCTCTTCTCAATATGCCATTTCAACACTATTTGCAGCCTTTCTTCATCTTACCTTTCATCTCTTTTTCCATTTTCATATCTTTCTTTTCATGAGCTTTAAGCTCTTTCTCTACTTTTTCTACTTTCTTTTCTGGTTTCTTAGACATTTGATAATCTCCGTTAAAATTCTGATTATCATGATCTCGGATAATGTTTTCAAGAAGAGTAAAATAATCCATTGACAAGTTCCTAAATATTGATATGCTTTCGGGTTAGGGAAGCCGCCCACAAGGGTGGATCGCCCGTCTAGAACCGCGAAGGGAAAGAGTTACCCAGCGAATAAGTCTAGCTGCTCTACTTTTTTCATTCTAGTATTTGCTCTCGCAGATTTCGGTAACTTTTGTAATGCTTGCCTAAATGTCCATACATCTCTCTCGGCTAAAGCTAATCTCTTTTCAGCCCAATATAGCTTGTGCTCTAGGTTCTCGTATAAAGTATTTTTTTTCATGTTGATCTCCAAGGATTGAGCATATATTATACGAACGGTATTGATTTTTAGGAACCTATGAAAAAGCCTGACATTGATCTATCCACCTTAAGTATAGGAAAGATTTTTCAAATAAGCCCTGAAGGAAGTTTGCCATTCCAAGTTAAGTTCGGGGGTGATTTTCTTATCTCTACTGCTTACCATGATGAATGGGTGACGGGGTATGTGGCCAATGTATTTGATGCAGGTCAATTACCTAGGATTAAGGGAATGTATTTCTTACATATCCCATGGGAACAAGTAGAGTGTGTCGGTTGTGCATATTGGTTTAAAGATACGAGGGAAAAAGATGGCGAGATTGAAAGCAAATAAGATTGCCCCTAAGAAAGTCTACAAGTTTTTAGTATATGTAGGTACAAGTGAAGTAGATGTTATGGCCGAAAGTTATGATGAAGTTGGATATAACCAAGACTTTCTTGAGCTTTATTTAAATGGGAATAGCGTTGCTACATTCCGCACATGGGATTATGTAGTCCGCGCTCATGAGATAAAGCTAGATAACCCTACTTCTTCTTCGGAATCTTAGCGCCAGCTTTTCTTGCGACATCCAATGCTATGGCAATGCTTTGTTTCTTTGGCTTGCCGGCATTTTCTTCGATCTTAATATTTTCACCGATGGCTTTCTTATTTTTTGATTTAATTAATGGCATATAGGCTCAATCCGAATTAGAGTTTTTTCCTTCTCACCATAAAGCTTTTTTGCATTTAGCTCTACAACTTGCGAGTCATCTTCCCATACAATTCCATTCAAGCAATCTGAGAGAAATTTGTTGTAGTTATCAAGATCCGGCCGTGTGATTGGATGCATCATTCCGTTAAGCATTTGGGTTGTACGCATCTTAGAGGCAGACTTGGGTATCTGACGGTAAAACGAATAGTAGACCCGTAGGGGCCCTGAGAGTGGGAGAGATTGGTTATATTGTGCTTTGATCTGCCATTGATAGTACTCCCTTTCTGGCTGTCTGGGATTAAAGGCTCTTTTTCCATATCCTGCATGTGCTTTCCAAGACACAAGGAGAGCATGAATTTCGATTAGAATCATCCCTCCTGTGTACTCTTAAATTAATTATTTATCAAATGCTTCGTATTTAATAGGCAATGATTCGACAAAATCGCCGTAACATTTGTCATATCCATACCTGTAAGCTACATAGAATGTGAGAAAGTGTGAAAGAATCACTAACATTATCCAAAAGAATAACACTCCCGGGTCTTTCATTTCTTCTCACTCCTCTCAATCCATTGATAGAATAAAGAAGGAGAAGCGATCCACTTCTTAGTTATTCTTCTTAAGAAATGATTTGCTCCATTCTTTTCTCGCTCGAAAACCACTTTATTAATCGCGCCATTAGTCATTATATGAGCGACTAGCGTTTTAAAGTCACTCAATGGCACCCAATCGTTTATTGCATCCATCTTTTCCTATCTGTTCGTAAATGTTGACATATATTTGGCATATATCTTATGATATTGGCATAAATCAAGTCAAGGAACAGATATGAACATCTTAGAAGCTGTAGCGAATATGAGAGTTGGCAAGATGATAAGCTTTAAAAATCAGGTTTATTATTACATCCTGGATCCCACATCAAGAGCCGGTGGAGAGTTTAAGATGATGGAAAAACTCCTGCCAGGTGAGCATCTAACAACAATTTATGTAAGAGATGCAACTATCGAATTTGATGATCTTGAAGATAACTCATGGGAGATCTATGAATTTTCTAACAATTAGAGCATGGGAGAATGCCGATCCATATGAAGGCAAATGTACCGAAGATAGATGCGTTAAAGGTAAGCGATGCTATGAGTGCAATCCAGAAGAATATGAACAAGAATTGGAATATCTCAAAGAGTACACAGGAGTAGAAGATGACGAATGAAAATTTGATTGTGCTTCTTATTTCGATGATAAAATCAATGCAAGACCCTGCAAAATATCTATTTGAAAATACATCTGATTTAGAGATGAAAAGTTTTCATGAAGGACTATTTAGAGGAATTCGACTTTGTTCTAGAACATTGGAAGGTGCTTTAGAGATGTTTGGAAATAATCAAACTAAAAAAGAGGAACAAGATGATCACGCGCAAGAAGATTAGTTTAACCAAAATGTTGCTAAAAGCTCAGCCTAAAGCGGAGGGTTGGATGACGATATGGTCAATTGCAGTCGATGCAATCCTGACGAGCAAGAGATAGAATATAGAAAAGAATACACAGGAGTAGAAAATGACATCGAAGAATGAAGTAATCGTAGCGCTCGTCGCTGCACAATTAGAAATCAAACCACCTGCCAAGGACATGAAGAACCCGCACTTCAAGTCTAAGTACTGCTCGTTGGACTCTATCTATGACGCTGTTCGCCTTCCTTTGGCTAAGAACGGGCTTAATTTGAGCCACACTGTCGAGATGCAGGGCGATCGCTATATGCTTCGCACTACCCTGTATCACATCTCTGGAGGGGAGATACATAACATTACTCCAATGTTTGTTGAGAAGCTGACGGCTCAAGGGTATCAGTCAGCGAACACCTATGCTCGCCGCAGTGCAATTACATCTTTGCTAGGACTCCCAACAGAAGAAGATGACGATGGTAATGAAGCGACAGCGCAACAATGTCTTCCAAAACCTTTAAATGCTTATCAAGTCAAAGAAATTAATGAATTGATAGGGGATGATACAGAACTTTTAGAGCGTATTTTAGCCGGATATAAAGTTTCACACATTGGTTCATTGTCATCGGATCATTTTAATCTCATCATTAAAACCCTCAAATCTAGGAAGTCTGTATGAAATTCGTCACTGGAGAGGCCGCTAAACAAGGTTCAGATGCTTGGCACGATTTGAGACGTACAAAGATTGGAGCATCTTCGTCTCCCGCATTATTGGGAGTTTCTCCCTATAAGAAAGCTGATGATGTCTTTAGAGAAATGGTCTATGGACATCAGCCATTCATTAATAAAGCGATGCAACACGGGACAAACACAGAGCAAGAGGCTTTGGATTACTTCAATAAGATTATTCCACATTATGATTCCGATTTCTTGCCATGCGTTCTTGTAAGCGATGAATATGATTTTATGATGGCTAGCCTAGATGGAATGAACCATGCTAAAACGACTGTCCTTGAGATAAAATGCCCTGGAGATAGTGTGTATAATCAATGCGAAAAAGGAAAAGTGCCCATCCATTGGGAATACCAAATACAGCATCAGCTAGCGGTTTCTGGATTAGATCTTGCAATATTGTTTGTTTACCAAGATGAAGAAACCAATTTGATCATCAAATATAACCGCGATGAAGAAAAGATTGGACAGATCATAAACGTTTGTAAAGACTTTCATGCAAAGAACCTTTTAACCTTTACTCCTCCATCTATTGGCACTGAAAATTATAAAGTTAAATCTAGCGATGAATGGAAACATGCAGCCACGGCTTATCTAAACATCAAACGTCAACGTCAGATCGCTGAAGAACTTGAAGAGAAATTTCATAAGGTCTTGGTAGATCTGTGTGAAGGTAAACCATCCAAAGGAGAAGGAGTGGTTGTTTCTTGCTTTGAAAAGAAAGGGAATATCGACTATTCACTTATAGATGAGATCAAAGACCTGGACCTTGAAAAGTACAGGAAACCAGCTAAACTCCAATGGAGGATATGTGAAGTTAAAGATTAATCATTTGTTAGATACGTTTTATAAGGATTGCGATTGCATGTCTGAGGAATCAAATGAGCATATTGATTTACTTGAAGTTGTCTCTGAAGGAGGAGATCCATTTTTCGTCCTCGTTCATGAGAAAGAAAATAAAGAAATGATGTGTCGTGCGTTTCATGCATTCGATAGCAAAGAGGAAGCTGAAACCTGGATGGATAAGATGGGTTTTGAAGTCACAATATAGTCTAATTCTCCCAGGGACAATCCTTGGGAGAATGCACTCACTGCATTATTCTTACGACAAATAGCACATCATCAAGACAATCAATTTTTACGACTATATCTCCGATGCTATAAATGTAATTGATTAACTCTGTTGAATTGAAGTCAGAATTTTCTTTTTGACTTACGATACAAATATCCTCTGGTAGAGGTGGATACTCAGAATCAAGGTAAACTATCATTTTTTCTCCTGTTATAGAAATTCATGGGGTAAGAAAGGTTTTAGTAATTCAATCACTTGTTTTTGGAACTCTTCAAATTTGTGCTTAGCCAAGGTTATATATGGATGAAAGATATATTTGCCATCTTCAGTTTTTTCACACTTAGCCGGAAAGTTAATCATTAGCCCACCTTTTTTCGTTCGAACGATCTTAAGCATGTGAAATGTGGCTCCTTTTTCCGGGAAGTAAACATCGAATTCTCCGAGCACATTAGGCTTACCGATGACGTCTTTAAAGTTTAGGATTTGCATTTTCTTTGTTCTCCATAGTGGTATGGGTTTTCCTCAGTTTGATAAACATATCGCATTTGCCCTCAGTTGGCTCAAAATGGGAGTAGGACTGATATGATCCAGGTATTGCCATGAAACGGTAACAGCGGGACTTTAAAGGGCACTGGGTATTGGTGCACAAGGTCAGATCAGCGATTTTGTTCTCCATTGTTCATTTTGTATTCTCGGCCAAGTCATCATGTCCTCGGCAAATGCAAACGATCTCTGATAAATCGCTCTTTATTCCCTCGATACCGTAAGCATATTCATGAATAACATCTTGTTGAATCTCAAGAGTCTGTCGCTCAAACCAATCATTTGCTTCTTTTGCTCGGTACCAATAGAGCTCTTGGAATAGGGGATGCTCTAGGAGTTTTTCTGAGAGCACTAAGACGCGACCCAAATCTTCCAATCTATCTCTCATTTTTCCATCCTGTTTCTCTTTCCCATTCTTCATCTGAGACACTATATTCAACTGCTTTATAATAACTTCCGCAAGTAAATTCTATTCTATCATTTAACGCTGTAACTCTATCGCCACGATGAGTTAATCCATCCCATGCAAAAGCTTGTATACGATGTTTTAAAATTACTTCCTGAGAATTTTTTCCAAAGATATTAGAATCTCTAAAGGATTTCATTGTTGCCTCAAGCCATTCTTGTATACGAACAACTCGATTCTTGCTTTTCTCTAACTTATCCCAAGCAAAATTAAATTCTTCATCTTTCCAATTCGGAGAAATCCTCCTCCTCCAATCTTGTTTAGTCATTGGTGGTGCTGGATCTCGTGGAGGAGGAAGAGGAGGATTCTCTTTCTTTATTTGGTTAAGATCATTATTTAGTAGTGCCGGATTTTCCGCGTCCGGAAATACCGCGTCCGGAAAACCGGCAAGCGGTAAAATTATTTTAATTTCAGAAATTTCATAGTCAACAGGACCGAATCTTCCCTTTTCAGATTTCTGAATTTTGCGAACATATCCTTCCTTTTCTAATTCTTTAATGGCTGAATAGACAGCATCTTCTTTATCTTTAGAAACAGTTGCTAGATGAGAAACATGAAATGTCCAATCATTTGGACGGCTCATACAATAAGTCCACAATCCTTTTGCCTTGAACGACAATGCTTTGTTTTCTAAGACATCTTTATTGATGACTACATAATTTTTCTGATGATTAATTCTGATCACTGACATTTCAAACTCCGGGTTGGAGCCTTGAGATTGCACTTGACTCGAGTAAAGGAATTACTTAGGATTGAGTTTTAATCTACCTTAAGTAAACTAGAAAGCATTCTTACGGAATATTTTCTAAATCTCGGGTCTTGAGGTTGCTTCTCAAGGCCTATTTTTTTCTCTCAACGCTACCCATAAAATCAAATAAAGTCTAGACTTTGCTGCTTTTCATAGCTTTACCATAGGAGAATCTCTGTGACTAATCCAATAACTTCAGCAATTCTTCAATCGCATTCCGAGCAAGAAAGAGAGAAAAAAAGTCGATGGAATCAAAGGGAAGTGGGTTTATCTGAAGAAAAAAAGATATTTAACGTTAGTGATTCGTGGGAAAATGCAAAAATATGGATGAATCTTTTGCATTTTTACTCTTTCCATAGTGGTATTTATTGGGATCGGAAATATATACTTCAGCGAAACAAAGAACGGGAAAAGCGGCAACCACCTTGTTAAATATACCGTTCTGTTCTAAGATACTGCAATCTTACTCTCCAGTAGGTTAGGTTTTCATCAAGAACTGTTTGGACCCCTTAGAGCAATTTAAGGGGTTTTTTTTGGCTCATCGACGGGCAT
>QGNH01001152.1_pt2 | contig 22378 bp, 27 predicted proteins | sample 1735481 | NCBI WGS metagenome assembly QGNH01 (sample SAMN09239004, study PRJNA386568) | Viral metagenome, whole genome shotgun sequencing project.
GGGGTGGGTGTTTGAGGGGTGCTATATCGGATATCATGTCCCTCCTGAGATTTAATCTCCGCGCCGACGTGCGAGCAAAAGATAATGTTGCAAAGCGTGGGCATGAAGGTCCGCGTCTTCACGGGCCATTCCACAACAATTGGTGAAATGGTCTCGAAACCCCGGCACGGAATTAACGCCACCCGTGTGCGGGCACTCGCGTTTCATATGTAGGTGGTAAGCTCCAACAGAATCTGCCAACGTCTTCGGCGCAGACATGTGAAAGTTGCTCCCCGCCACGGTAAGCGCATTGCCGTTCGCCACGGGCATGTCGGCGGTCGGGTTTGCCATCGGGTCTACCATGTTCTGCGTGGAGGCGTCTGGTGCGCCGTTCAAGGATTGGATAAACGGGCCTTGATTCTGGATTGGACGCGAACCGGAGTCGTTTATGGATGGCGGTTCGTGTGGGTGGGACGATGTGTCTGACATGAGATTTGGAGCCGCAGGTGGGGGTGGATAGGAAGGAAGATTGCCGGACTTGATGAGGGCAATAAAAGATTTCGCTGTGATCACTTTAGCATACTCAGTCAAACTGTTGTTGACCGGCTTGCGGGTCATGGCGAGAGATTTCCATGTCAAAGCCTTGATATGAAACCGTTGTGCGCCACTTGGACATGTTCCAGAACGACAATCTATGATTCCATCTTCAGTTGGGAATCCATAAATTGAACTGAACCATTTCACAGGTGGATTTGTTGAAACCGACTGCCAAAAAGCATCGTAACGATTCGTATTTGGATCAAATGAACCATCCGCGGAACGTCGAATCTCGGCACGGACGCTTGTACGTTTGTCGCCAATGTCAACAACTTCAGTTGGATGTCCAATAATCCAATCCGATGGCAAACCTGGCAGCGAGAGCCTAGAATGTAGCTCAGAGGCGTGGTCAATGTCCAAATGACCATTCTTCAAGAAGTATGTTGCTGAATCCAAAAGGGCTTTTTGTTCGATCACATCCGATTCGAGATCAGGGTCCTGCGATGACACTTGAACTTCAATCATGCGCCGACCTTGGGCATCAACCGATGCCTTCATGATCGTCGGAAGTTGGACGATTATCGCCGAATCAGCGTAGTCTTTGGCGAATTGCATTGTCCCAACATCATATGCCAAAAGGGACGAAAATGGGGGATATCGGCATATGGCAATGGCTTTATTAAGCCTTGGTGCTATTAAAGGAAACCGCCGAATCCTTTCTTAAGCATTCCCACTTGACGCCAGCGCAGTGGCTAGTAATCCAACTGCCGCTTTCGGTATCCCGCTCACCGTCACCATAAGTTCTTTGAACTGATCGGCTTCCGCGCGCATATCTAACCTAAATTGCGTAATCCAATATTGGATTGGGAGATACGGGGACCGTCCTTCCCACCAGCCGTCTGAACGGGTCTCGCGGTCAGCGAGGGTGTCCTTGAGCCACGAAAGGTATAATTCACCCAAAAGAACTGGGTTTGATTCAGCGTGCCACGATGACTCACAATAAAGATTCCGGCGCTCGGTAGCGCCTAAATATGCGGTTCTGGATTTCTTGTACTTGGGATCAAGACAGACTTTGCAAGTGCAGGCACGAGAATGGTTTACTACCAATTCACCACGACACACTTTTTTCCAAGCGTTAGGTGTGAAAGAGTAGTAACGTTTTCTCGTCTTTCTCCATTCCGTACAAATCGAACAGGAACATTCTATGTCGAGAACGGCGTAATCACCATGATCTAAAGGAGGAAACTCTCTCAAATGTATTCCTCTTTGTATACGACATTTTTTCCAATGTTATGTATGGTAACCCAAGAAACCCCATATTTATCCGCGGCCTGTTTGTTGGTCAACTTTGCTTCTGGCCGTTTATCTCCAAAACAAAGCGTACCATGGTGAAACATATCTGCGGCATTGCCCTTTGGTGTGTCGTATCGCAAATTGACAAGGTCATTATTTGTCTTGTCTCCATCATTGTGGCAGATATGGGCTCCCTTTGGGCGTTCCCCCACAAAGGCGCGCATAACTACTTCATGGACATATAACCACGTAGGTTTTCGGTTAGGAGTCCTTATCGTTATCATTGGGTATCCATTCTTTCCGATTGGAGGCGCTAAAAGCCGCTCTCCCAATTTTCTTGGGTATCCGAACTTAGCCTCGGCGTTGTATTGGATACGTTCAATTCGTTTCACGCGCCCATGCGATGAAACAGCATATGCATCCTCCCATCCAACAAGAGATTTCCAAATCTCGGTCATACGAAAGTGCCCCTGTGCGAATGGGCAACGGTTCTAAAATGTTCTGGCCGAGATTCTACTATCAAATCAGATTCAGGTCTCGTCGCCGCGCCATTCCCTTGCTCACCCCCTCCACCAAAGATAAAGTTCATCGCTTCCACGAACTCGGGCACGTTCGTGAGCATATCAAGGTCAACGCTCGCACAGCGGTCCAGAAAATCCATCCATGTCAGAATCCAACCATCGGTTCGAGGCACGCCATGTGGAGAGCCATTGTCCCGTAGACAAGTGCGGCACTCCCCAGTGGCGAATCCACGGGCACAAAACTTGTCCTGAACTTGCATTCCACCGCGCGGGCAGAGCGATTCAACATTGAACGGCTTATAGTGAACGGGCACGCCCACCCGCGTGATAAAATCGAGGAGTTGCAGAGGCGCTTCGCCAAGGTTTGTGAGGACAATTCGGTCCAGCTCCAGTTTGTTGATCGCCCATTCGGCTTTGATTGGGTCACGGATGTCCCATGGGCCGCAGTTGTTCATCGGTGGGAGGTTGATGCGGCAATGGTTGCCTGAGACCTCCAGCCGATAAATGATCGCGCCATCGCGGACGTTTTCGGCGATTGGGCCTTCTGGGCCGATCAGGAGGATTTTCTCTCGTTTAGGAAACTCCCACGGTGGTGCAGGCGGTGGATACGTGTAGACGTTCATGTCCGCGCCGCCGACGTAGACGTAGTTGCCGGAATGGAAGAGTTGGAGATTTGGATTCCAATATGGGTCCGGCGGGAGTTGCCACTGACCGTTTTCCAGCTTGGTCCCGAACTTCTCGCGGAAGGTTTGAAGGTCCTGCATGAGTTGCGAGAACACACGCTGGTCCATTTTGTTGGAACGGGTCGCGCCTTCCATGTGCTGGAGTTCGGCTTTGCACGCGACGAGGTTGATGAGGCCGTGCTTGCGAAGATTCAAACACAACGCCACGTCGTTGAAGTTGTTGGCGAGGGATTCGTCAAACCCGCCTGCGAGGGTGAAATTTGATGCCTTGACTGCCATGCACGCGGCGGTGACTGCCGTGGCTTCGTGCGAGGTAACAGCGTAGGCTCCAACGCCAGGGTTGTTCAACGCCAGCCCTTTGTGGATATTCCCAATCAAGTCGTGATGGCAGAACAGACCCATGTGCTGAAGCATGCCATGCGGGTACACAAGTTTCGCACCCACGGCTCCAATGGTGGGGAGTAAGGTGGCACCAACAAGCTCGGAAAGCCAATCACCGCCCACAACACGGGTGTCGTCATTGAGGAAAATGAGGATGTCATCGGGAGCGGGGTTGATTTCTTCAACGGCGAAGTTATTGAGACGTGAGAAGTTGAACGGTTCGTCATGGCGAAGGATTTTGACACGGGGGTCGGCGGTGAATGGGTCGGTGATTTCTTTGAACCACGCGAGGATGTCTTCCTTGGTGCTGCCATTGTCAATGATCGTCACGTCGAAATTGTCGTAAGTGGTCATCTTGAAGACAGTGGCTACGCATGGGGCCACGAGGTCGAGACGGTCTCGCGTGGGGACGATGATGTGGGCACGGGGGTGAGTCGTGGGGGAGGTGTAGGAGATTTCACGCAGACCGAGAAGATGTGGGTGAGAGTCCACGGTGCCGGGGAAGTTATGCCGTTCGGCGAAATCTCGGGCGAGACGGAGGTGGTCGGCAAGGTATGGTGGGGGTTCTTGGGATGTGGGGACAGGAAGGTGCGCGAGGACCCGAGGGCAGTGAGCGATTGCAGACGCGCCGAGTTCAGTGACAGTGTCGAGAACCAGATCGTAAAGGCTAGACTCCGTGATTCCGCCCTTGGGCCATTCTTCACCGACGAGGCCTTCCAATAACTCCACATTTACACACATCGCTTGCGTCACGTAATCCCGCGACAACAACATGTGAATGTCGAAGTTGGGCTTGAAGTCAGGCCCGACACGTAGCGCATGCGGGGTCACGTAATCGTGATCGGCGTAGATGATCTTGGCATCGGGGTTGGCGCGGATGGCGTCGGCAAGGTGGGCATGCCACGTTGCTGGAAAAGTAGCGTCCTTGGGAGTGAAAAAGGCCCACTCTGGCGTGTACTCGTCCCCCTTTGGAACGGTGCATGGATAACCGTGATGGGCGATTCCAGGAGACTGCGGAAGGGATTTCGTCCATTCCCGCGAGGCGGTGACGACCTTTGGCCCCGGTTCGTCACATGAACTGGCCCAATACGAGTAATCGGAACGGTTCGCGGGCGGGAGCGTGGTGTAGTTGGCACGGTGGAATTCAAGTTCCAGCGTTTGCCTGAAAGCCACCAACGGCGCGTCGTCGAATTTATTCTGCGGCCAACGGAGTTGGATTCGTTGCGCCGCGAGTTCGGTTTCGCCGGGGTTGGGCTGATACGGGGCTTGCGCGCCAACATACACGGTCGGGAGCAGGGAAAGACTCATCCCACGAGATTTGGCACACACCGACCATTCAAGGATCGCGATCTCCACCGACAACGTGTCCACATCAGGCATGCCAACAGCGTCCAGCGCCGACCGTCTCATCAACACGGCTGGGCCACTTGCGGCCACGAGCGGGATTGGGGCGTGGTCACATTTTGCCGCCGCGGTGTTGATTTGCGCGACTGCGTTGGGATCGACGGGCGTGAATTGCTGGACGGCGGGGAAGCCCCATGGTCCGCCGTCGTTGGAGAGCGGGAGGACGATGTCGTCGGTGGAGGACTTTAACCGCTCCAGCGCATCCGGTGGGAGGAAACTTCCCGGTCGCATGTAAAGGATATCGTTGGAAGTATTGAATTGTGCGTAGAGATCGTCAGAGGTTGAGACAATGGATAGACCTGAGCCCTTTTGCTTGAGCTTTGGCTTGAAAATCCGCGTATGGTCAGGAAGCCATTGGAGTAAGCGGCGGTCTGGGTGGTCATCCAGAACGTATTTGGACAAAACCCAATCGTGGAGTCGTTCACCATGTTTCTTTTTCTCTCCTTCAGACAACTTTGCGAATTTGCGGATTTCCTCAACCCAATCGGCGGTTGAGTTGGCATAAGCGACCAGCGGTGGGGAATCGGTGAAGTACAGTGCCACGGGTGAGGCGATGGTCGGGAAGAAGCATGCACCACCTTCAAGCAGTCGCAAATTCGACTTGCAACGGTTGAATAGATTATCCTCCAACGGAGCGATCATCAAATCAATGTCCATCGCCGCCATTGCAGCGAGATAATCCTGCGTTGACGCCGCACCAAGGAATGTCTTAACCACGCCATTAGGAGTCACCGGATTCATGCCGATGAAAAACCACTCAATCTCGGACTTCAGCTCCTCAAATACAGGGTTGAGCATTTCAAGATCGCCGATGTGGCCGATACCTCCGCCCCAACCAACGCGGAGTTTGCCTTTGCGTTCGGCGTGGGGTTTGCCACGGCAGACTTGGAGCGTGCGTTCGAGATCGTCGCGACCGAGTTCATTGGGGACGACACGGATTTTCGTTCCGGGTTCACAGACCGTCGCCATGTGGTCGGCGAGATCGATGGTGGAAACGGTGACGACATTGCACCGTTTCGCTGCGTTGCGGAGCTTGGCGTCGATGTTCGGGGTCATATAAGGACGATGCCAAGACTTCTCAGGAACTTGGCTCAACGAATCGTCGATCTCAAAATTGAACCACGCTTTTGGAAGCGCTTCGCGATAACGATCTATCTCCGCAACTTGCGACTCATCTGATTGACGCTGAAACGTAACGAAATTTGGCAGAATGGCTCCTAGTTCGTCCGACGAGCGAAATACAGGATCAATCCGCCCAGCACATATTCCGTGCCGCGACATGATTTCTAACGGACGAACGCAACGATGGAACGAACATCCACTTTGGTCCCCCGGTAAAATTAGCCCGAATACTGGCCTATTATAACGCATTAACAACTCCGAATTTTATTGTGTCACTTGAATTCATATGGGATGAAACCACATTTCTCATCCACCGAGCAACAGCTTCAACTTCCTCAACGGTCGCATCAAGTTTTAGAGTGTTGGCTCGATTTGATATAATTGATACGTTTCCTTTTACATAACCTACTTCTGGATAGAAACGATCAATGGACGGGGAATTCCACGCAGAGTGACCCTTGACGTAGTAATCCAATTTCAATCCCAACGCTGGACACACATCTACATACAATGTTGAAAGATATTCAATGTCCAAGTCAAAGGGGATATTCTGTTTTTTGCACTTACTCCTTAAATGGGTCAGCATTGTCATCATTCTACCGACTGGGGAGCCGCGACGTTCTTGACTTCGAAGTGCCGAGCAAACTTTGCAATACGTATGCAAGCCATCAGCTCGCGCGCGACTTATTGCAAACTCCTCTTTTGACTTTGTTTGTTTACAACGGGGACAAAAACGAGTTAGTGGAGTTTCCCGTTCACCATAGGCAATCTTTTTGTTGCGGTGTCTAACCCGTTCCTTGGAAAGACACACATCACATTTCGCAGTAACCGCGCCCGTCTGCTTGTTGACAAACTGATCAGGCGGAAAGAACCGAAAACATGTATTGCAACGTTGATTTCCAGTTTTAGGGTCAATGAAATACTTGAATTTTTGTTTTTGGTCCCGTTGACGCTCATTTTTACAATCGTAACAGCGGGCATGCGGAATGTCGCCGTGCTTAGTTCGCCGTGTGGGGAATTCTGAAAGGGGTTTAGCTTTATCGCAGCCTGTACAATTTGCGGTCGCTACACCTTCAACCTTCTTCCATAAATCTTCTCGTGGCTTGCCCTTATGCTGTTCCCGACAAGTGTTACACCTAGAACTAAGAGTTTTCCCCGCATCACGCCAGCCCTTACGAAGAAATTGTGAGGAGTATTGTTCCGCACCACAAATTTCACAAACACAGGTCTCTGGAATATCTTGTAATTTCATGTTAATCCCTGTGTCCAAAAAAGAAATCTGCAACGATCACGATAGCAATAAATCCTATACCCAGCAAGGCCCCGAAGCCGAGATTGGTGAAGTTGATATCACCCATTATGCGGGACACGCCAGTTTCGAACAGCCGAAGAATGTTCAATTGCGTTGGCGAACCATCCCGTCATCAACGCTACGTCAATTGGCTTGCCTTCATCAACGATGATCTCTTGAAAGGCTTCTGCCCATTTCAATCCGTCGTCGCCAAGCATCTGTAACAAGTCTCCATCATTTAGATTCTTGTATTTCATTGGGTTATCCTTTTGACTCCGCAGCACTATCACGACGAGTCCCCGCAGCATGGCCGTGACTCATGGACCTCGCGGGATCAATTTTAGAAGTCATTCTGTTACCATGATTCTCTTTGTTTCCTCCACCATTACCATTTTCACCTTCTCCTTCCGGTTCAAGGAATGCTGCCGCAAGGTTCTGATATATACCCGCGAGGTTTGGATCGGAGGGGGCCATGCCCATGACTTTAGCGAGCAGCTTCAATTCCTTCGGTGCGGTTTCCTCAAGCGATGGAAGACGTGCCTCTTTGCGTTTTTCGTCCCACGTTTTACTGAGACTCCGCCACTCAAATTCGCGAGCATCCTCCGCAGGCGATGCTCCACAAAACGAGAATTTCAAATGCGGCCAGCGTGTCCACAAAATATATTCATTGATAAGCGTTTCAAGATGCCCAAGCAATGGTGAAAGGCCAGGATCATCCTCATCAATCTTCGTGGTAGTAGTTTCTGTCGGAGGCGTTGCATCATGGTGCCCCCCAGATATGCGATAACCGAGGCGGCGAACAGGGAAACGGTAAATTGTGCAGAGCGCTCCCGCGAGCATGTTCATGAATTCTTTATAATACGCCTCATTTCCCTTGAGACGTGACAGATCAAGTAGTTCAAGTTTCGCGCCGTCAGGCAGACCCATGACCGGCAACGCCCACCATTTGGTCACGCCCTTCTTCATGTTGGTGAACATGCGATTTAGAAGGTCTAGCTGTCTTGCGGTCACGGCGTTTCCTGAAATTGTCAGGATGCCGTTTGCCATGGACGATTTCGAAAACACATCAGCATTTATATCCAATGCAGCTTGGAACGCTGAGATAATTCGCACCGCGATCTCCACCTCTGCATATCCATACGATGCGGCTTCCGGATCGGTCCTCGCATTGCGCGTGTAAAATGTGAGTTGGTCTCGGGTGAACGCTTGAATAACAGTCCCCCCTTCATCTACAGCAACAGCGAAGTTGTTGGGGTTTCCTTCATAACCATCGCGTGTGGTGAGACGGATATTTCCAGCAGGAAGCGCTGCGAAAGCTTTCACACGATCCTGCCCGTCCATGTCGGTCCAAACAGCTATGCCGTCAAAGATCAGCGTGTCACGGACGATCAGAGACAGAAACTCCTTCAGGGATGTGATGTGAGCTTGATCACGTTTGCGAACGGAGGTATCGCCGGTTTCGATGTTGCAGTTGAGCAAGAAAGTCTCAGCGGTTTTGATTTCCCCCTTGAGTTTGTCCGTCTGTTTCTCGTGCTTGTCCCGTGGTTCAATCCGCCAACCTGGACGCCAAAGTTGATCGGAGAGTTCCGAATAGCGCATCACGTCATCAACGCGCATGCCAATGATGAGCTGCGGTGCGACGTTCTCACGACAAATTTTCTTCAGAGCATCGGGATTTATCCCAGGCCATTGAATAATCCCGCCATTTACCGCTGTGTCAGGTGCAAAGGATATCCGTCCATATGCAAAGGCAGACGGCGGCGTATTCAGCGCCTTGGCGGCCTCATAATTGTAGGCTTGGCGATCCGTCACTCCAAGACCACGTAGAGCCGCTTGAATAGGAGTCTCGGTCGTGTCCCCCCCGAACATCTGGGTGAAGACTTGGGCGTAGCTCGCTACGTCCTTGATGGCAATATTGGACCCGAAGAAGCTGGAATCCGTGGGCGGGAATAGAACACCATTAGCCCCTAAGTTAATGTCAAATGGGGCGTCTTTAGTGTCGGATGGAACTGAGGTCTCCTTCGAGTCTTTGGGCTTTGTCTCGGGCGGCGTCACTGACATCCGTGAACTCCTCGCAGGAATCCATGGAGAGCGTTGAATGATTGTGGAATGAACAGAAACCTTTGCTGTAGTTTACACAACGAGCACACATGCCCTCAAATGGGTCGATTGTCAAGGATGGTAATTGGCCAAGATAGGATAGGAACGCGACACGGGGATCGGTGCTATCGGGAGTGAAAAGGGCGTTCTCGGGTGAATTTGCGGGGCGCTTGGATGGATCAGGGGACCAGTCGGATGGAAGAACCGCCATGGATGAACCCATGGTGATCGCGTGGGAGACAAGGTGAACCGTGGCATCAACTTGGTCCGAGGCGGCGTCGTCTTGACCGGAGAAGTCTTTCATTTCCGCGCGCCACTTTGCGTGCCACTCGGGTGCGGGGTCGGGGAGAGAGACACGGTGTTGGCGGAACCAGCCTTGGACTGACCCTGCGGTCTTGAGGCCGACTGTGTTGAGCGCTCGACCGCCTTTGGAGTCGTTGGACACGACCGGGATGATCGGGAGTGTGGTGCGGGAGAGGGCTTGGATCAGGGAGATTCCGGACGCGCGCTTTTCAATGATGATCCCGTCTGGTGCCCATTTTTGATATTGGGTCTTGAGAGCGTTGACAAGTCCGCCCCAGTCGATCTTCCCACGCATTACGTCCAGGATGTAAACATCCATGTGGGTATCGCAGGGGCCGACGAGCGCGGGGTCTTCGTTGCAATGGTATTTATCGCAGGAGACGAATAGCGCGGTGACACAGACGGTCCATGCGGATTGAGCGGACTGGGAAAACGCGGTGTCCCAGGCTTGGTAGACGCCGTGGCCGCGGCGGATGAATTGAGATACGGAGTCGGAGAGAAGACCCGCGACGAGGGATGGTGGGGCGGTGTAGAAATTAGAAATATCTGAGTCCAAAAAAACCGTTCCGATTCTCCCACCCGGATTGCACTGGTAAACCGCGGCAAATTCGTGCGGTGCGTTTCTTGAGACCGCCATGATTTCTGATCGTTTTTGATCAGATGAAGGCCAATAAAAGCCTTGTCCTTTGGGATCAACAGAATACACCCACTTGAGATGCGTGAGTTTAGGTTTTTGTACCTCAGCCGTTTCTGGAGAAGACATTGTTCAGGAGAATGGCCTTGGTTGCGGCGGATAAAAGGGACATGTTGGCTTTGTGGAGGTTCGCGTTAATTGCGCGGGCTTGGGCGAGAGCAGACGCACGAGAATCGTGTCCTGGTCCGTCTACGCTTGTCCCAGCCCGGTTCTTCTCAGGTTTCCCATCGGGACCGACTACGCGCCACGAACCCTCGATTTTGTCAACGCCCACCGGCAACGGATTAAATCCCCGGGGTCTTCGTGAAGGTCGAGAACGTGTAAGTGTTGCCTACAGTGGTGAATGTCGTGCCTACGGTTTGAGAGGCCAGTGCAGCCAATGAGACTGTTACCGCCGCGCCAGATGCGTTTAGGACGTAAGCGAGAAGTTGATCTTTGATGTGACCGGGGAGGTATTGCATGCTTGAGACGCCAAGGGGTTACGGCTTCGGATTGTAGCGGGTGCGGGGTTTCCCCGAGATATCGGGGTTATTCAGCTGCCAATGGTCTTGAATGCCGCAATCGCTGGCGGTGTCAGAATGTAATTGTAGGTTGGGTTGCCAGCATCGAAATAGACAAAAGCGTAGAGGTTGGGGCATGCAGCTCTCACATTCCCTAGCCACGCAAGTTGGTCCGCTTCGCCCTGTGCGCCAGTCTCGCCGATGACGGTTGGCTTTCCTGCAAGCGTTGGTAGCTTGCAGATCTCAGCGGAGAACGGTTCCTGTATGTGCGTTGAATTGTAAATATGCTCGCCTGAGTAATCTACCACGTCAGGGCCAGGAAACCACTTCGGCCAAATGCCGCTGTCAAATGCTGGCTGGCCGGGTGACCACACCAGCTTCACATTCGAGGCGTTTGCGTGGATAATTCCAGCAACATAACGATAAGCGGCGATATACACGCTGGGGCTCATCGTTGGATTCGCGCATAGCATCGCAGACTGTGTCATCTCGGGGAACAATTCCACCCACACTAGCGCGCCGAGAGAATTCAATGAAACAGCCATGGCCGTTAATTGGGAAAGATACCTGCCCGCGCTAACATCGGACAGTGCCGCACATCCCGTTGTTCCGATACGCGGCTCAAGCGCGAGCATTGGAATTCTGCCACTGGCGACGAGTTGCCGAGCGAGCGGGATCACGGTACTTCCCCACGGCGGAAAGCCGGGAAACCATTTCACGATATCGAGCTTGCGGCCAAGCGGCGCTTCAGTGGCGAGAACTTGCGCCATCGTGGACGGTGAGACGTGCATCCCGAGAAGCGTTGTGACCGGTGGCGGAGGCGGAGGAGGCGGTCCATTGCTGCCAGCGCAAGCGGAAAGTGCGCACGCGAGCGTAAGCGTAAGAAATCTCATTTGTTCGCCTTCGCCGGTTTCGCCACTCGACCGACAAATGCCTTATCGAGCCTCTCTTGCTCCGCCTGCTTACGCAATTCCTTTGCGCGCGCGGATTCATCCCATTTGCTTCTGACGGCACCGCAATCGCTCCACCCATCGTCAAAGTCCATCGGTGTCGCAGACGGATTTTCTGGGTATACGAATTGCGGAGCGTGCCAATGGTGCGAGCAGATTTCCATAGCGCGGCCAACGTCGGTTCCGTCGTCATAAATGGTTGCTGGCGTGGCCGTGTAACAGGTGGATGCGGAGCACAGTGGAATTGTGCCCCAGCCAAACGAGGGGTCAGCCAAAGCGTTGCCGCCACCAGCGCACGCGGCGCAGAGCAGCGATAGGGCTAGGATTGAAGCGTGACGGAGCATAGTTATTTCATTCGTTCTCATCGTAGCCGGCGGCCTTGAGTGCAGTTTCCAAGTCGTCCGAGAACTCTGCGTCAACGGTGCGCCTTCTCTGCGCGTACTGCCACAGGAGATCCTGCGCCATCGAGTCCCTCACGCTCAACGGCACCTTGCCGCGCGGCGTCGTGGGATACTTGTCGGATTGGAATTCTCCTTCAATGATGTGCGCGCCCATGATTTCCTCTACTTGCCAAGCAGTCGTTGCGATCTCTGCTTGAGTGTATTGCGGCCCGGCAATCCATTCAATCCGCTATTCACCAATCTCGTGACTCCGATGGTGCTGTAGCCTTTGCATCAACACGCCGGTCCACCATGCCATGCGTTAATCGTTCCCATGTCATCCTTGATGATTGAAAACGCCAGATCATCCGTGGTGATCACGAATCTCCGATCCGGCCCGACGATGTAGGCTGTGGCCTCGGCGAGGGTCTTGAGACGGTCGATGTCGGTGTCGGCGGGAGCTTTGATGAACAGCGCCTCATCCGGGGCGAGTTTGATCCGGCGAAGTTCAAGGTCGAAGGATTCCAGTTTCTGCTCAATGACCGAGACGATCTTTGAGGTGCGGATACGCCCGCTCTTTTGTGGGAGAGTCGCCGGTGCATCTCTAGCGGGCACAACAATATCATGAACCATTGCTGAGTTCCTTCGACAGGTCTGGACCGTTGATAAGGTGATCCGCGGCCAATTTCAAGCCGTGCGAATGTCGTTGACGGCTGTAGTTGGAGTCAGTATGGGCGTGGACGGGAGATTTTCTAATATCGATTCCGGTAATATGGATTTCTCGGCGTCGGGGTCGTTGAAACAGCAGATGAGACCTTGTGGAAGGAAAATATCCCAGAAGAGAGACGTTTCCTCACGTCTCACCGCTGGCAATTCCATCACGACCCAATCGCCTGTCTCCTTCAAATGCCCATAAATATCATCCTCATGCCAACGTCGTCCTGCGAATATATATCTCGCGCCACGAGGGTCTGCACGTCCGATGATCTGCCGATAGTACGTCTCCCGAACGCGAAGACATGAGTCGGACGATGCGGAGTTTTCACGGTCGTGCAAGTCGTCGGCGTTGATGAGACGCGCGTGCTTGCCAGTGAGAGCTTTTGAGCCGATGCCCGCGGCGAAATAGGATGAGTCAGGGTCGGATGATGGATGGCCCGTGACGAAGATGCCACGGTCGGTGGACCAGCCTTTTTCCTTGTCGGGAAGGACAGATGGGAAAACCGCGTGCCACATGGGATGGTTTTGGATGATGTCCATGATCGCGAGCATGAAGCCTTGAATTAATGACTCTCCCGCGCTCAAAGATAAACATGTTAATGTAGGGTCTTGGCCAATCATAAAGGCGGGAAGGGCCACCGATAACAACATCGACTTCCCGGAACCCGGACCAGCTACCACAAGCAGTTTGTTTATGCGAGGGTCGAGCGCGGCAAACGCCAACGGAATCAAATGGTCGGTCATCATTATTCCGCGATCTTGGAAGATCATATTGTAGAATGTCACGAATCCGAAGGCCGAGTTCGGGAGCATGAATGTCGGCTTGGTGGCGATTTTCATTCAGGCGGCTTTGGCTTCGGTCCGCACGCTCTTCCCGCCCATTTCAATCGCCAGCTCCACCAAATTCTCTCCCCAGATTTCCCTCATCCGTTTCACGCTCATCCCGCGATTGAAGCTGAACAGGATGAATCGGATGGTGTCGTAATGGGCCATCTTCCTGGCCGCGGACAGCACACGGGCCTGTTCAAGCGCCTTGCGGGTTGCGGCGGAGGCGATAGAGATACCAGGGGAAACTGACGACACGGTGGGGATTATCCTACTAAACTAAAGGGTCTTTCCAACCCATTGCAATCATTGCCAAATCCCCGCACCCCCGTCAAGCACAAATCTTCAATCGTCAAGCAGGGATGTCCCCCACAATGATTTCACTCCCTGCTTGCCCAGAACTTGCCGGAGATCGGATAACTCATTCCACTCCAAGTTTTGTAGGCCGATCATCTTAAGGGCCTGCGAAACATCATTAACCACATCCCCCATGTGATCACATAGACCAAGACCCGCAATCAAGGAGAGCAAAACACCCTTGTAGTCATAGATTTCCATCAAAGACCATCCAATCAGCTATGCTATCTTGAGCTATCGTAAATCAATTTAGTGTTAGGTCAAGCTAACACAGAAAAATGGCCTCGTGGAACCGAGCGGGAACCACGAGGCCGGGAACGTCGATTTCGTCTGTGATGAACCTTTGCCGAGGCGTTCCTTTCGGTTGGAGGTTTCAAGCGATGAGGTTAATCCTTGACTCCGTCGTCTGTCAAGCCCTATAAGTCATTGAATTCATGGAGGATTCCAGTGTCCACGCTGTTTGACATTGTGAAATCCGTCCGCCAGCCGCGCCGATCCCAGTGACGGTCCCCTTTTGTTCCCACAAAAATTATACTCAGATTGCGGATTGCGTATAACTATCTGGGACCGGCCCTTTTGTGCTGCAAAAATTATACCCAGCCAGTGATTCGTGCCTTCCGAGGCCACAATCGGCATGTCGAATATAACGGGCCTCCTTTTTATTCAGAAAATCAAAATTTCAAAAGTTCGGAAAAAATTCTGAACCGTGCTATGGGTGGCCGTAGTCTGGGCTTCATTGCTAATTAGTTCCCCACCTCCGGGGCGGGGGTTAATCCACCCCACGCGTGCGGGCATGTGAGTGTTATATGTAGCTATACGAATGATAGCTATGTGTTTGTTAGTTGATATGTAGTTAGCATTAGGTGATTAGCTAGTGATTGATAGTAGCGTGTTACATATGAGTGTTAGTTAGGTGAATGATATAATCAGCAACGCGAATGTTAGTAGCGCGTGCCGCGCCTGGAGCTGTGCCGGTGCTATGTATCAATCAATGCAATAGGCATAATGCCCCTATGCGTGCATTGATACCTAATGCTCGATAAGCTAGGTCGTGTATCGGGCCAAAGGAAAGGCCCGCGAGGTGCGAGCCTGTTCCGATTCGATGTGGGCGGGTTATGGGGCTATATCTTGCGGGCAATGAACAACCGGCGTTCCCTGAGTCTCGCATAGCACAACCGTCACTTCCCAAGACTTCTTAGCCTTGAATTGTGCCGCTGCCTTCGTTTGCGCCGCTAGTGACGTTTCCGCGAACACTTCAATGTTCCGGCCACGCCAGAAAGCTTTATATCCGTTCATGATCGTGACTCCTTTTTTGCGCGTAAATTTCGATGATTCACGATTCGGATTATGCCGACTCGTGCGACGTGGATTCCGATTTCAGCTCCATTCCCGAGAGTGGCGCGTCGTGAATGGGTGCCTTGTCTTCTGCCGGAACCAACGCCAGCTCAGGCGCGCTAAAGCATTCCTCAATTGAGTCGTAAACTGGCCGGTCTCGTGTGTCTTCATCGGAATCAGCGCGCCAAGTATCCACAAGTAACCATGCGCCGTTAAATTCGCTCCAATTACGGCCATCTTCTTCATTCTCAGGATCGTCGGAATCAGGATATTCGCCATCGGAGGAATCCTCACAAGGCGGATTGTAAATGCACGCTGAGATTCCATATTCCTCCTCGCCATCTATATCAGCGTTGCGCTGTGCCCAAGCTTGGCCGGAACCGGGCTTGAATTGTGAGATTATTGCTAATTCGGCCAAGCGCCACGGATCATTTGTGCGAACGTAATAATCTGCGAACATGCGAGAGATTCCGTTATTCCCGTTGCCGGAAGATACGCCGTATAGGCGAATTTCAGATTGCGTTGTCATGGCTTGGATTCTCCTTATCCACTGTTGGGAAGATAGGCCGATTCATACGGACTCGCAAGGCGGATTGAGCGATTCCACGCAAGATTCTTGCGTCGTTTGCGCATACCGGCCATGCGTGGATTGCAGGGGTGACGCAAGATTATTGCTGAGTGCATAGGCCGATTGCGAGCATGGCTAGGGACGCTAGGCCGATGAACGCGCAAAGCGCCAGCGCGGCATGATAGGCGATGGAGTCGCAATAGGCTTGCCAATGTGCGAGCTGGGCGGATGACGCGGCGTTGAGGATCGTAGCGCGACGGGAATAGCGATTCCATGCTCGGGGCGAATGGTGAATGAATGAGGACATTTGAATGGACTCCTATTGTGAGAGGAGATTGTGACAGGCAGGGGTTAAGGAAAGGAAAAGGCGCGGAGGGAAAATTGATCCGATCCGCGCCTTGTGGAGTCGTGGTGAAGGATTTGTTTATTCAGTGGTCTCTTCTGCCGCATTCACAACGTCACTGACATTCGGGAAACAGATTGCCGTTGTTACTTCATCGCGTGACATTTCGCCGGTCATAGTATTGGACTCCTGTTGAAATTGTGAGAAATGGCTGTTTTACAGTGCAACGTGCAACGGGAACGTTGTCTGAGCGATTCCGATTGCGTCCGAGTCTGCTTGTTCACGCTTGCGTTTGTCCGCCGCGAACCATTTAACTTTTTCGCGCGCCTCTTCTAGAACGTGTCCCTCGGGATCGCCAATGAATCCCCAACATGAGTCAACATGCTCGCCGTCTCCGTCCTCAATCTCGAATCCGTAGCATTCGCCATTTGCCCAGGCCGTATATTCGTCGCAAATGAGATTCGCCGTTTCCAAGGTTGCGTTAGTATATTCAGAACGTTTTAGCGCGATCATCCCGAGTCGACCTGAGTCCCATTGGCAAGCGAAGGGATTCCCTCCCTCGCTGGCATGGTAGATCGTGCCGGAATGGTCATACATAAAGAGCGGGAAGCACGCCCATTCGGAATCATCGGCGGAATTTGCTTGCATGAATTCCGCGATTGCTTCGACCGAGTCCAGCTCCTTACTCGGGTTGACGTAGCGGCGATGGAGCGCCGCGAATTTAAGGTTGTCGCCAAGATCGTTTTCAATGGGAGACTCCGTGTCGCCGGAATCATCGTGAATTATGTTGATCGTGAAACCGTCAACGGTTTCGGTGTATGCTGCATTGCGGTTCATGGCTTTACGCTCCTCAATTGTGCGATAGGATTCGCATGGTTGGATGATAAGGGGATGATTCATTGTCTTAACCTATACGGCGGAGTTTGCGATACGTCACGCCATAAGCATTGTTTACGAAGACAACCTCAATTTGACAGCGGAATTGATTCTTCTCAATCCACCGATCAAACGCGGCTCGCGTTTTGAATATCTTGGTTTGCCACATTGCGTTGACTCCTCTTTCTCCCCGTCAACCTATCCCCTCCCCGCGTCATTGTCTCGCGCTGATTCCACATACCGGCCATGCAATCCACGCATGGCTTGAACGTGAAAATGGCCGGGGAGTCCGTTGCATGGACTCAACCCGGCCAAGTTAGCGCGCGACTCTAGGGGGAGAGGCGCGGCGCTGGGGATTTGTGATTCAGTCTTCAATATCCATTTGCCACTGGCCGAAGCCTTGACTCGAATAGTTGCAATAGACTTCGAAAGTCGGCAGGTTGGCGATTGATCGTGTCATTGTAAGTCACTCCCCATTTCTCGGGCAGGTTCGCCCTGAGTTCGCAAGCATTGTGGCATGATGCAGGGCGAGCTGTCAAGCCCCCCTGAATAGATCGGACGTTTTGTCGCACTTGACCGACGCTGGGGAAAAGCTGGGATTCCGTGATTCCCTGAGCTTTTCCACTTCGGCGTCAAATTTCGGCCAGTCAACGCCGGATTCCCATTCGTGAAGGAGTCCGTCGCAATCGGTGACGGCTTCAAAGACTCGCCAGTCCCAATCTTCCGAATAGTCCAGGGAAAGCCGATGACAGGCGATTAGTAAGGTCTCAAGCTCATTGTGGTCCCATTCCGTGACGCGCTTTGCCAGCCATGAGTTGAGCTGATTCTCATAGTAGGATATGAATCCACTTCGCGAGGTGAAGCGCTCAGCTATAACTTCCATCAACATTTTGTGCCCGTCGCGCGCCGACATTGTGAACAATTTTCTGACCGTGGCGCGGGGAATGTGCGCGTAAATGCGATCCGTCTCGAAATTGTATTCACGCGGCGAGATCATGGACTCGAATTTAAGTCCCGGATCAAAACCGATTGCCTCGGTCAAATAGATATTAAGCGCGTCGGTGTATGTCTTCGCGATGGCGAGCTGAACGGTTTGATAGTTGACACAATCGAAAAGCCGCTCGCCAAAGTCGCCAGCCTCAAGCCTGAACTCGGGAGCATACTTTTCGCACTCTAGCTCGGCCAAGTTTTCACATTCGCGCTCTTCAAGCGAATCAATCTCGCTAGAATACATGGACTCATAAAACCCCGAGAATGGAATCGCCGTGATAAGCAACTTGGCCGTCGCGGCGCGGTTCGGGTGATTATTTGACACTGGAGGAGACTCCTGCCCCTGATTTAGCCCGAGGCGCGGCTATTTGATAGAGCATCATATTGCAATGCTTAAGCTGGAGTCAATAGGCGTAAAGCGGGCCTGTCAATTTGTCGCACCGTCCCCCTTCACCGTCTCAAATTCCCCTTCGATCACATTCTCCACCCGTTCCGCCGATTCAATCCTCATCGTCCGGCTGGATTGCAATTGCGCCAGGATCGGGCCTAGGCCGGAATCAATCGCGGCACGGACAGCGGAGTCCACCACGGCCTGCGCGAGCTTGGGATCGAGCGTGTGTGTGTTTTCGACTTCAATGCGTTCGCGCCATTCTTGCGGCGCAGCATTTTTCAGCGCAAAGATTCGCGCTATCACTTCTGGATTTGTTTTCCCTGCCAACATGCCAGCTTCCAAATTATTCGTTCGCATGGCTTTCGCGATCCTCGCCGCTTCGTTGAAGTCGGGATAGGTTTCGGCCCAGCCGTAAACCGTATCCGGCGCGACATTGATAAACCCGGCAAACGCGGTCAATGATCGGCCAGAGTCCGCCATGAAAGCTTTGACCAGCTCGCAATACTCGGACTTATATTTCGTTGGCCGTCCGGGGCCGGTTCGGCCTTCGATCAGCGCCGCGGTCGGGGATTCGGGAATTTCAGCGGTCGTCGCGGGTTCGGGTTTCGGGTCTGCCCATCTACTCCAGCGGTCAAGGCCGGGAAGGGCTGGCGGCGGCGCAGTTTCCCCTTTTCGTCCGACCTCCTCGGAAAATTCGACTTTCAAGACCCGGTCAAGGGTCGCGGGAAGCGGCGCGGCGGCCTTGCGAGGCTTGGAGCGTTTAGCTGGGATGGATGAAGCGCGGAGGCTCGGGGACGGGTCGGGGGCACGAGTCGTCCACATGGGGGCGTCGGTCGCGGTCGGAGCAGGGGTTTCGGTGGTCATGAAGGGAGTGTACGCGAATTATTCCGAATATGGGGTTTCGCATTATTATTGCTGCATTGCACAAAACAAAGGGGCCAAGGTTTACAGCCCTTGGCCCCTGATTTCATCTATAATCCACAAGTTTCATCTAGTTGGGAAGTCGGGTCAGACTACATGAGCTACCTCCATCGTTGCCGTGCAAAAGCGGCCTTGTGTGAGAGGATAATGGGCGCGGGAAAATATATTGTCAAGGGGGTTGACGGGGGCTAGGCCAGCATTGTAACGTCATGCTAAGATTTGCCCCAAAGCGAAGGAGAATCCAATGGGAACACGAGAGACCCGCGCGCCAACGAATAGCGATGACTGTTTCGACATGCGAGACGCAATCGCGCGATTCGAGGAGCTTGAGAGGGACGAGGGGCGCGACGAGTCAGACGAAGAGGAATTTAAGGCTCTCTCCGAATTGCTGGAAGAAACCAAAGGCAACGGCGGGGATGAACAATGGCGCGGTGGCTGGTATCCGGTCACGATGATTCGTGATTCCAATTGGACGGCTTATGCACAAGAATATGCAGAGGAAATCTGCGAATCAGACATGCGCGAGGCTAGATGGCCGTTTAACTGCATTGACTGGGACGAAGCTTCCAGGCAGTTACAGATGGATTATACTTCGTGTGAATTCGACGGCGTAACTTATTGGTATAGGTGACATGGTGAACCTTGAAATCTCCTACACTGACGAACTCGATCCAGAGACCACGCGCGAGCGGTTATTCGATATCGGATTCCGCATGACCTCGCGTGGTCACAGCGGATATTTTGATTCTAATTCAGGGGCGGCGGAACCTCCATGCGCGCCTGAGTTTGAATTGGAATCCATCATGGAATTCGACGAAGACTCAGAGCAATGGAATCTCCTCACGCTTGAGAAGGGAAAAGCGGCAATCGCGATGATCGGTTGGGATAGATTGCACGAGGGGATGTGTGCGGTGGAGGAGGATTTGTAATGGACACAGTTATCACCATTGATGCACCACAGCCGCGTGACACGCTCGCCGTTGAATGCCCAAAATGCCATGGTTTCGCGGCTGAGACGGGCGCAGGGGATGGACCCACACAAGACGAACTAAGAGAACATCAATTTTGTGGCCGACCATGGGCTTGTTGCATCAATGCGTTCGTGTGTAAGTTGTGCGGACAGAGAATTATTGCACAGCTTGAATCACCTGAAGAGGAGTGGTAACACAGTGACCAAAGTCATCCATCACCTTGACGGCAACCCTCGCAACAACGATTTAAAGAATCTCAGAATCATGGAACAGCCAACAAATCGGCGCACGGTGGAATTGTGGGAAGAGGGGGTTCATTTGATCCCCGCGCACATGCAACAAAGCGTCTCGAATTACATTAACACAGGCCACCCAATCGGCGGGTTTCTCACAGCGATCATGTCTAATGATCTCCTGATGACGCATGGCACGGCAGATGAAAAAAACCTCGCCGCGCTGCCGAATTGGCTGGCGTTCATTTATAACCACGCGCCGTCGCCATGTCATGGGTCAAGGGAGAAGGTGAAAACGTGGATTGAGCGGGGAGGGTTGAGGGGGAAGGTGAACGATGACTGACCATCCAATGATGACATGCGGGCACGCTGCAAATTCCGTGTGCAGCTCAAGCGGCGGCGTTACGTTTGATCCTCCAATTCCGTCATGTGTGATTTGTTCATGCAATGAGATCGCGGCGACTGCCCCTGATTTAACAGACCGAGTCGCCAGATGCTCATGCGGGAACACGCAACCATCTAACCCAAAGCATCTGGCCTTTTTCGAGTATTGGGGGCCGGGAAGCAAACGGGCCACTGAAACATGCGTGTGTGGATATGACAAGGTCGCGCACAAGCCAGATGTGAAACTGCGAGCTTGGGGCGGGGGATTCTGTCCAGGGTTCCGCGCGCGTGGCGATGATGGGCACGATTCATTTTACTGCGGCCATTCGGGATGGGATTGATTGCATGACCGATTCAACCCGCTCCGATCTCGACTGGGCATGTCACATGATTAGGCATCATGGATCCATCTTGACCACGGACGAGGTTGATGATTTGATGCTGATAGAATCAGGCGACTACATGCCGATTCATATCAAGACCCTCACGCGCGTCAAGAAAGCCTGCAATTGCCCATTGATCGGGAATTGGAGACCCCCAGGATGATTGGAATCACCGGACTCATCTTCCTCCTCGCCATCTTCGGCATGGTAGCGCGTAATCGCCGCAAGGACATGGCAGCATATCACCTTGCCACAACTGGGGAAGTATTGAAGCGCCCAGATGGGACTCCCTTCATCCAACCGTGGCGGAGTGAACATCCTAGCGCGTTCGGGTGTGGGTTGTTGATGTTGGCTTGCATAGGGGTGTTCATTGTTTATGTAGTACTGGCATCAAATCCATGAGCGGCGGGATTCTCGTCATCCTCATATTCGCGCTGATTGCATTTTGCGGTTGTCGGGAGCATCGGTCAGGGGCATGGCGCGACACGCACCCGCTCGTCTCAGGCTGTGCGTTGATGATAATTATCCCGATTTTGCTGTTCGTCGGCGCGTGGTTTGTGACGTTTGTTTATTTGTGCTTTTTCGGTTGACCATGCGGATTGGAGATGATAATGGGATGCGACAAGGAGAATCAAGCATGACCCCCGACGACCTCAAATCCATCCTCGCACGGGCGGAGGTTCAGTTTGCGGACGAGCTGCGCAAATGGTGGTCGTTCGATGACGGTCAGAGACACACTCATTCGTGGCATGACCGCGAGTATTTCATCGAGAAAGAACTGCCGACACTCCTCTGCCGCCTCCTCGAAGCGCAGGCGGTGGAGATCGAAAAATTGCGGGCGTCATCGCGAGCATTCTTGAATCGCGTCGAAGAATTGGAGCCGCAAGTCAATGGCGCAATCCAGATGGCCGCGATACATGGCTGCCCGTGGCCTGCCGATGCGAAC